>WBZP01005653.1_pt1 | contig 12639 bp, 10 predicted proteins | sample 5204301 | NCBI WGS metagenome assembly WBZP01 (sample SAMN12412401, study PRJNA552823) | activated sludge metagenome | isolation source: activated sludge from nitrification reactor of wastewater treatment plant... | place: USA: Pennsylvania | collected 2017
CACCACGCCAACCTGCCTACTCAAGTGCCCCGAGGGCTTTCACCCCACGCTCTACACCTGGGAGCTGCACCCCGAGCGCACCGTCTACGATGAAAACGGCCAAGAGACGGTCCCGGTCGATGGCGTGTGGAAAGTAAGCTGTGCCGTTCGCTGTGAACAAAAAGTCGAGGGCGGCCCCAGCAAAGTCCACACCGACAAGACCGCGCTTTGCAATGGCGGCGCCGAACCGGCACCGTTTTCGGGTCCATGGCGAATCACCGGTAAGTGGGTCCGCGAGTGCGCCGCGATCCAGCCCGACACCTGCGGCTTTCACTGCTATCCAATCAAAAAGCCGCCGCCCCCCAAGAAGAAGTCCGACGGCAAGCGCAGCAAAAAGAAGTAAAAAGAATTCCTAATATTAGGAATACTCTTCACCATCGTGCGCTGGCGTGATTCACGCGCTAGCTGCGAATCGAGTCAAGGCCGCCTTGGCACTCGGCCTTGCTTCGTCGTGGACGTCGTGCCTTTGCCCGCTGGTCGGAAATGCGTTTCGCGGGAACTACGGCGCGAACGCGATGTTTACATCGACCTGCAGGGCGTCGTCGATCTTGACAAACATTAGGCTTGGTCGCTCGACTTTGAACTCATCCAAGCTCAGTGACAGGTGAGCCTCGGCACGAATGTTGGTTGCGCTGGCATAGGTTAGCTTGACCGGAACATCGAGGCTCTTCTTTACCCCGTGGAAAGTCAGTTCCGCTTTGAACGTCCGGTCCACCGTCGCAGGAAACGTCGCTGGCGGGGCCGAGTCGCCTTGCGCCTTGAGCTCGACGAGCGGGAAGCGGGCCGCTTCAATCGTCTCCTTCATGTGGGAGTCGCGGTTGGCGTTGCCGGAGTCGAAGGACTCGACCTTGGCACGCACTGCGACCTGGACTTTTCCGTCAGAAAGCACGCGGCCTCGGCCTTCGACTGACTTACAGACACCGTCAAACTTATGCAGCTTGTGGACCAAGTGATAGGTGATGGTGCTGTCCTTGCTGCTCACCGCAAGGTTGGTCGCCGTCGCGCCAGGGGCCGGAGCAGGGGTCGGAGCGGCAGCCGTTTGGGCAAAAGCCGGGGAGACGCTAAGCAGCAACGCAAACAAGATCGACGTACGCATGGTATTTCCTCCGCAGAGTATGACGTGGCATGAGGGCCGAAAAATTCCTACCATCAGAATACATAAGCCAGCGTTCCCGTCGCCAAAAATGCAAAGGTCGCCTAGCAGCTCAGCAATTGCCAAAGGGCCAATCTCTGTTGGTCGAGCCGTCCTACCTCAATGATTGACCCGAGCGCCCTCTGCATCGGCGGAGGGAAAAGAGCAGAGTCCCAAGTGGAATCCGTTCCCCGTGTCACCCACAGATCCCGAGGCCTCCTTACACATCCACCGTTGCTCCCGGTGAATTCCTAACCATTTCGCGAAGTTTGCGCTCACTTCACATTTCGCGGCCCCGATCACGTAAGATCAAATGCTTGATGGCGACCGCATTGAGCTTGGAGGGGGCCCGCATGGCTATCGGTGGTAAGCAGCGAGCGTTCGGGGCACAGCGACTTCTCCGCAGTGTCCTATTGGTGATCGGAGTTCTGTGTTTGTACCATCGCACCGCTTCGGCGGCCAGCGTGCTGATTGTCGAACCGCAGTTAGAAGGGGAGCTGAGCAAAGACGATCCAGCGATGCTTCGGACGGCCACCGAAGCCGCTCTAAAATCGCAACAGCTAAGCCTGATCGCTGCGGCAGATCTGGAAGCAACGCTCGCTGGTGAAGCGCAGCTTCAGGGCTGTCATACAGAGCTCTGCTACGAGCGACTCGGTCGACTACTCGATAGTCAGATGGTCACACGGTATCGGGTCAAGCGGACCGGTCCCGCAGGCAAAGGGGCCGCGCCCTGGCGTCTCAGCGTCGAAATCCTCGATGTCGAAGTCGGTGCCATGGGGGCCAAGCTGACCGAGGAATGCCCAAGCTGCACCGACAAACAGGCCGCCGAAAAACTCGGCGACATGGTGAAGCGCGCCGTGATCGAATGTGTCGCCAAGCCCCGTGGTGGTCTGGATATCCGCTCCGAGCCATCCGGTGCAGCGGTATTTGTCGATGGAACCGAGCTGGGAATCACTCCCTACAAGCGCACCACATTTGCCGGAACCCACAAAGTCGTACTTCGCCACGTCGGCTTCCGATCGGAGCAGATCGATGCGGTCGTGGAAGACGGACAAAAGCAGAAGATCGAGCGCAAGCTCGTGACGGGCAACGACCCGGTTGCCACAGTGGAAAAGACCCCGGTCTATAAAAAGTGGTGGTTCTGGGTTGCCATTGGCGGTGCTGCCGCTGTCGCTGCGGGCGTGACCGCAGGCGTGGTGCTCGGAACCCGATCGACAACGCCGACCAATATGGACCGGATGGTTCCCAGCAATACGTTTACGTTTACGTTTTAACGCTCCGCTGGCGTTGTCTGGTCCCAATCCGTGATTGGCAGCCAACGCGCCTAGAAGGGGAAGCGACTCTCTTAGCGTAAGGAGGATGTGCGATGGCAAACCATGGACGCTCTCACTGGCAGTCCCGACTCCGTAACCTACTGGCAGGTCCGTTAGGACTCTGTCTGGTCCTCTGTGCGCTGGTGTCCTGTGGTGATCAAAACACCACCATGATGCAGGTCGAAGGTCCACTGGTCCGCATCCGGGTTAGCCCGGTCGATCCCGGTGCCATCAAGGCAGTCCTTACTGTCTCTGCACCGGATCCTACGGGCCTTCAGGTCGACCGCACCAACACCTTCAACACCGCACCGTTTGATCTACTCGGCGTCTCCTTCCCGATCGGAACCCGTGTTCAGGCTACCTTCAAGGTAGAGCTGTTCGGACCAAACGACTGCCTCCTTGCCACTGGTACTGCGATTGCCAACATTGACAGCGATGGCGTGCTGGATATCTCGCTAAACGTGACCCAGGTTCCTCTATGTGGCAACGGAGCAGTCCTGACTGTTCAGGTGGCCAACATCGGACTCGGCAGCGGCACGGTCACCTCGATGCCCAATGGCATTAGCTGCGATGGACTCGGAAATGGCTGTAGCGTCACGGTCATGAAGGGCAAGCAGTTCACCCTCACCGCGAACCCGATGGCGGGTACGTTCACCGGTTGGTCGGGCGGCGGCTGTACAGGAATGGCACCGTGCATGGTGACCGTCAATCAGGATACCGTGGTGCAGGCGGCCTTCTCGACTTGTCGAGGTTGGTGCAAAGAGATGCTACCTACTTCGTCCGTCAGTGCCAACCTACTCGGAGTCGGCGGTACAGCTCCAAGCAACGTGATGGTAGTTGGTGAGTCTGGCGCTGCGTTCGTGTGGGATGGCGCGATGTGGAAGACCGTGCAGCTTCCCCCTGCGGCAGCCAGCAAGACCCTCCGCGCAGCCGCAGGAAAGCCCGCCGGAACTGTGACCTATGTAGCGGGTGATGGCGGAACGATCCTCAAGTGGAGCAGTGGCGGATTTACGCAGGTGACCAATCCATCGACGGCAAACCTTCGCGCCATCGCGATTGGCAACAACACTTCTCCGAACACGTTCTTCGTTGGGGATGCGGGTACCTCGCTGATCTTGTCGAGCGGAGGATCTCTGGTCACGGGAAATTTGATGGCAGGAACCGCCAACCTTCTGAGCATCTGTCAGCTTCCCAGCAAAACCACCTATGACCTATTTATCGGCGGTGCTCCCCCGAGTGGTGGTGGTACTCGCGGCTTCGCAGCAGAGTGGGATGGTGCGGGCAAAACCACAGTTCAGATGGCAATGGGCGGCAGCATCATGGGCAACGTGAACGCCATGCTCTGTGGCAGCACGGCCTTACATTACGCTGCGGGTGATGGCGGCGTCATGCTCCAAAGAGCGGTCTCTGCGACCGGCAAGGGTTCCGAAAATAGCTGGACCACGGTGATGAACACCGGGGCCGGAATGAATGGCATCCGCGCCATGTGGTCAAGCGGCGACACCTTCATCCTCGCGGTGGGTGACGGCGGTATGATCTTGCAGTGGGATGGAGCAACCTGGAAGCCAATGAACTCGGGAGTTACCACCAGCCTCCGCGCCGTCTTTGGAACCAGCCCCACCAACGTCTACGCCGTCGGTGATGGCGGTACCGTGCTGCATTACTCGCCGTAACGACAGACTCTGTCGTGACCGACTTCTGCTCCTACCTCGCCTTGTGCACCGCCAGAATCTTGGCAACAAAATCCTCCACCGGATCGGCGAGTCCTTCCAAGCGACTGGACAATCGTCCGGCGCGATCCAGCAGCGTCAACACCGACGAGTGATTGAAGTTCCCATCATCGAGCTTGCGATACTTGATACCCAACACCGCAGCAATGTCACGGATGCTGCTGTCCTGGGTTCGCACAAAACGCCAGCGCCTTTCATCGACCCCTTGCTTGGTCGCCAGACCTTTGAGCACAGCGGCGGTATCGCTCTGCGGATCAAAACTCACCAGCAGCACCCGCAGCTCAGCGCGGACATCGGGAGGAAGCTTGTCTTCGATGCGCTGGATCTTGCTAATGAGCAGCGGACATGCGTTTGGACAGTGCGCATAAAACATACTGATGATCACCGGATGACCCGCGTAAAACGCGAGCGGAATCTTGTGTCCATCCTGATCAGACAGCTCGGCTTCGAGTTGATACAGAGACTCTCCCAGCGTTGCCGGAGCAGCGGGGAGCGCTTGATGTTCAATTCCCGGTGCCGCCATCGCAGATGACTTCGCTAGATCCGCCCCGCCAGTAGGTACAGCGCTGTCCGGTTGCTTCTTACATGCCGTACTACCCAGCAGGAGTAACGGAACAAAGAGTCCCCACCTCATGGCTTTCCCTCGACGGTTGGAACAAGATCAGCGGCGCAGCGAAATCCCAAGTTGCGACTGGAATAGCGCGCTTGTAACGAGCTGCGGAAGGCGTACCTCATAAAGCTGGCGTAGTCCTGTTTGGTTCCGCTCCCAATCGCTGCTGCGCCGCAGAACAACATTCGATCACTTCCCCCACTGTCCCGACTGTCACCACTCATCATGGTGCTGCTAAAGTCGAGCACCCACTCCCAAGTGAGTCCGTGCAGATCAAAGACTCCATAGAAATTTGGTGGCGAGTGGCCGACCTTGGCGAGGGATTTCGGCGTCGGGGTTGCATACCAGTCCAAGATCCGCTTGCGCCATCTGTCGTCCTGCCGGGCATCGGCCTGCGTCTCGCTCGCCGAAGCAACATACTCCCACTCTGCTTCGGTTGGGAGTCGGCCGCCACGCGCTGCACAGTACGCCCGCGCCGCAAACCAGCCGACATTGGTGACCGGCTGATCTGCCAGAGCGTTTGCGCCAAGAGCCATCGGCGTCTGCCAATGAACCAAGTATTCCGAATCCACCAGCAGACGCGGCGCACGATCTCGCTGCCAACGCGGAGACTTCTGCACAAACAACAGAAACTCGGCATTGGTCACTGGCAGCCGATCGATGAGGAACGCTGAAATACGCACCTCATCTGCATCTTTTTTGTCTTTGCTTGCCGCTGATTCGCTAGACAGGTTGACGCTGGCTTTGAACACTCCAGCGGGAATCTGCACCATACGTGGGAGCGGAGCGGACGCCTGGAGGGGACACATCGCAATCATTTCGACTAATGGCCCGCGCCCGGAGCACGCTTGGTGCTGTTGCGAACCTGAGTGACCTCTTGCACAGACACCGCGTCCCCACTATTTCCAAAGGCGTTGCGAACGTAGGTCAAGATGTTGGCAAGTTCGTCGTCCGCCATGTGGCTCATCGGCGGCATCACCGATGCATACTCCTGGCCGTTTACGACCACCTTCCCAGACAGACCGTTGAGTAGGACTTCGATCGAACGCTTCTTGTCCGCCATCAAGTAATCACTCTTGGCGAGCGGTGGGAACACCTTGGGAATACCCTGTCCTTCCATCTGGTGACAGGTCGAACAGGTTCCCAAAAACAGCGCCTTACCCGATTCGATCTGTCCCGCCTTGGTCAGCTTTCCGGCCTCGGCAGCCTCGGCGGCTTTGGCGATGGGCTCGCTCGATCCAGACTTCTCTGCCACGTACACAGAGTCGACTTCCTTACCGGAGTAGATCTCTTTGACCTGGTCCCCCTCGGCTTTCATCATCCCGAGCGCGCCCTTGTTGAAGGCCCGAAAGATCGAGTGATCGACCAGCACATACGTTCCAGGGACTTCCATCTTGAAGTCGACAATCGCCGAACCACCGGCCGGCACAATCGTGGTCTGGACGTTTTCCTGAAAGCGTGAACCTCCTTCGGAATAGACGCGATCGAAGACCTCGCCAATCACGTGGAAGCTCGACACCAAGTTCGGTCCGCCGTTGCCTACAAACAGACGCACTTTCTCGCCGACCTTGACCTTGAGCGCCTTGTCACCGAGCAGCGCGCCCTCCGTACCGTTAAACACCACGTAGGTCGCGTTCTCTTCGATGGCCTTCTGCATATCGAACGGCTGAAGCCCCTTTTCGCGGTATTTGCCGACGGTGTAGAAGTCGCCCTGAACGACGTAGTATTCCTTATCGACTGGAGGCAATCCTTCCGGCGGCTCGACAAAGATCAGTCCGTACATGCCGTTCGCAACGTGCATGCCAACTGGCGCAGTTGCACAGTGATAGATGTACAGACCTTGGTTGAGCGCCTTGAACGTAAACTGTGACTCGTGTCCGGGAGCCGTAAACGTCGAAGCTGCGCCACCACCGGGGCCAGTAACGGCATGAAGATCGATGTTGTGCGGCATCTTGCTATCGGGATGATTGCGAAGATGTAGCTCGACGGTATCACCTTGACGCACGCGAATGAACTTGCCGGGAACCGTGCCGCCAAAGGTCCAGAACGTATAGTTCACTCCATCTGCGATGGGCTTCACGACCTCGCGCACTTCCAGCTTCACGATGATCTTCTTGGGTTCCTTGCGATTGATCGGCGGCGGCACAAAGGGTGGATCGGTCAGGATCGCTTCCATCGGCTCTCCCACCGGGGGTCCGAAGTCACCCTTGGCCGAACCAAAGGTCTCCTTTTCCAAAATGGTGCCAGGCGGAATCGCCGGACCCGGTGTCGCTGGCTGATTGCAAGAAAGGAAAGCCAACAGGCCCAGGGTTTTCCATTTTGAGATCGTCATGGTCGTGTCTCCCAAGAGTGTTCCAAGTTCACTTCCGCCGCCTACCCGGCAAGCTGTGCGTACAGAGAGCCAAGACTTCCGACCAGCTTGTGAGCATGTGGCAATACCTGATAGTGGCCGGCACCAAACATCTCGGCGAGATGGGCTTTGGCGCGAGCATCAATCGCAAGCATCCGAACAAACATGCCTTGGCCGCGTGCCTCGTGGATGGCTTGGCGGCAGTCGGCAATTCCGTAGCGTCCTTCATAGCGATCATAGTCGGTTGGTTTCCCGTCGCTGATCAGAAGTAGGAGCTTCTTCCTAGCCGTGATCTTTCCTAGCTCACGGGTGGCATGACGGAGTGCCGGACCGATCCGCGTATAGCCGGTCGGCTGCTGTGAGAGGAGTCGTGCATAGCTACCCGTCCAGGACTGCGCGAAGTCCTTGTACGTGATGTAGCGGCAGTCCTCGCGAGTGTTCGAGTAGAACCCCGCCAGGGCGACCTGATCCTCGAACCCTTGCAGGACATCCCCCAGCACGATGATCGCTTCACGCGCCAGATCCAACACCCGATGGTTTTCCACCCACGAATCCGTAGACAAAGAGGAGTCGATCAGAATCAGCGTGGCGAGATCCCGCTGCATCGGACGCTGCGCCAGGTACAAGCGATCGGGAGGAGTATGCAAAGAGGCCAAGCTGGCATGTCGATCTACGATCGCCTGTAGATCAATCTCCGGGCCATCATACTGACGGTTCTGCCACTTCCGTTCATTGCGCAGAACGGAAAGACGCCGCAGCAGCTCCGCGATCTGTCTCCGATGCTTCTGTCTCACGCTTCCTAGGTAACGAGCAACGACCTCATTCGGCAGTGACTTTTGTGCGCGGCTCGCAAAGACCTGACAAAATCCGGCCTTGTAACGGCGATGCGCCTCATCCCACTCGTCATATCGAAACGCGGTCGTCTCATCCTGCTGCGCTTCTTCCAAGTCCTCACTGTCCACATCTAGCAGGACATCGGCGCGATAGACCGACTGGGTCCGCTTGTGGGAACGAACGACCGTACGTAGGTCTAGCTCCGACAGAGCGGCGGCGTGGTCGGCCAGTTCATCTTCCCCATCCAGCGGCTTTTGACCACCACGATAGTCGTCAGCGGTTTTGACCTTTTCAAAGGCATGAGTCAGCGGGTTTTCCGCCAGACTGTCTTCTTCGACCTTGAGCTTGCGAACTTTCTGACGAACTTGCCCCTGTAACTCTGTGCCACTTGGCAAGGACTCTGCCGGAGCAACGGAACGCTTACCTTGGCTGCGTGGTCTGGACCGCTCAGCGGGAAGCAGCAGTCCAATCACCTTGAGCACCTGATCCGGCGTCGATAGCTCCGGCGTATCAAACAGTGGTGCGAACAGCGATCGCAAGCCAGGCAGCTCACGCTCCATCGTGGCCAACACCACCGGCGCGACCAGCAACGACAACGTTACTTGTTCTTCAGAGCCGATCGAACAGGAAGACGGCAAACAGAGTCCGAGCTGAAACACTTGGGAGGAATACAAAGCGCGCAGTAGGTAGGCCTTCTGATTGTGCAGCGGATCGACAAACACATCCATGATGCGGGGAAGCAGCACGGTCTGGTCGATCACACCCCCGACTCCCTCTGCCTCTTTGATATCGATGGGAGCGCCGGTCAGTGCGCGGCACATCACGCTCAGGCGATTGCGCTCGGTACCAAGCAACGCGGCTTGGCCGAGCGACTCGTGATCGGGCTTGCGAATCAGGCGCTGCCACAGTCTATGTCCAAAGCCAAACAGGGCTTCGTCCCAGCTCACGGCAACTCCTTTCGCTCAAAAAATAAGAGCAGCCAGATCGCGGAGTGCTGCCACTACTTCGCTGTCATCACTGAGCGGCTGAACAATCCCCACATCGCAGGCCAGACGCGGATTCAGACCGGAGTGAATCAACCGCGCCGTACTCACCAGCAAACGCGTCGACACCACTTCGGTCATTCCCAGTTCCTGAAGATTGCGCAGCTTGTGGGCAAGCGTGACCAGCTTGTGAGCGACTGCCGATTCCACACCGGTCTCTGTTTGCACGATTTCGGATTCCAGAGACTTTTCGGGATAGCCAAAGGACAGTCCCAAGAAGCGCTGCCGCAGCGACGGTTTAAGCTCTTTGAGTCGCTGCTGATAGCCGGGGTTGTAGCTCGCGACCAACATAAACTCCGCAGGTGCGGACAATGTCTCATCGCGGCGATCCAAAAAGAGCTGTCGGCGATGATCCGACAGTGGATGAAGCACCGCGATCACGTCTTCCCTGGCTTCGGCAATCTCGTCCAGATAGAGCACCGCACCGCGCCGCACCGCCCGCGTGACCGGACCGTCTTGCCACACCGTATCACCGCCCTGCACCAGATACCGTCCGAGCAGATCCGCTGCCGCCGTATCTTCATGACAGGCCACCGTGATGAGCGGTCGGCCCAGCCGATGCGCCATGTACTCGACAAAGCGGCTCTTGCCACAGCCAGTCGGTCCCTTGATCAAAAGGGGGAGGTGCTTGGCATAGGCATGTTCGAAAACAGCAACCTCTTGACCAACCGGACGAAAGTACGGCGCAGCCGTGAGCATTTAGGCATCACTTCCGGGCTGCTCGGGAACCACGTCCCCCACCGGCAGACCGTAGCGAATGAAGTTGATGACCTGCGCAGCGATGCCTAGCGTGAACAGACTTGCGGCCAGAGTGAGTCCGAAGAAGTGAACATGCAGCTCCTTCTGAACCGTCAGGAAGTCGAGTCCCACACGCCGCTCAAGGACGACCTGAGTGATGCCCGCAACCGCAAATGCCAACGTCATCGCGATCATTCCGATGTTGGAGGTCCAGAACGCAAACGTCGCCAGCGTGTTGTCATGCAGCTTGCGCCCGGTCAGCAGCGGCATCGTGTACGAGATGATCGCCAGCACCAGCATCGCATACGCGCCCCAGAACGCCATGTGCCCATGCATCGCGGTCACCAGCGTACCGTGGGTATACATGTTGACCTGCGGCAGCGTGTGCGCAAAACCTAGGAATCCCGCGCCCACAAACGACATCACCGAGCAGCCCACCGTCCACTGCAGCGCGTTCTGATTGGGATGAGTACGGCCTCCCTTCCGTGCCATGGTGATCGCATAGATGGCCATCCCCAAAAACGCGATCGGCTCCAAGGCCGAGAAGATGCCACCAATCATCAGCCAGTAGCGCGGCGTCCCAATGTAGTAGTAGTGATGGCCGGTGCCGAGCACTCCCGATAGGAAGGTGAAGCCCACGATCACGTACAGCCACTTTTCGATGACCTCGCGATCGATGCCGGTCAGCTTGATCAGGAGGAACGACAGAATCGCGCCCATGATAAGCTCCCACACGCCCTCGACCCACAGGTGAACCACCCACCAGCGCCAGTAGGAATCGAGCGTCTGGTTGTCGGTGTCGATCATTCCTGGCAGATACAACAGCGCCGCCATCAGGAGTCCAAAGAACAGCACCAAGCTGGTCGTGGTATGGCGTTTTCCCTGCCAAATTGTCATGCCGATGTTGAACATGAACAGCAGCACATCCACCACCACCAGGTAGTCGAGCGGACGCGGAATTTCTAGGAACTTGCGGCCTTCCCACCAATTGAAGTGAAAGCCGATGATTGCGACTACACCGACGATAACGAGCGCACCGAGCTGCAAAAAGGCCAGCTTTTCGGAGTACAGCTCACGGCCCGATTCCTCGGGAATGATGTAGTAGGCAGCGCCCATGAATCCGGTGAGGAGCCAGACCACCAGCAAGTTGGTATGGGTGGTCCGAGCGGTGTTAAACGGAATCACGTTGTGCAGCACGTCGTAGCCCATGTGGGCAAACGCCATGATGAAGCCGTAGACGATCTGAAGCGACAGAAGCAGCATGCAAGTGGCGAAGAAGTAGTACGCCACTTTTTGTGATTTGAACCTCATGGTATCTCTCTCCAACTCGGGTGACGTAGCGCTACTTCTGTTGCGATAGGAATGCCGAAAGCTCGGTGATGTCCTTATCGGTGAGCGGCAGCTTGGGCATCTTGGTTCCGGGCTTCACGGCCGCCGGATCACGGAGCCAGTTGCCGATGTATTCCGCCGTCAGCCGCTTGCCAACTCCATCGAGCGCTGGACCCACCAGGCCACCCTGTCCACCCATGGTATGACAGGCCACGCACATCTGATTGAAGATGAAGGGACGATCCGAGGCCTGCGCGACACCACCTCCTACAGAGGTCACCGGCACCGCCATCTGGACCAACGTGGGCTTGGCGGGGAATCCGTTCAGATCCATCTCACCGATCCACTTGAAGAACGAGATCAGATTGTCGATCTCACCCTCGGTGAAGTTGTACTTCACCATCTTGCGCTCACCGGGGTACATCGCCTGCGGATCCTTCAGCAGTGCGCGCATAAACCCTGGACCGCGCCGCTCATAGACCTTGGTTAGCTCCGGTGCATAGTACGCCCCCTCGCCAAGGAGGGTGTGGCAGCCCATGCAGTTGTTCTTCTCCCAGAGCTTTTTGCCAAGTTTGACCTGCTCCGTCAGATTCTGCTGGTTGGTCTGCTTAGGAATCTGTCCCAGCGTGTCCACCGTGAGCCCGATGAAAAAAGCCGCGCATAGGAAAGTTCCACCAAGGAAAAACGCACGAGCTGCTGACTTCGATAACATGGGTGGATTCATACCACGGGCTTGGGTCAATGATGAGGCAATTTGAACTACAAATTTTGCCTCAACCGGTACATGGAGCATGGGCCCGTTTGCCACGCAGCATCTAGGAATGCTTCTAAATGACTGAGGCCCGTCCGTAAGTGACCTAAGTCACCGTCGCCGCCCAAGCGCTTCCGCAACCAAGCTCGCGCCGCTACAGGATCACCGTGGTGGTCGCACCGAGCCGAGCGAGCAGCTCACGATAGAAGACGAGCGCTCGATCGGTCTGTTCTTGATACGCCAAGCAGCCCCACAGGATCGACACCGTCTGGGTCGTCCCTTCGTGGGTCTTGGTCCGCTGCGCGTCCTTCACCGCATTTGCGCACGGACCTTCCGCATCACACAGACAGAGCAGGCCCGCCAAATCGATGGTCTGTCCCGAAGCATTGAAGACGTAGGACTCGCCCTCTTTGGCAACCCGAATCGACAGCGGCAGCTTGGCCCGGGACAAATCAATGACGCTGATCGGTAGCCCACCATGAAGAGACACCACGTTGCAGGCATCTACCGCCGCATTGATCGAGCCCAAGCTCCCATCAGAGGCGGCGCGCAGCAGGTATTCCGACGCCGGCTTGCCACGTCCGGTCGGCTTGTACCCACCGTGTCTTAATAGATCACGAATCGCCGTCCGCAGCGCGTCACTCGAGGATAGCGGGGCCGCAGAGCCGAGAGCAAGCTGCTCGGTCAACCATCCGGGCGATGGCAATTCAGCCAGTGGCACGGGAAAGTGGGTGACAAAACCACGCCCGTACAACAGCGGATGAGAACTC
>WBZP01005656.1_pt1 | contig 12635 bp, 5 predicted proteins | sample 5204301 | NCBI WGS metagenome assembly WBZP01 (sample SAMN12412401, study PRJNA552823) | activated sludge metagenome | isolation source: activated sludge from nitrification reactor of wastewater treatment plant... | place: USA: Pennsylvania | collected 2017
GCGGCTCGCTCGGACTGGCCTTATAGAAGTCGTAGATCACTTCCCCAACGCGCCGACGGACTTCCGCCGAAGAGTCGAGCCGCGCCTTCTGGAGCAGCGGCAGCGCTTCGGGCAGCGGCAGGTCCGCAATGATGTCGAGCACCGCCAAGCTGGTCGGCACGTCGCCTCGGCTGAGCAGCTCACTAAACGACGCCGGCGGCGACACCTTTTCGCCCGACTTCTTGAGCAGCTCGTACGCAATCAGGCTGTCGACACCGCCTGCGGCCAGCACCTCGTGGAGAACCGGCAAGATCTCGGGCACCTTGAAACCGACCAGCCGTCGCGAAGCCGCAAACCGAACCGACAGCGCCTGATCCGACAGCGCGATCCTCAGCAAATCATCTCCGAGCGGCAGCATCTCGACCACCAGCTTGCGCGTCAGCGGATCAGGTGATTGAAGACCCGCGCGCAGACGGTCGCGGTGGCTCTGGTCGCCGAGCTGAAGCAGGGTTCCCGCCGCCGTGAGCTGATCTTCGGTGTTGCCCGTTTCCATCAGCTGACGCAGCCGCAGCACCAGCTCGTCGTCGTGGGCTTGCGCACCCTTCTTTTGCAGGTGTGCCGCCACTCGCGACACGCTCATCATGCCAGCGCGACGGACTTCAGGCTCTGCATCGCCCAGCGCTGTACGCAGCGCCAACAGGGCCGACCGAACCCGCTTGCGACCCAGTGCCGCCGCAGCGCCTTTGCGCACCGCCTGCTGGGGATCGCTCAGCGCCTTGCTAAGCAGCGGGACGGCGTCCGCGCTATCCAGATCTCCGAGCATCACCGTCGCCGACTCACGCACCAACCAGTCATCGTGACCGAGCGCTGCCTGCGCCCAGCCAAGGCTCTGCTTGGCAATCTGCTCTGGGTCACCGCCTGCAATCTGAACGATCGCACCGGCTGCACCTTGCCGAAGCTGCTGCGACGCCTTGGGTTCATCCAAGACCTTCAGCAGAAGCTGTGCGCCTTGCCGACGACCGCAGGCTGCCAGACCGTCAATCGCCACCAGCCGCGACGCTTCCGGATACGACGGAGCCGTTGCCACTTGCACCATCCGCGCAAAGCCCGTCGAGTCACCGACCGTCGCCAAGATGAGTGCCGCCAGCAGCTGTGTCGGACCTTCTTTGTTCACCGCTTGCCGAAGCAGCTCTTTGCCGCCCGGATCCCCCATTCGCGCCAGGCCCGCCGCAGCCGAGACACGTCGCATGCTGAACTCATCACCGGCCAGCGACTCACGCAGCCGAGCCGTTGCTTGAGCGTCTCCGGTCTGCGCCAGCCGCGACAGCACGCGCACTTGCACGTCATCGGGAAGTCCCGGCTTTTCAATCGCTTCCCGCAGCACCGGCTTGGCGGCCACCGCTTCGCTGCCGCTTTCGATAAGCAGCAGCGCCGCGCGCAGACGGATTCGCTCATCGGTGCTCTGCATCAGCTCTCGCAGCACCGCTTTTCCGCGCTGGCTTTGCAGCTTCGCCAGCGATCCCGCGATCGCAGCCTTCAGCCCGATCGACGGATTGGCATCGAGAAGCTGAAGCAGTGCGGGCTGCGCTTCGAGTGAACCGAGCGTTCCCAGTGCCGATACAGCCTCGACCTGAACCAGCGGCTCGGGATCTTTGAGCAGCGACACGATGCTCGTCCACTGCGCGCTGTCGCGACTTTGGCCCAGGGCGCGCACCGACTGCGCTCGCAGCCCGGCATCGGTTGCCTTCAGCCCGACGTACAGCACCGACAGCGCCCGCGCCCGCGCCGCGTTCACGTCAATGGCCAGGTCGTTCTGATCAATCACCAGCTCTGGCATCGCGCGAGGCCGCAGGTGTTCTTCGTAATAAACGACGCTCGCCGCTGCGGCCCCGACAAACAGCAGCACACCGACCACCCAGCCCCAACCGCTGCGCTTGGGCGGATGCACGACCGCGACCTGGGCCGTTGCAATCGGTGGAGGCTGAAGCTCTTTGACCACGTCGGCCATCGTCGGACGCTGTTCCGATTTCGGTGACAGCATCAGGTGGATGTAGTCCGCTAGCTTCGGCGTAACAGTCGGAGCCACCTCTCGCAGGGGACGCGGCGGCTTGGCAAACGCCATCAGCGACGTCTTCGGGAACGGCGGAATCCCAGCCAGCATCTCGTAGAGCATGACGCCGAGCGCGAACACATCCGCCTTGCCGTCGACCTTGGCCGCACCGCCGTACTGCTCGGGCGCCATGTACTTCGGCGTGCCCATCGTCGTGCCGACTTGCGTCTCGAAGTCCGGTGACTCTGGGTCCGGCGCGAGCGACGTCGCCACCTTGGCAATCCCGAAGTCGAGCACCTTGATGCGCTTGTCGTCGGGATTGACCGGATCCGGCACGAGCATCACGTTTTCGGGTTTTAAATCTCTATGGACAATTCCCTTGTTGTGGGCGGCGAGCAGCGCTTGTCCCATCTGGAGCGCCAGCTCTTTGGCGTCCTCTTCTGGCAGCGTGCCTTGCCGACGGAGCAGTCCGCGCAGCGACTCGCCTTCCAGAAACTCCATAATGATGTAGAGCGTGCCGTCGGGAAGCTGACCGAAGTCGAACACCTCGACCAGGCCCGGATGCCGCAGCATGTTGACGGCCCGCGCTTCGTTCAAAAAGCGCGCCGCATAGTCCGACGTAGCAGCGAGCGGACCGTGCAGGATCTTGATGGCTGCGCGTCGACCAATCTGCTTGTGAACGGCGGCATAGACCGAGCCCATTCCGCCTTGGCCGATCTTCGAGTTTACGCGATAGTTTCCGACGAGCTGACCGGCTTTGAGCGCAACCTGACCGGGCACACCAGGCTCTGCCGACGTGGCAGCCGTTCCACCACCGACCGATCCGCTCGCACCGGTCTCCGCTTGTCCACTCTGGGTGTATTCCGCCGAGATCTCGATGGCTGACTGCTTGTCCGCTGAATCGCCCGCTGCACCGGCCTTGATGACCGGCGGAGCCATCGTCTGCGCAAAGCCAATGCTGTCATTGCGGTCACGCGCATGGGGCGACGTGGGTCCATCCGACAAGCTGGGCACCACAACCGGAACCGCTGGCGGCGTGGGTGGTGAAGCAGGCTTGGGAGCGCTCTTTGCTGGGTCCGACGTGACAGAGGCCGGAATCGTCAGCTCTTCAGACAGCGCATCGACGGGCGGCTTCGCAGCAGCGGCTGGAGCTGCAGGCACAGCCGGACCGGGCGGCAAGCTGGTTGCCGACGGAGGCAAGCTGGTCCCCGATGGAGGCAAGCTGGTCCCTGACGGAGGCAAGCTGGTCCCTGACGTTGGCTGTAGCGTCGACAAGTGCTGAAGCTGCGCGGCGACTTCGCCCATCGATGGACGAGCCAGCGGCTCAGTGGCCAGCATTCGCTCCAGCAGCACCGCCAGCGGCCTTTGCCACGACGGAAGCAGCTGCGGCAGGGTCGTCACTTGGCTTGCGCCCGAGTCGTCCAGTGTCGCTTGGCTGGGTAGCTTTCCGGCTGCCAGCTCATACAGGATCACCCCGAGTGCAAAAACATCCGACGCGGCGGCCCCAAGCTCGCCCTTGCGCTGCTCGGGGGCCAGATAGACGCGATCTTCCTTGCTGGTCACATCGCTGCCTGGACCGCCGGGAAGCAGATCGTGCAGCGCTTGCAGCAGGCCCAGATCGAGCAGCTTGACGTGTTCACCGTCTGCACTGCCCGCACCGAGCACGATCTTGGTAGGTGACAGCCGCAGATGGAACAGCGACGCGCCATGCGCCAGCGTCAGACAGGTCGCCAGCTGACGACCGATCCGCAGCGCTTTGTTCGGCAGCGGTAGACCCATCGACCGTCGCCGCTGCTCGACCAGCGGCTCTCCTTGCCACAGCTCGCTGGCCAAAAACACCAGTCCACCGGGCAGGTTGCCGTACTCGAGCAGCATCGGCAGCACGGGATCGGGCGCGGCACTCGGGTCGCCTTGGCTCTGCCCGGTCAAAAAGCGCTGAACCGACTTCTTCAGCCCTTTTAAACGAGACAGCGCCTTGCCGTCTTTGTTGAGCGCCGCAGGAAGGATGCGCAAAAGCACACGGGCTTGGGTCTGCGGGTGGACTCCTTCATGGAGCGCACCAAACGGGCCGTCAGCGAGCTTGGCTCCGACGGTGTAGCTGCGGGCATCCATCACCGCACACACCCCTTGCGTACCAGCCGGCGCGCACCCCTAGACCGTAGTGAGCTGCGATTTATAAAAGCCACCACCATGAATTTAACCGATTTATTCCTTACATTATTTTTCTTCTATGCCTGCCCGCTGCGATTCGACATGCCAGTGGCCCAAACCTGCGCAGCGCGCCAAATCAGAGTGTTAAAATGAGCGCGCCTTTATGAGCAGGTCCGGCAATACAACGCCACCAGGGTCTGGCGGTGGCGACAGTCCATCCAGCGAGCACGAGCTGGCCATGGACATCACTGCCAAGCGCTCGGATCCTCCGTCGAAAGCAGTGACCGCTGAAAACAGCAAGGTCACGCCAAACCCTGATCTGGCGGGCAACACGCTGCGAGAGCCGGGACTGTCAGGATCCGCTGCGCCGCTGTCCAGTCGGCCCATGTCGGACCTGATGGCCACAAGCGAGCAGCTTGCCGACGAAGCGGTGATCTTGCGCAAGCAGATGACGCGCAGCAAGCCGACGCTCGAGGAGCTTGCACGCGGCGCGACGATTGGCCGCTACATGGTGCTGTCGTGCCTGGGCGCGGGCGGAATGGGCGTGGTCTATGCCGCCTACGATCCCGAGCTAGACCGCAAGGTCGCGATCAAGCTGCTCAAGCCGGGCAGCGGGGGCCAAAGTGGCCGCGTGCGGTTTTTGCGCGAAGCCCAAGCGATGGCCAGGCTGTCGCATCCGAACGTCATCAACGTCTTTGACGTCGGCACGATCGAAAATCAGGTCTTCATCGCGATGGAGTTTGTCGACGGTGGAACGCTGACAAGGTGGCTGGAACAGTCGCCGCGTAGCCAGCGCGAGATCCTCGATACCTTCATCTTGGCGGGACGCGGACTGCAAGCGGCCCACACGGCTGGGCTGGTGCATCGCGACTTCAAGCCGGACAACGTGCTCATCAGTCGAGAAGGTCAGGTCCGCGTCATGGACTTTGGCCTGGCCCGATCGGTGGGTCAGTCCGACGATGACACCACGCTGCCGGTGGAGCTTACGTCGTCGTCATCGAACCAAGCGCTGAACATTCGACTGACGCACACCGGCGCGATGATGGGCACGCCGCGCTTTATGGCGCCCGAGCAGTACGAAGGCCAAGCGACCGACCCGCGCACCGATCAGTTCAGCTTCTGCGTCGCGCTCTATGAAGCGCTGTATGGCGTCCCACCGTTTGCGGGCGATGACATCAACACGCTTGGCTTTAACGTGGTGCGCGGGCGAGTGTCTTCGGCGCCGCCGGATAGCAAAGTACCGACGTGGATTCGTCAGGTGCTGCTGCGCGGCCTTCAGGTCAAGCCCGACGCGCGCTTTGAGTCGATGGAAGCGCTCATCCATGCGCTGACACCGAAGCAGCGACGGATGTCTCGGACTTGGATGGTCACGCTGGGGGCGCTCGGGCTCGTGCTGATCGCGAACCTGGCCTATCAAGTGCGAGAGCAGCACAAAGCGGGAATGTGCGGCGGTTCCGACGAAAAGCTGCGTCCGATCTGGTCGTCGCCGCGCAAGCAAGAGCTACAGGCCGCGCTGCTCGCGTCGCAGCAGTCGTATGCGCAAGATGTCTGGCAGCGTGTCGAACAGACGCTGGATCGCTACGCGTCGGACTGGTCGACGATGCGCACCGAGTCCTGCCTGGCGACGCTGCGAGGCAACCAGTCGCAGCAGATCCTCGATCTGCGGATGCGCTGTCTGGATGATCGGCTGGCAGAGCTGACCGCGCTCGTCGGAATCTTGCAAAAAGCCGACGGTGAAGTGCTGCAAGAAGCGGCGTCCGCGACGCACGAGCTGTCACCGATCAGTGGCTGCGCCAACATTGAAGCGCTGAGCGCGCCGATTCCGCTGCCGGACAACCCGGTGACACGCAAGCGCGTCGATGCGCTGCGGCAAGAAATGGCGGAAGTGCGAGCGATCGAGCGCTTTGGCAAGTACAGCGAAGCGCTGGTGCGTGCCGAAAAGCTGGCGCAAGACGCGGCGCAGTCTCGCTATAAGCCGCTGGCAGCAGAAGCCAAGTATCTGCTCGGGGAAATCCAGATGCGCGGTGGTCTGGGTGTGCAGGCAGAGCAGTCTCTCGTCGGTGCGGTGATGGCTGCGATTGACTCGCGACACCTGCGACTGATGGCGGAAAGCACGCTGCTGCTGACGGAAACGACGGGCTTTCGGATCAAGCAGTTTCGCAAAGCGGAGGTCTGGTCGCAGATCGCCGAAGCCATGCTCGAAGAAATCAGCGATCCCGAGCCGCTGCGCGCGCGTCTGTACCTGGCCAACTGCATGGTCGCGTCGCAGGAAAATCACTACGATCACGCCGTCGAGCAGTGCCAAAAAGCGCTCGGGCTGCGGGAAAAGCTGTTCGGTCGCGAAAGTCCCGAAGCGGCGGAAGTGCTCAACGTGCTGGGACACGTCTATCGGCGCTCGGATCGGCTGTCGCAGGCCATCGAGTTATATAACCAAGCGCTGCGCATCGAGACCCAGCAGCTTGGCAACCTGCACCCGAACTTGGTTTCGACGCTGCGCGGGCTCGGCATTGTGGCGCGCGATCAGCTTCGCTACGAAGAGTCGCTGTCGCACTTTCAGCGCGCGCTGTCGATTCAGGAAAAGTCGCTGGGTGAAAACAACATCCGGGTGAGCGACTACCACATTCAGCTGGTGCGAACGCTGATGGCGATGTCGCGACTCGACGATGCAGAGCGACATGCGCAGCGAGCGCTCGACATTCGACGGTCCAGCGATGCGCGGGCTGACATCGATCGGCTGACCGAAGCGGTCTATTTCATGGGCGAAGTGAAGGCGCAAAAAGGCGATCTTCAGACGGCGCTCAAGCTGCACGAAGAAGGCATGCGACTGCGCGAACAGCAGCGCAGCGATCGTCGGGAAGAGATGCTGGCCTACAGCCTGACGAGCGCGGGCGAAGTGCTGCTTCAGCTCGGGCAGCCAGCGTCGGCAAGACCGTATCTGGAACGCGCGCTCAACTTCCGAGAGACGCAGCCGATCGATACCAAGCGAGCCGAGCGACCGGCGCTGGGACGAACGCAGTTTGCGATGGCCCAGACGCTGTGGGCGATCGGTGGACCCGAGCAGCAGCAGCAAGCCATCGAGCTGGCGAAAGCCGCCGCCGCTGAATACGACGCGTACGGAAATCGCCCCGGCAACATCCTGCCGCGCATCACGACATGGCTCGATCTGCACAAGCTGACCGGCACCAAAAGGCATCATGCGCGCTGATTTGCCGTCGCTGCTGCCGCTGATCTGTCCGGCGTGTCGTCATGTCTCAGCGCGAGGACGCGAGCTGTACACGCTGTCGGTGGTGCAGGTGCTGCGCGCGACGGGTGGCGACGACGACGGCAGTCCCGAAGACATCGAAGAGGGTGCGCTGCGCTGCGACAATCCTGCGTGCGCACGTCGCTATCCGATCTTGCACGGCATTCCGGTGCTGCTGACGGATCTGACGCGCTTTGCGGCGACGCAGCTTCACGCGCTCAGCTGCTTTCACGAGCCCGAGACGCTGGCGACGATGGCGCTGGATGGTCCCGATGACTCGGCGCTGCCTCGGATGCTCGACTACCTGTCGATCTATCTGGATGCGCACTTTGGTGACTATGCGATGCCACCGCCCGACGGTCCCGAGCCTGGCTGTGGCGGAACTCCGCTGTGGCAGGCGGTGGAAGCACGCAAGCTGGTGCCCGTCGATCGCGCCATTGAGCTGGGCTGCGGTGTCGGACGAGGTCTGCATGCGCTGTCACAGACGGCAGAGCTGACCGTTGGCGTGGAGATGAACTTTGCCGCGCTGCTGTATGCGCGCTGGCTGCTGCGCGGTGAAACCGTTCGCTACGCGCGTCGCACAAGCGGTCGTCACTACAGCGCCGCGACGGTTCATGTGCCTGCGGTGAGCACCACGTCGGTGCAGCTGGTCTGTGGCGATGCGCTGGACCCGCCGCTCGCGCCGGACAGCTTTTCGCGCGTTGTCTCGCTCAATGTGATAGATGCGGTTCGCTCGGCGCCGCAGCACTTGGCGGTGCTCGATGGACTGTGCGTGGGCGGAGGCGAGCTGCTCATCGCGTCGCCGTTCAACTGGCAGTCAGGCATCGTCGCGGAAGATGGACGCTTTCCCGAAGCCGATCCGGTGAAGGCGCTGCACAACCTGCTGACGAGTGGTCACGGGCTGTCCGCTTCGTATTCGCTCGGTGACTGCCGCGAGCTGCGCTGGAAGCTGCGTCGCGATGCACGCAGCGCTGTCAGCTATCTGACACATCTGGTACGGGCTCACAAAAACGTAATCCAGCATGCAACTTCGCGATAACCTGTAGAGAGAGGTTGTTGCGATGATTGTGTTTGGACTGAGCCACATTGACGTTCCCGTCCAGAACAGTCCGCGCGCGCGATCCGTCGGAATCGCTGCGGTCTAGCGCGTCACGGGAAGCCGCAGGGAAGCCGCCCTAGCGCCGTCTGGCGTCAAAAATCCACGCAATCGCGCCAAAAGGGCCTGTTTCCGCCCGAGTTTCGCCAGTTTGCGCGGATTTTCTGGCCAGCATTGGTCGAAAGACCCCAGCGTGCTACGTTTGGAAGATGGAGAAGCGGCTTGCACTGATCGTCGCGCTGGTCATCGCAGTGATGGCCTCGCCGGTCGTGCGAGCAGACTCCCATGCGGACGGACAGGACGCTTTCCGGGCCGAAAAAGCCCAAGTGGCCCTGCAGTCCGCAGGTCAGCGCTCGCTGCTTGAGCCCGATGAGCGCGAAGGCACTCGGCCCACCAGCCACAAAGGCAGTGGTCTGGCCGTGCTGTCTGCGCTGTCGGCGGACTGCGAGCTCACACAGTCCCGATCCGCACCCACTACACCAAAACCGCCCTCGCACCTTGGCGCGTCTTCTCCCCGGCGATCGCGCGCGCCACCGCTGGCTGCCTAACAGAGCAAGCACAAGGGTGTACCGGCCTCGGGTCGGTACGGTTTTGTTCATGGAGCGCGGCGGTGCGAGAGCGGTACTCAGCATCGGCATGTGGCTCTGTGTGTCTGAAAGAAAGGGGTGCCCTTATGGGTCATATTCCGATTCTGGAAGAGCTGGCCGTCATCACGGGAATCGGCGTGCTGATCACGCTGATCCTGGCACGGCTGAAGCTGCCGACGGTGGCTGGGCTACTGACCGCAGGTGCGGTGATCGGCCCGCAAGGTCTGAGCTGGGTTCATGAAGCCAGCACGATCGAAACGCTCGCAGAGATGGGCGTCGTGCTGCTGCTGTTTACGATTGGTCTGGAGTTTTCGCTGGAGCGACTGCGTCACATCTTCCGTCAGGTGGCGCTCGGTGGCATTGCGCAGGTGGCGCTGACGGCAGCCACCACCACAGGTCTTAGCTATGCACTCGGTCAGCCGCCGGGTCGGAGCGTCCTTTATGGCTTTGTCTTTGCGATGTCGAGCACAGCCATTGTCCTGCGCTTTCTGTCTGAGCGACGAGAGCTAGACGCTCCGCACGGTCGCTTCATCGTCGGCACGCTGATCTTTCAAGATCTGTGCGTCGTCCCGATGGTGCTGATTGTGCCGCTGCTCGGCAAAAGTGGTGGCGGCGGAAGCGTGATGCTGGAAGTGTCGTGGGCACTGCTCAAAGCCGCTGTCGTCGTCGTGTCGATTGTGCTGGGCTCACGCGTGCTGGTTCCGCGCGTGCTCAACTTTGTCGATGCCAGTCGCAGCCGAGAAGTGTTCCTGCTGGCCGTGCTGGCGCTGTGCATTGGAACCGCGTGGCTGACGTCGCTCGTCGGTCTGTCGCTCGCGCTCGGGGCGTTCCTGGGCGGAATCGTCGTCGCGGACACGGAATACGGACACCGCGCGATGGGAGAGATGCTGCCGCTGCGGGATGCGTTTGTGAGCGTGTTCTTCGTGTCGCTCGGCATGCTGTTTGACATTCGGGTGGTGCTGTCGCAGCCGCTGCTCGTGGCGCTGTTGCTCTGCGGCTTTCTGTTTGGCAAAGGAATCCTGGCGACGTTTGCAGCACTGCTGATGCGCTTTCCGGCGCGTGTAACGTGGCTGGCGGGCGTTGGGCTCGCGCAGTTTGGAGAGTTCGGCTTCGTGCTGCTGCGCCTGGGTGAGTCGTCGGGCGTGGCGGATCCCAACATGTCGCGTCCGCTGCTCGCCGCTGGCATCCTGAGCATGTTTCTGACCCCGGCGCTGGTTCGCGTTGCGCCACACATCAGCGCGGGGGAACGCTTGCTGTCTCCGCTCGCGCGACTGCTTGGTGCGCGCAGCATCTCGGAAGCCGAGCCAGAGCGTCGCAACATCAAGGATCACGTCATCGTCGTCGGATACGGCGTGGCGGGACGGCTGGCGGCGCAAGCACTGACGTCGTCACAGGTACCGTTCCTGGTGCTGGAGCTAAACGCCGAAGTGGTTCGTCAAGCCCGCAAGTCAGGCGCACCGGTGTATTACGCCGATGCAGCCAGTGAAGAAGCGCTGGGACACGCCCACCTGTCCGACGCCAAAGCGCTGGTGTTGCTGATGAACGATCCGGTGACAGCGCAGCGCGTGGTCGATACCGCTCGACGGATTGCGCCTCGCGTTCCCGTGATCACCCGCGCGCGCTACCTGGCCGAGCGAGAGTATCTGCTGAAGATCGGTGCAAGCGACGTGGTGTCCGAAGAAGTGGAAGCGGGCGTCGAGATCCTGGCGCGGCTGCTGCGACTGCTGACGCTGCCTCGCAACACGATTGAGCAGTGCCTTCTGGAAGCGCGCGAAGCGACGCAGCGGTCCGAGCGAGCGGTGGCACTGCCGAGGCGGACTCTGACACAGCATTCGGGCCTGGCGTCGCTGAAGATCGAAAGCGTTCGCATTGTAGCAGGCAGCCCGAGCGTCGGTTCGAGCGCCGCGACGATGGATGTTCGCAACCAAACGCATGCCCTGATCGTCGCCATCGAGCGAGAAGGACAGCTTCTGGAAGGCCCAAGCCCGCACGAGTCGCTGCGCGTGAACGATGTGGTGTTCTTGGTCGGCTCGCGGGAAGCGGTGGAAAAAGCGATGGAGCTGCTGCTCGGTACGTCGCCACAGTCCGCATCTTCGTATTCCCCCACATCGCCTGCGGAGGCAACATGAGCGCGAAAATCAGCCTCTTTGGAGCCAAGCGATGATCCACGGAAGCGCAGGAGTTCCGACGAAGAAGCGCAAGTGCCCTCGCTGCGGACACATCCAGTCGGTATCGATTCTGCTCAAGCAAGAAGCGGTCACTTGTCGCCGCTGCGGAGGCCAGATTCCCGCAGCGCCCACGACGGCTGGGACCCGATCGCCCAAGCCCAAATAAGCGAGCGACGCAGCGCGCGAAAGTCCCCCGCCAACCGATCCAGTTGCTCCGTCTGATCCGCTGCGAAGTGCGGAACAGGATGGAAAGACACCGACGAGCAAGCGATTACCGTCCAGAACATCGAGCGGGCCGAGCGCTTTTGGATCGACCAGCTGGGATTCCAGGTCAAAGCACGCGGCGAAGGCTGGCTCGACGTTGATGTGTACACCTGCGTGCTTCGTCTATCGAAGGTGCGACGGGTCGAACATCCGGTCACGCTGCGACTTCAGGTCGAAAGCGTCGAGTCAGCGGTCCGTTCGCTGACGGCGATCGGCGCGCGGGTTCAGTACGAACCGCATCGGACGACGGCTCAAGAGCTTCAGTCGGTGGTGATGGACCCCGAAGGACACACGCTGATCGTCTGGCGACCGCTCAGCGAAGACGAATACGATCACATTCCGGCGCTGCCCAAAGAGCTGACCTGGAGCGCGGAAGCCGAAGAGCTGCTGCAAGCACTTCTGAAGAGTGTTCCGTCGCTGTTCCGGGCACTTGCGCGCTGGCGCGTTTCCAAAAATGCGGAGCATCTGGCCGAAGCGACGCGCGTGGTGCAGCGAGAGCAGGTCATCCGCTCGTTTATCCTGTCGAGCGCCAAAGTCACACGCTATCGCAACCGTCAACCGCTCATCGATCAAGGCATCGACGTGAGTCGCTACGAGTCCGACTTCGAGTCCGAAGATCGTCTGTAGCGTCGCTTGTGACGGTTTGTGACGGTGAGCTACCGCGCATCTCGACGCAGGATGGAGCCACCGTGACCGACCATCAAGAATCGGCCCGTTCCGTCGCTGCGCATCGCGGTGATCGGGTTTGAGGTGCCGCTGTCTAGCTCTTTCCAGCCGGTGCCGTCGAAGCGAAACAGCGTTCCCCCCTGCCCCGCTATCAGTCGCTCGCCGCTCGCTGCGCCCGCCACGCTGAGCAGCGTGATGGGTCGCTTTTCATCCCCGACGAAGTCGTATTCGTAGGCACTGCCGGTGTAGCGAATGATGACGCCGTTGTCTCCGACGATCAGAACCTCGCTGGGCGACGAAGAATGCAGGGCACGCAAGGTGTCGCCGGTCCGCGAGTAGCTGCGACGCCAATCGGTGCCGATGCGATGCAAGATCACACCCTGTTCACCGACGGCCCAGACATCGGATGACGACGACCCCCCCACAGCAAGCA
>WBZP01003173.1_pt1 | contig 12634 bp, 8 predicted proteins | sample 5204301 | NCBI WGS metagenome assembly WBZP01 (sample SAMN12412401, study PRJNA552823) | activated sludge metagenome | isolation source: activated sludge from nitrification reactor of wastewater treatment plant... | place: USA: Pennsylvania | collected 2017
CGCCCAGGTGCTCGACTGCCGCCGCGTGCGACTCGAGCAGGGCAAGTCGCTCACGCAGGCCGTGGGCGACAGCACGGTGTACGTCGAGAACCGCGAGAGCCGCGTTGTGATGTACACGTTCAACGTGAACGGTCAATTTGCTCCCGGCCGGCGTGAAGCGATCGCCGTCCTCAGCAATATGAGCGACAAGTACGCGTATTTCAGCAAGCTCGAGATCACGTTCGGCACGCAGAAGACGGCGGAGGTCGCGAGGAAGGAGCTCGAGCAGGCCCGCGCCATCGCCACGACCCAGGCCCGAGTCGTCGACGCCGAGCGCAGCGTGCAGATCGCGGACTTCAACGCGCAGGCCACCGTCAAGGCCGCGGAGGGCGGCGCGCAGGCGAAGCGGGTCAACGCCGAGGCCGACGCGATGGTGAAGAAGGTGAACGCCGACGCCGACGCGATGGTCACGGCCACGGTCGGCGCGGCCGAGGCGGGGAAGATCCGTGCGGTCGGTACCGCCGAGGCCGACGTCATCAAGCAGAAGATCGCGTCGATGGAGTCCGGCAACTACGCGAGCATCGAGGTCGCGAAGGCTCTCGCTGCGAGCGGCCAGCGCCTCGTGCCGGAGATCCTCGCGAGCGGCGACGGGGCCGGCGGCGGCTCGGGCTCGCTCGTGAACGTGCTCCTCGCCCAGCTCGTCGCCTCGGGCGCGGCCCGGGGCCGCGGGGAGGCGCCGGCCGAGCGGTGATCTCGCCGCTGCGTTGACAGGTCCGCGGCAGGGGCCATAGTCTCGGCTCCTGCCGTGGACCTCCAGGAGGGACCATGCCCCGGTTCGACTTCGACAAGGCGCTGCGCCGCAAGATCGACGAGCACGCGAAGCTCGTCGAGCGGAAGAACCGGCGGGTGAAGGGCGGCAACGGCGTCTACGACCGCTGGGAGAACCCGGTCGTCACCGCCGCCCACGTGCCGCTCTTCTGGCGGTACGACCTCGACCCGAAGAGGAACCCGCTCCTCCTCGAGCGGCTCGGGGTCAACTGCGTCTTCAACGTCGGCGCGATCGAGTGGAACGGCAAGGTCGCGCTCGTGTGCCGGGTCGAGGGGAACGACCGCAAGAGCTTCTTCGCGGTGGCCGAGAGCGAGACGGGCGTCGACAACTTCCGCTTCTGGGACTACCCGGTCGTGATGCCCGAGACGGCGGACCCCGACACGAACGTCTACGACATGCGCCTCACGGCCCACGAGGACGGCTGGATCTACGGCATCTTCTGCACCGAGCGGAAGGACCCGGCCGCGCCCCCGGGCGACACCTCGTCGGCTGTCGCCCAGGCGGGCATCGCCCGGACGAAGGACCTCGTGAAGTGGGAGCGGCTGCCCGACCTGAAGTCGCGCTCGGCCCAGCAGCGGAACGTCGTCCTGCACCCGGAGTACGTGAAGGGGCAGTACGCGCTCTACACCCGGCCGCAGGACAGCTTCATCGAGGCGGGGAAGGGGGGCGGGATCGGCTTCGCCCTGTGCGAGACGCTCGAGGCCGCGGAGATCGACGAGGAGACGATCGTCGACCCGAAGGTCTACCACACCGTCAAGGAGGTCAAGAACGGGGCCGGCGCGCCGCCCCTCCGGACCGCGAAGGGGTGGCTCCACATCGCGCACGGCGTCCGCAACACCGCGGCCGGCCTGCGGTACGTGCTGTACGCCTTCCTCTGCGACCTCGCCGACCCCGCGAAGGTGATCGCCCGGCCGGGCGGCTTCTTCCTCGCCCCCGAGGGCGAGGAGCGGGTGGGCGACGTGTCGAACGTGGCCTTCTGCAACGGCGCGGTGGCGCGGGCCGACGGGAGCGTCCTCATCTACTACGCGTCGTCCGACACCCGCACGCACGTCGCGACGACCAGCGTCGACCGCCTCCTCGACTACGTCCTCCACACGCCGGAGGACCCGCTGCGCTCGGCCGCCTGCGTGAAGCAGCGCACGGACCTCATCGACCGCAACCTGAAGCTTCTCGCGCGCACCAAGACGAAGGCCTACAAGGGCCTGCGCTAGCCGCCGGAGGACCCCGTCTGCGGTAGCATCCGGCCTGGCCATGCACGCGGACCTGCGCGCCGCCCGGGACGTCACGGTCATCCTGGTCACCCTGCTTCTCCTCGGGCCCGCCGCGCTGCTTCTCGCCGCGGCGGCGAAGCGGGCGCTCGCCGGAGAGCCCGAGGCGTTCGTCTTCGTGGGGCCCGCCCTGATCCTCGGAGGCGTCGGGGCGCTCTTCCTCCGGCCGCTCCGCTGGTACCGCCGGTGCGCCGAGATCCACGCTCGCGGGAGGCCGCGCCCCATGCGCCTGCACCTCGTGACGAACGCGCGGGGCGGGCTCTTCCTCGAGCTTCACCCCCTCGTGGACGTCCTGATGCGCGACCCCCTCATCCGGGTGCAGTCCGAGCGGCGGCCGGGTCGCTTCGGCCGCCTCGAAGGCGAGACGGTCCGCGTCTTCCTCGACGACGACCCCGCCGGGCCGGTGGTCGTGGAGACGTCGCTCGGGCTCCTCTGGTCGCCCTGGAGCGGACGACGGACGACCCGCCTCGAGGGCCAGCTGCACTGACGCCGCGCCGGTGGCGTCACCGGGGGGCCGATTCGTGGTTGAATTCCCACGCGTGGGCGACCCGCCCCGATCAGGAGGACCTCCATGACGAGTCGTCGATCGTTCCTCGGAACCCTGGCCGCGGGCGCGGCCCTGTCGCCTCTCGCGAAGACCGCCTTCGCCGCGGGCAAGCCGTCGCTGGGCCTTCAGCTCTACAGCCTGCGCCGCGAGCTGGCGAAGGACGTGCCGGGCACGCTCAAGATGATCAAGGGCTGGGGCTTCGACGAGGTGGAGAGCTTCGGCGACTTCGCGGGCGCGATCGCGGGCCCGCTCAAGGACGCGGGGCTCAAGGTCCGCTCGATGCACGTCGGGTACGACCGGCTGCAGAAGGACCTCGCGGGCGTCCTCAAGGAAGCGGACGTCGTCGGCTGCAAGACGATCCTCAACCCGTACCTCACCCACAAGCAGCGGCCCTTCGCGAGCCGCGAGGAGATCCTCGCCGCCGCGAAGGACTTCGCCGCGTGGGCGAAGGAGTGCAAGGCCGCCGGCAAGCGCTTCGGCTACCACATCCACGGCCAGGAGTTCGGACCGGCGCCCGAGGGCACGCTCTTCGACGTGCTGGCGAAGGAGTCCGGGCCCGACGTCGGCTTCGAGGCCGACGTCTACTGGGTGACGGTCGGCGGCGGCGATCCCGTCAAGCTCATCGAGAAGTACGCCGGCCGCATGTGGTACACGCACCTCAAGGACATGGCGAAGGGCGTCGATCCGCGCTCCGAGGCCGCGCGCGGCGAGGCGGCGCGGGCCGTGCTCGCCACCGGCCAGCTCGACATCAAGGGCATCATGGCCGCGAGCGCCAAGGCCGGCGTCGAGTGGCACATCCTCGAGGACGAGAGCGCCGATCCGGTCGGCAACATCCCGAAGAGCGTCGCCGAGTACAAGAAGCTGTAGCGTCGGCTCGGCAGCGAGAGACCCTGTCCGGACCGCTTTCCGGGCAGGGTCTTCCTGCGTCGAGACGCCGCGGACGCGTCCCGGTCGGGCCGGCCTCCGCCCGGGTCTACCGGTTGCCCAGGAGCGAGAACCCCAGGGAGAACGTCCAGCGGGTGAAGTTGGCCTCGACCGGCTCCTGCGAGCCGGTGTCGCTCGGGGGCGCGATCGGGCGGGGCAGGTCGCTCGCGCCCCACGCGTAGCCGACGCCGAAGGCGATCCTCGAGCCGAAGCGCTCGAACGAGATCCCCACGGTCGTCTCGTTGAGGTCCCACGAGGCGAGCGTCTCCGATTCCTCGCGCCACGAGGAGTTGCTCCGCGCCGCGCCGGCGTAGAGCGTCGTCGTGTCGCCCACCTTCTGCTCGAGCCCGGCCCCGAAGTTCACGACGCTCTTCGCGGCGCCGCCGTACGTCATCGGAACGGTCGCCGACGAGCCCGCGACGGGGGCCGCCTCCGGCTCGAGGATCGAGTACGGGTCGACGGCGGCGAACCACTCGGCGGTCGTGTGCAGCGCGGTGCGGGCGCCCCGCCACGTCGCGCCGCCGGCCGCCGACCAGGGCGAGCGGTACGTGGACGCGAGCCCGTCCTGCTTCGTCGCCGCCACGAACGGCACGCCGTCGATCCCGGCCAGGGTGGCGTTGAGGACCGCCTTGCCGTTGCTCCACAGCCGCGCGCGCGGCGTCGTGACCGTGGCCCCGAGCTCGAGCGGGCCCGGGCGCCACGCGACGCCGAGCTTCCCGAGGACGCCGACGTGGTTGTACTCGTACTCGCGGCCGACGAACGCCGCGGCGACGGCGCCGGAGGAGAGCACCTCGGCGGTGATCGTGCGGCGGTTGCGCTGCGCGCGGTAGGAGACGAAGGGCGACACGCCGACGGACACGGTGTTCGAGAGCCGGTGCGACCACGAGGGGCCGACCCAGTACTCGACCACGCGCTCGCGGACGCGGCCGAAGCCGGCGACCCCGCTCGGCGACCCGGCCGAGACCCGCGCGTCGTTGTAGCCGAGGTCCCAGTCCGTGTCGTGCCGGGAGAAGAAGGCGAAGGAGAACTGGTCGGGCCGGCCGTCGCGGCGCGCGATGCGGCCGGCGATCACCGCGGGCACGGTGTCGAAGATCGTGCTCTCGAAGTCGAGGCTCGGCCCCGCCGCCCCGGGTGCCTCGAGCCGGCCCAGCTCCACCGAAGTCAGCGTCATCGTGAACCGCGGCTGCTCGAGGAGGGCGACCGCGCCGGGGTTGTAGAAGACGGCCGAGAGGTCGCGGACGCCCCCGACGATCGTGCCCTCGGTGAGCTGGCCGGTCGGCCCGTAGCCGTACGTCCAGTAGTGGGCATCCTGGGCGGTCGCTCCTCGCGCGAGGGCACAGGCGGCGACGGTCGTGGCGAGCGTCAGGGCGCGGGCGGCCCGGCGGCGCGGTGTCATTTCTTCTCCTCGTGAGAGGGGGGAATGATACGCGAGACGCGGTCTTCCGACCGGGAGCGGGGACCCATGCCCGAGTGGGCCGGGCGGCCTGTTGAGGGGCCGGCGCCGGGAGTGCTACGCTCCGCCCCGTCCGTCCGGCTTCTTCCGTCCCGGCCCTGGCGGATCCCGCTGGGGCCCGGCGCGCTGGCGCCCAAGGGGAGGCGCCGCACGCCGCCGTCTCTCCCCGCACAGGGTAAAGCCGCCTCCATGACCGTACTGCCCGTGCTCCTTGCCGCTCCTGCCCACTCGACCCTGACCGGGCTCGACTGGGTGATGATCGCGCTCTACTTCGGCATCCTCGCCGGCGTCGCCTACTGGGTGGTGAAGAAGAGCAAGAACACCGCGGCCGACTACTTCCTCGCCGGCCGCAACCTCGGGTGGTGGATCATCGGCGCGTCGATCTTCGCGTCGAACATCGGCTCCGAGCACGTGGTCGGCCTCGCCGGCTCCGGCGCCTCCGACGGCGTCGCGATGGCCCACTACGAGCTGCACGCCTGGTGCCTGCTCCTCCTCGGCTGGGTGTTCGTGCCCTTCTACATGCGCTCCCAGGTCTTCACGATGCCGGAGTTCCTGGAGCGCCGCTTCTCGCCGGCCTCGCGCTACGTGCTGTCGATCGTCTCGCTCATCACGTTCGTCATCTCCAAGATCGCGGTCGGCATCTTCGCGGGCGGCGTCGTGTTCTCGACGCTCCTCCCCGAGGTGCGGCTCAACATCGGCGGCCACGAGATCGGCAGCTTCTGGGTGGGGTCGATCCTCGTGATCGTCCTGACCGGCCTCTACACGGCGCTCGGCGGCATGCGGGCGGTCGCCTACAACGACGCCGTGCAGGTGGTGGTGCTGATCACCGGCTCGGCCGCGCTCACGTTCTACGGCCTCTACCAGCTCGGTGGCTGGGGCGAGCTGCGCGCGATCGTCGGCTCCGAGATGTTCAACCTCTGGAAGCCGCTGATCCCGCCGGGCGTCGAGGGCACGTGGGCCCCCGTGCTCGAGAGGAGCGCGACGGGGCAGGTCACGAAGATGGCCTGGTACTTCAACGGCTACTACCCGTGGCTCGGCATGCTCTTCTGCGCCCCGATCATCGGCATGTGGTACTGGTGCACCGACCAGTACATCGTGCAGCGCGCCCTCGGCGCCCCGGACCAGACGCAGGCCCGGCGCGGCAGCATCTTCGCCGCGTTCCTGAAGCTGGCGCCGGTCTACCTCTTCATCATCCCCGGCATCGTGGCCTACGCGCTCGCGAAGAGCGGCAAGGTCCCCGGGCTCGAGGCGATCGCGACCGACCGCAACGCCGCGCAGGCCGCGTTCCCGCTGATGGTCGAGCACCTGCTGCCGCCGGGGCTGCGCGGCCTCGTCGTGGCCGGCCTCCTCTCGGCCCTCATGGGCTCGCTCGCCGGCGTCTTCAACGCCTGCTCGACGCTCTTCACCGTCGACCTCTACGAGAAGATCAACCCCGGCGCGTCGCAGGAGAAGATCGTCAAGGTCGGCCGCAGCGCGACGATCGTGATGGTGCTGATCGCCCTCGCGTGGCTGCCCGTCATCCAGGGCGCCCACGGCCTGTACGACTACCTGCAGTCGGTGCAGGGCTACCTAGCGCCTCCCGTGTTCGTCGTCTTCTTCCTCGGCGTCTTCTGGAAGCGGATGAACTGGCAGGGCTGCCTCTGGTCGATGATCGTCGGCTTCGCCGTCGGCCTCTTCCGCATGGCCGTCGACACGCCGGTCGCGCTGAAGGTCGCCGGCTTCGAGAACGGCTACGCCCACGGCTCGTTCCTCTGGATGGTCAACATGACCTACTTCCAGTACTTCAGCGTCCTGATCACGCTCATCTCCGCGGTCGTCGCGGTCGTCGTGAGCCTCGCGACCGCCGAGCCGGAGTACGGCAAGATCGGCGGCCTCACCTACGCGACCGCGACGGCCGACCACCACGCCGAGACCCGCGCGAGCTGGGACTGGCGCGACGTCGTGGGCTCGGGCGTCGTGCTCCTCGCGATCCTGGGCGCGTACCTGTACTTCAGGGGGTAGGCCCGAGTCTTCGGCGCCCCGGTTTGTTGGCGAGGGGCGCCGAAGACGAGTTGCAGTGTCCGTCATCGAACGGGGCCGGCGAAAGCCGGCCCCGTCCCGTGTTGTCCGTTTCTTCCTTTCTCGTCCGTTCCCCGATCCACAGGGCCGAAGGTCCGTTGTCCGTTTCCGTCGTCCGTTCCCGTTGTCCGTATCCGTCGCGCGTCGCCTCTCTGCCCCGGGTTGCCGTATCCTCCGTTCGGGAGGTCCGTGATGCCCCGCCTGCTCCTGATCAGCACCTCGACCGTCTTCGGCACGCGCTACCTCGAGCACGCCCGGGCCGAGCTCCGCGACGTCCTCGCCGGCGCCTCTCGCGTCCTGTTCGTCCCGTTCGCGCTCAGGGACCGCGACGGCTACGCGGCGAAGGCGCGCGAGGCGTTCGCCGAGATGGGCTTCGCCCTAGACTCGCTGCACGAGGCGACGGACCCGCGGGCCGCGGTGGAGGCGGCGGAGGCCGTCTTCTGCGGCGGCGGCAACACGTTCCGGCTCCTGAAGGCGCTCGGCGACCTCGATCTCCTCGAGCCGCTGCGCCGCCGGGCCCTCGACGGCATGCCGTACACCGGCGCCAGCGCCGGGTCGAACCTCGCCTGCCCGACCGTGCGCACGACGAACGACATGCCGATCGTCGAGCCCCGCTCGCTCGCCGCGCTCTCGCTCGTCCCGTTCCAGATCAACCCTCACTACCTCGATCCCGCCCCCGGCTCGACCCACATGGGGGAGACGCGCGAGACCCGGATCCGCGAGTTCCTCGAGGAGAACGACGTCCCGGTCGTCGGCCTGCGCGAGGGCGCGATCCTCCGCGTCGAGGGAGAGTCGGTCGTCCTGAAAGGCCTCGCCGGCGCCCGGATCTTCCGGCGCGGGCAGGATCCCGTCGAGGCCGGGCCGGGCGACGACCTGACGCCTCTCGTCGCCTGAGGGAGGGCCCGAGGGCATGACGCGCCCGCTCAGCCGTCGCGACGTCCTGCGCCTGGCCGCCTCCGCCTCGGGCGCCGGCCTGTTCGCGGGCTCTCGTCGGGTCCGCGCCGACGGCGGCGGCCTCCACGGCCGCCTGCTCGCGGACTGGTGCGACCGCCTGCTGAGCCTCCAGGTCGAAGCGCCGGGCGACCCGTCGCGCGACGGCCTGCTCCGCTGTCCGGCCTGCTCGTTCGTCCACGGCCGCTGCGCCGACGCCGTCTATCCGCTCCTGCACCGCGCGCGGGCGACCGGCGAGGGGCGCTACGTGGACGCCGCCGTGCGGCTGCAGCGGTGGTCCGACGTCGTGAGCGACCCGGACGGCGCCTTCCGAAACGACGTGGAGCCCGGGAGCTGGAAGGGGATCACGGTCTTCGCGGCGATCGCGCTGGCCGAGGCGCTTCACCACCACGGCGCGCTCATCGAGCCGCCGGTGCGGGCGCGCTGGGTCGACCGGCTGCGGCGCGCGACGCGCTTCCTCGAGGGCTTCATCACCCTGCAGACGGGCAACGTCAACTACCCCGTCACCGCCGCCCTCGCGTTCACCCTGGCCGGACAGGTGCTGGACGAGCCGCGCCTGCGGGACCGCGGCCGCGCCCTCGCGCGCGCGTCGCTCGTCTTCTTCACGCCCCGCGGCCTGCTCTTCGGCGAAGGGCGTCCGCAGGACGGGACGACCGCCAAGGGTTGTCGCGCGGTCGACCTCGGGTACGACGTCGAGGAGTCGCTCCCGGCGCTCGCCCTCTACGCCCTCGTCGCGGGCGACGCGGAGGTCGAGGGCCGCGTCGTGGACTCTCTCCGCGCCCAGCTCGAGTTCATGCTCCCCGACGGCGCGTGGGACAACGGCTGGGGCACGCGCCAGTTCAAGTGGACCTGGTGGGGGAGCCGGACGAGCGACGGCTGCCAGCCCGCCTACGCGCTGATGGCCGACCGCGACCCGCGCTTCGCGGAGGCGGCGCACCGCAACCTCGAGCTACTCGCGGCCTGCACGCACGACGGCCTGCTGCACGGCGGCCCGCACTATCACCTCCAGGGCGTGCCCCCGTGCGTCCACCACACCTTCACCCACGCGAAGGCTCTCGCCACGGTGCTCGACCGGCGGGGACGGACGCCGCCGCCGCGGCCGCGGCTCGCGCTGCCCCGCGACGGCGCGTACGGCCTGCGGGCCTTCCCGGAGATCGGGACCTGGCTCGCCTCGGTGGGCGAGTGGCGCGCCACGTTCACGGAGTACGACTGGGACTACCGGCCGCCCGGCGGCGGGCACCCGACCGGGGGCGCGCTGTCGCTGCTGTACCACCAGCGTCTCGGGCCGGTGCTGGTGGCGAGCATGACCGAGTACCAGCTCTGGGAAGCGCACAACCAGCAAGCGGTCGGCGACTGGCCGACGATGGCGCTGACGCCGCGGGTCGAGGCGGACGGGGCCACGAGCCTGAGCGACCTCGAGGCCCGGGTCTCCGCACGGGAGGAGAAGGGCTCCGTGTGGTTCGCCGCCGCCGGCCGCCTGCTCACCACGGCGCGAGCCGCCGCGCCGGGCGGAGAGGCGCGGTACACGCTGCGGGTCGGCATGGCCGCGGACGCGGTCCGGATCGAGGCGGGATGCGACCGCGCGGCCCGGCTCGTGCTCCCGATCGTGTGCTCGCGCCAGGAGCGAGCGGAGCGGTCCTCACCCCGCACCGTAGCGATTCGCCGGGAGCGGGGCCGGCTCGTCGTCCGGTGCGAGGCGCCGGCCGAGCTGGAGCCCCTGCCGGAGCGCCGCGTCTTCAACCTCGTCCCGGGCTTCCAGTGCGCTCCGGTGGTGGTGCCCGTGCCCGCGGGCGGCCACGTGTCGGTCTCGATCCGCGCCGAAGCGTAGGCGCCGAGGCCCCGCGCCCCGTCCTTCGGCCGCCCTAGCGCTTCTCCGGCAGCCCCAGGTCGCGGACGCGGTCCGCGTAGGCCTCGATCGGCGGCCATCGCGGCGACGGGAGCGTCTGGTACCAGTAGGCGGTCGCGCAGACGTCCTGCGGCGACTCGAAGTTCTCCCACGTCTTCGCGTCGTCCGCGGAGGCCCTGACCGGAGGCTCGAAGCGGCGATGGGTGCGCACGAGCTCGGGGCGCGCGCCCTCCGGCAGAGAGCGGAGCTGCTCGACGCTGCCGCCGGAGATCTGCTGGAGCGTCACGCGGATCGACTTCGCGAACCAGACGGGGTCGGGCACATGGTAGCGGTAGAAGCCCCAGACACCGTCCTTCTCCTCGGTGAGGGGCGCGCCCTGGTAGAGGTGGTCGAAGCGGCCGAGGCCCCAGGCCGAGCCCACCAGGTCCTCGGTGCCGGTGCCGACGAGCGTCGGCCACTCGCGGTCGTCGTCGACGTAGACCTTGAGCTCGCCCTCGCCGAACCACAGCGGCCGGCGGTAGTCGGTCGCCCGCACGCCGACGTTCGCGCCGAGGTAGCGGCCGCGGCCCTCGACGCGTGGCAGGACCTCGAAGTCCTTCTTCGACGTCGTCGGGTTCTCCCGACGGTAGCGCGCGTGGAAGTAGCCGACGTCCTCGCCGAGGGCGTCGCCCACCGTCACGTCCACGTCGTAGAAGAGGCTCGCTTCCGCCGCGGACTCGTTGGTGATCGTGAGGAGCGCGTGCCGGCGGAACGGCATCGGCACGACCGAGTTGAACGACCGGCCCTCGGGGTTCGAGAAGAGGGCCGACTCGAAGGCCGCCTGCCGGGCGAAGGGCAGGCCGAAGAAGTCCTGCAGCGGAGCCTCGACGGAGGGCCAGTCCTGCCCGTCCCAGTAGAACCGGACGACGAAGCCGCGGAGCGTGTCGACGCGGCCGGGGACCGTGAGCCAGATCCGCCGGACGACGCCGGGGCCGGGCACGTCGGCGAGAACGACGCGCTCGCCCGGCCGCACGGTCTTCGACGCCGCGCCCTTGCGTCCGTCCTGGGTCTTACCCCCGCCGCCCGCGCGTCCGTCCGGGTTCTCGAAGGAGTACCAGCGCGTGGAGACGCCTCTGGGCAGGTCGAACAGCGACTGCGCCGAAGCCGTTCCGGCCAGGAGCAGGATCGCGAGCGCGTTCGTGTAGCGGGGCATCCGGACCTCCGAATCCGGCGGGCATCATACGCTTCGCAGGCGAGCGCCCGGTCCCCGAAACCGTCAAGGCGCCCGTCACGCCCGAAACGTCCGCTCCGGGCAATGCTGCAAATGATCCATCGGGATGAGAAACCGGCAGCATTAATCTTGCCGGCCTCTCTCCAGTAGGATTCGCACGCTCCGCTTCGTTCGGAGCCTTTTCCGAAGTCCGCGGCGTCCTCCGCTCCCCACGCTGGCGACCTGCCGCCGACTGATTACCGAAGGGGTCCCCATGGCTCGACTCGACGCCGAGATGCTCGACCAGATCCTCACGACGCTGCGCGACTACGCCGAGGCCAACCTGCCCACGGCGAAGCTCCTGGAGATCGAGCTCGGCCACGAGTTCCCGGAGAAGGTCATGAAGGACCTCTACGACCCCGGGCAGATCGGCCTGCACCTGCTGACGATCCCGGAGGAGTTCGGCGGCCTCGGCGGCGGCGCCTACGACATCTACCGGGTGTCCGAGGCGATGGCCTCGATCGACCTCGGGATCGCGACGGGCGTCCTCGCGACCTTCCTCGGCACCGACCCGATCAACGTCGGCGCGACACCGGAGCAGAAGAAGGACTGGCTCTCGGCCCTCGCCGAGCACGGCCACTTCTATGCGTACGGGGCCACCGAGCCGCAGGCCGGGAGCGACCTCGGGGCGCTGACCACGACCGCCGTCCCGGTCGAGGCGGACGGGAAGGTCGTCGGGTACCGGATCTCCGGCCGCAAGCAGTGGATCAGCAACGGGGGAGTCGCGGACCGCTACACCATCCTCGCGAACGCGCCGGGCGGGCCGACCTGGTTCCTCGTCGACCGCGGGGCCGAGGGCTTCACGCACGGCAAGCCCGAGGACAAGCACGGCATCCGGGCCTCGAACACGGCCGCGCTCTTCCTCGAGAACGTGTACGTCCCGGCCGACCGGCTCATCGGCGGCGTCGAGGGCAAGGGCCTCGCGCAGGCCCAGGCCGTCTTCGGGTACACCCGCCTCATGGTCGCGGCCTTCGGCCTCGGCGCCGGCTGCGAGGCGCTGCGGCGGGCGGTGCGCTACTCGCAGGAGCGCGTTCAGGGGGGCGGGCCGCTCAGCCAGAAGCAGGGCTACACGCACAAGCTCCTCGTGCCGAACGCGGTCCTCCTCGAGGCGGCGCGCGCCTACATCGAGTGGGTGGCCGAGCGGCTCGACGCCGGCGAGGACGACCTCGCGACCGAGGGCGCCGTCGCCAAGTACCTCGCGACCGAGGCCGGGAACAAGGCGGCCGAGGACGCGATCCAGGCCCTCGGCGGCTACGGCTACACGCGCGAGTACATGGTCGAGAAGATCAAGCGCGACGTGCGCATCACCACGATCTACGAGGGCACCTCGGAGATCATGGAGTGGACGATTGCCCGCGACCGGTGGCAGCTCCACCTGAAGACCCGCGGCCAGTGGTTCCTCGACTGGGCGGCGAGGGCCGAGGCGCGGCACGCGCAGTCCCCGAACGTGGGCGCCGGCTGGGCGGCCACCGCGATGCGGTCGCTCGCCGCTCTCCTCGAGCGGGCGCGGATCGACCGCCTGACCCGGAA
>WBZP01005658.1_pt1 | contig 12634 bp, 10 predicted proteins | sample 5204301 | NCBI WGS metagenome assembly WBZP01 (sample SAMN12412401, study PRJNA552823) | activated sludge metagenome | isolation source: activated sludge from nitrification reactor of wastewater treatment plant... | place: USA: Pennsylvania | collected 2017
GTGTTACTCACCCGTTCGCCACTCGTGTACCCCGAAGGGCCTTACCGTTCGACTTGCATGTGTTAAGCACGCCGCCAGCGTTCGTCCTGAGCCAGGATCAAACTCTCCAAACAAAAACCCCCAGGCAAAAACCCAGGCAGAATTCGAATCAGAAAAATCTGACCAGACAAAAAGACACCAAAACAAACTGGCATCAACAAACACCACACCCACACAGGGAAGACGGGGAGTCCCCCCACAGGCATGGCAAAAAACAACAAACAAAAACCACCAAACACACTATTGAGTTCTCAAACAACACACCCGACATCCCTGCCCGGCCGCGCAACCACCCCGCGGCCTTAGCCGCGTGCTAGTAGTGCGGACAGATGGAACCTCCCGGAATCCGGGAACATTCCCTAGGGATGTCGTCGCGCTCGGCGGACGGACCGCGTCGCAACGACTTGATCAAGTTACGTCAGTGCTAACGCGGAGTCAAATCCCCTGATGGAAGCGGGATCTGAGGGTCGTACGGACTAGTCAACACGCTCGACGCCGGCGATATTCCGCTTCCCGCGACGCAAGACCAGCCACCGGCCGTGCAGGAAATCCGACGGCCCGACCACCCAGTCCTCGCCGTCGACCCGAACGTTGTTGACCGACACCCCGCCCTCAGCGATCGTGCGGCGGGCCGCGCCCTTGCTGGCCGACAGACCGGTCGCCACCAGCAGGTCGACGATGCCGTCGGGTCCGCCGGGCTTGAGCTCGGCCACCGCGGTCTCGCGCAGGGCCGCAGCCAGCGTGGCCTCGTCCAGACGGCCCAGCTCGCCGCGGCCGAACAACGCCTGCGAGGCGTGCTCGACGGCTTCGGTCGCGGCCGCACCGTGGACCAGGGTGGTCAACTCCTGGGCCAGCCGGCGCTGAGCGGCCCGTTCGTGCGGCCGGGTGGCGGTGGCCTCCTCGAGTTCGGCCAGTTCCTCGGCCGACAGGAAGGTGAACCACCGCAGGTAGCGGATCACGTCGGCGTCGGCGGTGTTCACGAAGTACTGGTACCAGGCGTACGGGCTGGTCATCTCCGGGTCCAGCCATAGGCTTCCGCCGCCGGTGGACTTGCCGAACTTGGTCCCGTCCGCCGATGTGACCAACGGCACGGTCAGCGCGTGCACACTCGCCCCGAGCTTCTGGCGCACCAGCCGCACCCCGGCGATGATGTTGCCCCACTGATCGGAGCCACCGATCTGCAGACCGCAGCCGTAGCGCTGATGCAGTTCCACGTAGTCGTTGGCCTGCAACAGCATGTAACTGAACTCGGTGTAGGAGATGCCTTCCCCGTCGAGGCGCCGGCGGATGGTGTCGCGGTCGAGCATCACGTTGACCGAGAAGTGCTTTCCGACATCGCGCAGGAAGTCGATCGCGCTCAGTTCCGCGGTCCAGTTCAGGTTGTTCTCCACGATGGCGCCGGTCGGGGAATCGTCGAAGTCGACGAACCGCTCGAGCTGGCCGCGGATGCGCTCGGACCACTGCGCCACGGTGCCGGTGGTGTTCAAGGTGCGCTCACCGGCGTCGCGGGGATCGCCGATCATCCCGGTGGCGCCACCGGCCAACACGATCGGGCGGTGACCGGCGCGCTGGAATCGCTGCAGGGTCAGCAGCGGCACCAGGTTCCCGGCGTGCAGGCTCGGCGCGGTCGGATCGAATCCGGCGTAGACGGTCATCGGCCCGTCTGCCGCCGCGGCGGCGAGCGCGTCGATGTCGGTGGACTGCGCGATCAGCCCGCGCCAGCCCAGCTCGTCGAGAATCGTCGTGCTCATGGGTTGATCTTCCCGCATCCGCCGCGCTCAGTCGCTCTCGCCCGGCCGGGGCGCGCGGGGACTGCGCCGAAACGCCGACACCTCCGGGCGTCCGGTGAGCCAGAACCGCCACGGCCGGTCCGCGGCCCGGCTGACCCCCACCCGCGGGCCGCAGCTCTCCGGTCCACCGGCGCCGAGCTGGACCGTCACCGCGGAGGACGGGTCGAAGACGTCGGCGCCGTTGTCGCCCATGGTGATGCCCAACGCCGAGCAGAGGTTGCCCGGGCCACGGGCCAGGGCGGCCGGTCGCACCGCCGGGCCGCGGCGGGCCGCGGCGAATTCGACCCCGGACTCGACGGCCGCGGCACGCAGCAGCACCGCCGCGGCCGTCCCGGCCGGTCCGCAGGCCACGTTCGCACAGACGTGGATTCCGTGGCTTCGGTACGTATAGAGCCGGCCGGGCGGTCCGAACATGACGGCGTTCCGCGTGCTGGGACCGCGAAAGGAGTGCGCCGCCGCGTCCGGCCACGGCCCGTCGGGCGGCCCGCCGTAGGCCTCGACTTCGACGATGAGCGCGCTCACCCCGCGGCCAATGATCACGGCGCCGAGCAGCAGCCGGGCCGCCGTGACCGGGTCCACCGCCAGCAGATCTGCGTTCACCGCAAAGATTCTGCCCGTCGCCGTTGACAGCGCCCCGTCGGAGGCGCACAATTCATCACATGATGAGTTCATCATCGGATGAATTTCTGGCCGACAAAGCCGACGTCGCCGTGCACGCCCGTCACCTGCGGGTGGTCCGCGGCAAACGGGTCGCCCTGCACGACTTCTCGGTGGATATCGCCCGCGGCACGGTCACCGGCCTCCTGGGCCCGTCGGGCTGCGGCAAGACCACGCTCATGCGCTCGATCGTCGGCACCCAGATCGTGGCGTCGGGGACCGTGACGGTCCTGGGCCACCCGGCCGGGTCTTCCCCGCTGCGTCGCCGCGTCGGCTATGTCACGCAGGAACCGACCATCTACAACGACCTGCGCGTCATCGACAACGTGCGGTATTTCGCCGACCTGTACGGCGTTGCGGCCGACGCCGCCGCCGACGCCGTCGACGGGGTGGGGCTGTCCGACCACGCCCGCGCCTACTGCGCCAACCTCTCCGGCGGGCAGCGCACCCGGGTGTCGCTGGCGTGCGCATTGGTATCCCAGCCCGACCTGCTGGTGCTCGACGAACCGACCGTGGGACTCGACCCGGTGCTGCGCGTCGACCTGTGGGAGCGATTCCACGCACTGGCGCGCCGCGGCACCACCCTGCTGGTGTCCAGCCATGTCATGGACGAGGCCGACCACTGCGCTGACCTGTTGTTGATGCGCGAAGGCCGACTGCTGGCCCACACCACTCCCAACCAGTTGCGAGAGGACACCGGATGCACATCACTGGAGGAAGCGTTCCTGTCCGTCATCCGGCACACCACCGCAGTCCCAGCAGGCTGAGCCCGCGGGCCTACCTGGCGACGACCGGCCGGATCCTGCGGCAACTCGCCGCCGACCGCCGAAGTGTCGCAATGATTCTCGTGGTGCCGAGCGCGGTGATCACGTTGATGTACTTCATGTTCCACGACGTTCCCGACCGGCCAGGAGCACCGTCACCGTTCAACACCGCCTGCCTGATCCTGCTGGGACTGTTCCCGCTGTTCGTGATGTTCCTGATCACCTCGATCACCATGCAACGCGAACGGGCGTCGGGGACGCTCGAGCGCATCCTGACCACTCCGCTGCGCCGCCTCGATCTCCTCGCCGCCTACGGGAGCGCGTTCTCAATCGCCGCTGCCGCACAGGCGATCCTGGCCTGCATCGTCTGCTTCTGGCTGCTCGGGTTCGAGACGAAGGGCAGCCCGATCTGGGTCTTCCTGATCGCCGTCATCAACGCGGTGCTCGGCGTCGGGCTGGGCCTGCTGGCGAGTGCGTTCGCCCGCACGGAATTCCAGGCCGTGCAGTTCATGCCCGTGTTCATCGTTCCGCAGCTGCTGCTGGCGGGCATCATCGTCCCCCGCGCCGCGATGCCGACCTGGCTGGAGTGGATCAGCAACGCGATGCCGGCCAGCTACGCGCTCGAAGCGCTGCAACAGGTCAGTGCCCACACCGATCTGACCGGCATCGCCATCCGCGACATCGTCGTGGTCCTCGGCTTCGCCGTTGCGGCGCTGGCCCTTGCGGCCGCGACCCTGCGGCGGCGGACGCCATGACGGCGGAGCGGGCCAAACCCAAACGCCGGGGACGCCCACCCGGCAGCTCGGACAGCCGCGAACGCATCCTCGTCCACGCGCGGGAGCTGTTCGCGCGCAACGGCATCGACAAGACGTCGATCCGCGCGATCGCCGCGGCCGCCGGGGTGGACTCCGCGCTGGTGCACCACTACTTCGGAACCAAAGAGCAGCTGTTCGTGGCGGCGATCGACATTCCCGTCGACCCCTCGGCGGTGCTGGGCCCGATCCGCGCGGCGCCCGTCGAGCAACTCGGTCATCTCATCCCGTCGCTGCTGTTGCCGCTGTGGGACTCCGAGCTGGGGACCGGCCTGGTGGCCACCCTCCGATCGATGCTGGCCGGCTCCGATGTCAGCCTGATCCGGTCGTTTTTCCAAGAGGTCATCACCGCCGAGGTCGGCCCGCGGGTGGACGTCCCGGCCGGCACCGGCCGGCTGCGGGTGCAGTTCGTGGTGTCGCAACTGGTCGGGGTGGTGGTGGCGCGCTACATCATCGGTCTGGAACCGTTCGCATCGCTGCCCGCCGAGGACATCGCCGAGACCCTTGCCCCGAACCTGCAGCGTTACCTGACCGGAGAGTTGCCCGCGCTGTCGTCCTAGTCGGTGGTGACGCGCGCCATCAGGCGCTCGTGCTCTTCCGGCCCGACGTCGACGGCCTCGTCGACCAGAAGCACCGGGATGCCGTCCTCGATGCGATAGGCCTTGTGCAGACGCGGGTTGTAGAGCAGTTCGTCGCCGATGAGTAACAGGGAACCCCGATCGGCGGGGCACACCAGGATGCTGAGCAGTCGCTCGTCCAGCACGGTGGCCACTACGGCGACGGCGCCGGCGGCGCCACCGGGGCGGGGGCGGGAGCGGGGGCGGGCGCCGCGGGGGCGCCATCGGACGGCATCTGACCGGCGCCCATGACCGCGCTGTTCTGGCCGTTCTTGGCCGCGGCGGCCTGCTGCAGCATCTCGTTCTGGGCCTTGATCTTCTGCTGGTAGCCGAGCGTCTCGTTCAGCGCGGCGATCAGCGGCTTCTGGTTGGGCCGCTTGTCCAGCGCCGCGACGAGGTCCTCGGCGTTCTGCTTCGACGGCCGGTATCCCGCGACGCGCATCTTCATCACGGCCTTGATCAGGTTGGACACCTGCCCGCCGCCGCTCCCGGTGTTGTACTCCTCGTTGAGGTACAGCAGCACCTGGTCCACGTTGGTGAACTGCGGGACGCCGGAGTTCGAGCTGCCGGCCGAGGACGCCGATCCGTTCGGTGCGGCCGCCGCGTTGGGGTCGGCCGACGCGGCCGCGGTGGGCGTCGCCGGAGCGGTCGGGGTGGCGGGGGCGGTGCCGGCGGGGTCGGCCAGTGCGGCCTGGCTGCCCAGCCCGATCGTCAGTCCGGCGGCAATGGCAGCGACGGCGGCGCCCCGGACGGCACGGCGCGCACGACGCCTACCGGTCTGCGTTGTCATGCACATCCTCCGACCTGTGGGCCTCGATTACCGGCGAGCCTAACAGCGCGGCCCGGGCGGGGCAGGGGCTCAGCGCTGAGCACCGGCCAGGTGGGCCCGTACCGCGGCCGTCAGCCGCTTGTACTTTCCGGTATCGGTGTCCAGATACCAGCTGTTACGGGACGGTTTGGGCAGCCCGGCGGCGCGCAGCGCCGAAACGGTGGGCCGGTAGGACGCGCTGAGCGGCAGGTCGGGCACGACATGGACGACGTCGGGCGGCAGACCGACCGCCATGGCGGCGACCGCCTCGGTCAGGTCCGCGACGGTGACCGTCCTGCCCGGACGCAGGGTGATGGCGGTCACCGCCACCGTGCCGCCGGGCGCCGGCACCCCGTAGGTCACCGCGAGGTCGACGGCCGTGATGCGGCTGATGGCCTCGGTGATCGGCTCCGGGAACACCACGCCGCGGGCGCTGTAGATCAGGGTCGGCCGGTTGCCGAGCAGCCAGAAATCGCCGTCCGCATCGCGTCGGAAGACGTATTCGGTGGAGATCCACGTGTCGCCCGGGGCGAAGACGCCCCGCTTGACCGAGGCCGTCGGGTCGATCGGCCCCCACGGGCGGGCCAGCAGCACCCCGACCTGGTTGGGCTGCGCGACCTGCACGAAACCGCGATCGTCCTCGAGGATGAGGTCGTCATCGGCGTCATAGGCGGCCAGTTCCACCTGGCCGCCGCCGGGCAGCGGCCTGCCCTTGCTGCCCACCTTGACCCCGGCCACGTTCGCCAGCACGGCCTGGCCGTCGGTGGTGGCGAAGAACTCGACGATCTTCGCCGGGGCGAACTCCTCGACGATGCGCTGCCACAGTCCGGTCGGCATGCCCGATCCGATGAACAGCCGAACCGGATGGTTGCCCCGCAGGCTGAATGCGGGGTCGTCGATGACGTCCCGCAGCATGGCCCAGGTGTAGGAGACCACCGTGACCCCGTACTGGCGGATCTCGGCGGCGAACCGCTCCGGCTGCAGCCCGCGGGACAGGGCGATGCGGGCGCCGCCGACCACCGCCCCGCCCAGGCTCACCAGCAGCCCGGACTGGTGGTGCAGCGGGGTCAGGCAGTACACCGTGTCGCTGCGGTCCAGCGCCGCCGCCGAGGCCGTGCCGAAGGCCGACAATGCCCAGCGGTAGTTGGTGATCTGCTTGGGCACCAGTTCCCCGCCGACGGCGCTGAACGCCACGAATGCCAGGTCGCGGGCGAAGCCCGGGTTGGGCCGGTACCAGCCGGGCAGCGACACCGCGTCCGGGTCGATCTGCTCCATGTCGATGACGCCGCTGTCGTCGGGCAGGTGCAGGTCGCGGCTCTCGCCGCCGCCCAGGACCAGGATCTGGACGGGAAGCTGGCGCGCCGCCTCGAGATTGCCGGGATCGGTGATCACCTCGGTGACGCCGCCGAGGCGGGCCGCCTCGTCGAGATCGGCGTCCGGCGGCATCAGCACCGCGACGGCGCCGAGCCGGGACAGGGCGGCGATCGCGACGAGCGCCGAGGGCCGGGTGTCCATCAGCACCCCGACCCGCACACCCTGGCGCACGCCGACGTGAATCAGGCCGCGCACCACGTTGTTGATGCGGCGGTTGACCCCCTCGTAGGTGTGCACCCGCCCGTCGAAGAGCAGGAACTCGCCATTGGGAGCCCCGTCGGCCTGCTCATCGATGATGCGGCCCAACGAGATTCGGGTGTGATCGTTGATCTGGCCGAGCCGGGTGAGGCGGGGCAGGGTGCGGGCGGTCTCGATGGCCAGCGTCCGCATCGACTTGTTGGCGTTGATCACCGCGTCGGCGGCACCCCGCACCAGCGAGGCCGCCAGCCCGGACGCCTCGGCGACGCCGTGCATGATCCGTGAACTGAACGCGACCCCGGATTCCTCGGGTTCGGCGGCACTGTCCTCCATCGGGCTGATGCTGGTCGGGCGGTCCTGGCGTCCGGACAGCCACAGCACCCAGTCGGCCACCGTCGGCCAGGTGTGGGTGGCGGCCTTGGAGCCGACCACCAGGCCGAAGTGTCCGGCGCGGATCATCACCTCGTAGACGTCGGCGCTGGGCGCAGCGCGTTTGATGCCCCGCACCGAGGCCGGCTGGCCGATGTCGTCGACCTCGCCGACGAAGGCCAGGACCGGGCAGGTGATGTCGGACAGCGTCACCAGCTGGCCGTTGATGGCGAAACCGCCGCTCATCATCCGGTTGTGGGCGATGAACTGTTTGAGCAGTTCGGCGACGGCCGGGCCGGACCAGGCGATCCAACCCTCGCTGTCCAGGAAGCGGCGCTGCTGCTCGCGCGGCAGCAGCGCCTCGCGGTCGTGCAGCTGGCGCACGAAGTCGATGCGGGCCTTGGCCGTCTTGAGCGGGTCGAGCATCTGGAAACCGGTGCGGGCCATCCACCCGGTGATGTCGACCCGGTTGAAGACGTGGTCGGACAGGAAGTCCGCCGCGACCGCACCCACGTTGGCGGGGATGCCCATCGGCAGGGCGGCCAGGGTGTCCACCGGCGACCCGAACGCGATGATGCTGGCGATGTCCTTGCTGCGCCGGTAGGCGGCGGTCTGGTAGCAGAACATGCCGCCCTGGGAGTAGCCGGCGAGGTGGACGTCCTGACCGGTGGTGTCCTTGACCGCGTCGATCGCCGCGTCGAGGGCGACGATGTGATCGGTCAGGGTGCGTTCCATGCCGCCCTCGACCTCGTCGGGTGAGCCGAAGTCGATCACCCAGGGGTCGACGCCGGCGGCGTGCAGGATGCCGACCGCGCCGTCCTCCTGGGTGACGTCCCACATGTTCGCCGACATCATCATCGGGTGCACCATCAGGACCGGCGGCCCCGCCGGGGGTTGGCCCGGGCGGCTGTCCGGCGGGAAGTACCGCCGCAGCTTGTACATCGGGGTGCTCTCTACGGTCTGGAACGGTGACGGCACCACGCCCGTCTCCAGGCCGCCCCAGCGCAGCACCTCGAAGCCGTTCTGGGCCGTGGCCATCAGCCGCTCGACAGGCCTGGTGACTGCCGAGAAATTCAAGTCCACTACTGCTCCCCTGTCCGACATCTCCGCTGCGTACGTCCCCCCACAGCCTGCACATCATGGCACGACACCGGTAGCCCGCCTGCCGCTTTGGTGGTGCCGGTAGGGCCACCGATAGGGTCGTGCCGGTGGCGCATCTGCTGGGGGCCGAAGCCCTGCACCTCGAGTATCCGACGCAGGTGGTGTTCGACTCGGTCACCGTCGGCGTCAACGAGGGCGCCCGCATCGGCATCGTGGGGCGAAACGGCGACGGCAAGTCCAGCCTGCTCGGCATGCTCACCGGCCGCATCGAGCCGGACTCCGGGCGGGTGACCCGGCGCGGCGGCCTGCGGGTGGCCGCCTTGGACCAGGCCGACACCCTCGACCCGGACAGCACGGTGGCCAACACCATGGTCGGCGACCGCCCGGAGCACGAGTGGGCCGGTGACCCGCGGGTGCGCGACGTGGTCGGCGGGCTGCTCTCCGACCTCGACTGGCACGCTCCGATCGCGGCGCTCTCCGGTGGCCAGCGCCGCCGGGTTCAGCTCGCCGCCCTGCTGATCGGCGACTGGGACGTGATCGCCCTCGATGAGCCGACCAACCACCTCGACATCGAGGGCATCACCTGGCTGGCCGGGCACCTCAAGGGCCGTTGGCCGCGAAGCGGCGGCGGCCTGCTGGTGGTCACCCACGACCGCTGGTTCCTCGACGAGGTGGCGACCACCACCTGGGAGGTGCACTCCACCGCCTCGGGGGGAATCGTCGAGCCGTTCGACGGCGGCTACGCCGCGTACGTGTTGCAGCGGGTCGAACGTGACCGGATCGCGGCCGCGGCGGAGGCCAAGCGGCAGAACCTGATGCGCAAGGAGCTGGCCTGGCTGCGGCGCGGCGCCCCGGCCCGGACCTCCAAACCCAAATTCCGCATCGACGCGGCCAATCAGCTGATCGCCGACGTGCCGCCGCTGCGCAACACCGTCGAGCTGGCCAAGCTGGCCACCGCCCGGCTGGGCAAGGACGTCATCGACCTGCTCGACGTCTCGGTGTCCTACCCCGGAACCCCCGATGGCAGGCCGGTACTTCGCGATGTCGAATGGCGGATCGGCCCCGGGGAGCGCACCGGCATCGTCGGGGCCAACGGCGCCGGGAAGTCGACCCTGCTGGGGCTCATCGCCGGCACCATCGTCCCCGACAGTGGCCGGGTCAAGCGCGGTAAGACCGTCCGGCTCGGCATGCTCGACCAGCAGTCCGGCCAGTTGGCCGAGATCGCCGACGACCTGGTGCGCGACGTGCTTGGCCGGCTCAAGACCGGCTATCAGGTGGACGGCAAGGAGCTCACCCCGGCGCAGGTGCTGGAGCGGCTCGGTTTCCGGCGCGAACAGCTCTCCGCCAGGGTGGGCGAGCTGTCCGGCGGCCAGCGCCGGCGCCTACAGCTCATGCTGACGTTGTTCGACGAACCCAACGTCCTGGTGCTTGACGAGCCGACCAACGACGTCGACATCGACATGCTCTCGGCCACCGAGGATCTACTCGACTCCTGGCCCGGAACGCTGATCGTCGTCTCTCACGACCGGTATCTGCTCGAGCGGATCACCGACCAGCAGTACGCCGTGCTCGACGGGCATCTGCGGCACCTGCCCGGCGGTATCGACGAATACCTGCGGATGACCGCCCGGCGGCACGCCGCCGAAGCGTCCCCCCGGCCGGCCGAGCCCGAGCACGCGCGAGAGAGGTTGTCCGGGGCGGAGTTACGCAATGTCGAGAAGGAGATCGCCGCGCTGGACCGCGCCCTGGTGAAGCTGTCCGGCCGGGTGAACGCCAAACACGTCGAACTCGCCGAGCACGACCAGTCCGATCACGTCGGCCTGGCCCGGCTCACTCAGGAGCTCCGGGTGTTGGAGGCCGACGTGGCCGACAAGGAGAGCCGCTGGCTGCAGTTGAGCGAACTGGTCGAATCAGGTGGCTGACGCCTTCGCGACGGATTCGGGCATCGGGAACAGGCGCACCAGCACCAAGCCGGCCGCCGCGACGAATGAGGCGCTCAGGATGCTGCGGCTCACGCTGGCCTGCTGTGCGAGCACTCCAAACCCGAAGCTGCCCAACGCCATTGAGCCCTGAACGACCAGGGTGTAGGTCGAGGTCATCAGGCCACGCATCTCCGCCGGCGAGTGTGCCTGGACGGCGAACTGGTGACTCACGCTCAGCACGCTCCAACAGAATCCGAACAGCAGCAGGAACGACGCGTCGAGCAGCATGCTGTCCCATCGGCTGATGCCGAACACGGCGAGCGCAAAGCCGCCCACCGCTGCGGTCGCCACGGGATTGAGTCGAAGGTGCCGCTGCAGCACCGGCATCAAGGAGGTGCCCGCCGTGGTTCCGATCCCCAGGGCCGTCAGCAGTCCGCCGTAGCCGATGGCCCCGGTCTGGACGTTCTCTTTCGCCTCCAGTGGCAGCAGCGCCAGTACCCCCGCGCATGGCGCCATCAGCAGCACCGAGCGCAACATCGGCCCGTAGAGCTGTGGTGAGTGCCGTAGGAAGTCCCACCCGTCCCGGAGGGACTTCTTCGACGAAAGCTGATGGGGCGCAACCTCCTCCGCGGAGTCCCTTCTCGTGAGGTGAAGCAAGGTGACGATCATCAGGAGGTGCGACGCGGCCCTGGTGAACAGGACCACCGCCGCGCCGGCCAGCCCCATCAAGTACCCGCCCAGGACCGGCCCCAGGGTCTGAGAGATCTTGTTGCTCAGCGAGTTGAAGGAAATGGCCGCAACGAGCCTGTCCGCCGGTACGAAGTCATGCAGGAACGGTTTCCAGGCGGACTGCTGCACCACGAGCCCGATGCCGACCAGACTCATCGTTGCGAGCACCAGCGTCGGGGTGAAGTCCCACCCCCCGGTCAGGGCGATCGCCGCCATGAAGGCGGTGACCAGAAGCATCCAAGCCTGCGATCCGAGGAGCAGAGCTCGCGGCCCCCTTCTGTCGCTGGCCATCCCAACAGGGATGCTCAAGAACACGAACGGCAGGCTCATCACCGTCTGGACCATGCTCACCAGTACCGGGCTGCTGGTCAGGGACGTCATCTCCCAGGAGACACCGAGCATCAGCATCACCAGGCCGAGGTTCAGGACGAGATTCGCCGACCAGAGCTCGGTGAATCGGCGCTGCCGAAAGAGGTCGTACCCCATCCCCGACCCCCTGCTGGACATCCGGGAAAGCTATCAGGGCGGGCCCGCTCAGCGGTGCAACCGGATTCGCAAACGGTCCGCGCTGTCCCGCACGACGGCGAGCTGCCGGGCCACCTGAACGGGTGCGGTGCCGCCGCGGGCATCGCGTGCCGAGACCGATCCGTCCACGGTCAGCACCGCCCGCACCTCGGGGGTCAGCGCATCGCTGATCTGCGACAGCTCGTCGTCGGTCAGTTCCTCGAGGCCGACCCCGCGACCCTCGGCGGTGCGCACCGCGGCGCCGGCCGCCTCGTGCGCGATCCGAAACGGAACCCCGCGGCGTACCAGCCATTCGGCCACGTCGGTGGCCAGGGTGTAGCCTGCCGGCGCCAGCGCCGCCATCCGGTCGACGTCGAAGCGCAGCGTCGCGACCAGCCCGGCCATCGCCGGCAGCAGCATCTCGAGTTGCGCGACGGAGTCGAACACCGGCTCCTTGTCCTCCTGCAGATCCCGGTTATAGGCCAGGGGCTGGGCCTTCAACGTCGCCAGCAGGCCCGTGAGGTTGCCGATCAGCCGGCCCGACTTACCCCGGGCCAGCTCGGCGATGTCGGGGTTCTTCTTCTGCGGCATGATCGAACTGCCCGTCGACCAGGCGTCGTGCAGCGTCACGTAGCCGAATTCCGTTGTGCTCCAAAGAATGATGTCTTCGGCGAGCCGGGACAGATCGACCGCGATCATCGCCAGCACGAACGCGGCCTCGGCGGCGAAGTCGCGGGCGGCCGTCGCGTCGATCGAGTTCTCGGCGGCGGCCGCAAAGCCGAGCTCCTCGGCGATGGCGTCGGGGTCCAGGCCCAGCGAGGAACCGGCGAGCGCGCCCGAGCCGTAGGGGGACACCGCGGTGCGGGCGTCGAAATCGGCGATGCGGTCGACGTCACGCAGCAGCGGATGTGCGTGGGCGAGCAGGTGATGGGCCAGCAGCACCGGCTGCG
>WBZP01000428.1_pt4 | contig 12633 bp, 14 predicted proteins | sample 5204301 | NCBI WGS metagenome assembly WBZP01 (sample SAMN12412401, study PRJNA552823) | activated sludge metagenome | isolation source: activated sludge from nitrification reactor of wastewater treatment plant... | place: USA: Pennsylvania | collected 2017
GTGTGATCCTGACCGTCCTGTTTTCCGGTTCTTTTAATTTTTGTTTATTACGTTCGTACCATTTAAGGAAGCCCAGCAATGCGGCAAATAATAAACCACCGGCTATATTTCCCTGCCCGGAAAAAATATATTCCTGGGCAGTAAGATCTTCAGGTTTATTAAAGAAAATTCCGATGATCTTATAACCGAATATGAATCCCACAAGTGCATTTGAAAAAATCTCGTACAGGCTGGCCGGTTTGCCAACCGTTAGCATTTCCTCCCTGGGAAATAATAAGCCCAGTTTTTCTTTTCTTTTCAACTCAGAACTAAGCACGATAGCAGCTGCAATGAAAGCAAAAGCCACCATTAATCCGAATGTATTTAAAAAACTGAGCGCAGGCCATTCTACACTAAACCAGTCTTTGCAAACATAATATAGGTTGGGATACATCTGATAAGATTATTCAGGTAAAAGAGATGCAATATATTCCATAGTCCCGGCAATAAAAAATAGTAATGGAATATTGGCAGGGCTTTGTGAGTTGAGGTGGAAGTTTTGGTTATGTTGTATTGACTGGGAGGGTAAAACAAGATGTCATCCTGGTTTTTACGATATAAGAAAACCCCGAAACGCAGTGCAGTACTATGTTTCGGGGAAATTAATTTCAGGCTTTCATCAGATGTCATCCTTTTAATTGCAGTACTCTTCAAAAGCACCCATCAGGTTTTGGGCAATCATTTGGGCGCTCCTGCCTTCAATATTGTGCCTTTCTATGAAATGTACCAGCTTACCATCCTTAAACAGGGCAATCGCCGGGGAAGATGGCGGATAAGGCATCAGATGCTCCCGCACTTTTTTTACAGCTTCTGTATCAAAGCCGGCAAAACTGGTTGTAAGGTGATCCGGCTTCTTACTGCCGCCCTGCACAGCCATTAACACGCCCGGCCTGGCCGTTCCGGCGCTGCAACCGCAAACCGAGTTGATCATTACCAGGGTTGTCCCTTTTTCACTAAGCGCTTTCTCCACATCGCTGGCTGTTAATAATTCAGAAAATCCATTTTCAGTTAACTCCTCTTTCATTGGAATTACTATTTCTTCCGGATACATAGTGTCGTTTTTAGTTATTGTGAATTACAAAATTACAACCTAATTGTTTATGATGTATTGAAAGTTATCGATACATTTTTTCGAAAAACGGAAATTATGGCATTCATAAAGATTGTAAAATGCCATACTGGCTTAATAATTATTACAATTTTGAAAAATTGACCGCAAAATTGCAATGGAACACAATTTGTTCAATAGTTATGAGACAACAGAATTATAAACTTAAAAAAATATAACCATGACACTCGTAAAAGTAAACAACCCATTTTCCAGGACTATTGATGGTATGATGAAAGAATTATTCAATGAATTTCCTGCTGCAGTTAATAAAACAGTGCGGGAAGATGTGCTTAATTTTCCCCCGGTAAATATTATTGAAAAAAGCGACAAATACCTGCTTTCAGTGGCGGCCCCGGGATTTGAAAAAGCCGATTTCAACATTAAGCTGGATGCGAATACGCTTACCATCAGCACAGAAAAGAAAGAAATTGTAACGGAAGAAAATGATAAACTCATCCGGAAAGAATTCGGTTTCAAAGCTTTCAGGCGCAGTTTTACCATTGATGAAAAGATTGATGCGGCGAATATTAGTGCCAGGTATGAAAACGGAATCCTTGCTATTGAACTTCCCAAAAAAGAAGTGACCAAAGCAGAAACAAAAGAGATTAATATTCAATAAAGAGCGTGTACATACAGTTGGTTACCTTTGCAAAAAAGGTGAAACCCCTCTAGTCCTGGAGGGGTTTCTTATTTACAGTTGTTAATTTTTTTGCAAACATACCGATGGCTGCAAGTAATCAGCTTCTTTCTGGTAAGGTTATTGTTTACATGCTGTAAAAATGGCTTGATGAAAATTGTCAACATCCTGTTTTGCGTTTTGGTATCCAGCATCTTATTTGGTTGCCATAAAAAAAGCAATCCCTCAAAAATGCAGGTGAGCTCCGGTATGATAAATCCTTCAGTAAATAAAACAGACACAAAAAAACCTGCCATCCGGCAAATAAAAACACCGGTACCAAAAGTTATAACGGTAAATGATAATGCAGCAAAAAAAACATTCGACGGAAGGTTATATTACGACCTGGAAGGCCGCAGGTACTGGCGCAATTATAAAGACGGGAAATATTACCTATACCATATTTCCATGAATACAAACCCGGATTTTAAAAAACCATGACCGGGATAATTTGCGATTACGCTTACACGTTATATATGGGCTGATGAACACTGCTTAATGGGAATAGTTCATCATTTATAACCCAGTATCTTCAGCATGCTTTGGGCTGTCTGCTCTTTTGCATACACCCAGTCGGTAAGTTTACCGTTTTTGTCATGCCCAACAATGATATGTTTGGGCGATGGTATCAGGCAATGCTTTATACCGCCGTAACCGCTTATCTGGTCCTGGTAAGCGCCTGTATGGAAAAAACCGATGTACAGCGGATCCGTGTCTTCGTTTATCTTGGGCAGGAATACTTCATTTATATGCTCTTCGCTGTCATAATAATCATGGCTGTCGCAGGTGATCCCTCCCAGTACAACCCGCTGGTATTCCTTATCCCATTTATTGATCGGGAGCATGAGGAATTTCTCCCCTATTCCCCAGGTATCGGGCAAGGTGGTTATGAATGAAGAATCTATCATATACCATGTTTCCCGGTCGTTCTGCATTTTTTCGGCAATCACGCTGTAGATATGCGCCATGCTCTCTCCCACAGTATAACTGCCGAATTCTGTGAAAATGTTAGGCATCGGTACTTTGCTTTTCTTGCAGGCCACTTTTATGTTGCGCACAATTTCATTGATCATGAACTGGTAATCATAATCAAAACCAAGCGAATGTTTGATGGGAAAACCGCCGCCGATATTGATGGAATCCAGTTCGGGGCAAATCTTTTTTAACTGGCAATACAGGTTTATCACTTTGTTCAGTTCGCTCCAGTAATAGATATCATCTTTAATACCCTTGTTCAGGAAAATATGCAGCATCTTCAACTGGAACCGGTGTTCATTTCCTTCAATCTTGTCAACATAAAACTCCAGCACATCTTTCAGTTTTATACCGAGCCTGGATGTATAGAACGGGAAAGTGGGTTCTTCTTCTGTGGCAATTCTAATGCCCAGGTTGAAAGGAACTTTTACTGATTTGATGTACGACCTCAATTCATCTTTGTTGTCAAGAATCGGGATTACATTCTTAAACCCGGTGTTCAGCAGGTTAGCGATCCTGTTCGTATACGGCTTCTGTTTAAAACCGTTACAAAGGATATACGTGTCTTTGGTTATCTTTTTCCTTGCATACAATTTTTTTATGATCTCAATATCGTAGGCATAGGATGTTTCCAGGTGAATATCGTGTTTCAATGCCTCTTCCACCACAAAACTGAAATGAGAACTTTTGGTACAATAGCAATAATTGTATTTGCCTTCATACCGGTGCTTTTTAAAAGCGGTTTCAAACATCTTTTTCGCCTTGTTTATCTGCATACCTATTTTGGGAAGATAGGTGAGCTTCATCGGAGTGCCGTATTTGTCAATCAGCGCCTTTACATCCAGGTCGTTATACTGAAGGAAATTGTTTTTCAGCTTAAAATCTTCCTGCGGAAACGTGAAGGTTTGCTGAACGAGGTCGTTGTATGTGTTGTTCATATTCATCTGAAAGCGAAAAAATGATCAGTTGATAAATTACCTGCAAATGTAACCTGATATTATAATAAATGGCATAAAAAAACCGGGTGTATGAGGTACCCGGTTTATATAATTATTTGCAGACTGAATTATTTTACAGACTTCACCAGTTGGGTAAAGGTTTCCGGCTCATTCATAGCCAGGTCTGCCAGTACTTTACGGTTTAGTTCAATTTTCTTAACGGTAAGTTTATGGATGAATTCGTTGTAAGTCATTCCTTCGGCCCTTACGGCGGCGTTAATACGGGCAATCCACAAAGTGCGGTATTCGCGTTTTTTTATCTTACGGCCAACGTAACTGTACGTTAACCCTTTTTCCATTACGTTTTTGGCAACGGTGTAAACATTTTTACGCTTTCCGTAATATCCTTTGGCTGCTTTTAAAATCCTTTTGCGGCGTGCCCTGCTGGCAACTGCATTTACTGAACGTGGCATATCTTAATTTTTTTAAAGTTAAAAGTTGGATGATCGCTTTCAGGGTTTATTTCATACCCAATAAACGTTTTACAAAATGGAGATTGGCATCGCTTACGGTACCGTCGATACGCATATTGCGTTTACGCTTGGTTGATTTTTTTGTAAGGATGTGGCGTTTGAAAGCTTTCTGGAAAGTGATTTTTCCTGAACCGGTAACTTTAAAGCGCTTCTTTGCGCTGCTGTTTGTTTTTACCTTTGGCATTATATAACTGTTTTAAGTTACTCCCTGCTGGCGTTCCCGGAATGCCGGGACTCTTTTTGAGCCTTGTGGGAAATGAATAAAATGAAAAGAAAGGTTCTTTTCGGGCGGCAAAGGTAAGGGAATATTTTGAAATATTACTGTTGTTAGGCAGATTATTGGCCGGATGACGCTAAAAAATGAAGTATTTTACTGTAATTGTTGGGAAAAACAGTCCAAATGTACCCGTAAAGTATCATTTAATGGCAAATAGACGCCGTTTCTTTTTCTTGTTTGTTTCGGGGAAAAGGATATCCGGCGCTGTTTCATATCCGGCATCAGCAATCATGATTAACTTTTCTTCATTGCTTAATAGTGCCAATGGCTGTTTTTTACCTTTAACCGCCCTGCGTGCTGATTGAAAATATGAATGTTTCCGTGGTTTCATAATAGTAGATTTATGTAAAGGTAAAACAGGCGAATTTGAAAGAATACTTACAATTGTTACATAAACATTAATTTATTTTCATTAAATTACATAGTTCATATTATTTATATGAAACAGATGCTTACTTAATGATATTTGCCGTAATTTAGTAGACTATTAACATCATTCTAAAACCAACAAGCATATTCATGGATACAGTTATTGTGCCGGTAGATTTTTCCTCCACTTCCTTACATGCTGCCAGGTATGCAGCCAAAATACTGGTTGGCCGGTATGGCGTTACCATGATCCTCTATCACAGTTATGCTAAAGAAAAAGATGCAGCCGGCGCCGAAGCCGACCTGCTGGCGCTGAAAGATGAACTGATGCAGGAATATATCGTTAAGATGGAGGTTTTGCTGCAGCAGGAAGACGATTTTGTTGCCGGGCTGGAAAAAGCTGCCCGTCACCGCCGGGCCGACCTGGTGATCATGGGAATAACCGGCCGTTCCGGTATCGGGCAGGTGTTGTTTGGCAGCAATACACTGAAAATGGCGGAAACAAAAGTGTGCCCGGTTTTGATTGTACCTGAAAATACACCGGTTAACGACGTAAAGAACGTGATGTTAACGTCCGATTTCAGGAATACGCACAATACCACACCTTCTGTTCCAATAAAGGATTTTCTTGACCTGTTTAAACCCAAATTGCATATTGTGAATGTAGATAAGGAACATTATATTTCGCTGGAGGAGAATTATGAAAAGGAAAAGCAGGACCTGAAAGAAATGTTTTCATCCTATCATCCCGATTTCTATTTCATGCGACTGTTCGATATCAGTGAAGCCCTCAACCTGTTTGTGGAAGACAGGAAAATTGACATCATCATTGCCATCAAGAAAAACAACAGCTTCCTGGAAAAAGTGTTTAAACCAAGTAATACAAAGCTGCTGGCTTACCAGAGCAAGGTTCCCATCCTGGTCATACACGAATAAATTCAATTATCTAAAAGGCTGATAAACATTTCATTTTATGTCGAAGACGATACTAACGGTAAACGATAACGGTTCAATAAGGGTTGAAGGCGAAATAGAAATACGTGATAAAAGCGGCGCCGTATACGGACTTGCCGGCCGTGAAATCATCAGCCTCTGCCGGTGCGGATTATCACAAAACAAACCTTTCTGCGACGGAAGCCATAAAGGTACATTTGAACACCAGGCTACCGCATTTGACCTGCCGCCCAAAAAACCGGTTTCCTGATCAGCCATTCAGGCTTCATTCCATTTCCATCATCTTTTCAAACACCTGCTCATATTCCGCAGTTGCCTGCAGCAGTTGTGCGTTAGCGTTATTATATTCAGTTTCCGCCTGTTTAAATTTTTCCTTATCGCTGTAAATGGCCGGATCAGCGAGTGAAGCTTCCAGCCTGTTCTTATTTTGTGTAAGCGCAGCTACTTGTTCTTCCAGTTGCCGGAAACGGTTTTTTATTTTCTGAAGTTCTTTTTTCTGATCCTGGTTAATCGGTTTATTTCCCGGTTTTGGTTCTTCATTTACTTTTTTGGGCGATTCTTTTACTGCTGCCAATGCAGGTTTTTCAATGTCAGCATCCGTTTTTTCCATGCGCCGGGCCTCAGATTCCGCCTTTGCCCTGCGTGATTTCCAGTCTTCCCATTCTGCATACGTGCCTTTGAATTCCCGTATTTTATGGTCATCAATTTCCCAAATCTTGTTTGCCAGCCGGCTGATGAAATAACGGTCATGGCTAACCAGTATCAGGCTGCCTTCATATTTATTAAGGGCTTCCACCAGCAGGTCAACCGAATGGATGTCAAGGTGGTTGGTAGGTTCATCCAGCATGAGGAAATTGGCTTTGCTGGCAATCGTTTTGGCTAGCGCCACCCGGGCTTTTTCACCACCGCTGAGCACTTTTATCTTTTTTTCCACGCTATCGCCACTGAACAGGAAAGCGCCGAGCAGGCTCCTGAGTTCCAGGTCGTTCTTGCCGCTGCGGGCATCTTTCAGTTCTTCCAGGATGTCGTTATTCAGGTTAAGCGCTTCCAACTGGTGCTGGGCATAAAATGATTCAACCACATTATGTCCCCACTCCCGTTGACCTTCAAAAGGCTCTGTACCCGCAATGATACGCAGCAAGGTAGATTTACCCTTTCCGTTAGCGCCTATCAGGGCGATCTTGTCTCCGCGGTCAATTTCGGCACCGGTGTCTTTTACAATCTGGATGTCTTTGAAACTTTTGCTTACGTGTTTGAGCGTACAGATAATTTTGCCCGGCTGTTTATCAACGGCAAAATTGATCCGCATATTCGGGCGCTCCAGTTCAACATCTTCTATCCGTTCCAGTTTGTCGAGCCGCTTTACAATACTTTGTGCCGCAGCCGCTTTGCTGGCCTTGGCTTTAAATCTTTCCACAAACCGTTCCTGCTGCCTGATATAATCCTGCTGGTTTTCAAATGCCTTTTTCTGCAGATCGATGCGCAGGGCTTTTTCCGTTTCATAAAAGGAATAATTACCGGTATAGAAATGCAATTGCTGCTGGTAGAGTTCCACGATCTTGGTAACCATCCTGTCCAGGAAAAAACGGTCGTGCGATACAATCACCACAGCGCCCGGGTAATGCTGCAGGTATTTTTCAAGCCATTCAATACTTGGTAAGTCGAGGTGATTGGTAGGTTCATCCATCAGCAGTACATCCGGGTTTTGCAATATCATTTTGGCAAGCAATACCCGCATACGCCAGCCACCACTGAAATTTTTGTATGGTTTGCCCAGGTCGGCATTGGCAAAACCCAGCCCCTGGAGTATCTCTTCAGTTCTGTGGTGGATGCTGTAGCCGTCAAGCACTTCCATTTCATGCAGCAGGTCGGCATAATCATGCGCCAGTTTTTCGTCGCCGGTTCTGGCCAGTTCCTCTCCTACGGTTTCAATCTCTTTTTCCAGTTGCTTAACCCTTTCAAAGGCGCCGAGGGCAACTTCCAGGATGGAATCTTCGGTATCAAAGCCAAGCAGGTCCTGGTGAAGGAAACCAACGGTTGTTTCCCTGCCTTTTTCTACGGTGCCTTTAGCCGGAGTGTATTGGTTGGTGAGTACTTTAAGTAAGGTAGATTTACCGGTACCGTTATAGCCGATTAATCCGATGCGTTCGTTGGGTTGTATATGCCAGGTGGCATCTTCCACAATGGTTCGGGCGCCGAATTCAAAAGTAACATTCTGTAAGCCTAGTAACATGTTTATATATTTATTTTTGCCGGGAAGGCGGCAAGTTATTTCCTTTTTGCCGGGAAGGCATGAAGATTTTTATATTTTTTGCCGGGAAGACGGGAAGATTTTCTTTTTGCCGGGAAGTCGGGAAGATTTTTCCTTTTTTGCCGGGAAGACGGGAAGTTTTCCTTTTTGCCGTGAAGACGGGAAGTTCTTCTTTATAGCCGGGAAGGCGGGAAGATTTCCTTTATAGCCGGGAAGATTATTTTACCCATAAGTTTTCCGTTTTACATTCATTTTTTAATTATTTAACACAATATCTCCTTACACCATCTTTTATTAATGCAGAATTGAAATTTATCACAAAACCCACATGGTTACCGGTGAGTTTTAAATGGCTTAATACCTGGGCCTGCCAAATGGGACTTACGTTATCTACGGCTTTCAGTTCACAAATAATTGTGTCTTCAATCAGTACATCAACCCGAAGGCCTTCATCAAATATCATATTGTCATAATTTACCGGCAGCAAAACCTGTCTCCTGTATGAAATATCCCTTTTCGCCAATTCGTAACAAAAGCAGGTTTCATAAACCTTTTCCAGTAAACCCGGCCCAAGTTGCTGATGTACTTTAAAAGCTGCATCCATGATACTTTTAGATAGTAAAACTTCCTTTTCTGATAATACGTACATAAAAATTGATTTTTGTACGTAATACTAATACAATCAATTTGCTTCTTTATAGCAATTCAGTCAAATTAAGTTCAGCCCAAATGAATTTTATTTATCAATCGCATTTCCCTCAAAAAAACGGTTTCACTTCTATCCAAATACCTACCCATCTTACCGGCCAAATAAACTTACCGCCTTCCCGGTAATATATTCCCGCAAAACTAACTTAAACACTGAACTTTTAGCACTAAATAATGTTATATCATACCTTTATAATTAAATTTATGTATGAAAAAAATTATAACATTCCTGCTCATCATACTGGCTGCATTTGCTATTTACTGGTTCATGTTCAGGGAAACCGGTAATAAGAGCGCGGGAATAAAACAACAGCCGATCGCTCTGAAGAAGCATTCTGATTCATTTAATGCCAGCATAGATAAAGTGGTTAATGCATACCTGTCCGTTAAAGATGCATTTGTTTCTGCGGATACGGCCTTAGCGAAAAAGAATACCAGCCTGCTTATCAGCCTGCTCGACAGCATCCCGGTTGCTGAATTAAGCACCGATACGGCCAGTGTTGCTGATGCTGCCAAGTCCAGCATCGCCGACATCAGGTCGAATGCCGTATCCCTGCTGGCGCAAACGGATATCACCGAAATGCGTCAGGATTTCCGCATGATGACCGAAATGATGTATCCCGGCTTTTTCAATACCATCAATTATGAGGGGCCTACCTTGTACATGCAGTTTTGCCCGATGGCTTTTGGAGAAGATAAGGGAGCCGGCTGGATCAGTAACAGCGAAGAGATCATTAATCCTTACCTCGGTAAAAATCATCCCGAATATAAAGGCTCGATGCTGCATTGCGGAGAAGTAAAAGACAGCATCAGAAAAAAGTAAAGCCTAACGCCACTATGAAAACATTATTCATCCAGTTATTACTTGGATTCCTTTGTTTACAGTCATTTGCACAGAAACGGTTCACCATCAGCGGTTATATCAATGATGCCGCTACGGGTGAAACCATGATCGGCGCCACCCTCAACGTTAAAGGTCAGGCAAAAGGCATCAGCAGCAACCAATATGGCTTCTATTCGTTAACGTTACCTGAAGGGAATTACAGTCTTATTTGTACCTATGTTGGTTACAAAACAATGAACATCAGCCTGAGACTGGTACGCGATACCGTTATGAATATCAGCCTGGTATCCGGTGTACAGCTTTCCGAAGAAGTGATTGTTACTGCCCGTAAACGGGATAATAATGTGAAAACGGCCCAGATGGGAAAAGTTACATTGCCTATTGAGCAGATACGGGCAGTGCCGGCATTTTTGGGTGAGGTTGACCTGTTGAAAGTGGTGCAGTTGCTGCCTGGCGTACGTAATGCAGGGGAAGCCAGTTCCGGTTTTTATGTACGTGGCGGCGGGCCCGACCAGAACCTGATTTTGCTGGATGATGCCGTAGTATATAATTCCGGGCACCTGTTCGGTTTCTTTTCGGTGTTTAATTCAGATGCCATCAAGAATGTATCGCTCATAAAAGGAGGCATGCCGGCACAATATGGCGGCCGGCTTTCCAGTGTGCTCGATATCTCCATGAAGGAAGGAAACAACAAGAAACTGCAGGTTGATGGCGGTCTTGGCCTGATCGCTTCCAGGCTCTCCATACAGGGGCCCATCAAAAAAGATAAAGCATCATTTATCGTGTCTGCCCGCCGAACTTATATAGATGCCATCACCAAACCATTTATCAGCAAAACAAACCAGTTCAGCGGTTCCGGCTATTATTTTTACGACCTCAATGCCAAGATCAATTATAAGATTGATGAACGCGACCACCTTTACCTGAGCGGTTATTTTGGGCGTGATGTGTTTGATTTCGTAAATGGTACCCAAAGCCTTGATGTGAATATTCCCTGGGGAAATTCAACCGGAACACTCCGGTGGAACCATGTTTTCAATAATAAACTGTTTGTGAATACAACGGCTGTTTATAATGATTATAATTTCACGTTCAGGGCATCCCAGAATAATTTTGAACTGAAACTGGCTTCCGGAATCCGCGATATAAGCCTGAAACAGGACTATGACTTCTATCCATTTTCAAACCATAAACTCAAATTCGGGTTCCTGTATACCTATCACCGGTTTACCCCATCGGTTGTGAGCGGCAGGCAGGATTCGGTTGTATTTAATCCGCAGAATGCACAGGTTAAGTATGCCCATGAAGCCGCTGTTTACCTGCAGGATAACTGGGAAATCAATTCAAAATTAAATTTCAATCTTGGCTTAAGATTTAGTGGTTTCCAGCAAATTGGCCCGGGGAAAATTTATACTGAAGATGCTAATGGAAGCCGCATAGACAGCCTGGTATTTGGCCGGGGAAAAGCTATGAAAACCTATGGCGGGCTGGAACCGAGGGCAACCGTCAGGTATGCATTTAATGACCAGACTTCCATAAAAGCCTCTGTTACCCGAAACCTGCAGTATATTCACCTGGTTAGCAATGCCGGCACCACTTTGCCAACCGATATTTGGGTACCCAGTACATACAAAGTAAAACCGCAAATCAGTTGGCTGTACGCCCTGGGGCTTTTTAAGAATTTCAATAACAACATGTTTGAAACATCCATGGAAGTGTATTTTAAGGATATGCGAAACCAGATTGAATATGAAGAGGGCTTTACGCCAAGCACTATTGAAGACATTGAGAAATTTTTCATCTTTGGCCGTGGCTGGAGCTATGGAACAGAATTATTCTTCAATAAAGTGAAGGGAAGGCTTACCGGATGGGTTGGGTATACCCTTAGCTGGACATGGCGGAAATTCCCGGGACTCAATTTTGGCAACAAATACCCGGCTAAATTCGACCGGCGGAACGACCTCAGCCTGGTGGCCATTTATGAACTGAACAAGAAATGGAAACTATCGGCCACTTTCGTTTATGGCAGCGGAAATGCGGCAACCCTTCCCCAGCGGTTCTACATATTTAATGGCGTACTTACGCAGGAATACAGCAGGATTAACGAATACAGGCTTCCTTCCTATCACCGGCTCGACCTGTCGGCAACCTTATCGCCAAAGAAAAACGCAACCCGTAAAGTTAAAAGGGAATGGGTGTTCAGTGTTTATAATGCATACAGCAGACAAAACCCATATTTCATCTATTTTGACCAGACCGGTAGCCCTGCAAACGGTGATATTAAAGTACAGGCAAAACAGGTATCCATATTCCCGATCATTCCCGCTATCACGTATAATATAAAATTATAAAAATTTACCTGACAGGGGCTTACAGTTGAATCGGCTGCCAGTTACTTTTTGCTCATTGGTTCCCTCAATACAAATCGTATGGTACCACTTTTCTGAAGGTCTGATGTGATACGCACTTCATACCGCCGGTTGCCATCATAAACCACCATTAGTGCCGTATTGGGAGGAATGGAGCCGAGGTTTTCCGCATACATAACCAGCTCATTCATGTCATTTTCCTTTTCTACATCTATTTGCAGGCATAATGGTTTATCGGTTAACCGTTGACGTGAGAGCAGCAGTTTCCCGTTATAAAAAAGAGATACCGTATCTCCGTCAATTTCCCCGTTATCATACAGGCTTATCTTTACTGACGGGTTCTCCACTTCAACGGTCTTTAACAGCGTATTGTTCCGTTTTTCAAATTTTCCGGATGGGGCCATCACTTTCTCCTGCTTGTCGGTACGTAATTCCGGCATGTCAATCGTTTCTTTCCTGCCGTTTTCAGACAGTTTTAAAGCCGGTTCTTTAAGTTGCTTCGGTTCTACTTTGGCTGTAACAGGCTGTTGCTTCTTATGGGGCTGAACGGCAGATTTTCCGGCAACAGGCGCCTTTTTAACCGGTGAAT
>WBZP01005659.1_pt1 | contig 12632 bp, 16 predicted proteins | sample 5204301 | NCBI WGS metagenome assembly WBZP01 (sample SAMN12412401, study PRJNA552823) | activated sludge metagenome | isolation source: activated sludge from nitrification reactor of wastewater treatment plant... | place: USA: Pennsylvania | collected 2017
CCGATTTACAATTCCTCGACCACTCTTATCAGTGATGTGGGTGTACGGATCGATCCGACAACGAGCTTCCGCTATTGAGCAATCGGTCATCTGCACAAGAGCATGCTCAGGCACCGGTGGGGGGGGCGTGGAAAAGAAAATCGACCCCCATCTTTCTTCATATACTTCAACCATAGCACGAACTTTTTGAGGCGGGTAGCCAATACGATAGCAGAGGAGCGAGCCCTAATATCTCAGCAAGCAAACTTCCGTTTTCAAGTCAGGCACAGCGCTACATCGGTCGCATGGTGCCGCACATGAGGGTTTTATTCCATCTCATGCGCTGCTCCTGAGAGACGAATATGCTATAGTCCGATTAGCTCCTAGGGCACGAGGTCCTTGGATAGAGAGCAGGAAGTCTTGAGGCGCTACAGGTTGGCGGAATAATCTCTAAGTTGACATAATATACGTTATCAGAACATGAGTTTTGAGCTGCTCGACCGAGTCCATAAAGAACTTTCGATCACCGGACACGCCTTCTATGAAGGTATTTTGTCGATTTCTGAAGTCGTCAACCGCAAGGTTGAGATTATCCGACTGCATTGGCAGGCATCCTCCTTGCTCCAACGCATCGACGACGTGACCGCTCGAGTTGGGCAACTCATCGCCGTGCAAGTCTCCGATCGACTCCACTCCAGACTTCAGCCGGATTCGATTGTGTACGCGGTTGATGAAGCCTTAACCGATGCTCGTGCTCGCGTGCATGAACTGAAACGATCCTTACTACAAGTCGATGCGCAAATCCGAGAGCTCAAACTTGAAGCAATCCATCAAGATTTACTTTTACTGCATCACGACCTGACCGTCCGATCGGCTGGGATCGAACGTCTCACTGTGGTGCGTGACGCCGCTGCCTCCGGACAACCGCTGAGTGCCGTTCCCGCACCGCTCGCGTCCTACGTCGCCACGATTCTGCGAGGGCCTTGTCTCTTGGCTCCCAACAATGACCTCGTCCTACGACCCGGCGACATCGTGATCGTGATCGGCCCTCAAACTGAGCTCGATCAACTCACGCACTGGTTTACCGGGCAACGCCCCCTCACCCCGACGCTGACACTGTCCTCCCAGGGAGTAGGCACACGGACATAAGATCAGCTACAATCTTCCTTCATGGTCGTGATGTCGTCCCGTACTGTGCGAGATCTTTCACCTATGTCCCTACTCCTCCTTTTCTTTCTTGTATCGATCTCTTTCGTGCCTGCAGTCGAAGCCGTCTCGCCCGACTCGACCGGCCTTCGCATGCTCGAAGAAATTCAAACCGTCATTACCGAACTTGCTGAACAGACCAAACCCTCCGTCGTGAATCTCTTTCCCATCTCCACCGCAGGAAGGTCCCGTGACACGTCAGGAGACCGGACGCCGAATGCCTCAGGCTCCGGTTCTGGCCTCATCGTGGATAGTGACGGACACATCGTAACCAACAATCATGTCATCGGCGATGCCACGGAGATTGAAGTTCGGTTCTCAGACAAGACCAAGCTTATTGCTCAGGTCATCGGCAAGGACCCGGATACGGATTTGGCGCTGCTCAAAGTGACCGCCGATCGGCCGCTTCCCAGCGCGCGGTTCGGCGACTCTTCCGCGGTCAAAGTCGGTCAATGGGTACTGGCGGTTGGAAACCCCTTTGGCTTGGACCGTACGGTAACGCTCGGTGTCGTCAGCGGCATCGGCCGTGAAAATATCAACCTTTCACGATACGAAAACTTCATTCAGACCGATGCGTCGATCAACCCAGGAAACTCCGGGGGCCCGCTGTTTAACCTTCGAGGTGAAGTGATCGGAATTAATACGGCGATCATCAATTTCGCCCAGGGCATTGGGTTTGCCATTCCCTCAAACATGGCCAAACAGGTCATTGAACAACTGCTGGCAAAAGGAAAGGTCATTCGCGGATGGCTTGGGGTCGGCATTCAACCCCTGACGGCCGAGCTCGCCAAGAAATTCGGCGTCACCGAGGGCGAAGGGGTCTTGGTGAACGAAGTATTTGAGAATGATCCCGCCGCCGTCGCCGGAATACGACCGGGGGATGTCATCCTCCGGATCGACGGCGCGATCGTCGACTCACCGAATAAGCTCTCGCGACTGATCGGGACACTGACTCCGGGGGCACGGGCCAAGATCGACGTGATCCGAGATCTTACGCACGTGACGCTCACCATTCTCCTCACGGAACGCCGCGACGTGGCAGCCGTACCCACGGTTCCTCACGCGCGAACCGAAGTGAAACTAGGAATTGAGGTTCAGGAATTAACGGCAAGCCTCGCTGAAAAATTCAAGCTTCGTGAAACGAAAGGCGTGGTGATTATGCGGGTCGAGTCAAACAGCTTGGCCCACGCCGAAGGACTCCGCGAGGGCGACTTGATCAAAGAAGTCAACCGCGTGGAGACCGTTTCTCTCGCCGACTATACAGCAGCAATCGCCCGATCACGGCGTGGCGACACAATCTTGTTACGCGTTCTGCGTGAAACTCGCGCATTCTATGTCGTTTTGAAAACCTCCGACTAGCAGGCTCTAGCAGAGCCATTGATAAAGTCCTCCAGCGGCGTTCTCACGGTGCTCAAAGGCTTAACGTGCCCAAGCGTACGCTTCGCCTCTTCGCGTGCTGCGGCCTTGCCGAACAGCCTGCAGGGAATTCTGAATGCGTCCGTGAGATCCGCGCACTCCTGCGTTGTGATGCACATAAGCACTTTGTTAAGACCATGCTAGTGTTCCGCGTGCAACGCAACGGCCGGTCTGTCAGCTTTCCGCGTCTCCAGAATCTTTCCCACGAGATCCCGTGGCACTTCGTCGTACTGCGCAAACTCCATGGCATAACTCCCTCGACCGGCAGTCATGGCATTCAACGCGGTGGCATACCGAAGTAATTCCGCCAAGGGCACCAGCGCCGTAATCTGCTCCACCTGATCCTGCGCATTCACGGAGAGGATGCGTCCTCGACGGGCGTTCAAATCCCCCATCACGGCCCCCACCGTATCGGTCGGTGTGTCGATTGCGATCGTCATCACCGGCTCCAACAGGACAGGATGGGCGCTCTCCATCGCTTTTTTGAATGCCATCGAGCCTGCCATCTTGAATGACATCTCTGAAGAATCAACCACATGGTAAGACCCATCATAAACAGCAACCTGTACATCGACCACCGGGCACCCGCTCAGCGGCCCCTCGTGCATCGCCTCATGCACACCTTTTTCCACCGCCGGAATAAAGTTCCGCGGAATGGCCCCTCCGACGACTCGATTCTCAAAGGTAAAGCCCTGGCCTCGCGGCAGCGGCGCCACCTCGAGCCAACAGTCGCCGTACTGCCCGTGCCCCCCCGTCTGTTTCTTATACTTTCCCTGCGCCTGGGATTGCGTCTTGATGGTTTCTCGATAAGGAATTTTCGGAGTATGGAGAATGACATCAACTCCGAATTTTCGATGGAGCTTTTCCAGCGCAAGATCGATATGGAATTGCCCCATCCCACTAAGCACCATTTCTTTGGTCTCATCGTTCCGGGAGAATTCCAGCGTCGGATCTTCTTCGATGAGTTTGTGCAGGCCAAGACCGACCTTATCGATCTCCGCCTTCGATCTGGCCTCGATCGCATACGATAAAATTGGTCTCGGCAGACCAAGCCCTGGATAGCAAATCGGATTCCCCTCCTGCGACAACGTATCACCGGTGTGAGTGTCCTTGAGTTTGGCAATCGCCACAATGTCTCCAGCTTTGGCGGAATCGACCGCCACATGCCGCTTCCCCAAGACTCGGTAGAAATGGCCAAGTTTCTCACGTACCTGCTTGGAGGCATTGAGCACGATCGAATCCGCATGGACGCTGCCTGACACCACACGACAGTAGGACAATCGACCGACAAATGGGTCGATGATCGTCTTAAAGACATAGGCGGAAAAAGGCTCTTCAACAGTCCCCCTCCGCTCACATCTATCAGAGGCCTCTGGCTGGATACCGCTCCAGGGATGCGTCATGCCACGCTCAGTTGGCGACGGAAGGAGCCTCACCATGGCGTCAAGCAGAGGCGAGACTCCCACGTTCTGCGTGGCGGATCCAGCATACACCGGAAGCAATTGCCTGGTCATAATACCTCGACGCAGTCCTTGAAGCAGTGCGTCATCGCTCAGATCGCCCTCCGCAAGATAGGTCTCCAGGAGTGTCTCTCCACTCTCTGCCACAGCCTCCAAGAGCTTGGTTCGTGCTCGGCTGAAACTCTCCTCCAGATGCGCTGGAATGGGGAGGAGTTCGACTTTCACGGAGCTCGGTCCGGATCGGACGAACTGTTTGAGTCGGACATCGATGACACCATCGAGTATCCCACCAGAACGGACCGGCACTGTCATGGGAATCGGCGTACAGTCGAGTTGTGTACGACACCGTTCAAGCACGTCCTCATAGGCGACGCCATCCTTATCAAGCCCGCTCACGAACAACAGGCAGGGAAGTTCCAACTCTGTGATCTTTGCCCACAGCCGAGAGAGTTCGGTACGCACGCCGATCTGCTCGGTCATGACGAGAACGACCGCATCGATGGCACGGAGCGCGGCCATCGACTCACCGAGTAACGCTAAAGCACCGGGAGTATCGATCAGGGTGAGCTGGGTCTGATTCCACGAAAACTGCAGCAGGCTGGCACTGGTCGACGTACGATGACGGAGTTCTTCAGGCTCAAAATCCGAAACAGTTGTTCCCTGCATGACCGAGCCAAGTACGGGAAGCGCTCCCCCCATGTACAACAAGGCTTCGCTGAGAGAGGTCTTCCCTGCATTGGCACTGGATACGATCGCCACATTCCTGATGGACTCTCCACAGGCTGTTTGCATGATCGGCCCTCCTTATCCACGATGGTGTTCTACGCCATTTGTATCCTCACCTTTCTGCTCCCATGCTCAGGTTGACGAACATTCCCAGGATGTCATCCATCCCTACTGCTCGGTCAGCCACCCCTCATCCGCAAAACTCACGTAGCGACCATCTCCGAGGATGATATGGTCCACCACACGGATCCCCAACAACCGTCCGGCCTCGACAAGTCGGCTCGTCAGTTGCCGATCCTCACCACTCGGAGTGGGATCTCCACTGGGGTGGTTATGAAGAAGAATCACAGCAGCCGCCGATTCACGGACGGCCAGGGCGAAGACCTCACGAGGATGGACGATGCTGAGAGTCAGACTACCTTCAGACACCGTCACCTCTCTGATCACGACGTTCTTGGCATCGAGCAAAACGACCTTAAACAGTTCGTGTTTTATCCCACGCAGTAAGGGGTGAAAGTGCTTATAGAGGTCGGCGCTCGACGAAATACGCGTCCCAGTTGAAAGTGGCGCAGCAAGTGATCGTCTTCCGAGTGCTAGGGCGGCCTTGAGCTGAGCAGCCTTGGCCGGGCCGATTCCAGGAATGGTACAGAGTTCGTCCGTCCCGCAGGCCGCGAGGCCTCCCAACCCACCCATCCGTTCAAGCAGTTCAAGTGCAATCTGGACAGCCGAGGCATCACGACGGCCGGTTCGCAACAGAATAGCTAGCAGATTGGCATCGGACAAGGCTTCTGGCCCCTTGGCAAGGAGACGCTCACGAGGTCGCTCGGCTTGGGGCCAGTTCGCGATGCCCTTTCCGCGATCCTTTCCTGCCATGACATCCCTTGTGATGGACAAAAAATTGACGAGCCGGACTCTTTTGTACTGTCAATTTCCTGAAAAACCCTGATCCCACTTAACTACATAACGTGTAAATCATTGAAAAACCAAAGACTGACAATTTGGTGCAGCTCTTGCTTAAATTCGCCGTCAGCTGTGAACGTAACCACCCTGGGAGGGTTCAATGGAATGTCCGAAATGCAAGGGAATGATGATGCTGGAACGGTTCTCGGACTTCTTTCTCGTGTTTTATGCATGGAAATGCATCAACTGCGGCGCCATTATCGACCGTACCATTTCCAATAATCGCCGGAAGAGTTTGGCTGCCCGCGAATCCCAGACCGTCGGTACGCGCTAACACTATCGACCAGTCGGGCTCGAATTCCACGAGCCCGCAGGCCCTCCGTGACTGTCTGAGCTGATCACAGGAGTGCTTGTACATCGCGTACTGACAGCGTCATTATAGTCTTCCCACAAAAGACGGTCAAAGCGACAAGGACATCTCCCCCTCCTCAGATCACACCACCCAATCGCCCAGATTCATCAGGTTCGTCGTCAGTACGGCGATCTCCCAGCCCTCGTTTCTTGACCCCTGTAAAAACGCTATGTTAGAGTTCAGCTCATCGTATGGCGTGGTGCTGTGTGGAATGCGTGTGATTGCAGGAACCTACCGTGGGAGGCGTCTTTATGGGCCACAAACACAGACCCTTCGTCCAACCTCTGATCGAGTTCGAGAAGCGTTATTTTCTATTCTTGGGAATCGGTTGCCACACAGTCGTTTTTTAGACCTCTATGCAGGAACCGGTGCGGTCGGAATCGAGGCTCTCAGCCGTGGCGCGGACCATGTCACCGCCGTGGAGTCGGACAGGGACGCCGTGAACCTTCTCCAGCGGAATAAACAGCTCTGTCAGATTGGCTCGGAACTGACGATACAGCCTCACGCTGTTGAACAGTTCCTTCGACACCCAGACCATTGGAATGGCCCCTACGATGTGGTCTTTGCCGATCCTCCCTACGCAGAAACGACAGGACTGTCCTCGTTATTGAGCCAATCATTAACCGGGACACTCTTTGCTGCGGATGGCTGGCTCGTCGTCGAACATGGGGGAAAGACCACGGTTCCCGCTGCGCTCGGCCCTACCAGCTTGCGCCGCCAATATCGCTACGGCGACACCATGCTATCGCTCTACTCCTCTTGATATGTACGAAACATGAAAACAGGCATTTACCCCGGCACATTTGACCCTATCACCCACGGGCATACTGATATCATCACCCGCAGCCTCCGGATGTTTGATCGAGTGGTGGTGGCCGTCGCGCCAAATCCCTCCAAGCATCCGTTATTCAATGTGACGGAGCGCGTCGAGATGGTCAAACTCGTCATGAAGGACCTTCCTCAGATCGAAGTCACGCAATTTGACGGCTTGTTGGTTGATTACGTTGAGCGGTCTGGTGCCAACGCCATTATTCGAGGCTTACGGGCGATCTCAGACTTTGAACATGAATTCCAGATGGCGCTGATCAATCGAAAATTAGCGAAAACCGTGGAGACCGTGTTCTTGATGCCCAGCGAAGAGTACTCCTACCTTTCGTCGACCATTATCAAAGAAGTGGCACGGCATGGAGGTACACTGACTGAATTTCTTCACCCTGAAGTCGCACGCCGTCTGAATGATCGTATCAGGAGTCTCAAATCATGAAACTTGCTGCCCGTGTCAGCCGCATCGCTCCGTCCCCCACACTCGCCATGGCGGCGACAGCCAAGGCCATGACGGCACAGGGATTAGACATCGTTGACTTTTCAACCGGAGAACCGGATTTTGATACACCGGAGCCGGTCAAGGCCGCAGCGGAGGCTGCTATTCGCGCGGGGTTTACCAAATATACGCCTTCCTCGGGCATTGACGAGTTGCGCGGCGCCGTCGCCGAGAAGTTATGGGCTGAACTCGGAGTTCGGTATGACAAATCTCAGATCCTGGTATCCTGCGGCGCCAAACATTCGCTGTATAATCTGGCGGAAGCGTTGCTTGAAGCAGGGGATGAGATTATCATTCCCACTCCCTACTGGGTCTCCTACTCTGATCAAGCCCTCTTGAACGATGCGACTCCGATCCTCATGCCGACCAAAGAAGACGAAGGGTATGCCATTCGGCCGGCACAACTCGAACAGCTCATTACCCCGAAAACCAAAGCCGTTCTTGTCAACAGCCCAGGCAACCCAACCGGGGCCACCTATGACCGCAGCACCTTGGAGCAGATCGCAGCCGTGGCCATTCGCCATGATCTCATCGTGATTTCCGACGAGATCTATGAGAAAGTCCTCTACGATGGAGCCAGCCACGTGAGCATCGCCTCGTTGGGGCCCGAGATTGCTGCACGAACAGTCGTCATCAACGGAGTGTCAAAAGCCTATGCCATGACCGGATGGCGTATCGGCTATGCGGCAGGCCCCAAAGAGCTCATTACGGCCATGGCCAATATCCAAAGCCAGAGCACCTCCAACCCCTGTTCGATCGCACAGAAGGCAGCCGTCGCCGCGTTGCGTCTTGGAGAGCCATTTACAGTTAAAATGGTCGAAGAGTTTTCCCGCCGGCGAAAGACGATCGTCGAGGGACTGAACAACATTCCAGGTGTGACCTGCTCGATGCCTCGTGGCGCCTTCTACGCATTCCCCAATATTAAAGGAGTCTTGGGGAAGCGAGGGCCTTCAGGTATGCTGAAGACACCAAACGAGATGGCCAACTACCTTTTGAATGATGCGCACATTGCGGTGGTGCCAGGCGAACCGTTTGGCAGCCACGACCATCTCCGATTGTCGTATGCCACCAGTATGACAAACATTACCAGAGGACTTGAACGACTTGGACAAGCCTTTGCCAAGCTGGTATAAGCCATACGGGGGTTGTCCCAATAGGTCGAAAGCGGAGACATGATGGAGGAAGGACGCACCAATGCCGACATATGAATACCAATGTGATAGTTGCCTGCATCGATTTGAGGTAAAGCAGAGCATCAAGGATGACCCTCTCTCCACATGCGAACGCTGTGGGAAAGCGGTCAGACGCCTCATCTCGTCACCAGGCATCATGTTTAAGGGAAGCGGGTGGTATGTGACCGACTATTCGGACAAACTTAAGCCACCATCAACTGGCGGAGGCGAAACGACATCGAAGAAAACAGAAGAAAAGAAAGAGTCGACCGCGCCGGCAGCAACGACGACGACCACGCCAGCCTCGTCCCCGGCTCCGGCGTCAGGATCAACTGGTTCCACGACGACTACGTCCTCTTCATAACGACCGGCATCAGGCAGGCTCGTAACGGATGGACCGTTACGGGCAGGCGTGGGACTCGGTTTCTTTCGTCTGGTCATCCACAAACACTTCGAAGCAATTATCGTAGGTATACGACGCCTCTTTTTCCTCGGAGACGGCGCGCCATCGCCCCTACTGAAGCTTCAAGCACTGACCCCTGCCTATAGCTGCGGATGGTAGGCGAGCATAAAGTAACCACGGGAATGCGATCGATCGGCACGCGGCGGACGGAGATCTGGGTATTGGGTTGTCCGTCCCAGCCGATGATCTGCGCTCCTGCCGGAATCTTCATCTGAAAGCCCGGTAAGTCCGGATCGGTCACGATCCGTTCAACGCCGGTGTTCGAGATATCCACCATGCCGGTCGTCTTTTGAAAATGCAGATGCGGCACAAAACTCAAGGCATTGGCCTGACCCGCCACGATCGTCACTTTGTAGGGAATGATCGGGAGGCTCTTGCCTGGTGTGGAGGCGGGCCCTCCATCAATGAAGAGCAGTTGATCGGCGCCGACGGGCGGATTCCCTTGGGGGATGCGCGTGCTGACGGTGAGTGGTGCTGCAATAGATCGTGCGATTTTCATTCGGTTTGAGTACAATAGGACTCATCACGACCCAACGCAAGGGGCAGAAGCCAGGAGTTGAGGAGGGACCCGCGATGCGACAGACGATCAAAGCGCGATACCATGACGGAGTCTTACAGCCGTTGGAACCCTTGACCCTCGCCAATGATGCCGAAGTCCAGGTGACCGTGGAGATAGAGACCGCCGTCAGTGCCGAAGACATTCTGCAACGAGCCGCACGGGTCTACAAGGGTTTCACCGCCGAGGAGATCGCGCACGTGGAGGCGATCGCCTTGGATCGCCAGCATTTCTTCCGTGAACCGACCGCCTAATGTCTCAACCGCCCGTCTTACTCGATACCGATATTCTCTCTGAACTCCTCAAGCAGCATCCCCTCGTCCTGCAACGGGTACGGGCCTATCTGACGGAGCACGAGCAGCTCGCCTTCTCGATCATCACCCGCTACGAACTTTTGCGCGGGCTCAAAGCCAAGCACGCACAGACCCAGGAGGCGGCCTTTACGCTCCTGTGCCAGGCGAGTCTCATCCTGCCGCTCACTGATGCGGTGGTAGACCGTGCCGCCACACTCTACGGCCACCTCCACCGGCAAGGGGCCCTCCTCCCTGATGCCGATCTGCTCATTGCCGCAACGGCCTTGGAAGCCCAGCGGACCTTGGTGACCAATAATCTCACGCACTTCCAGCGCGTATCGAATTTAGTCATCGAAACCTGGAAGCGATAACGCTCACCCCATCCGCCTGACCGGCAATTCCTGACCACCCCTTCCCAATCATGGAAAAGAGCTGAACCTGCCTGATGCACACCTGGCTCGTTCGACTCCTGATGCGATGTCTCAGGATACTCCAACAGTACCTAACATGGCTGCATTGGCGCACACGACGTCGAACGCCATCGACCCGTGCGCAGACTGCTCCACCCAGCCGGTCTTCGCCCAGCCGAAACCGATCTGGGTCCGGGACGAGGTCATTCGGCTCAAGACGCTGATGCCGGAGGCCGGCTGTCGCACGATCGCCCATCATTTCAATCGGCGGTGGGCCGCACGCAAGCAGATGACGGTGAGTAAGACGTATGTGGCGGACACATGTCGCAGGCATCAGTATCGGATCTACGAAGCGCGGCGGAAGCTGAAGCATCGAGTGCCGCGTCCGATTCCACGCAATCGCATATGGGGCTGTGATCTCTTCACGAAGACGGATCAGCAGGGGCGAGCGCATCTCGCACTCGCCCTCGCCCTCATCGATCATGGGAGTCGGGCCTGTCTACGGCTCCAAGAGTTGCCGGACAAATCGTCAATCCGACTGCTGCACGAGCTGGTGCAGGCGGTACAGCGGTATGGCTGGCCAACGTTCGTACGCACCGACAATGAGGCCGTCTTTGTGTCCCGCTGGTTTCGACTCGGCCTCTGGCTGTTGGGGATCCGCCATCAACGCACCGAGCCCGGCTGTCCCTGGCAGAACGGCCGAGTGGAACGATTCATTGGCACGGTAAAACGAGCACTGGCGACGGAGCCGATTGGGGATGGGCGTGATTTCACCGACGCTCTGCGGGATGTGCGCACCTGGTACAACCACGATCGGCCGCACGATCATTTGCAGGGGCGAACCCCAGCAGAGGTCTGGGCCGGGGGTGATGTCTTCAGAGCGAAGCCAGGCTAGTGAAGTGGCGTCAGGGGTGAGGCGTCAGGCGTAAGGGGTGTAGAGGACATCACGGAACGAGTGTCCGGCAGATCAGGAAGAGATCCGTGCGAATGGGGCCTGACAAGGAGAAAATGGAGGTCGAACCCTAGAAATTAGTTCAGATGGGAGAACAAGATCAGCTCACGATGAGACGCTGAGGCGCGATTCGTCAAGGAATGAGGCAGCGTGTCACCACTGAAACCCGCACTGTCCGCGCGGACGGGACATCGGGCCGGTTGCCGGCGGCGACACCAAGGTCGTCACCGTGACGGCTCCGGTTGTCGCGCCTTGCGGCACGGTCGTAGTCAACGTGGTCCCGGTCGTATTGAAACGATGGTCGGTACCCAAAATGAACGTACCGACTCGAACATCTCAGCCACTTGCCAAAGCCAAGCAGCCGTTCAGCAGCGAGATACTGAGATAGGCTATCGCACTCCAATCGATCGTGGAGCAGGATGCTTACTTCCCGAAGATTTCGGCGCACCCTTGGACGGAGATGTCGCAGGTGATTTGGAGGAACCTTTGCGGGTCGATGCCTTCGGACTCATCGCCTTCATTGCTTTGATGCGTACCGCTTCCAACTGACTCTGTAACCCACTGATGATGACGCCTTTCTCTCGATTGACTCGGCTCAGATCATCCATCTGTCCCTGGAGTTCCTGCTTCACTCGACTCAGATCGACGACTTGAGCCTGAAGCTGTGTTTTCTCCATGGTGAGCGTTTGGATTTCGGCGCGCAATTGTTCAATCTCATCCTGCAGCGTGGGCGGCCAGTAGTCACATCCCACCAGGCTCATCGCCACTCCCACGCAGACAACTGCGCCGACAAACCGCCGCGGGTGATGAAGCATGTTGGTCTTCCCTTTCGTCATAGGTGTCTCTCGCTCACGGCTCTACGTACAGCGTCCGAGGCGGAGGGCAAATACTTTCGTAATGGCTAAAGGAGGATATTCTAGCAGATTGGACGATCGCCTACCGAAGGTGATTGACCCTGGCTATTCGTACCTAGGAGAACCCAAGCGGACCCCTCTTCAGTCCACGGGGATCGCCCAGCACTTGAAATGGCGCTCTGGATGAGCTGTGATCAGTAGGAGAAATATGGCAGAGACATGGTCCGCGAATTCACCCTACCCACGAAGCGCGCGGTGGGCAATGTCGGTTCGGAAGTGACAGCCTTCGAAGGAAATCGTATTCACGACTCGATAGGCCTCACGTTGAGCCTCGGAGAGTGTTGAGCCCAGCCCAAGCACACCAAGCACACGCCCACCCGCTGTGATAATGTCCTTGTCCTGTAGCGCAGTGCCGGCATGAAACACAACGGAAGCCGAGGAAGCGGCAGCGGTCGCGGGAAGTCCGGCAATCACCATTCCCTGTTGATACGCACCGGGATAGCCTCCGGAGG
>WBZP01005661.1_pt1 | contig 12630 bp, 10 predicted proteins | sample 5204301 | NCBI WGS metagenome assembly WBZP01 (sample SAMN12412401, study PRJNA552823) | activated sludge metagenome | isolation source: activated sludge from nitrification reactor of wastewater treatment plant... | place: USA: Pennsylvania | collected 2017
GGAGTTCATACTGGGCAGGACCACCAAGGCAACTGCGCCGATGATCGCTCCGCCCAGGATCCATGGCCGTCGTCTTCCCCATCGCGACGTGGTGCGGTCGGACAACGCTCCGGCCAGGGGATTGCCGAAGACGGAACCGACTACGCCGACACCCAGGATCACGCCCAACGCGACGACCTTGCCGCCATCTCCTGCGACCTCGGCAGCCATGCGCGGCAGCAGATTCTGGATGAAGGTCAGGAACGCGAGCATGACGGCGAAGTTGGTCAGCGCCATGGTCGCCAGGTACGGCGCCTTGACGCGGACCTGGGGTTCGGCCAGCGCCGGTTCGGATCTGCGGACGTCGTCGGGGATTCGCGAACCACTGGTCATGGTTCGATTGTGCTCCTGCGACGCGATGGAACGTGGCCCCATCCCTGAATCGCGTAGTGCAGGTTAACTCTTTCCCGGGTCGCGCGCGGCCTGGCCAAGGAAAAATGCGGGCGCCGGGAATCACCCGGCGCCCGCATTATCGTCTGCGAACTCGCTGGATCAGTCGGTACCGGCCTTGGACTCGTCGTCGGCAACGCTGAGCGCAGGACTCTCGTCGGTCAGGTCGATCACTGCATCGTCGGCCGTGCGGCGTGGTGCCAGGCCGCGCTTGACCAACTGGCTCCAGATGAGCGGGAACATTCCGGCGGCCAGCAGGATCTTGAGGCCATCACCGATGAGGAAAGGGGACATGCCCATCTCGATCGCGCTGGCCCATGTGGCCCCCAAGCTGAACTTGAGCCATGTCACGCCGACCCCGTAGACGACCACGTTGCCGAGCACCATGGCCAGGGCCGTGTCGACAGCAGTCCGGGTCCAGCCACGCTCGGCGAGCCAGCCGACCAGCCCGGCTGCGGCAATGAAGCCCAGGATGTAGCCGAACGAGGGCATCGTGAATCCGCTTGCGCCACCAGCGAACCACGGGACTCCGACGAGGCCTGCGACGCTGTAGAGCAGCATGGACAAGATGCCCCGCAACGACCCCAGGGCGGCACCGGCCAGGAGGACGGCGAAGGTCTGGCCGGTCAAGGGGACCGGGGTGAAGGGCAGTGGGATCGAGATCTGCGCGGCCACACCGACCAGGGCCGCGGCGCCGATGACGAGCAGCGCATCGCGGGCGATGGATCGGGGCAGGACGTCGGCCAGGACCCTGGGGGCCGGGGCGGTGACAGCCATCTGAACTCCAACTTCTGTCGTGTGGCAGCCGGTCGACTGCCACAGGGACGTGGACTCCCGTCCACCACTGTATTGCCAGGCCCGGGGGGAACCGGGCCATTTCGTCAATCCATTGTCGCCCCGCGCACAAGAGCACAAGAGCAGGGGCGCGGTCGAATTGGTCACAGTGTGGCGGCTTCCGGTCGTCCCGGTGTCGCCCAGCGCCTTCACCCGATGACTGCCCCCCGGGCGAAGTGGATCGAACGTCAGGTAGCCGCCGACACTCCGGTTCTGCGGGCGAGCTCTCGAACCGCCAGGACGATCACGTCCGGCCGCTCAAGGGGAAGGAAATGCGTGCCTGTCACGATCTGTGTGTCAGCGCCGATCGAGTGGGCCGCAGTGCTGACCGCCTGCCAACTCACGAAAGGGTCCTGTCGACCACTGATGAAGGTGACCGGGCACGGCACGTCGTCGATCGCGGGTCCGTCCGAGCGCATCGCCTGTTGGGCCAACTGCAGGTACCAGGCGGGGTCGTGCTGCAGGTACTCGCGCAGGGCTGTCTCGGTGCGTTCGTCGCCGGCCCTCTCCGAGATCAGGCCGCCCGTGCGAAGCATGCCGATCGTGGCTGCGTTGGCCGGCACTGCATTGAGCAGGTCCAGTACCGGGGCAGGGAGTGCCCGTGCAGCCTGAATCCCCAAGGACTTGGCGGGTTCCGTGAGTGCCGCGATGACGCCACGCAAGCCCTGTTTGCTACTGGGGACTCCTGATACTGCGACGATGCCGGCCACCAGGTCCGGCTCGCGGACCGCGAGTTCGCAGGCCACCGCCACTCCGACTGACCAGCCGATGACGATGGCCCGATCCAGTGCGAAGTGATGAGCCACCGCCGCAGCGTCGAGGGCGTAGTCGTGCAGCAGCGTGGCCGACTCGTCCGACGGTCGGCTGGAACCTCCGGTGCCTCGGTGATTGAAGCCGACGACCCGCAGGCCGGACGAGTCGTCGTCGTACAGACCCGGCCAGACCTGGGCCGGCGCGCCCAAGCCGTTGCAGACCAGCACCGGTATGCCACCGGCGGCTCCGTTCGTCCAGGCACGTACAACGACCTCGTCGGAGGCGAAGACGTCGGTCTCGCGGTAGGCCACGGTCGCTCATCATGCCGGAACAACGCTGGCGTGGACGGCTCGCCACATGCGGCGATTCACGGAAAGTGGTCAGTTGGTAACACTTCGGACACCTTTTCCTCAGGGTGCCCTGGCGCGGAGTGCTGCGCTAGTCTGTGAGCGGTGCCACTGGGGAGTGGCGCACAACTGAATACTCGTCCGACACAACTGGCCGGACACCTTCGTGAGGATGCCGGGGAAGGCGACCCTCGATGCGAAGGAGGCCACCATGTCGAGCGCCGCGGTGCCCAGGCACCCATCCGACACCATGCCCACCAGGGGCGTGGTGTTTATCCATGCGTGCCCTCGGGCGCTGAGTCCCCACGTGGAATGGGCGATCTCGCAGATCTTGGGGATCGACATCTCGATCGAATGGACCGGTCAGCCCGTCGCCCCGGGATCCGTGCGCGGCGAACTGTCGTGGCAGGCTGCGGCCGGCACCGGCGCGGCCCTGGCCAGCGCTCTGGTGAGTTTCGCTCCTCTGCGCTATGAGGTGACTGAAGAACCGACCGCTGGTCGCGAAGGTGAACGTTTCGCTGTGACCCCGAGCCTGGGGATGTTCCGCTCCACGATCGGGATCCACGGCGACATGATGCTCAGCGAGGACCGGGTGCGCAGCGCCATGGCCGAGTCCGGATCACCCGACGAACTGGTCACCCGCTTGCGTCATCTGCTGGGCACCGACTGGGATCAAGAACTTGAACCGTTCCGGTACGCCGGCGAAGGCGCCACCGTGCGGTGGCTGCACCAGGTCGGCTGAGACGGCCCTGCAACCCTGCCGCTGTGGGGCCCCTCCCGACCCGTTTGAGGTCACCCCAGTCCGGTTCCGACCAACGTGCCCAGAACGAACGTCACGGCCGCGGCCCCGGCCCCGACGGCGAACTGGCGCAGCGCCGATTTCACGATCCCCAGCCCCGACAGTCGACCCACCACACCGCCCACGGCCAGTAGAGCGACACTCGCCAACACGATGGCCAGTATCAACGCAGTCGTCCCGCTCGAGATGACGTAGGGGATCACGGGAACCACGGCGCCCACGGCGAAAGCAGCGAAACTGCTCGCCGCCACCTTGAGCGGTGATCCCAGTTCGCCCGGGTCGAGACCGAGCTCCTCACGCGCCAAGGTGTCCAGCGCGACCTTGGGATCGGCCATGATCCGCTCCGCGGTCTGCTTGGCCATGGCCTTGTCCAAGCCCTTGGCCCGATAGATCAGTTCCAGTTCCTTCTGCTCTTCGAGCGGTTTGTCCTTGAGCTCCTGGGCCTCCATCGTGATCTCGCGGGTGAAGATGTCCCGTTGGCTGGCCACCGACACGTACTCGCCGGCCGCCATGGAGAAGGCTCCCGCAAGCAGGCCCGCCACACCGGCCAACAGCACCGTTCCTTGTGCCTGTCCGGACCCAGCGAAGCCCATGACCAGGGCTGTGTTGGACACCAGGCCGTCGCTGGCCCCGAACACAGTGGCACGAAGCGAGCCTGACTTGTCCGTGCGGTGCCAGGGCTCGGCGCTGTTGAGCATCTCGCGCACCTGGTCGGCGGACTTGCCCGCGGCAGGGACATCGGTGCCCGTGACCCCGGCACCCCGGAGGCGGTGGAGCACTTGTTCGTGGACCCGCTCGTCGTCGGCCATTCCCGCTGCAGCATCTGGCTCGTCGTCGTACACACCTTGGGCATCACGTTCGGCCTGCTCCAGATCGGGCAGAACGGCATCGAGCGACAGGGATCGAGCGCGCTGCAGCACCTGCTGATCCGACGGCTCCAGACTCGAATCGTCGGGGGGTACGGCGGCGCCCGCGCCCGCGAGAAGGTCGCTCCAGTGCTGCGCGTGAGCCTGTTCGATGTCCGCTAGTTCGAGCAGTGCCTCGCGGCGCTCCCCACTGGTCAGTTCGGCCAGTGCCCGGTAGAGATTGCGGGCGGCCCGTTCTGCTGTCAGGTAGGACAGATAGCGATCAGTGCTGGGAGCCACCCAACCATCATGACGCAGGTATTCGTCAACTGCTGCCGTCGGTGCTGCCTGCGTCTGCGGCGGCTGGGTCCGCCAACTGGTAACGCTCGATGGCAGTGGCCACAGTGGAGGGATCGATCTGTCCGTGTTGGGCCAGGGCTGCCAGTGTTTGCACGGTGATCGACTGCGCGTCCACCAAGAAGTGCCGCCGCAGCGCACCCCGGGTGTCGGAATGGCCCCACCCGTCGGTCCCCAGCGCGAAGAAGTCCTGCGGCACCCACGGCAGAATCTGCTCCTGAACCGCCCGCATGAAATCGGACACCGCTATGACTGGCCCCGGCCGGCCGTCGAGGCGTTGGGTGACATAGGGCACCCGACGTTGCGCTGCGGGGTCCATCAGGTTGGAGCGGTCGCAGTCAAGGCCGTCGCGGCGCAGTTCGTTCCACGACGTCACCGACCACACGTCGGCCCGGACTCCCCATTCGGCGGCCAGCAGGGCTTGGGCCTCGAGCGCCCACGGAACACCGACGCCGCTGGCCAGGATCTGGGCCCTGGGCCCCGGGTCCTCGGCGGCCGGCGCGACCAGATGCATGCCGCGCACGATGCCGTCGACGTCGACCCCGTCGGGCTCGGCGGGCTGCACAATCGGTTCGTTGTAGATGGTCAGGTAGTAGAAGACGTTCTCGGGCGTCTCTCCGTACATGCGCCTCAATCCGTCGCGCACGATGTGTCCGACCTCGTAGGCGTACGCGGGGTCGTACGCGACGACGGCGGGGTTGGTGGCGGCGATCAGAAGCGAGTGTCCGTCCTGGTGCTGTAGGCCTTCGCCGTTCAAAGTGGTGCGTCCGGCGGTGGCACCCAGCACGAAGCCGCGCGCCATCTGATCCAGCGCGACCCAGAAGGAATCGCCGGTGCGCTGGAATCCGAACATCGAGTAGACGACGTACACCGGGATCATCGGTTCGCCGTGGGTGGAGTAGGACGTGCCTGCGGCCAGGAACGACCCCACTGAGCCCGCCTCATTGATGCCCTCGTGCAGGATCTGCCCGTCCACGGCCTCTTTGTACGACAGCATCAGTTCCCGGTCCACTGACGTGTAGGTCTGCCCGAGCGGGTTGTAGATCTTGGCAGTCGGGAACAGGCTGTCCATGCCGAAAGTTCGGGCTTCGTCGGGGATGATCGGCACGAACCGTGCCCCCATCTCAGAGGTGCGCATCAGATCCTTGAGCAGTCGCACGAACGCCATGGTGGTGGCGATCTGCTGCTTGCCCGATCCCCGCTTGACCACGGCGAAAGCTGACTCCGGGGGCTGCGGCAGTGAGCCTGCCGAGTGGCGACGGGTGGGCACCGAACCGCCCAGGGCGGCGCGGCGTTCTTTCAGGTACTGGATGTGCTCATGATCTGGGCCGGGCGTGTAGTAAGGAGGCAGGTACTCGTCGAGCGCCGAATCGGGGATGGGTAGATAGAGCCGGTCGCGGAACATCCGCAGATCCTCAACGGTCAGCTTCTTCATCTGGTGGGTGGAGTTGCGCCCCTCGAAATGCGATCCGAGAGTCCAGCCCTTGATCGTCTTGGCGAGGATCACCGTGGGCTGGCCGGTGTGGGCGGTGGCTGCGGCGTACGCGGCATACAGCTTCTTGTAGTCGTGGCCACCACGCTGCAGGGCCCAGATCTGGTCGTTGGACCAGTCCTGGACGAGGGCGGCCGTACGCGGGTCGCGGCCGAAGAAGTTCTCGCGTATGTATTCGCCACCCTCGGTCTTGTAGGTCTGGAAGTCGCCGTCGGGAGTCACATTCATCAGGTTGACCAGGGCACCGTGATCGTCGCGGGCCAGAAGATCGTCCCATTGGCGTCCCCACACCACCTTGATCACGTTCCAACCGGCGCCTCGGAAGTAGGACTCCAGTTCCTGGATGATCTTGCCGTTTCCGCGCACGGGTCCGTCGAGGCGTTGCAGGTTGCAGTTGACGACGAATGTCAGGTTGTCCAGGTTCTCGCGGGCAGCCAGCCCGATCTCGCCCAGCGACTCCGGCTCGTCGGTTTCACCGTCACCGAGGAAAGCCCACACGCGCTGCTGGGAGGTGTCTTTGATGCCGCGGTGGTGCAGATAGCGGTTGAATCGGGCCTGGTAGATGGCGTCCAGTGGACCGAGTCCCATGGACACGGTGGGGAACTGCCAGAAGTCCGGCATAAGGCGCGGATGCGGGTAAGAGGGCAGGCCGCCGCCGGGGTGGGACAACTCCTGCCGGAAGCCATCCAACTGGTGTTCGGTCAAGCGCCCTTCCAGGTAGGCGCGCGCGTAGAAGCCGGGCGCGGCGTGGCCCTGGAAGAAGACCTGGTCGCCGCCGCCCGGATGGTCCTGGCCGCGGAAGAAATGATTGAAGCCGACCTCGTACAGCGAGGCCGACGACGCATAGGTCGAGATGTGGCCGCCGACACCGATACCCGGGCGCTGTGCGCGGTGCACCATGATCGCTGCGTTCCAACGCAGGTAGGCGCGGATCCGGCGCTCGATCGCCTCATCACCGGGGAAGGCTGGTTCGCGTTCCGGCGGGATGGAGTTGATGTAGTCGGTGCTGCGCAGGGTCGGTACGCCGATGTTGCGTTCGGCCGCGCGCCGCAGCAGGGACAGCATCAGAAACCTGGCGCGGTTCGACCCGACCTGGTCGACCAGGCCGTCGAACGAGTCGAGCCATTCCTGGGTCTCCTCAGGGTCGAGGTCCACGTACTGACTGGGTAGGCCTCCGGCCATGAGCGGGGGCAGATCCGATGCGGCAGTCACCTGTGTGTCCTTCGGTCGCGAGGTGGAACGGGTGCTGGTCCCACTATTGCGCCCACGAGGCCCGATACGCGTGCCGTTGGCCGGATAACAGCCGGGATCATCCGAACGCCGGTCACCGGAATTCCGGGATCGGACCGCTCAGGCGGGACAAACTGGTTGCGCAACAGCCTCGGGGGTAGTGGACTACCCCCATGCTGCGTTTGCGCGCCGGAGGCACGTGTCGGACGGGGGTCGAGTGACCACCATGCGATCGGATCGCGTTCTGGGTATCGATTCAGGAAACATCATCCAGGTCAGGGGCTGGGACGACGACTGTGACCAGGCACTGCTGGACGCGATCACGCAGGCCGCGGGCTCGGAGCCGGTGGTCGACGACTACGACGATGTCGTCGACGTGGTGGTTGTCTGGTGGCGCGACGACGACGGCGATCTGATCGACGAGTTCCTTGACGCTGTCCCCATGCTGGCCGACAGGGGCTCCATCTGGCTGATCACCCCCAAGCCCGGTCGTGACGCTCACGTGGAACCTGAGGACATCTCGGAAGCCGCCCCGACCGCGGGGCTGCGCGTGACCGCCAACATCAGCGCAGCGCCAGACTGGAACGGCACTCGGCTGGTCCCGCGGTCCTGAGCCCACACACTCCCCGCGACACGGCGGTGACACGCAGTCTGTCACCGGGAGCGCCGGTCCACCCGCGCTGCCGCAGTGTTGCGGAGGGGCGGCGCGCGGAACATCGGGTTGCGCCGCACGCGGACTCGGCTAGCGTTGGAGCCCCCCTTCAGGAGTAGCGCATGTCTTTGGAAATCGGCCAACTGGCTCCGGACTTCACACTTCCGGCCACCACCGGTGACGCTGTCACCCTGTCTGACCTTCGTGGGGACAAGGTCGTCATCATGTTCTTTCCGTTCGCCTTCAGTGGTCTGTGTACCTCGGAGTTGTGCGAGCTGCGCGACGACATGTCGTCGTTCGGCGATCTCGACGCCATCGTGGTGAGCATCTCGTGCGACTCCAAGCAGGTGCTCAAGCGCTTCGCGGAAGAAGAGGGCCTCGTGCATCTGATGCTCTCCGACTTCTGGCCCCATGGCGAAGTGGCTCGCGCCTATGGGGTGTTCGTCGAGCAGGTGGGAGCCGCGAATCGCGGTACGTTCATCCTGGATCGTGACGGGAGACTCGTGTGGTCGATTACCACTGCTCTGGGTGAGGTCCGCGATGCGGCCGAGTACATGCGGGTGCTCGAAGGCATTGCCTGACCCCAGGCGATCAGCGTCGGTACCAGGGCTCCCGGGCTTCGCTACCATGCGATCCATGCCCAGGCAGTTGCCGGACCTGCCCCCGGGCAGGCTGCCGCGAGACTACTGGCAACGCCATGTCGAAGCCCTGGATCCCGAGCGGGATTTCGCCGAGATCTACGCCATCGCGGTTGAGCATGAGTTCCCCTGGGACATGCAGCAGTCTCTGAGCCTGGCGCTTTTCCGAACGTTCGCGGTGCCCGAGATCGGTGCTTTGCTATGGCGTACCGGCCAGTTCACGGAGCACCCACAGAAGAGGTACGACGACACCACCGTTGTCCTTCAAGAAGTGGGGGACTTCGTCGGCGGTGAGACCCAGGACCGCACGGGGGTGCGGCGCATGAACCAGATGCACGGCGCCTATGACATCCCCAACGACCAGATGCTGTATGTGCTGGCGACGTTCGTGGTTGTACCGCTGCGTTGGATCGATGATTACGGCTACAGGTCCATGAGTGCCGTCGAGATCGCGGCCTCGGTCAGATACTGGCAGCGAGTCGGGGCGTTGATGGGGATCTCAGGCATCCCCGTCGACCTCGTGGAGTTCGAACGGTATTTCGATGAATACGAGTCCGCCCGCTTCGGTTACTCTCCGGGCGGCCGGGCAGTGGCCGATGCCACCTTGGGTCTTTTCGTGTCGTGGTACCCCGTGCTCCTGCGCCCGTTCCTGCGCCCAGCCACGGTCAGTCTGATGGACGACCCGCTCAAGATCGCGCTTGGATACCCGGACCCACCGGCATGGCTGTCGGGCGTGGTTCTGCGCGGGTTGGGCCTCAGGCGCCGACTCATCGCCCGGCTCCCCGCTCGTCGCGAGCGCCGGCGCGCGACGCAGAGCCGACAGGTCAAGGGGTATCCGCAGGGCTGGGACATCGCCAGGGTCGGCACCTTTCCCCAGTGAGGCGAGGCTGCTTTCCCGGGTGAACTGAAGCCGTTTGAGGCTGGCTCGTGGATGGCGCATGTTCCCCAGGCAGCCGCGCGCTGTACCCTCGGACGGTCCGGGCGCATAGCTCAGTTGGTCAGAGCGCCTGCCTTACAAGCAGGATGTCGGGAGTTCAAGTCTCTCTGCGCCCACCGTCAAGCGGTCCACGTCCGGCCTTGCACGTTGGCCTCGCGTGCGTTGGTCGCAGTCGCGCAGGGTTTGATTCTCTTGCGGCTTCCCGACAGGATCTGATCATCGGCTCACGCGGTCATGGGCCCGTTGTCTGCGGAAGCATCGAACTCGAGGAGTGGGCACCACGAACGCACCGAGGAACGATGCGGAAGGAATCCCCGAGTCGTCGCGGGCGGATTGGCGGGAGCGATCTGCGAAGTCCGAGAGCGGTCGCCGGGGGAGGCGGCGACGCCTCAGATGGGTAGCGGCGGGCGTGGTCGTGACCTTGGGTCTGGGCACGGTGGCCGCGGGCCTGCTGGCTCGCAGCAGCGGAAACACCGTCGAGGTTCAGGCCCTGTGGTACGGGTTGACCGCTGACGGAAGTGCTGTGGGCGGCGTCACCCCGGTGCGGATCACCGCCATCGCTGACGATCCGGGCACGCCCTTCTCGTTGGATCTCAACGGGCTTCGAACCGTTGGTGCGGGCGAGATGTGGACCGCAGCAACCGCCGATGCCGCCGTCCAGGCTGTACTGCAGTCTGGGGTCGACCCGCGTGACGTCGAGTTGCGGTTCTCGCTGGAGGAAGCCATCGACGGCCCCTCGGCAGGCGCACTGATGACCGTCGGTTCACTCGCCGCGATGTTCGGTGCGCCGGTGTCCTCGGCCACGACCATGACGGGCACGGTACTGCCTGATGGGTCGGTGGGCCCGGTCAGCGGGCTGGCGGAAAAGGTGCGGGCGGCGGGCGAGGCCGGCTTCACGCGCGTGTTGGTCCCCCCGGGCCCGTCGTCTGTACTCGATCCTGCGACCGGGTCGGTGGTCGACCTCGTTGATGTCGGCGAGGCTGCCGGGGTTGAGGTCATGGCTGTCAGCGGCATCTCGGATGCCTACGGGTTGATCACCGGTCAGTCGGCGCAGGTATCCCAGGCGGTGCCGCCCCCGATTGAACCCAGAATCCTGCAACTGCTCACACGGCGCAGTCGTGCGCTGAACGCGTCCACCAATGTGGCCTTCAGGGAGTTGTCCCACAGTGGCGCTGCGGGTCCGGGAAGAGTCGCCAGGGCGGAATCCGCCAACGTCAGCGACTTGGTCGACGCTGCTGAGGTGGCCCTGGCGCGGGGCGATCCGGTGCTCGCGTTCAGCACGGCCGCCGAGGCTGCACAGGCGGTTCGGGAATGGGAGGCGTCCGCCGACCTGCACGCCGTGCCCGCGGGCACCCCGCTGAGCGAACGGACCGCTGGAGTCCGCAGTGAGGCAGTCCGGGTCAAGAGACGGATTCTGGCGGACATCCGCTCCACGGCCGAGCTGCCCGTCACCAAGGTCGAACAGCTCCCCGCGCTCTCGGATGCGCTCGCATGGGGTGTCTTCGGACTCACGTCGGTGGATGTCGTGTTGGAGCGGCTGAAGTCCGTGACCACCGAAGCCCAGCTCGACGAGATCGTGAGGTTCCTCGAGGTCGGTCGTTTCGAGGCCGAGACGTACATGCCGGTCTGCGCCGAGTCGGTGGCGTTCGTCGGAGACCGACCTATTCCTGACGTTGCGGACACGGTCAGCCTGCTCGACTCCTACGTGGACTTCCTCGACTACGCGTCCGACGCCAACCGCGCATACGCCTCGAGCCTGGGAAGCGTGGGGGACGCTACGGACTTCCTGGACCAGCTCATGAGCGGCTCCGACGCGTTGACCGACTCGGTGTCGGATCAGTTTCCGGCGTTGAAAGGTCCGACAGCTCAGGTGGCGTTGCGGATGTCCGCGGCCCTCTTGGACTACGTGGAAACCACCCAACTGGTGAACGGCCTGACGTCCCGGGATTTCGAGGGCGCCGATGGGCCACCGAATCTCGCCCCGATCGAGGACCCCGTAACGGTTCGCACTCAGGCCCGAGTCGCCGACGACATCGCCGCCGCTCAGGTCAAGGCGATCGCGTCGGTCGGTATGGACCCTTCCTATGTGAGGTGGAACAGCCAGTGGGGCGCCGACCTGGCATTCGGCCAGCTCCCCAACACAACCGACGAGCAGACCCTGCACGGGCTGGAGTTCCAATGGTTCGCGGTGTTGCAGAGTCGGCTCGTCATGGCCTTGAACGGATCCGACGGTCGTGATTGGGCTCCCCAGGGGCGTTGACGCATCACGCCGATGGGCAAGGCCTGACGCTCCGGCCACAGCGACCCAGGATCCGGGCTACACCTTGATGTCGTTCGGGTTGTTGGCGGAGGACAAGGCGGTGGTGTAGTACCAGGTGCCCCCGCCGTCGTCGCTGAAGCTCTGCTTGTAGGCCTTTGCGAAGGCGAATGTGCCGGCGGCCGGATCCTGCTGGGTGAAGACGTAGAAATCGGTGCGTTGCGGCGTGAAAGAGGTGCCAGACCCGACGATCGCTGACTTGTCGGCGGGCAGCGCCTGGAGCAGCGGAACGAACCCGTAGTCGCCAAGCTTCTTGCCGTTGATGGTCTTGTTGCTCAGATCGTCCGCACTGGGATTGAGCCCTTGTTTGTCCCAGGCGATCACGGTCGATGTCGGTGTCGTGGTGTCATTGGCCAGTAGACGTTGCCGACGGGCGGCGGTCCAGTCGTAGACCGTGGAGTACGACACACCCGCGGCGTCCTTCGTCTGAATGGGCAGCCCGAGGGATTCGGCCAACGGTTTGATCGTCTCGTAGGGATTGGTCCCCGGGCTGGTGTTCTGCTGGTTGGACGTCGGGTTGATTGCCAGAATCCTTCCGATGGGGCACACCGGAACCTCGGACCCATTCGGCCCCACGCTGTGCGTCCTGGTCAGATAGTCCCGAAACAACTTCGGGTACAGCGCGGCGTGCTTCTTCCCCACTGAACTCAGGATGTCGGCTCCGCCAGCCGGATTGCTCCCGTCTTCGGCGTGTCTGACCACCATGACCGCTGGGGTGCAGGACCCCGGAGACTCGGACGCAACACCGGCCTGACGTGCCACCGTTTCATCTTGCCGGGCAGCCAGGGCCAATCCCCCCACGACGATCAGCAGCACGGCTACAGCGATCCCTGCGGCAGCCTTCAACCAGGTGTTGCCGCGTTTGGCGGCGGGAGAGGGTGTGGTGGCCGAGTCGTCGGAGTCGGTCACCTGGGTCGTTGGCTTGTTGTTGTCGGACATCGCGGCCTTCCCGGTGTACGCAGACCCACGCACAACTGTCGAACAGGACATAACGGGACAA
>WBZP01005662.1_pt1 | contig 12629 bp, 12 predicted proteins | sample 5204301 | NCBI WGS metagenome assembly WBZP01 (sample SAMN12412401, study PRJNA552823) | activated sludge metagenome | isolation source: activated sludge from nitrification reactor of wastewater treatment plant... | place: USA: Pennsylvania | collected 2017
CACCCCCGCCGGGGCGCACGCGCTGACTTTGGCCGGCCACGAGGTGTGGGTGCAGCAGGGCGCCGGCGCGCGCATCGGCTACGCCGACGCCGCCTACGTCGCCGCCGGGGCGCGCATCGCGGCGGACGCCGCCGGGGCCTACGGCCGCGCCGAAATGGTGGTCAAGGTGAAGGAACTGCAGGCGGCCGAGTTCGCCCTCACCCGCCCCGGGCAACTGCTCTTCGCCTACCAGCACTTCGCGCCCGACCCCGATCTCCTGCAGCACGTCCTCGACTGCGGCCTGTCCTGCGTCGCCTACGAGACCGTCGCCGACGCCTCGGGCGAACTGCCGCTGCTGGCGCCGATGTCGCGCGTGGCGGGCCGCCTCGCGCCGCAGGCCGGCGCCTGGGCGCTGCAGATGGCCAACGGCGGCTCGGGCGTGCTGCTCGGCGGCGTCGCCGGCGTGGCGCCGGCGAAAGTGGTCATCGTCGGCGCCGGCAACGTCGGCACGAACGCCCTGCAGGTCGCCGTCGGCATGGGCGCGCAGGTGACGCTGTTCGACCGCGGCATCGCCAAGATCGAGGCGCTCGACCGCATCTACCGCGGCCGCATCGCGACCTGCGTCGCCGACCCGCTCTCGCTCGAGCACGCCATCATCGATGCCGACCTCGTCATCGGCGCCGTGCTCATCCCCGGCAAGCTCTCGCCCAAGTTCGTTTCGCGCGACCTGCTGCGCAGGATGCGCCCCGGCTCGGTCATCGTCGACGTCGGCATCGACCAGGGCGGCATCGCCGAGACCTCGCGCCCGACCTCGCACTCCGAGCCGATCTTCGTCGAGGAGGGCATCGTGCACTACTGCGTGCCGAACATGCCCGCCGCCGTGGCGCGCACGTCCACGCAGGCGCTGACCCAGGCCACCCTGCCCTACGCGCTGAGGCTGGCGAACCTCGGCCTGCGCAACGCCCTCGAGGCCGACGCCGGCCTCCTGCAGGGCCTGCAGGCGCATGCCGGCAGGGTGACGCACGCCGGACTCGCCGAGGACACCGGGCGGCCCTACACCCCGCTCGCCGAATTGCTCACGCCAACCTTGCAAAATACATAAAAGTCATAAGCCTATAACCGCGCCAGGGTTGTAGGGTGCGCAGCGAAAAGCGATAATTCGCGGCTTGATCCGCGCACCCACCATGACCGGCTATCTCTTCATCGTCATCGGCGCCGTTCTCGTCAACAACGTCGTCTTCGGCCGCATCCTCGGCCTGTGCCCGTTCATGGGCGTCTCGAAGAAGCTGGAGACCGCCGTCGGCATGGGCGCGGCCACCACCTTCGTGCTGACCGTCGCCTCGGGTGCGTCCTACCTCATCGACCGCTACCTGCTCGTGCCCAACGGGCTCGAGTACCTGCGCACGCTGTCCTTCATCATCGTCATCGCCGGCCTCGTCCAGCTCACCGAGATGGTGATCCAGAAGGCGAGCCCGGTGCTGCACCAGGTGCTCGGCATCTACCTGCCGCTGATCACCACCAACTGCGCGGTGCTCGGCGTGCCGCTGCTCAACGTCGCCTTCAAGCACAACCTGCTCGAATCGCTGCTGTTCGGCTTCGGCAGCGCGCTCGGCTTCTCGCTGGCGCTGGTGCTCTTCGGCAGCCTGCGCGAGCGGCTCGAGGGGGCGGACGTGCCCCTGCCCTTCCGCGGCACCGCCATCGCCATGATCACCGCTGGCCTCATGAGCATCGCCTTCATGGGCTTCGCCGGGCTGGACAAGTACTGATGATTTCAGCGCTGCTCGTCATGGCCGGCATCGCGCTGGTGCTGGGCGCCGCGCTCGGCTTCGCCTCGATCCGCTTCAAGGTGAAGGGCGACCCGCTGGTGGACAAGATCGACGCCATCCTGCCGCAGACGCAATGCGGCCAGTGCGGTTTCCCCGGCTGCAAGCCCTACGCCCAGGCCATCGCCAAGGGCGAGGCGGAGATCAACCAGTGCCCGCCCGGCGGCGAGGAAGGCATCCGCAAGCTGGCCGACCTCCTCGGCAAGGAATTCAAGCCGCTCTCCGCCGAACATGGCGTGGAGAAGCCCAAACAGGTGGCCTTCATCGACGAGGCGGTGTGCATCGGCTGCACGCTGTGCACCCAGGCCTGCCCGGTGGATGCCATCGTCGGCGCCGCCAAGCAGATGCACACCATCGTGGCGCCGCTGTGCACCGGCTGCGAGCTGTGCGTGCCGCCCTGCCCGGTCGACTGCATCGCCATGGTGCCGCTGGCGGAGACGGTGGAAACCTGGAAGTGGAAGTATCCCGTCGTGCAGTTGAAGGTCGTGGAGACCGCCTGATGCTGGCGACACTCTTCAAGTTCAAGGGCGGCGTCAAGCCGGCCTCGCACAAGGACGAGTCGACGCACACTCCGATCGCCCGGGCGCCGCTGCCCCCGCGCCTGTTCGTGCCGCTGCGCCAGAGCGCCGGCAGCGCGCCCCTGCCGCTGGTGCAGGCCGGGCAGAAGGTGCTGAAGGGCGAGCCCATCGGCGCGCCCGACGGCAGCTTCTCCGCCGCCGTGCATGCGCCGACCTCCGGGACCGTGCTGGCGGTCGCGCCGCGCATGCTGCCGCACCCCTCCGGGCTGTCGGCGACCTGCGTCGTCATCGAGCCGGACGGCGAGGAACGCTGGATCGAGCGCACGCCCGTCGACTACCTGGCCAAGTCCGCCGACGCCCTGCGCGACCTCCTGCGCGACGCCGGCATCGTCGGACTGGGCGGCGCCACCTTCCCCAGCCACCTCAAGCTCAGGCCGGGCGCCGCCGGGCGCATCGCCACGCTGGTCATCAACGGCGCCGAATGCGAGCCGTGGATCACCTGCGACGACCTGCTCATGCGCGAGCGTGCGGACGGCATCGCCGGCGGCATCCGCATCCTGCGCCACATCGTCTCGGCCGAGCGCGTGCTGGTCGGCATCGAGGACAACAAGCCGCAGGCCATCGCCGCCATGCGCGCCGCCGTCGCCGGCATCGCCGGCGCCGAAGTGGTGGCGGTGCCGACGCGCTATCCCGCAGGCGGCGAGAAGCAGCTCATCCGCGTGCTCACCGGCATCGAGATTCCCTACGGCCGCTTCGGCACCGAGTTCGGCGTCCAGTGCTTCAACGTCGGCACGGCCTACGCCACGCACCGCGCCATCGCTCATGGAGAGCCGCTCGTCTCGCGCATCGTCACGCTCGCCGGCAACGTCGAACGACCGGGCAACCGGGAGGTGCCGATCGGCACGCCGATCGACGACCTGCTCTCCCTGGCGGCGCCGAAGCCCGACACCGACCGCATCATCATGGGCGGCCCGATGATGGGATTCGCCCTGCCGCGCACCGACCTGCCCGTCACCAAGGCGGCCAACTGCATCCTCGCCGCCAGCCCGGCGCTGTTCCCCCATGCCGGACCGGAAATGCCCTGCATCCGCTGCGGCGCCTGCACGCGCGCCTGCCCGGCCGAGCTGCAGCCGCACGAGCTGTACTGGTTCGCCCGCGCCAGGAATTTCGGCAAGGCGCAGGAGTACCACATCTTCGACTGCATCGAGTGCGGCTGCTGCGCCTACGTCTGCCCCTCGGCCATCCGCCTGGTGGACTACTACCGCTTCGCCAAGACGTCCATGCGCGCGCTCGAGCGGGAGAAGACCGCCGCCGACGCGGCGCGCCAGCGCTTCGAATTCCGCAACCTGCGCAGCGAACGCGAAGCGAAGGAGAAGGCCGAGCGCCTGGCCGCCAAGACCGCCGCCGCGCGCCAGGCCCTCGCCGGGGAGAAGCCGGCGGCCGCAGCGGCATCGGCGCCAGCCGCGGCCGCCGCGCCGGCCCTGCCGCCCCTCGACGAGGCGAAGAAGGCGCTCATCGCCGCCGCGCTCGCCCGCGCCCGGTCGCAGAAGGAAGGCGTGCAGCCGAAGAACGTCGACAACCTGACGCCGGAGAAGCAGGCCGAGATCCGCGAGATCGAGACGCGCCGCGCCCAGGTGCGCGAAATGGCGAAAACGCCACCCGAGGAGCCGGTATGAGTGCCGACCGCCGGGCCGTCCCAAGGGCGGCGCAGTCAATCGAAAGGAGCCGCAAGGCGGCGAACAACCGTCACCCCCTTCCCCGGGAAGGGGGACGAGGGGAAGGCTCATGAACGGATCACCCCACCTCCACCAGCCGATCAGCGTCCGGCTCGTCATGCTCAAGGTGCTGGCGGCGCTGATCCCCGGCATCGCCGTCTACGTCTGGTTCTTCGGCGCCGCCATCCTCGTCCAGCTCGCGCTCGCCTCCGCCGCGGCGCTCATAGGCGAAGCGGCCATGCTGAAGCTGCGCGGCAAGCCGGTCGGGCTGTTCCTCACGGACGGCAGCGCGCTGGTGACGGCCTGGCTGATCGCGCTCACCTTCCCGCCCATCGCGCCCTGGTGGCTCACCGTGACGGCGACGCTGTTCGCCATCGTGATCGCCAAGCACCTCTACGGCGGCCTCGGCCAGAACCCGTTCAACCCGGCCATGGTGGCCTTCGCCGTCTCCATCATCGCCTTCCCCGCACTGATGTCGCAGTGGCCGGCGGTCGGCTTCACCGATTTTGCGGCGCAGATGGCGGTCGTCCTGCAAAGTCAGTCCGCGCAGGACGCCGTCACCATGGCCACGCCGCTCGACGCCCTGCGCACGCAGCTGCACACGCCCGAGGCGCGCGCCACCGTGGCCGGCGTGCTCGGCTCGCACGCCACTTTCGGCAACATCGGCGGCAAGGGCTGGGAGTGGATCGCCCTGGCCTACCTTCTCGGCGGCCTCTGGCTGCTGCAGCAGCGCGTCATCACCTGGCACGTGCCGCTCGCCTTCCTCGCCATGCTGGCGCTGATCGCCACCGGCGCCAGCCTGGCCAATCCCGACCGCTATGCCGGGCCGGTCTTCCACGTCGTCACCGGCGGCGCCATGCTGGGCGCCTTCTTCATCCTCACCGATCCGGTCTCCGGCGCCACCACGCCGCGCGGCAAGCTGATCTTCGCCGCCGGCGCGGCCCTGCTCACCTGGATCATCCGCAGCTTCGGCGCCTATCCGGACGGCATGGCCTTCGCCGTGCTGCTGATGAACCTGTGCGTGCCGCTCATCGACATGGGCACGCAGCCGCCGGTGTTCGGGCGCAAGGACGGGCAGAAGGACGGCATGCCATGACGGAGCAGAATGCCGCCCGCGCTTCGCTGCGCAACGCCGCCATCCTGACGGTGTTCGCCGTCGTCTTCACCACGCTCATGGCGGCGACCTACCGCGCCACCCTGCCCGCCATCCGCGCCAGCACCGAAGAGGAGAAGCTGAGGCTGGTGGGCGAAGTGCTGCCTGCCGCGCGCTACGACAACGCCCTGCTCTCCGACTGGGTGGAACTCGCGCCGCGCGCCGAGCTGGGGCTCGCCGCGCAGGACGATCCGGTGCGCCTCTATCGTGCGCGGCTGGCCGGCGCGCCGGCGGCGCTGGTGTTCGAGGCGGTGGCGCCGGACGGCTACAGCGGGCGCATCCGCCTCATCCTCGCCGTCGGCGCCGACAACCGCCTGATCGGCGTGCGCGTGATGAGCCACAAGGAGACGCCCGGCCTGGGCGACTACATCGACCCGAAGAAGGACCGCAACAAGGCCGCGCCCTGGATCCGCCAGTTCGACGCCACCGGCTTTGCCGAAGTCGCGGCGGCCGAGTGGAAGGTGAAGAAGGACGGCGGACGCTTCGACGCCCGCGCCGGCGCCACCATCAGCGCGCGCGCCGTGACCGGCGCCACGCGGCGCGCCCTGCAGTTCGCCATCGAACAGCGCGACAGCCTGTACGCGCTTCCGGCACAATCGAGTCTCGGCAAGGACGCAAAATGAGCACACCCGGCTACAAGGAAATCGCCCGCAACGGCATCTGGAAGCAGAACACCGGCCTCGTCCAGCTGCTCGGCCTCTGCCCCCTGCTCGCCGTCAGCACCAGCTTCGTCAATGGCGTCAGCCTGGCCATCGCCACCATTTTCGTCATGGCCATGGCGAGCGGCACGGTGGCCAGCGTGCGCAGCTTCATCCCGCACGAGATCCGCATCCCGGTGTTCATCCTCATCATCGCCTCGCTGGTGACCGTGGTGGATCTCGCCATGAACGCCTGGCTGCACGAGCTCTATCTCGTGCTCGGCATCTTCATTCCGCTGATCGTGGTGAACTGCATCGTGCTGGCGCGGGTTGAGGCCTTCGCCGCCAAGAACACGCCGCTCGTCGCCGCCTGGGACGGCGCCATGATGGGCAGCGGCCTCGTCGTCGCCATCGCCATGCTGGGCGGGCTGCGCGAACTGATCGGCACCGGCCAGCTCTTCTCCGGCATCGACATGGTGATCCCCGGCGCGCGCGCCCTGCGGCTGCTGCCCGACGACTACCCCGGCTTCCTCGTCGCCATCCTGCCGCCGGGCGCCTTCATCGTGCTCGGCTGCCTGATCGCCGGGCGCAACTGGCTGGACGCGCGCGCCGATCGGAAACGCGCGGCCCACGCCGCGCCGGCGCACGCCTGATGTCGCCCAGGAGAATCCGTGCCCTCTTCGCGCGTTTCGCGCAGGCCAATCCCGCGCCGACCACCGAGCTCGAATACGCCACGCCCTACCAGCTGCTGGTGGCGGTGATCCTCTCCGCCCAGGCCACCGACAAGAGCGTGAACCTCGCCACGCGCGAGCTGTTCAAGGCCGCCGGCACGCCGCAGAAGCTGGCGCGCCTGGGCGAGGCCGGCCTCGCGCCCTACATCAGCCGCATCGGCCTCTACAAGTCGAAGGCGAAGAACGTCGCCGCCATGACGCGGATCCTGCTCGACCGGCACGGCGGCGAAGTGCCGCACGACCGGGAGGCGCTGGAAGCCCTGCCCGGCGTCGGGCGCAAGACGGCGAACGTGGTGCTGAACACGATCTTCGGCGAGCCGACCATCGCCGTCGACACCCACGTCTTTCGCCTCGCCAATCGCAGCGGCATCGCACCCGGCAAGGACGTGCGCGCGGTGGAAGACAAGCTGCTCAAGTCCGTGCCGGCCGAATACCGCCACAACGCCCACCACTGGCTCATCCTGCACGGCCGCTACGTCTGCAAGGCGGCCAAGCCCGATTGCCCGCATTGCCTCATCGCCGACCTGTGCGAATGGCCGGAAAAGACGGCGGGATGATCCAGATAGCCACCGCCTTGGCGAGCGCCGACAGGGCCGCCCCCGAACTGGCGGGCGACGTCGTGCGCGAAGCGATCGCGCGCGCCGGCGGCGGCATCGCGCGCAGCGTGCTGCTCTTCCTCAGCCCGGATTTCGTGCACCAGGCCCATGCCGCGGTGCTGGCCGCCTCGCGCGCCGCGCGCTGCCTGCAGGTGACCGGCTGCACCGCGCCGGGCGTATTCACCGAGGAGGACTGGATCATCGACCGCCCCGCCGCCTGTGCCATGGTCTTCTGCGGCGAGGCCGGGCTGGCGGCGCATGCCGACGCCGCCCTGCCGAGGCTGACTTTTGCCGCGCCGCACGTCGCCACGGCCGACTGGCTGGCGGGGGGCGCGCGGCGCTATGGCCTGCTCTCCACCGACAGCAGCGCGCACGGCGCCGGCCGCATCTGGTGCCACGGCCAGATGGCGGGCGAAGGCCGTTGCGAGGCGGCGCTCGCCGGCGCACGCACCGCGCTCGGCGCATCGCGCGGCGTGCGCGCCCTGACCGCGCCACTGCCCGTCGCGGCGAACGGCTACGACGTCCTGAAGACCGGCAAGCAGCCGGCCCTCAACGCCCTGTTGCGCGAACTGCCGCTGGAACTGCGCGAGCTGGAGAGGCTCCCCTTCCACCAGCTGGCGGCGGGCCTCGTCGCGGGCGATCCCGCGCGCGCCGTCGAGGAAGGCCGCTACACCCTGGTGCCCGTCATCGCCGCCAACCACGAGGAGCGCACGCTGACGCTGGCCACGCCGGTCGACGACGGCGCCCAGCTGTTCTGGGCGCTGCGCCAGGGCCTGGCGGCGGAGAGCGAGATGCGCCGCCTCGCCGACGGCCTTGCCGGCGAGCTCGGCGGCGCGCCGGATTTCGGCCTGCTCTTCTCCTGCCTCGGCCGCGGCCCCTGGTTCTTCGGCGGCGAGGACCGCGACCTCGCGGCGGTCAAGGAACGCCTGCCCGGCATGCCGCTCATCGGCGCCTACGGCGGCGGCCAGATCGCGCCGCTCCATGACGGCAACCGCCTGGTGCACAACAGCGCCGTTCTCGCGTTGTTCAAGGCCGATGTTCAATCCTAGCCGCGACGAGGCGCGCCGCTTCTTCATCGAGGCCTGGCGCAAGCACCTGGCGCGCGAGGTGGTCACGCCGCTGCAGGATCTCGCCGCGCGCATCGTGGCGCTGCACCCCGAATACCACGCCCTGCTCGAGGACGCGGCAGGCGCGCTGGCGCGGGACTGGACGCCCGAGTCGGGCGAGGCCAACCCCTTCCTGCACCTCTCGCTGCACCTGGCCGTGGAGGAGCAGCTCTCCATCGACCAGCCGCCCGGCCTGCGCGCCGCCTTCGAGGCGCTGCTCGCGCGCCGCGGCGAGCGCCATGCCGCCCTGCACGACGCGCTGGAATGCCTCGGCGAGACGCTCTGGCGCGCGCAGAAAAGTCAGTCTCCGCCGGACGGCGAGGCCTATGTGGAGTGCGTAAAGCGGAAAGGCTAGGCGGCGCGGTAGGCCTGGAGTTCGCTCAGGTCCACGGCCAGCCCGCGCGACAGGTCGTCCACGTCGCTCCCGCGCCAGCCGAGGCAGGCCAGGGCGGCCTCGCGGGCGTGTTCCCACTCGGCGTCGTCCGCATGGCCGAGGAAGCGGGCGACGATATGCTCGGAAACGAAGCGCAGCGCCACCAGCTGGCAGACATCCGGCGTCGCATGGCGGCGCGGCGCGGTGAAGATGGCGGGCTCGTGGTGGTAACGGATGGCCCAGACCACCGGCTCGGGCAGGTACCAGCCGCGCGCCAGCAGCGTGCCGACGATGGCATGGTTGGTGGGGTGGCGCTCGTCCTCGACCGCCGTCACGCCCGTCGGCGCGGCATTCGCCTGCACCAGGGTCTGCCGGTAATCGGCATACTTCTGCATCAGGATGGCGATGCCCGCATCGTGGAACAGGCCGAAGGCGTAGGCAGCGTCGGTGGACAGCCCGGGCAGGCGCCCGGCGAGGTAGGAGGAGACGACCGCGTTGTAGTTCGAGCGCTCCCAGAAGCGCGGCAGCGGCGGGCTGCCCTGCCCGCCCAGGCTCTGCCTGAGCACCACGCCATAGACGATCTTGAGCAGGTTGCGCAGGCCGAGCACCGCCACCGCCTGCTGCACCGACTGCACCTTGCGCCGCAGGGCGAAGAAGGGGGAATTGGCCGATTTCAGCACCGCCGCGGCCAGCGCCACGTCGCCGGTGATCAGGCGCGAGATGCGGATGAAGTCGATGTCCTCGCGCTCCGCCTCACCGAGCAGCTCGACGACGACGTCCGGGCAGGGCGGAATGGAGATGTCCCGCAGCGTCTCGGCCGCGGCTTCCTCGGACAAGTCGGCATCGAAAAGGCCCGCGGCGTCCATCCCTTCTCCCAGTGTCGCCGCACGAATCCGGCCGGCGCGGCCTGTCGGCAGGAATTTCATTGTAGCGATAAATGCCGGCGGCACATCCCCGGGATATCCCCGGGATATCCCCGGCAGGCGTTTATAATTGCACCCGTCCCCCAACAGGATCGTCCCATGCGCTTCGAAGGCTCCAGCGACTACGTCGCCACTCCCGACCTGATGCTGGCGGTGAACGCCGCCATCACCCTGCAGCGCCCGCTCCTCGTCAAGGGCGAGCCCGGCACCGGCAAGACCATGCTGGCCGAAACCGTCGCCGCCGCGCTCGGCCTGCCGCTGCTGCAATGGCACATCAAGTCCACCACCAAGGCGCAGCAGGGCCTCTACGAATACGACGCCGTCTCGCGCCTGCGCGACTCCCAGCTCGGCGGCGAGCATGGCGGCCGCGTCCATGACATTTCCAACTACATCGTCAGGGGCGTGCTGTGGCAGGCCTTCTCGGCCGAGACGCCGACGGTGATCCTCATCGACGAGATCGACAAGGCCGACATCGAATTCCCCAACGACCTGCTGCGCGAGCTCGACCGCATGGAGTTCTACGTCTACGAGACGCGCGAGCTGGTCCAGGCGCGCCACCGCCCGATCGTCTTCATCACCAGCAACAACGAGAAGGAGCTGCCCGACGCCTTCCTGCGCCGCTGCTTCTTCCACTACATCAAGTTTCCCGACAAGGAGACGATGCAGAGCATCATCGACGTGCATTTCCCAGACCTGAAGAAGGGCCTCATCCGCGAGGCGCTGGAGGTATTCTTCGAGCTGCGCGAGATTCCCGGCCTGAAGAAGAAGCCGTCCACCTCCGAGCTGCTCGACTGGCTCAAGCTGCTGGTGGCCGAGGACATCCCGCCCGAGGCGCTGCGCGCGAAGGACCAGAAGGCGGCCATCCCGCCGCTGCACGGCGCGCTGCTGAAGAACGAACAGGACGTGCACCTCTTCGAGCGCCTCGTCTTCATGGCCCGCCAGAACCGATGAGATTCGCACGCGGCCTGTCGCTGCTCCTTGCCGCGCTCGTCGCGCCCCTCGCGCACGCACTCGAATCCGTCACCCTGCAGCTCAACTGGAAGCACCAGTTCCAGTTCGCCGGCTATTACGCGGCCGTCGAGAAGGGCTACTACCGCGACGCCGGACTGGACGTGCGCATCCTCGAAGTCGACACCGGCCAGGACCCGGCCGCGTCTGTGCTCAAGGGCGACGCCGAGTACGGCGTCGGCGCCTCCGAACTGGTGCAACTGCGCGGCGAGGGCAAGCCGGTGGTGGCGCTCGCCGTCGTCATCCAGCATTCCCCGCTCGTCGTGCTGGCGCGCAGGGCGTCCGGCATCGAGACCCTGCACGACCTCGTCGGCAAGCGCATCATGCTCATGCCGCACGAGACCGAGCTGTACGCCTACTTCCAGCGCGAGGGCCTGCCCGTCGGGCTGATCCGCAAGTTCCCGCACAGCTTCAACACGAAGGACCTGATCGAGGGTCGCGTCGACGCCGTGTCCGGCTACGCCACCGACGAGCCCTACCTGCTGCAGGAGGCGGGGCTCGCCTTCGTGCGCTTCTCGCCCCAGGCGAGCGGCATCGACTTTTACGGCGACACGCTGTTCACCAGCGAGCAGCGCCTGCGCAGGCACCCGGCCCAGGTCAAGGCTTTCCGCGAGGCCTCGCTCGCCGGCTGGCGCTACGCCATGGCCCACCCCGAGGAGATCGCCGACCTCATCCTGACGCGCTATTCCGACCGGCATGCGCGCGGCCACCTGCTCTTCGAGGCGCGCGAGATGGCGCGCCTGATGCAGCCCGAGCTGGTGCAGATCGGCCACATGAACCCGGGGCGCTGGCAGCACATCGCCCAGACCTACGTCGACCTCGGCATGCTCTCCGCCGTGCCCCCGCTGGAGGGCTTCCTGTACGATCCGGACCCGCCCGCCATGCCGCGCTGGATCTACGGCATGGTGCTGATCCTCGCCATCCTGATCACGCTGGTCGCCTACTTCGTCAGCGTCAACCGGCGACTGGCGTACGCCATGGCGGAGCGGCAGAAGGCGTTCGATCTCCTCTCGCAGAGCGAGGAGAAGTACCGCATCCTCGCCGAGAGCTCGGCCGACGTCATCTGGCAGCTCGACGAGCGCATGCGCTACGCCTACATCAACCCCGCCGACGAGAAGCTGCGCGGCTTCAGGCGCGAGGAGGTCATCGGCAAGCCGGTCTCCGCCGTCCTCACCCCGGCCTCGCTCGACGTGGTCAAGCGCATCAACCGCCAGCGCAAGGAGGACGAGGCGCGCGGCATCCGGAGCGGCACCGTGAAGTTCGAGGTCGAGGAGATCTGCAAGGACGGCGGCACCGTCTGGGTCGAGGCCAATTCCATCCCGCTGCGCGACAAGGACGGCCGCATCACCGGCTTCTTCGGCGTTTCGCGCGACACCTCCGAGCGTCGCCGGCACGAGCAGGCCCTGAGCGACGCCAATGCCATGCTGCAGCACCAGCTCGACGAGATCCACCGCCTTCAGGAAGAGCTGCGCGAACAGGCGGTGCGCGACGGCCTGACCAACCTCTTCAACCGGCGCTATCTCGACGAGACCCTCGAGCGCGAGCTGGCGCGCGCCAAGCGCGAGGGCTACCCCCTCACCCTGGTCATGATCGACATCGACCATTTCAAGCGGCTCAACGACACCTACGGCCACCAGGCCGGCGACATCGTGCTGCGCGAGCTGGCCGCCCTGCTCTGGGGCAACGTGCGTGCGGAGGACGTGCCCTGCCGCTATGGCGGCGAGGAGTTCCTCGTCATGCTGCCGCGCATGCCGCTCGAGACCGCCCTCGAACGGGCCGAGGCCTGGCGCCGCACCTTCCAGTCCACGCGCGTGCCCTTCGGCGAGTTCCACCTGGAAACCACCTTCTCCGGCGGCCTGGCCGCCTACCCCGAGCATGCGCGCGCGCCGGACGAACTGCTGCGCTGCTGCGACGAGGCGCTCTACCAGGCCAAGCACCGCGGCCGCAACCGCTGCGTGGTCTACCGCCCCGCGCACCACGCCCACGAGCATAGGTAACCGAGGATGCTGATCGACTTCTTCCACCACCTGAAGGCAGCCAGGCTGCCCGTCTCGACCAAGGAATTC
>WBZP01005663.1_pt1 | contig 12628 bp, 11 predicted proteins | sample 5204301 | NCBI WGS metagenome assembly WBZP01 (sample SAMN12412401, study PRJNA552823) | activated sludge metagenome | isolation source: activated sludge from nitrification reactor of wastewater treatment plant... | place: USA: Pennsylvania | collected 2017
GCTTCGGCGATCAGGCGCGAGATACGCCCCGTTTCCGTTGCGTCGCCGGTTGCCACGACGACGCCGGCGCCCTGGCCGCGGATCATCACCGTGCCGGCATACGCCATGTTGCCGCGCTCGGCGAGCAAGGTATCCGGCGACAGCGCTTTGTGGTGCTTGCTCACTGCCGTGGACTCGCCGGTCAGCGCCGACTCGATCGCTTGCAGTTCTTTCGCGCGAAACAGGCGCAAATCCGCCGGCACCTTGTCGCCTGCGGCCAGCAGCACCACATCGCCGGGTACCAGCGCGGTCGATGGCAGGCGCTGTTTGGCGCCGCTGCGCAGCACGGTGACTTCGCTCGTCACCGATCGCGCCAGCGCCACCAGCGCGCTTTCGGCACGGCCTTCCTGAATGAAGCCGATCAGCGCATTGATCAGCGTGACGCCGAAGATGACCCCGGAATCGACCCATTCGCCCAGGAAAGCCGTGACCGCGCCGGCGATCACCAGCACCACGACCAGCGGCTGACTGAACTGCAGGGCGAAACGCAGCAACGGCCCCCGCCCTGGTTTTGGCGTGATGCGGTTCTCGCCATGCAGCGCACGCCGGGCGTTGACCGCCTCGTCCGACAGGCCGTCGCCCAGCGCGGTCTCCAGGTGTTCTGCCACCCGGTCGACCGGCAACTGATGCCAGTCATTCTTTCGCTCGGACGTTTTCATGTGTTCTGAATGGTTCCCTGCCGTCTAAAGCACAACCGGGTCACAGCGTGATCACCTGTACCTGGCCGCCGAGCATGACAATGCGTCCTGCACAGCGGTCATTGCCCGTATCGCTGTATTCGAATCCATAACGTCGCCAAATGCGCAACACGCCGTCGTCATCGCGACCCAGGGCGACGCGCTGGATGGCCACGGTGTCGTCGAGCAGCAGCCTGTCCTCCGAACGGCAGGCGGCCCTGGCGGCCGATACCGCCGCCTCGCGGGCGTTGAGGCTATCGAACCATATCCAGCCAGTCGCCGCCAGCAGCAGAAGCCCGAGAAGTTCCAGAAAATCCATGCCGACAGCTTAACCGAAATTGTCGCCCGATCAGCTACCCAGGACGCGCAGGATGTCGCGCCCGTAGGTCTCAAGTTTCTTCACCCCGACACCACTGATGTTTTCGATGGCCTCCAGTGAGTCGGGTGCCGCATGCGCCATCTCTGCCAGCGTCGCGTCGTGGAAAATGACATAGGCCGGCAGCTTGTGTTTGCGCGCAAGCTCGGCGCGCCACGCCTTCAGCGCTTCAAAACGCGCCAGGCCCGCTTCATCGAGCGGCAAGGGCGGCGACTTGGCCCGGCTGCGCTGGGCACTGGTGCCCTTGCCAAGCTTCGCGACCCGCCCGGGCTTTGGCGCAACAGCGGGCTGTCGCAGCAATATCTGCACTTCGCCGCGCAGCACCTGGCGCGCTGCCGACGTGAGTTCCAGGGTGTTGTAGTCGCCTTCGGTTTGCAGGTAGCCGAGCGCGATCAACTGACGCAGCACGACACGCCACTGCGCTTCGCTAACGTCGGCGCCGATGCCGAAGGTGCTGAGGCTCCCATGCCCGAACTGCACAACCTTCTCGGTCGGCTTGCCGCGCAAGACATCGATCAGATGCCCGGCGCCGAAGTGCTGACCGCGCTGCTGGTGGAAACGATAGACCCCGGAGAGCGCCTTGCGCGCGGCCTCGGTGGCGTCCCAGGTGGCGGGCGGATTCAGACAGTTGTCGCAGGCGTTCTGGTGCGCAGCGCAAGCGACACTCGCCTCGCCAAAATAGGCGAGCAGCCGGACGCGCCTGCAATCGTGCGCTTCGGCCAGCGACAGCAGCGCGTCGAGCTTGCCACGCTGGCTGCGCTTGAACGCCTCGACGGCCGGACTCTCGTCGATCATGCGCCGCTGGTTGACTACATCGGCCAGGCCGTAGGCCATCCAGGCATCGGCAGGCTGGCCGTCGCGGCCGGCTCGACCGGTCTCCTGGTAGTAAGCCTCGATGTTCTTCGGCAAGTCCAGGTGCGCGACGAAGCGTACGTCCGGCTTGTCGATGCCCATGCCAAAAGCGATGGTGGCGACCATGACGACGCCCTCGTCGCGCAAGAAGCGGTCCTGGTGGCTTCGGCGCACCTCGGCAGCGAGCCCGGCGTGGTACGGCAATGCATTGATGCCCTGACGATCGAGCCAGTCCGCCGTCTCATCGACCTTCCTGCGTGACTGGCAGTAAATAATGCCGGCATCTCCCTCATGTTCGTCGTGGATGAAGTGCAAGAGCTGCCGGCGTGCATCGGCCTTTTCGACGACGGTGTAACGGATGTTTGGCCGGTCGAAACTGCTGATGAAAACGCGGGCTTCGGTCAATGCGAGGCGTTCAATGACGTCGGCGCGCGTCAGATCGTCGGCCGTCGCGGTGAGCGCGATACGCGGCACACCGGGGTAGCGCTCGTGGAGGACATTAAGCGCCTGATACTCGGCACGAAAATCGTGGCCCCACTGGCTCACGCAATGCGCCTCGTCGATGGCAAAAAGGCTGAGCAGGCCGCGCTCGCGCAGCGAATCGAGCTGCCTGAGCATGAGCGGCGTGGTCAGCCGTTCGGGGGCCACATAAAGCAGCACCAAGCGGCCACTCAACATTTCGCCTTCGATCCGCTGCGTCTCGTCCAGCGTCAGAGTCGAGTTGATGAAAGCGGCGTGCACGCCGGCCACTTCGAGCGCGCCCACCTGATCATGCATGAGCGCAATCAAGGGGCTCACAACAACCGCCACGCCGCGACCGGCGCGGTGGCGCATGATCGCCGGCATCTGGTAGCACAGGCTCTTGCCGCCACCGGTGGGCATCAACACCAGCGCGTCACCACCGCCGATCACATGCGCGACGATCTCTGCTTGCGCCCCGCGATAGGCCTTGTAGCCGAACAATTCATGCAGGATAGCGACAGAGGACGAGTCAGTCGAAGGGTTCACAAGGCAGCCCGACGTCAAAGGAAGGCGCGTAAACGGAGTGGTCCGACGACAGTCTGGCGGCGGCGCATTCAGGGGCCCGCAGGTTCATTTGTCGTCCGGAACCCCAGCGCCAGATGCTGGTAAAGCTCCGGACTCAGCCGGCCACTGACGGCTTTGGCGATCAAGGTCACCGCCATCAGGCTAATGACCATTTCATGCCCATCGATCATCTCCATCACGATGATGGCCGAGGTGATCGGCGCCTGGGTGACGGCAGCCAGAAATCCCGCCATGCACAGGGCGATCACCGGGATGGTATCCGCCGGTATGCCCAGCAATTGCGCCAGATTGGAGCCCAAGGAAGCGCCCACGGCCAGCGCCGGGGCAAAAATCCCGCCGGGAATACCCGAGTAGTAACTGACGATGGTGGCCAGAAAACGTGTCAGCGGCGCGTGCCAGGGAAGCACCAGTTCACCGGACACGACCTGCGACGTGATCATGTAGCCGCTGCCGTAGGAGAGGCCTCCACCGACCAAACCGATAATGGCTATCAGCAATCCACAGAGCCCGGCAAAATAGATCGGATATTCGTTCCGCCAACGCCACACCTTGAGATCCTTTCGCTGTTGCGGCCATAACATCAGGCGGCTGAATAGCCCGCCAAGCAAGCCGGTCAGCAGCCCGGCAACAATGATCGGCAAAATAATGGTCCGATCCAGGTTGCCTACTTTGAGATGTCCGAAGTAATTGTAGTTGCCAAGCAGGGCCACGGCGACCAGGCCGGAAATGATGATGGTGCTGACCAGGACACCGCTGGTGCGCGTTTCAAGCCGGCGACCCAGTTCTTCAATGGCGAAGACGATACCGGCCAGAGGCGTATTGAACGCTGCGGCCACGCCCGCCGCGCCACCCGCAAGAATCAGATCCTGCATGCGCAATGCTCTTGAATGCGGAAAAAAACTGTGAATTGAATGCATCACCGACGCAGCGACCTGAACGGAAGGACCTTCGCGCCCCGCCGAGAACCCACCCACCAGCGCCAGCGCGCCCAGAAAAATCTTGCCGAAGGCGATCCGCAGCGACAACAAGGTGTTGACCGGTTTGCCCTTGGCGGCAAGCCAGGTGGCGGCGATCACTTGAGGAATGCCGCTGCCTTCGGCGCCGGGACAGAAGCGCCGCGTCAGCCACACCGTCAACATGCCAATGGTCGGCGTCAATATCAAGGGCACCCAGGCACGTCCGCTTGTGAGATACGCAAAAAACCCAAGCGCCATGTCCGCCAGTTTGGCAAAGGCCACCACCATCAGGCCCGCCAGCAAGGCGGCGAGCCACAGCTTGATCCGGGTCTGCCAGCGCAGCGTGCTGATTGTGCCAAGGAGACGAGCCATTGTTTATGCTTTCAAACGACCTTCAAGTTGCAGTACACGCATTCTGCGCGGCCCTGGGCTAGCCTCATCGATCCTGAAGTCCAAGGGCCAGCGGTGGAGCCATTGACATGTTGATTAAATATTCGGGATGGCTTGACGACGATGTGAATTCACTTCGAGCTGATGCATGTTGCGTATTGTACTCAAAGCCTTGAAGACAAACCTTCCGAATAGAGCGGTTTCGTCACCGGGCCTGGCGAACGCACGCGGAAAGCGCTTCCGTAGGAAACATGATCGACGGATGGACCGCCCCACGACAAAATAAGTCAACAAGGCGTATTGTAAACTACATTTATTTTCAATATAATTGAGACGAACAACACAGACAGGTTCGCTTGCATGCAAACAACGACGGCATCGCCTCAACTTGCCCTTGAAGTGCTCCAGCAATTCCGTGTGATCTACGGCTCGATGCGCCAGTACTTCCGCGAGATCGAAGAACAATGCGGCCTGCCGGGGACCCAGATGTGGATACTCCAGGAAATTCAGCGCCACCCCGAATTGGGCGTGTCCGGCCTGGCTTGCCGCATGGGGATACACCAATCCACCTGCAGCCAGCTGGTCGACAAGCTGGTTGCCCGCGGATACCTGATAAAGAAGCGCCAGTGCGAAGATCAACGCCGGGTGGGGCTTTGTCTTGCCGACGATGGTCTCAAGGCCATTGCAACGCTTCCCGGCCCGGCGGAAGGCATCCTGCCTGAAGCACTCTGGGCCATACCAGACGTTGTCCTTAAAACATTGAATATCAATCTATCTGAGCTGATTCGGCATCTGCCGGGTAAAAACGCCTCCTTTGCCAATACGCCACTGTCCGACATGGTGTCCTTCCGCTCACAGGATGCGGCCTGATCTTTTTTTCACACGAAATTCGATAAATGCGCCCACTCATGCTGAACTTGCCCGCCGGTCATTGCATCCGCTTGCTCGTCTGCATCCTGCTGCTTTCGGGTTGCAGCGGCGTGCCGCAGCACGCGCCCTTGTCCGAAAACGAGGCACCAGCCGAAGCAAGCAAGGTTCCATCGGCGGTCGCGGGCAAGGACGATTCGCCAGCGGCTTCTGCGGATGCAGCGGTCGATACCGTTGCCGAGGAGAACATCATCTATTTCGCTTCGGGGGCGACGACCGTAGATCGCGCAGGCGAAGCGAAACTCCGCTTACATGCCGAATACTTGAAGGAAAACCCGAAGAAAATACTGACGATCGCCGGTCACACCGACGATTTGGGGAGCATCAACTACAATCTGGCCATCGCGGAAGAGCGGATGACGAATGTCGGTAAATTACTCAAAGCCTACGGAGCGCCGCCCAGACAGGTGCGACGAAATCGCGCCGGCAACGGGAAAAAACCGGAAATCTGCAAAACGGCGGAGTGTCGGCAGAGAATGCGCCGCGTCGAACTGAATTATCTCCCCTGATCCGGAAGGCTAAATTCACCGCGTGTCATGCTGCGCGATTTACCGCGTCAGGTCATCGAGCGCTCATGAACTTGGTGTGAATTCTTGGCGTTCTTCGGCGACAGGAACGTAATGCATACGCGCGTTCCCGCACCCTGAGCACTCTGTATTTCGACTGTCCAGCCAATCCGGTGGGCCACACGGGAAACGATCGACAAGCCCAGACCGAACCCCGGGCTATCCTCTCCCTTGTCAAGCCGTTTGAACAGTGCAGGAAAACGATCCTCGGGTATGCCGATGCCGCTATCGGCGATTTCCAGCTGGTTGCCATCCAAGCGAACGCTTATCACGCCTTCCCGGGTATAGGTGCAGGCATTGCGCAGCAGGTTGCTGACCACCACCCAGGCCATGGAGCGCTCCACAGGAAGAATCGAGCGTTCCTGTACATCGACGACAATGAGGATCGGTCGCCCGGCCAAAGCGGGTCGGCAATCCGCTACCGCATCTTCTATGACTTCGGCCATGGCACAGGCCGGGTCGTCCTGATCACCATCCTCTCTGGCCAGGTGAAGCATGGCTTCGAGGATATGCCCCATGCGTATCGACTGACGCAGGATGGTTTGCAAGCGATGGCGAACCGCTTCCGGGAGATACGGGAACTCGACCAGCAACTCGGCGGCGCCACGAACGATCGCCACGGACGTGCGCAATTCATGGCTGACGTCGGCCGCAAAATAACTCTCCCGCTCCAGGAATCCCTGGAGCCGCAAAGCGTACTGGTCCATACTCTGGACCAGACGGCCGATCTCGTTGTTGGGATAGGCCTCGGACGCGAAACTCAAGGGTCTGCTTTCTTGTGGGTTAAGTCCGTCCGCCTTCTCCGATATTTCACGCAACAGCATACGAATCGGGCGGATGACCTGCCCGGCAAGGTGGTGCCCCACCAGGGCCGAAAGCAGGGTCATTATTGCGGTGCCGAAGACCAGGAACAAGGCCAGTTCTCCCAGACTGGAATTGATATCGGTGCGATCATAGACCAGCGCGTAGGTCGTGCCGTTCGATTCGGCGAGCAGTACCGAGTAGTTGTGCTCGTCGTGCAGGAATATCTCGATGCGCTCTTCGCCAGGTTTAACGCCAGTCAATTCAGGCAAGCCGGGTACCGGCAAAGGGTAACCGGTGAGGATGGCGGATGAGGGCAGGAGTGCTGCCGGGTTCAGCGCCTGTCGATTGCGAAAGCTTTCCATTTCCAGCTGAAGCACGCGGTGAATGGCCCGCTCCTCCAGATTGGAAACGATGCCGAAGGTGACCAGACTCAATACCGCGCTAACGACATAACCCAGGGTGACAAAGGGTAATACGAGACTTCTGCTCAGGCTGTCATAAGGACGTTTGTTCATCAGCGATCCGGTAGCCGAAACCGCGTACGGTATGAATGAGTTGCCTGTCGAAGGGCTTGTCGATGGTGTTGCGCAGGGTATGCATATGGACGACGATGGCATGCGTATCGCCGCGTTCCTCGCCCCAGAGTTCACGGTGGATGGCCAGGTTGTGGACGACATTGGGCGAGTTGCGCATCAACAACGCGAGGATCTTGGTCGGCCCCGGCGGCAGGGTGATCGGCACGCCGTCGCGCTCGATGCGCATCGTGCCGGTATCCAGACTCAGCCCGCCGATCGTCAGAATCGCATTGTCATCGGCCTGCTTGGCCCGCCTGATCAGCGCCCGAACCCGGGCATTGATCTCGCGCAGCGAAATGGGTTTGATCACATAGTCATCGGCGCCGATATCGAAGGCCGATATCTTGGTGTCGATTTCCGATTTCGCCGTAAGAATGACGATCGGCACCCGGCTCTGGAGCTGATTCCGAATGTGTATGCAAACGGACATGCCGTCGACGCCAGGCAACATCAGGTCGAGGATGACCAGGTCGTAGTCATTGGCTGCGAGCAGACTCAGTGCGGTCTGGCCGTCCGCGGCGTGGTGCGTGGCATACCCCTGTAGTTCGAGGAAATCGATCAGATTCCTGGCCAGATCCCGGTCGTCCTCGACGATGAGCAGTCGGCTTACCATCCTTACTTTTACTCCTTAGTTGAAATGGCCTAAAACATCGCCGCGTTGAGCAACCTGTGCGCCGCGATACTCGCCGCGTAACCCAAGGCAATGACCGGTGTCCAACGCAGATGGCTGAAGAAAGTATACGCCCCCCGGGCCTGCCCCATCAGCGCCACGCCGGCCGCTGAGCCAATGGAGAGCATGCTGCCGCCGACGCCCGCCGTCAAGGTCACCAGAAGCCACTGGCCCACCGACATGTCGGGGTTCATGGTCAGGACGGCAAACATGATCGGAATATTATCGACGATTGCGGAAAGAATGCCGACCGCTATATTGGCGTAGGTCGCACCCCAGCCCAGGTACATCACGTTCGAAGCCAGTTCGAGGTAACCGATAAAACCGAGTCCGCCCACGCAGATCACCACGCCAAAAAAGAACAGCAGCGTATCCCATTCGGCGCGCGCGACATTGCTGAAGACGTTGAAGGGAACCGCCATATCACCCAGGCGCTGTTCGTCGGCATCGGCGCTGCCGCGACTCTGATGCGATTCCTTGTGGTGGGTTTTTTTCAGATAGAAACCAAAAAACTTCAGGAAAGAGAGTCCGGTCATCATGCCCAGCATGGGCGGCAGGTGCAGGAAGTTGTGGAAGCTCACGGCCGTGACGATGGTGAGCAGAAAGAAAACGACGATCCGGCGCGCGCCTCGCTTCATGGCCACGACCTCGTCGGAGGGCTTCGGCTCACCACGAGGAACCACGAAGCTCATGAGCAAGGCAGGAACGAGCCAATTGATGACCGAAGGTATGAAAAGCGCAAAAAATGTCCAGAACTCCACGTAGCCTTTTTGCCAGACCATCAGCGTCGTGATATCGCCAAACGGGCTGAAAGCGCCGCCGGCATTGGCGGCAACGACGATATTGATGCAACCCAGCGAAACGAATTTTTGATTGCCCGAGCCCACCGCCAGCAAGACGGCGCACATCAGCAGAGCGGTGGTCAGGTTGTCAGCCACCGGCGAAATGAAGAAGGCCAGCAGCCCGGTCATCCAGAACAACTGCCGGTAATTGAAACCTTTATGAACGAGCCAGCAACGTAGCGCATCGAAGACGCGGCGCTCTTCCATGGCGTTGATATACGTCATGGCGACGAGCAGGAACAGCATCAATTCAGCATATTCGAGAATATTGTGCCGAACGGCCTGTTCGGCCGCATGCGTATTCCCCTCGCCGACATAGACACTGGCAATCAAGGCCCAGATGATTCCCGCCGCCAGCACCACGGGCTTGGATTTGCGCAGGTGGGTGAACTCTTCCGCCATGACGAGAAGGTAAGCGGCGACAAAAAGGATGAGCGCAGCGTAACCAACACCATGACCGGTCAGATCGATCCGTTCGGCGGCCAGGGCCAAGGGACTCGACAGGAAAAGACCGGCACCAGCGCCGATTTTGTACAGTAAGTTTTGCATCAACATCATGCCCGTTCGTGAATGCGGCATTTGCGAGCGGGATCAGGTTTTCTTGTCATTCTTCTTGCCCCACGGATGCGCATGGCGACTGAGAATGAAATCGGCGATGAACTTGAACCAGATCGTTACTCCGGCAACCGCCGACCAGGCATCGTAAGACAATCTGCCCAGGACGACGTTGATGATGACCCAGATGACAATGCCGCCGCCGACGAGATTGATTACGGCAGTATAAGGGGCGAATTTTTTCGGGTTGGCCGGAGACTCGCCACGCTTGAGCGCCACCTCCGAATAGTCGCTGCGCGCTAGTATCCGCCAGGCACGGCGCAGCCAGAAAAAAGCAATGGGGAACAACGCCAGAAACAGAATCCACGTCATGGCGACGCTGATATCAAAGACCATGGACCACTCCGGATGCGTCGGCTGAAGTCGGCCGCAAACGCCGCGCATCGTAAGACTTCATAAAAAAACCCCGCCAGCACAGCCGGCGGGGTTTGATTTTAACAAAACGCCCGAGAAACCGGGCATTTCAAAGCAGTGACCCGCTTAGTGTGCGCCATTCACCAGCTTGGAGCCGCGCGGCGTACGCACCGATTCGACCATGTGCTGGATGTGCTCCGGCGGTTCCGCTGTCACCTTATCGACCAGGAAGGCGACGATGAAGTTGACCAGGGCGCCGACCGCACCGAAGGCTTCCGGCGTGATGCCGAAGAAGGCGTTTGCGCCGCCAATCGTCGGCAGGTACTCGGTCCCCTTGATGAAGAAGATGCCCTTGTGCGCGAACACGTAGAACAGGGTGACGAAAAGGCCCGACAACATACCGGCGATGGCGCCTTCCTTGTTCATCTTCTTGGAGAAGATGCCCATCATGATCGCCGGGAACAGCGAGCTGGCGGCAATACCGAAGGCCAGCGCCACGGTACCGGCAGCGAAGCCCGGCGGGTTCAAGCCTAGATAACCGGCGACGACAATGGCAACCGCCATCGAAATCTTGCCGGCCAGCAACTCGTTCTTTTCACTGATGTCCGGAACAAAGATACCCTTGATCAGATCGTGCGAGACCGACGACGAAATGGCCATCAGCAGACCAGCGGCTGTGGATAGCGCAGCAGCCAGACCACCGGCGGCGACCAGCGCGATCACCCAGTTCGGCAGCAGCGCGATTTCCGGATTGGCCAGCACGATGATGTCGGCGTTGACCTCCAGCTCGTTGCCCTTCCAACCGGCGGCTTCAGCCTTTTTCACGAACTCCGGGTTCTTCGACTTGTCGTTGTAGAACTGGATGCGACCGTCGCCGTTCTTGTCGGCGAACTTCAGCAGGCCGGTTTTTTCCCAACGCTTCATCCAGTCGGGACGCTCGTCAAACTTGATCTGCGAATCGGCAGCGTACGGATCGGAGCCCTGCATGACCACGCCCGGGGTGATTGTGCGAATCAGGTTGGTCTTGGCCATCGCGGCTACGGCGGGTGCCGTCGTGTACAACAGAGCGATGAAAACAAGTGCCCAACCGGCCGAGCTACGCGCATCCTTGACCGTCGGAACGGTGAAGAAGCGCATGATGACGTGCGGCAGACCGGCCGTACCGATCATCAGCGACAGCGTGTAGACGAACATGTTCAGCGTGCTGCCGGGCAATGACGTCGTGTACTTGCCGAAGCCGAGGTCCGTCACCACCTTGTCCAGGGTAGCCAGCAACGAAACGTCATGACCAACGAGATTGGAACCCAGGCCCAGCTGCGGGATCGGGTTGCCGGTGAGTTGCAGCGAAATGAAGATCGCCGGGATGATGTAGGCCGCAATCAGTACCAGATACTGTGCCACCTGCGTGTAGGTGATGCCCTTCATGCCGCCGAACACCGCGTACAGGAAGACGATGCCCTGACCGACATAAATCCCGGTGGCAGACGAAACGCCGAGGAAGCGCGAGAAAGCAACGCCCACACCGGTCATCTGGCCGATGATGTAGGTCAGCGACGCGGTCAGCAGGCAGAGCACCGCCACCAAGGACGCCGTCTTCGAGTAGTAACGGTCGCCAATGAACTGCGGCACGGTAAACTTGCCGAACTTGCGCAGGTAAGGTGCGAGCAGCATTGCCAGCAGAACGTAACCGCCGGTCCAGCCCATCAGGAACAGGCCGCCGCCGTATCCCATGTTGGCAATCAGTCCGGCCATCGAGATGAACGATGCGGCCGACATCCAGTCGGCTGCCGTCGCCATGCCGTTTATGACCGGGGGAACGCTGCCGCCGGCGGCGTAAAATTCGCTGGTGCTGCCGGCGCGCGCCCAGATGGCGATGCCGATGTACAGCGCGAAACTGGCGCCGACAACCAGGTAAATGGTAGTTTGCAGATCCATGTAGGGCTCCTTATTCGTGAACGTCAAATTTGATGTCGATCTCGCCCATCTTCTTGGCGTAGATAAAAATCAGCGCGATGTAGATGTAGATTGCTCCCTGCTGGGCAAACCAGAAGCCCAGGGGGTAACCACCCAGATGGATTGTGTTGAGTATGTCGGCAAGCAGGATCCCGCAACCAAAGGTTACAAAGGTCCAGGCCAGCATGATCTTGGTCAGCAGTCCCAGCGTCGCTGACCAATAGGCCTTGCTTTTTTCATCCATGATTTTGTCATTCATGTTTACTTCCTCCTGTGTATAACCGGACTTGAACCCAAACGCCTGCTTGAGTCACGCCGGCAGTCTCGTTATCGAAACTTACAGTCGACTGACAATTCTTGACAGGAAGTGATATTTTTTTGCATTTTATTTTTTGTTAATCATAGACTTACCAAACCCTTACTTTTGACCTTTGCTGCTGGCGAGACGGCTCCCGCAATACAGCGCTAGCAAGAAATTCGTGTATGCCCACATCATCAGCACGTCAACGATCAAGTGCCGATGGCATAGGCCGGAATGTGCGGTGTCGATTACCCGGAAAGTTTGCCCTTAAAAAGGCACGACCAGGTCAGCGACCTGAATGCACGCCGGGTGATGCCCATGGCGGGGCAGGCGCAATCGAGCGGTAGCCGATCGTTGCGGTCTTTCGAGAGAAGAACTCCAACAATTTTGCGAAAACGGATAAAATCTCGGCTCTGCGAATGTCTGCTGGACCAGGAACCGGGATAACGCGCTGGATGCGGAACCCGTTAAGGTTTCTTGAACTTCCGCAGTGTCCACCTCCGAATGCAGTTTTCTCCTTGTCAGGGACACAGAATGGATACAAACAAGCAGTTAGACCACCTTATGCAACTTCGGGCAGAAGCTCGTCTGGGTGGGGGTCAGGATAGAATTGACAAGCACCATGCGATGGGGCGCTTGACGGCCCGGGAGCGGATCGACCTACTCCTCGATCTAGGTTCCTTC
>WBZP01000948.1_pt1 | contig 12625 bp, 12 predicted proteins | sample 5204301 | NCBI WGS metagenome assembly WBZP01 (sample SAMN12412401, study PRJNA552823) | activated sludge metagenome | isolation source: activated sludge from nitrification reactor of wastewater treatment plant... | place: USA: Pennsylvania | collected 2017
AAGCGCGCCTTTTTGTTCTTCGACAGTTTGAATTCCGGCAGATTGGCCTTGAGCCGCTTGATTTTCTCGGTCGGCGCCAGCACCTCGGCACAGCCGCTGATCACGGTCTGTCCGTCCTGGTTGGTGCATACGCAATCGAGCATCATGTGCTTGTTGCGCGGAAACTTCTTGCGGCAGGTGACGGTGACCGTCAGCGTGTCGCCGACCCTCACCGGCAGCGCGAAATGCAGCGACTGATCGATGTAGGCGGTGCCGGGGCCCGGGAACCGGGTTCCCAGCACGGTGGAGATCAGCGCGCCGCCCCACATGCCGTGGGCGATCACCTCTCGCATCATCGACGAATGCGCATCCGCCGATCCGACGTGTGCCGGGTCGATGTCGCCGGACATGATCGCGTACATCTGGATGTCTTCGTGGCGCAGGGTGCGAACCAAGGCCGCGCTGTCACCGACTGCGATTTCATCGAAGGTGAGGTTCTCGATGTATTCCGAATCGACCGCTTGGACCTTGGTCATGGACGCGCTCCCTGAACTGGCAATGGTATATTAGCGCGGAATTGCTGCATTGCAATAACCGCCTTCACGGGCTCCGATCCCTGAACACCTCGGACCTTCGTCGCGCATGCCATTGCAGCCGGGCACAGTGAAACAAGTTGTTGCAATTTGAGCTTGAACCCAGGGGCGCCGGCCGCACCTAAACAAGAGTCCGTGGATCCAGACCAACAATGGAGGAAGAACATGTCGCAAGATGCAATCACGAAGTTTCTCACCGACTCGCGTCGCTACCTGGTCGGGAGCGCCTAGGGTTTCCCCCGGCGGCCGGTCTTCTCCTTCCGGTCGCCCGAAGGCTCCGCTGGTGCGGGGCCTTCGTCTTTGTGGCTTGGACTTTCCGGCCGACGGCAACTTCAATCGCGATTTGAGGGCAACCCAATGCAGGACACACGAATCCAATCGATCGACCCGACAGACGAATCCCGGGAATCGCCCATGACCCACCATGCCATGAGCCTGATGGACGTTCTCGAACCCCCCGGAAACCGCTGGTTGAAGGCGCTTTCCCGCCGCAGGTCCGACCTGCCGCCCGGCGTGTACATCGTGCGCTTCGGCGCGGCTGACGATGACGCGACCGACGACCCTCCGGAAGAGAATGGCGATTCTGCCAGCGGCGCAGCAATGACCCGCGTGCACGGTGCGCGGCGTCGCGTCGCGGCCGCGATGGAAGGCTGATCGGCGTCGAACCGCGCCTGCCGGGCGTATGCATTGGGACGGCCGTGCGCCGTCCATTCACGGCTTGCGGTAGCTGATCCGGTAAATCGCCCCGGCGTAATCGTCGGCGACCAGCAGCGAACCATCGGGCAACACCAGCACATCCGCCGGGCGGCCCCAGGCCGAGTCCCCCTGTAGCCAGCCGCTGGCGAAGCTCTCGTAGGCCACGACCTTGCCGTCCCTGACGCGCACCAGGCTGATGCGATAGCCGACCTTGCTCGAACGGTTCCACGAGCCGTGCTCGGCAATGAAGATCTGGTTGCGGTACTCGGCAGGAAACACTGAGCCCGTGTAGAAGCGCATGCCCAGGCTGGCGACATGGGCGCCGAGCTTTTGTGCCGGCGGCTCGAACTCGGCGCACTTGCGCCGCGCGCCGAACTCGGGATCGGCCACATCGCCGCCGTGGCAGAACGGATAGCCGAAATGCATCGCGGCGCGCGGGGCGCGATTGAGTTCGTCGGGCGGGCTGTCGTCGCCCAGCCAGTCGCGGCCGTTGTCGGTGAACCACAGCACGCGGTCGAGCGGGCTCCAGTCGAAGCCCACGCTGTTGCGCACGCCGCGGGCGAAGACTTCGCGCCCCGAGCCGTCGGCGTTCATGCGCAGGATCGCGGCATAGGGGTCGTCGGGCGCGCAGATGTTGCAGGGCGCGCCGACCGGCACGTAGAGCTTGCCGTCCGGCCCGAAGGCGATGAATTTCCAGCCGTGGTGGGTGTCCCTCGGCAGGCTGTCGGTGACGATCACGGGCGCCGGCGGCCGGTCGAGACGGCGATCGATGTCGTCGTAGCGCAGGATCCGGCTCACCGCCGCGACGTAGAGCGCGCCATCCTTCCAGGCCAGCCCCGAGGGCATGTTGAGCCCTTCGGCGATCTGCGTCACGGCGCCGGCGCGGAAGGCCGCGTCGAAGCGCACCGCATGCACCTTGCCGGCGCCGCGCGAGCCGACATAAAGCACGCCACCCTTGGGGTCCACGCCGCCCAGCGCCATTTGCCGCGCGTTGTCCACCCGCGCCCAAAGCTCGATGGCGAAACCCGGGGGCAGCTTGATGGTTTCCAGCGGCAGGGCGGCGGCGAGATTGGTCCATGCCAGCAGGATCAAACTCAGCAGGGAAGGCAGGGTGCGCATGGCAAGGGTCGGCGGTGAAGGAAGGGCGATTTTCGGCCAGTACCGCGGACAACGCAATCCTTGCCGCCCGCCGCGGTGCGCGTCGGTTCCGGCGCAAACGCCGGGCCGGGTCCGAAGCCCGCATGCTGGTCCGCCACCAGCGATTCACGTACACTCGCCGCCATGAATGCAAACCAAAAGGAATATCGCATCGCCGTGATTCCCGGCGATGGCATCGGCCGCGAAGTGGTGCCCGAAGGCCTGCGCGTGCTGGAGGCGGCGGCAAGCAAACACGGCTTCGCGCTGCGCTGCGAGCATTTCGATTTCGCCTGCTGCGACTACTACCTGAAGCACGGCAAGATGCTGCCGGACAACTGGAAGGAACTGATCGGCGGCCACGATGCGATCTTCTTCGGCGCCGTCGGCTGGCCGCGGACGGTGCCCGACCACATCTCGCTGTGGGGCTCGCTGCTGCAGTTCCGCCGCGAATTCGACCAGTACGTGAATCTGCGCCCGGCCCGGCTGATGCCCGGCGTCAGTTCGCCCCTGGCCGGGCGCAAACCCGGCGACATCGACATGATGATCGTGCGCGAAAACACCGAAGGCGAGTATTCCTCGGTCGGCGGCAGGATGTATGCCGGCACCGAACGCGAAATCGTGATGCAGGAAACCGTGATGTCGCGGGTCGGCGTCGACCGCATCGTGCGCTTCGCCTTCGAGCTGGCGAGCAGGCGCGGGCGCCGCCACCTGACCTCGGCCACCAAGTCGAATGGCATTGCGATCACCATGCCCTACTGGGACGAGCGCGTGGAGGAGATCGCCCGGGACTATCCGGCGGTGCGCTGGGACAAATTCCACATCGACATCCTCGCCGCCCGTTTCGTGCTGACGCCCGATCACTTCGACGTCGTTGTGGCGTCCAACCTGTTCGGCGACATCCTTTCCGACCTCGGCCCGGCCTGCACCGGAACCATTGGCATCGCGCCTTCGGGCAACATCAATCCGGAACGCAAGTTCCCGTCGCTGTTCGAGCCGGTGCATGGCTCGGCGCCCGACATCGCCGGCCAGGGCATCGCCAATCCGGTCGGCCAAATCTGGGCCGGCGCGATGATGCTCGACCACCTCGGCGAGCCCGCGGCGGCGGCATCGGTGGTCGCGGCCATCGAAGCGGTGCTGGCGCGGCAGGAACTGCGCACCCGCGATCTGTGCGGCCCGGCCAGTACGAAGGAATGCGGCAAGGCGGTGGCGGAGGCGGTGGGGTGAGGCGACAAGAGGATCGATGTTTTTTGAGGGCTTAAACGGCGGCCCACCCATTGACCATGGCGACGGCGTCACGCCGAGACTCTTGCGAAGCGCTTGCGAGGGATCATTGCTCGGATTGCATTGCCGGTCAGCGCCGGAGTGTCGGCAGCCTTGTCGAGGTAGCTTTCCAGCTCGCCCTGGGTCATCCGGCGCGCGGGCCGGATGACGATGGGTGATTCAAGGGTGCTGAGGAGTTCGGAGAGGTTCATGGTCTTGGGTTCACCTGAGGAGGCCAATACGTCCGGGACACGGCCAACCTTGTTTGTTTTGGTGCGGGTTCAACGTGGCATCGTAGGTGCTGCGCGTGAACCGCTTGCCGCAGACCGTGCATTCGAAGCTGTACTTCATGCCGAAATGGCCCGCCGGTTTCGCCTGGCGCGGGTGTGACGTAGCTCGCGGCGCGACGGAAAAACTGAAGCCGGGGATGGCTGCCGGACCCCGCGTAGGTTCCAGTGGCGGTGCGTCCAAAGGGCCGGAGGCTGTTAGCTCGACGGTGAAGCGTGCGTGGAAGGCCTGGCGCGTGACGGTCGCCGAGCGTATGCGGTCGAGGCGGTAGCTCCTCGATTCACCGGAATCCGCCTTGACACCGAAGAGCAGCAGGTCGCCGGCACTTGTGCGTCGGACCGAATAGGGTTCGATGGTCGGAGCGCTGCGGTCGCCGCTCTCGTTTGTGTAGTCGAGCTGAACGCACAGTCGGTTCGCGGCCGCAAAACGAATCACCTCGAGCGAACTGGCCCGGGCGCCCCAGGCATGCACCATGGGGGGCAGCCGCCAGCCGGTGTCCATGGCGGTACCGCCCGAAGGCATCGCTGTCAGCGCAGGCGCAATCGCCTGCTCGTTCAACCAGTCGAAGACCGCCGGAAGCGCTTGCCAGAATTCGGCAAACGGTGGGCAGACAGGCAGTTGATGGGCGAGCATCTGTTCCCATTCCACTTCGATGGCCGCTCGTTCCGGGCGGTCGTTGAGTGCGGCATAGGTCGGCACCGGAATACCCTTGAACTCGCACTTGCGGGACAGTGTGCCGCGCACCACAGCGCGATCTGGCTGCAGGTCTTGCCGGCGGTACAGGTGGACCACGTCGTAGAGGTCGCGCGGGCGCTGGCGTTCGGCCAGAGCCCGCATTTTCTCGGCAAACACTTCCGCGAAGGAGTAGCTCAGGACCTGGATGCCATTTTTGGGGAGATCGGTGTACGGATGGTGGACCGGCCTCTGCACTGGCGCGAGGACGAGCACTTCATCTATCGCCAGGTCGAGCTTGATGCGTGGCGGATCGCCTGTCCGACCGAGCGGACCGCGATATCCCAAACGGCCTTGGGCTGACTGGCTGCCGCGCGGATTGGTGAAGACTTCGAACTTGCGCGCCCCGGGCGGAAGCTGCAGGCCGCAGGCGTCATAGACCCACTCGCCGATTTCCTCGAAAACATTGGCAAGGAAGGTCTCGTCAAGGTGATTGGCATCCTGCAGCGTGAAGTCGAGGTCTTCGGAAAATCGGTAGGTTTCGAAGTAACACTTCTTCAGGCAGGTTCCGCCCTTGAAGACCCAGCGGTTGCCGATCGCCGAGTGTGCTGCGATGCCAGCGAGGAGCCAGCCGAGCGCATAGTCTTTTTCGACGACATGCGCCTGGAGCTGAAGCTCGGCGGCGAGTGCCATGATCTCTTGTTTCGGGATCATTGCCTCGCCTCGCTCAGTTCGGTTGCAGACACCCAGACGCGCCAAGTGGTGACAAGGCGATCTGATGGCAATGCAGGGTCCAGCTTGGCGTAGCCGGTGGAGAGGTTTGCCTGGCACACGGCAATCAGAGCATCCTGGTCGCGGTGATCGCGTTGCAGCAGATATCCGAGCCGTTTGTACACCGAGCCAACGCTTAGCTTGGCGGCATACTCCTCCAGCTTGGTCGCCGCTTCCGGGTGATCGTGCAGCAGGCTTGCCAGCATCTCCGCGACGTGGCGGATGCCGCCGCCCAAAGCGGGATCCGCCAGCATGTCGATGATGGTACGTGCCGGATCCGACACCTGGACACGCGTGCCACCACGCCAAATCGCTTTCAGTCCCACGAAATGTGTTGCGGGCACGGTGTGCAACTCGAATCGGGTCTTGCGCAGCATGGGCTTGCGATCGCGCGGGCGCGTGGTCGTCATCACGCACAGCGACGCGAAGATTTGTTCGGTCAGCCCCCAATGTTCGGCAGCCGACCAGCCGCCGATATAGCACCGCTCGAACATTGCAGAGGCGACGGCCCAAGGATCATCTAGCGCAATGTCAGGCGATTCCGACTCGATCGGGACGGGAACATAAGCGCCACGCCGAATCCGGGCCAACCAGCCTGCGCGCGACCATGCGGCGAGCTTGCGAGCAGCAACCGCTCGGGTTAGCCCAAGCGAAATTGCGGCTTCGCCAGGTGTCACGATTGGCGAATTGTCCCGGAGCAGTCTACTGAGCTGACTTCGGGAGACGGCACTCAAGCCAACTGGCTTCATGGCTATATCTTAAGCGTCAAAAAGCGTTCAGAAAATTCATTTCGACGCCTATGATATAGCGAATTGTCCAGTTGTGGATTGAAGACGGTGGTCGAAAGACTCGATATGGCAACGTCAGGCTTTATCAATTCCAACCTCCGGGTCCAGTCCTTGAACAAACCGTAACCATAGCTGCCGGTTGCTACCACGAATTCGGCCACTTGGTTCGTCTGAGGTGGAGACGAAGACGTGAAGGGACAAACGCCAGGTTTTGGACCGCTTACCTGTCGTTCATCGTGAGCAGCTGCCCCGTGTCGCCATTCCCGCTTCTGGTCGGGATTAGCCTGATGCTCAGTCAGACCCAATGGAGCAATCGGCCGAAAAGCCGCCGTCTCGCCAACGCCGACTCTTCGCGATGAGGGCCCGGGTTCGGCCATCTTCCGCGCAAGGGCAGAAAGTCGGCGCTGCCGCTGCGGCGCTCTAAACCCCACCCGATCGCTTCACCGCGTCAGGCGCCGCTCGCGATCCTCCCCAGCCCATGCGAGAATTTGCCACCGCGTCCATCCGCGATTCCAGAGGAGACTCCCCATGATCAAGCTCTATTTCGGCCCCGGCGCCTGTTCCTTCGTACCCCATGTGGGGGTCGAGGCGATCAAGGCCGCGACGGGCGAGGAAATCGAAACCCAGATGGTGAAGCTGCACAAGGACGAGCAGCACTCGCCGGAATACCTGGCGCTGAATCCACTGGGCCAGGTACCGCTGCTGGTGGTCGACGGCCAGCCGCTGAACCAGATCGTGGCGATCTGCGATTACCTCGACCGGCGCTTTCCCCAGGCCGGGCTGCTGCCGGCGGATAGCTGGCGCCGGGCGCAGGCGATGTCGCTGTTCGCCTGGATGAACAACACCGTGCATCCGACCTTCACCCACATCTTCCGCTCGACCAAGTTCGCCGCCACCGAAGCCGGCCAGGCGGATGTCCGCGACACCGCGGTGGCGTCGTTTCGCGAATGCCTCGAACGGATCCAGACCCTGGTGCGGCAGGCCGGCCCCTTCCTGCTCGGCGAGCGGCTGTCCTTCCTCGATGCCTACGCGCTGACATTCCTGCGCTGGGGCGGCCTCGGCGGCATCGATCCGGCTTCGCTGCCGGACTACAAGGCCTATGTCGCCCGGGTTGCCGAACAGCCGCCGGTGGCGGCGGCGATCGCGCGCGAACGCATCACCCTCGAGACCTACACGGCGAAATAGGCCGCGGTTGCCGTGTCATCAGAGCCGGCTCCTTGGCGTCACGGGCGTCCCAACCCTCGCCAGAAGTGCCGGCCTGTCAGGCGACGATTTCCAGCCCGCGTTTTTGCACCAGGTGAAGCAGTTTCAGGGCGGTGCCTGTCGGCTTCTTCTGGCGGATCTCCCACTTCTGCACGGTCGCTAGGCTCGTGTTCGGCAGGCGGGCAGATACGGCCTGGCTGACGCGAGCGGCCTCGCGGATATTCCTGATCCGCTTCGGTTCCAGCGCTTCGACCGCCGACAGGCAAAGGCGGTCGAATTGCCGAATGCCGATGGCTTCAGACAATCAGACGTTCCCCCAATCGGCCAGCCAGCAGCAACGAAGCTTCCCCCTGCCGGGCGAGCAGACTTCGCGCGACGCTGATATAGTTACCCAACAAATATGGGTTTTATTGGGTAACTATCTCGCTGCCTCTTGCCGCCATGCCTGTCGCCACACTTCGTCTTCGCCACCACGAACTGGCCTTCCGCACGCAGTATGCGGAGCTCAAGGAGCGCACGCTGGGCGCCGGTCTGCTGCTGCCGGGGTCGCCGGGAACGCTGGCATTGCGGTCCGGCACCGGGTTTTCCTACTGGTACCGGGTCTACTATTCGGTGCCGCGCAAGCAGTCGGAGACGCTGGTTTGCAAGGACGGCGACAGCGCCGCGCTGGCCGAGATGCAGGCCCGGATGGACTTCTCCGGCTGGGCGTCGGACCAGGTGTCGGCGCTGCGCAAGCTGGGTTTTCAGGTGGCGGACAAGGCCGTGGCGCGGGTGCTGGTGGAACTGCACAACCAGGGCGCGTTTGCGGCCGGACTGGTATTGGTCGGCACCTTGGCCTATATGGCCTGGCTCAACGAGCTCGGTGTGATCGCGGTCGCGTCGCGCACGCAGGATATCGACCTGGCCCACCGGCAACCCTTGAAACTGGCGTCGCCGATGTCCTTTGCGCGCACGGTTCAGGCCACCGGATTACCTTTTGTTGCGGTGCCCGGTTTTCCTTCGACCAAGCCGTCGACTTCGCTCAAGCTGCCGGGCGTCAATGGTTTGCGCATCGACCTGCTGGTGCATGGCCGGACGCTGGGCGCGATCGTTCGGGTGCCCGAGCTCGAATGGGCGGCGCGAAGCGTGCCTTTCTACGACTATCTGATGGCCGCGCCGGAGCCGGCCGCGATGCTGGCCGGCGCGCAGTGCATTCCGCTGCGCCTGCCCCAGGCGGCGCGCATGGTATGGCACAAGTTGTATTCGAGCGCTCGGCGTCGAGGATTTTCGGAGAAGGCCGCCATGGATCGGAGCCAGGCGCTGACGCTTGGCGCGGCGTTGTCGAGGCAGGATGCAAGGGCATTGAAGCAGGCTGCGAAGGCCGCGCCGGAGCCTTTGCTCAACGCGATCCGTCCCCAGGCCAGGGTGCTGCTCGAACAGGCGGCCGACCATCCCGAATTGCGCGATGTCTTGCGCGAGGTCCTGAGCTGAATCCGCGAAAGGCCGTGCAATTGAGAGCCTGTTTCAGCAGGAATCGTGCCCCGCGCCGCCGGGCGGCATCTGGCCAAGACCCCGCAGGCCGCTAGAATCCATGCGAAGGCCATTTGGACGAATCAAGCCATGACCGCTGCAATCCTGGGACGACTGCTCCCCTTTCTGGCCTGGCCGCGGCCGGACCGCAAGTCGCTGGTCAGCGATCTGCTTGCCGGCATCACGGTGGCGCTGCTGGCGGTGCCGCAGTCGCTGGCCTATGCCCAGCTGGCGGGTGTCCCGGCCTATTACGGGCTCTATGCGGCATTCATCCCGCCGGTGGTGGCGGTGCTGTTCGGTTCGTCGCCGCTGCTGTCGACGGGCCCGGTGGCGATGACCTCGCTGCTGACGGCCGCCAGCGTCGGCCGCCTGGCGACGCCGGGAACCGCGGATTTCGTCTCCTACGTGACGCTGCTCGCGCTGCTCTCGGGCGTATTCCAGATCGGCCTCGGCCTGTTCCGCGCCGGCGTGCTGCTCAACCTGCTGTCGCACCCGGTATTGATGGGCTTCATCAATGCCGCGGCGCTGATCATCGCGTTGTCCCAACTGCCGGCGCTGATCGGCATGAGCGTCGGGCGCAGCGAGCACTTTTTGCTCGACATCTGGCAAGTGCTGACCACGATGGATACGCTGCACGACTTGTCGCTGGGCTTCGGCGTGCTGGGCATCCTGATGCTGTTGGGCTTCAGGCGCTTCGCCCCGCGGCTGCCGGGCGTGCTGATCATGGTCGCGCTGCTCACCGGGCTCAGCTATGCGACGCACTTTGCCGAGCGTGGCGGCGCCGTGGTCGGGACGATTCCGCAGGGCATCCCCAGTCTGTCGACGCCGGCGATGAGCTGGGATGCGACGATCGCGCTATTGCCGGCGGCCTTCGTCATCGCGCTGATCAGCTTCATGGAAGCGATGTCGAGCTGCAAGGTGATCGCCATCCGGACGCGCACGCGCTGGGACGAGAACCAGGAACTGATCGGGCAGGGGCTGGCCAAGGTGGTCGCCGCCTTCTGCCAGTCGATGCCGGTGAGCGGCTCGTTTTCGCGCTCGGCGCTGAATCTGGCGTCCAACGCCAGGACCGGCACGTCCTCGCTGATCGCCTCCGGCTTCGTGCTGCTGACCTTGCTGTTCTTCACGCCGCTGCTGTATCACCTGCCGAAACCGGCGCTGGCGGCGATGATCGTCGTCGCCGTTTCCAACCTGGTCGATTTCTCGGCCCTGCCGCATGCCTGGCAGGCAAGTCGCGACGACGGCATCGCCGCGGCGCTGACCTTCGTCGCCACGCTGGCCTTCGCGCCGAACATCCAGAACGGGATCCTCACCGGCATCATCTTCTCGCTCGGCGCCTTCATCTATCACCGGATGTCGCCACGCACGGTGCAGCTCGGCATTGCCCGCGACGGCGCGCTGCGCGACGCGAAGCGGCATGGCGTCCCGCTGCTGAGCGGCAAGCTGGCGGCGCTGCGCTTCGACGCGACGCTGTTCTTCGCCAATGTCTCGTTCTTCGAAGACGCGATCCTCAAGCTCGAACGGGAAAACCCGCCGCTGCAACAGCTTCTGGTGGTGGCCAGCGGCATCAACCATATCGATGCCTCGGGCATCGAAATGCTGCGCCGGCTGGTTCGCCGGCTGCGCGAGTGCGGCATCACGCTGAACTTCAGCAGTGCAAAACAGCAGTTCCTGGACGTGATCGAGCGTACCGGTCTCGCCGCGGAGATCGGCGCCGGGAACATCTTCCGCAGCGACGATGCGGCGCTCGACGAGTTGTTCCGCCGGGTGGAGGAACGCCGGCCGGAAGTTCCCGCGGCATGACCTGCGGCGCGCTCCGGCCGCAGGTTCGCGGCCGTCCCGCCCGCTCCGACATGTCGCGGCGGTGCTGATGGCGGCGGTGGCCCCTTTTGCACATAATCCACAACCCCAGCCTTCGATCCCTTGTTACCAGCGGTCATTTTTTTGGACGGTTACAGACCATGAAAGTATTCCAGGTGCAGAACAACTGGTCCTTCGATGACTTGAAGCTTGCCGAGCGTCCTCTGCCTGACGCCGGGCCGGGACAGGTGAGACTGAAGATGCTCGCCTCCGCGCTCAATTACCGCGATCTCCTGGTCCCCAAAAAGGGCTATGGGTCGCGCATGAAACCGCTGCCGCTGATCATGCTCAGCGACGGCGTCGGGGTCGTGGACCAGGTGGGCGAGGGCGTCGGTTCGGTGAAGCCCGGCGATCGGGTGTGTCCCTTGTTTTTCCAGAACTGGCCGGGAGGCGAGGCGAACGAGGCCCGTCTCGGTTCCAGCCTGGGCAGCGAACTGGACGGCACGATGGCCGAGTACATGGTGCTGCCCGCGGCCGGCGTCGCGGCGGTGCCGGCGTTTCTGGATGAGTACCAAGCGGCTTCGCTGCCGACGGCGGGGCTGACCGCCTGGAGCGCGCTCGTCACCGAGGGCCGGGTCAAGCCGGGCGATACCGTGCTGGTGCAGGGTACCGGCGGCGTTTCGCTGTTCGCCCTGCAGTTCGCCAAGATGCTGGGAGCGCAAGTGATCTGCACCTCGTCGAGCGACGACAAGCTTTTGCGCGCTCGCGCCCTGGGCGCCGACGAGACCATCAACTATGTGTCGACTCCGGATTGGGGAAAGGCGGCGCGAGCCATGGCCGGCGGGCGCGGCGTCGACCACATCGTCGAAGTCGGCGGTCAGGGAACGCTGCCGCAATCCTTGCGCGCGGTGCGGCCGGGCGGCACGATCAGCATGATCGGCGTCCTGGCGGGCTCCACGATGGACGCCTCGCTCGGCATGGTGGTCACGCGCCATGTGCGTTTGCAGGGGATCACGGTCGGCAGCGCCGACGGCTTCCGGGAGATGACCAGAGCGATTGCCCTGCATGCGATGCGCCCCGTCATCGACAAGGTGTTCGCCTTCGCGGAACTGCATCAGGCCTTGCAGCATCTGGCAAGCGGCAAACACTTCGGGAAGATATGTATCAGCCATGGAGCCGGCTGAGACGACCCGCCCGTGACCAAGGTTATGGATTCAGCCGCGCGGACTCGTTGAGCAAGACATCGCCTTGCCGAGATTCGAAATTCAACCGCGGATCCGTGCGGCGGGGCGTTGCCGGCATCCCGCAAGTGCGAGTAGCCCCAAGGCGAACAGTGCGGCAGTCGGTGGAGCCGACACGTAGGTGACGTTAATGCCCGCGATCGGCGTCAGACTGGCACACGTCCCGGTCGTCGTGACACAGCGGGCATTCGCCTGCGAGAAGTCGTAGCTTCCTTGTTCGTCGTCGTAATAGCTCACCAAGCTGATGTCGGCAAAGGGATTGACAGCTTCGAAGAAGAACGAGAAGAAGTTCTGTTCGCCTTGCGCATCAAGCGCCTGTCCCAGTGTGTAATGCAGCGAAACCACACCGAGGATGTTGTCATCCGTCAAGGTGAACGACGAGCCGCCCAGCTCTGCCCCCGCGACGAAATTGTCTTCGTCTAGCGATTCGACTTCGAAGGTACCAAGCTGGGCGCTCGCCGGCGGACAGCCGCCGGTGGATGTGAAGTCGCACAGGAATCCACTTTCGCCAAGTCTGAATATCCAGCGGCTTGGGTCGTAGAGCAGATCAATATCGAGCTCGGTGATGCCGTCCGCTGGCGGATCGCTGACGATGCTGAGGCCGGTACAATTTCGCTGACCTCGATAGGTCTTGCCGCCGCAACGCTTGTACGCCTTCAGGCTGAAGGTCTTTTTGCCTGACGATGCA
>WBZP01001128.1_pt1 | contig 12624 bp, 11 predicted proteins | sample 5204301 | NCBI WGS metagenome assembly WBZP01 (sample SAMN12412401, study PRJNA552823) | activated sludge metagenome | isolation source: activated sludge from nitrification reactor of wastewater treatment plant... | place: USA: Pennsylvania | collected 2017
GAAGCCCCACCCGCTGGTCCAGCCGAGCATGAGCCCGAGCAGGTTGACCAGGCTGAAGAGCATGTACCCGATGAGCATCATGCCGAAGACCCGTCGGGACTTGCTCGTCACCTTGACCAAACCGGTCTTGTAGCCGAGGAACATGCCGGCGAAGGTGCACATCGTGGCGACGACCGCGGTCATGACGATCCCCGGGTAGACCGCGTTCATGACCCGGCTCAACGCTCCGACGAAGAGGCCTTCGAGCACGGCATACAGGACGATGAGGGGCACCGAGACGGTCTTCTTGAACGCGATGACGAGCCCGAGTGCCAGCCCGCCGAACATCCCGCCCATCCACAGCGGGGTGACCAGCCGTGGCGACACCGAGACGGTGAGCCAGGTCGCGCCGGCGGTGACGACGAGCAGGGCGAAGAGCGCGAGCGTCTTCATGATGACGTCGTCGAAGGTCACCCGCCCGGTGTCCAGCGGGCCCGCGCTGGGGCGCTGATACATCTGGTCGAGCTGCTCCGTCGTGGCGTAGCCCGGCTGGCCGTAGGCCGGCGGGTACTGCTGCGGGTAGCCCTGGTGCTGGCCCTGCTGCGGCTGGTTGAAGCCGGCGTAGCGCTCCTGCCGCAGTTGCCGTTCGATCCTGCCGAACACCGGGTTGCTTCCGGCCATGTGTCCTCCACTGATTGGGCCCGCGCTCCTGGGTCGACGGGTCCGGTTGTCCGATGAGCGTACGGGACCGCACGCTTGTTCCCGGTCGACGACGAGCCGTCCGTATGCCGCGTGCCCCCGGCGGGACTCGAACCCGCACTCGAGCGATTTTAAGTCGCCTGCCTCTGCCATTGGGCTACGGGGGCAAGGGCCAATCTACGGCGTCGGCGAGCCTGGGCCGCCCCGGCTCACAAGTAGGTGCGCCGCGGGTGCACGGCATGGGGGCCGGCGACCCGGTCGAGGAAGACCAGGCCATCGGTGTGGTCGATCTCGTGCTGCAGCGCGACCGCCTCGAAGGCGTCCGTCGTGATGGTGACCCATTGCGCCGACAGCGGTAGCTGACCCCGCACGACGAGCCGCCGGGCCCGGGCCACATCGCCGGTGAAATCGGGCACCGACATGCACCCCTCGCGGCCCTTCTCGCGCCGGCTCGCGGCCTCGACGACCGCATTGACGAGCACGAATCGGCCGTGGCAGGTGCGGGTCTTCGGGTGCCCCGACACGTCGACGGAGAACACCCGCCAGGCGACGCCGACCTGCTGGGCGGCCAGCCCGACGCACCCGGGCGACACGGCCTGGGTGGCCAGCAGATCGGCAGCAAGGGCGACCACGGCCGGGTCGGTCGGATCGACCTCGATCCCGGCAGCGCCGAGCACCGGGTCGGGGGCGCGTACGACAGGACGGATCCGGCCCTCGGGCAGCGAGGGCATGGCCAGTTCGGTCACAGCACCTCGTCGTCCACGGGGTCGAAGTGCACCCGCACCCCGAGCCTCGCGGCGGCGGTGCGCAGCGCGTCGCCGAGGGGGTCGGGGTCGGCGCCGGGGGGCAGCGCCACCTCGGCGAGCAGCACGTAGAGCCCGGTGCCCAGCCGGGTGCCCAGATCGACGATATTGCCGCCGTGTTCGGCGACGACCCGGGTGATCTCCGCGACGATGCCCGGTCGGTCGGCCCCGTGCACCCGCAACGCCCACAGCCGGCCGTGCGCCGTCGCGTCGGGTGCGGCCGACTCGGTCAGCTCGCGGACGTCGACGCTCAGCGCGCCAGACTCACCGAGGGGCTCCAGCGCCGCCTCGACCTGGCTCATCGGGGCGTCGGTGCGCACCAGCACGACCATGGCGAAATGGCCCCGCAGCAGGGTCATCGTCGAGTCCTCGAGGTTGCCGCCGAGCTCGGCAAGGGCGGCGGTGAGCTCGGCGACGATGCCGGGCCGATCATCGCCCAGCACGGTGACGGCCAGCACCCGCAGTGCCACATCACACGTCGGCGCGCCCGGTGTCGGTGTCGGTGTTCGTGTCGGTGTCGGTGTTGGTGTCGGGGCCGGGGAGACCTCCTTCTCGGGAGGAGACTGCGGCTCGGGCGCGCTGTTCACCGGACCAGCGTAGGGGCTGGCCCCAGCAGCGCGATCACCTCATCGAGCATCGCCTCGGTGAGCCGGCCGGTGAAGGTGTTCTGTTGGCTCACGTGATAGCTGCCGACCAGGCGCATCACCCGCGGGCCCGGGTGATCCAGATGGTGCTCCAGCTGCGCGACCACCCCATGACCGAATTGGGGCAGCGGACGCGGCACCTGCCAACCCAGCCGCCGGATCGCGCTCAGGGTGGCGGACCAGGCGATCCCGCCGAGGGCGAGCACCGAGTGCAGAGCCGGCGCGGCGAGGGCCAGCTCCCGCTCGAACCACGGTGCGCAGCAGGCCCGCTCGTCGGCGCTGGGATGGTTGCCGGGTGGGGCACAGCGCACCGGCGCGACGATCCGCAGCCCGGTCAGGCGTTGTCCGTCTCCGGCTGCGGTGCTCGTCGGCAGGTGCGCGTAGCCGGCGCGGTGCAACGCGGCATACAGCCAAGCGCCGGAGCGATCGCCGGTGAACATCCGCCCGGTCCGGTTGGCCCCGTGCGCGGCGGGCGCGAGACCGACCACGAGGACCGCAGGCGCGGCGGCGCCGAAGCCGGGCACCGGCCGCCCCCAATACGGCTGCCCGGCGAAGGCGGCCCGCTTGTCCCGGGCCACCTGCTCGCGCCAGGCGACGAGCCGGGGGCAGGCACGGCATACCGAGACGAGCGCATCGAGCGCGGCGGCGTCGGCGGCCCGGTCCGCGAGCGCGCGCACCTGGGCGGGTGCGCCCGCCGCGGGTATATGCCGGGTGGCCGCCTCCCCGGGCCACCCCGAGCCGGGCGGCACCGGTGAGTCGAACGGCCGGCCGGTGACCGGGTGCGGGAACGGGTGCGATCGCGGGGGCGCGTCCGAACCCCGCTGTGCTCGCGGGGGGACAGCCCCGTCGGCGGGCATGGTGGGCGGCTCAGTCCACGACGAGCGACAGCGCGATGCCGTCGAGGATGTCGTGCTCGGAGGTGTAGACCGGCAGCGCTTCGCCGAGACCGGTGTCGGCCCGGGCGCGCTCGACGACCCGCGACCAGACCAGGGCCCCGGCGCCGATGACGTCGACCCGCCCGGGGTGCATATACCCCTGGGCGGCCCGCTGGGCCCGTGGCATCGCGAGCAGTTCGGCACAGACCGCCTGGGTGCGGGCGGGGGTGGCGCGGGAGAGGTGGATCGCGTCGGCGTCGTAGACCGGTAGCGCCAGCAGGTGCGCGGTAATCGTCGTGATGCTGCCGGCCAGCCCGACGAGGGTGCGCGCCGGGCCGATGTCCACGGCGGCGGCCGCGACGTCGATGGCGGCGTCGATGTCGGCCGTGGCGGCGGCGATCTGCGCAGCACTCGGCGGGTCGTCGACGAGGTGCCGTTCGGTCATCCGCACGCAGCCGATGTCGACCGACCGGGCCGCCTGCACACTCGTCGTGCCGCGGACCAACTCGGTCGAGCCGCCGCCGATGTCGACGACGAGGTAGGGCCCGGGGATGCCGCGGGCTACCAGATCACCGGTCGCACCGAGAAAGGACAGCCGGGCCTCCTCGTCGCCGCTGACGACCTCGGGCTCGACGGCCCCCAGCCCGGGCACCTGGTCATGGAAGGCCGTGCGCACCCCGGCGACGAAGTCCCCGGCATTGCGGGCGTCCCGAGAGGCCGACGTGGCGACGAATCGCAGCCGGTGCACGCCGAGTTCGTGGCACTGCGCGGCATACTCGCGGGTCATCGCGAGGGTCCGGGCCAAGGCCTCGGGGGCCAGGACACCGGTCTTGTCGACACCGTGGCCGAGCCGCACGATCTCCATGCGCCGCAGCAGATCGGTGACCGCGCGGGTCTGTGGGTCGATGTCCGCGACGAGCAGCCGGATCGAGTTGGTGCCGCAGTCGATGGCGCCGACCCGCACTGGGGAGGTGCTCACGGGCGTGCTTCTCCTTCGTCTGGGGCCGACGCCTCGTCGAGGGACGGCCCGGCGTCGGGGGCCGGCCGGTTCGCCGCGCACCCGTCGGGGTGCCACCACTGTCTCAGCAGGCCCAGAGCCTCGTCACCGAGGGGGTTGACACCGGGCCCGACCGCAAGCGAGTGGGCGACGAGCACATGCAGGCACTTGACCCGATCGGGCATCCCGCCGGCCGATACGCCGTCGATCTCGGGCACCTGCCCGAGCTCGGCGCGATCGGCCAGATAGCGGACATGGGCGTGCCGGTATGCCGCCGCGAGCCCGGCGTCCGCGCCCAGCCGGGCCTGCAGTTCCCGCATCAGCCCCTGGGTCTCCAGCGTGCTGATCGCCCCGGTGAGCCGTGGGCAGGTGGCGTAGTAGGTGGTCGGGAACGGGGTGCCGTCGGGCAGCCGGGGCTGGGTGCGCACGACATCGGGAGCCCCGCACGGGCAGCGGTGCGCCACCGACACCACCCCCCGCGGCGCCCGGCCCAACTGCTGCGCGACGAGCTGCAGGTCGACCGGGCTCACGGTGGTGCCATCGGGCCCGTCGGTGCTCCTCACGGCCGGGAGCCTAACGTGCGAGCCGGGGTTTATCGGGTCACCCGATAAGGCCCGGCTTCACCCGAGAAGTCTTCTCGGGTGAAGCCGGTGTTTATCGGGTGACCCGATAAACCCGTCCCCGCGTCGAGCCAGCCAGGGCAAAATCGGCGCGGCATGGTTCAGCGCGCCGCGATCAGCGGCTCAGCGGCTCAGCGGGGCGTGACCATGCCGGCGGTGGGCTTGTCGGCCAGCGTGACCGACTGCCACACCTGGCCGTACCAGGGGGCGTCACCGCGGGCGGCGGGAGCGTCGGCGGGGTCGATGACCGTGTAGGACCGGTCCCCGACCTTGACGAACTTCAACCGCTCGCGGGCCTGTTGCTCGACGTAGGCCGGATCCTTCCAGCGGTCCTGCTCGGCCTGCAACGCGGCAACGGTGAGCTCCTGGGCAGCGACCTTGTCGGTCAGCGCCGCGATCTCGGCGCGCTGGCGCAGCAGCGAGCGGGCTGTCGGCACGAGGGCGACGAGCAGCACGACGACGATTGTCACGACGATCCCCCAGCGCACCCACGGTGACGCTGGGGGTGGGCTCCCCGAGCCGTCCCGACCGGCCGGCCCAGCCCGCCCATCACGTCCGTCCCGACCATCACGGGCCCGGGCCGCCGGAGCCGGCCGCGCGGCCGCGCGCCCAGCCGCCCCGGGCGCTGGGCGCGCGGCCCCCGGGCGCACCGACGCGCGATCTCCGGGTCGAGCCGATGCCCGGTCGCCGGGTCGAGCCGATGCCCGGTCGCCGGGTCGAGCCGATCGAGTTGACGGTTTGCCGACCGAGCGCGGGCTGGGCGATCGGGGCGCAGCACCCGCCGAGGGGCGGGCAGCTGCGCCGCCCGCCCCTCGGGGGGTGCGTCGTGACGTGGTCATCCTGGCCTTCCGGGCTGCTGGGGCAGCACTCCGGTCGGCTGCTCCCCCACGTCACCAGTGTGACTGGTGTGGCGTTCAGCCCTTGGCAGCGAAACGCGGGAAGGCGCCGGCACCGGCATACACCGCGGCGTCGTCGAGCTCCTCCTCGATGCGCAGCAGCTGGTTGTACTTGGCCACCCGGTCCGAGCGGGCCGGGGCACCGGTCTTGATCTGGCCGCAGTTGGTCGCGACGGCCAGGTCGGCGATCGTGGTGTCCTCGGTCTCACCGGAGCGGTGGCTCATCATGCAGCGGTAGCCGTTGCGGTGCGCCAGCTCGACCGCGTCGAGGGTCTCGGTGAGCGAGCCGATCTGGTTGACCTTGACCAGCAGCGCGTTGGCGGTGCGGGTGTCGATGCCGCGCTGGAGCCGCTCGGGGTTCGTGACGAACAGGTCGTCGCCGACCAGCTGCACCGTGTCGCCGAGCTTGTCGGTCATCGTCTTCCAGCCGGCCCAGTCGTCCTCGCTCATCGGGTCCTCGATGGACACCAGCGGGTATGCCGCGACGAGCTCGGCGTAGTAGTCGGCCATCTCGTCGGAGCTCTTCTTGGCGCCCTCGAACTCGTAGGAGCCGTCCTTGTAGAACTCCGTCGCGGCCACGTCGAGGGCCAGCGCGACGTCCTTGCCGGGGGTGAGCCCGGTCTTCTCGATCGCCTCGACGATGAGGTCGAGGGCGGCCCGGTTGCTCTCCAGGTTCGGCGCGAAGCCACCCTCGTCGCCCAGCCCGGTGGACAGGCCACGGTCGTGCAGCACTTTCTTGAGGTTGTGGTAGACCTCGGCGCCCCAGCGCAGCGCCTCGCGGAACGACGGTGCCCCGATCGGGGCGATCATGAACTCCTGGATGTCGACATTGCTGTCGGCGTGCGCGCCACCGTTGAGGATGTTCATCATCGGCACCGGCAGGATGTGCGCGTTCGGCCCGCCGACATAGCGGAACAGCGGCAGGCCGGCCGAGTCGGCGGCGGCCTTGGCCAGCGCGAGGGAGACCCCGAGGATCGCGTTGGCGCCGAGGTTCTCCTTGTTCTTGGAGCCGTCCACCGCCATCATCTCGGCGTCGACGAGCCGCTGGTCGCTGGCGTCGAAGCCGACGATCTTGGGCTGGATCTCCTCGATCACCGCGTCGACGGCCTTCTCGACGCCCTTGCCGAGGTAGCGACCCTTGTCACCGTCGCGCTTCTCGTATGCCTCGAAGGCGCCGGTGGAGGCGCCCGAGGGCACCGCCGCACGGGCGATGGTGCCGTCGTCGAGGGCGACCTCGACCTCGACCGTGGGGTTACCGCGGGAGTCGAGGATCTCGCGCGCGCCTACTGCTTCGATGCTGGCCACTGGGTGCCTCCAAGCGACATGTCCGGGTGAGATGGGGTCGGCACCGGACCCGCCCCGCGACGACTCACCACCGTGCCGGGCGCGCCCTGCCGATCACCGGCCAGCCTAGTCGGTCCCACCGACCGTCCTGTCGTCGAGGTGGCCCGGCACTCGGCGCAGCGCGGCCCGCAGTTCGGTGTCCGGGTCGAGGCCGGCTCGCACCAGCTCCGCCACGAGCGCCAGCAATCGACCACCCGGCGAGTCGTCGACGGCCCCGGTCACAGCCGCCCCTGCCCCGGCCCGGTCGACCCGGGCGACGACCTGCGCGGCCCGGGCCAAGGGCGGCATACCCGCCGGTATGCCGCGCAGCACCCGCGCCACGCCGGGTTCCGACTCCGGGCCGGCCGCCCGGGACGGCGGCTCGGCGGCGGCCCGCTCCGCGGCCTTGATCGCCGCCCAGTTCGCCGAGACCTGCTGCGACGTCGTCGCGACGACATCCCCGAAGACGTGCGGGTGGCGGCGGCGCAGCTTCGCAGCGATACCAGTAGCGACCGTGTCGATGTCGAACGGCTCGTCCGGGTGCTCCTGCGCGACTCGGGCGTGGAAGACCACCTGCAGCAGCACGTCGCCGAGTTCCTCGGCCAGATGCGCGCGGGCACCGGGCTGCGCCGAGCCGACCGCATCGATGGCCTCCAGCGCCTCGTAGGTCTCTTCGACGAGGTAGGGCGCCAGGCTTGCGTGGGTCTGCTCTGCGTCCCACGGGCAGCCGCCCGGCGAACGCAACCGATCCATGACCGCGACGAGTTCCACGAGGGCCATGCCCCGCACCGGGTCGTCGGCGGGGGCACCGGCCGACGTCACGGGCGCCCAGCGGGCGACGACGCGCGGATCCAGTTGGGCAGCGTCGAGCCGAGCTGGGCGGCGTCCACGTCGAACGTGCCATAGCGCGGGTTGACGGTGACCCCGAGAGTGCGTGCCCGCTCCTTCACCTGAGCACCGAGCCCGGCGCTCTCCAGGGCACGGTTGGCGTGGAAGCCGGACAGCGCCGCGAGGGTGGGCTGGGCGGGTTGCGGCACGCGCGCCACCATCGCGTTGTATGCCGCGTCCGGGCGCCAGGTGCCGGAGGCGACGGCCGGCCCGGTCGCCAGTTCGTTGAGGATGAGCAGGTTGAGTGTCACCGATTCGTTCACCTGCGGGTCGATGTTCTCGGACAGCTGCTGGGTGGCGATGCGCAGGTCTGCGCTGGAGATCGCCGTGCCCCCGACAACGGCGGCGGTGTCCGGGCGGCCGGCGCCGCTGCAGCCGGACAGCAGCCCGGCCAGCAGCCCGACGAGCAACAGGGCCAGGGCCGCGGTGGTGCGGGGCTGAGGCGGGCGCAGGGTCATCGACGCGTGTCCTTTCGGGGCGGGCGGGCCGGGCCGGGGGCTGACGGGGTCGTGGCCACCCGGGCGGCGTCGCTGACATTGTCCATCAAGACCGCGCGGATGACGTCGGCAGCCCAGCGCAGCACCGCGGTGTCGCGCAGGATCTGCCCACCGACCCGCGCGGTCATCGGCTTCGGGACGAGCAGCTGATGCAACTGGTCCTTGACGATCGCACCGGGGTAGAGCCGGCGCAGCCGCAGCGCCCGGCTCTCCGGCAACGCCTCGACCGGCCCGAAGCGCACGTGCGCGCCCTGCACACTGATGTCGGTGAGCCCGGCCTGTTTGGCGACGGTGCGCAGCCGGGCCACCTCCAGCAGGTGCTGCACCGGCTCCGGCGGGGGGCCGTAGCGGTCCCGTAGCTCCTGCTCGATGGCGGTGAGGCCCTCCTCGTCGGGCACACTGGCCAGCTTCTTGTAGGCCTCCAGCCGCAGCCGCTCCCCCACCTCCCGCGGGTAGCCGCGACCGGGCACGTAGTCGTGCGGCAGGTGCGCGTCGACGGGCAGCTCGATCTTCACCTCCACCGGTGCGCTCACGGCCTCGCCCTTGTATGCCGCGACCGCCTCCCCGACCAGGCGCACGTAGAGGTCGAAGCCGACCCCTTCGATGTGCCCGGACTGCTCGCCGCCGAGCAGGTTCCCGGCACCGCGGATCTCCAGGTCCTTCATCGCCACCTGGATGCCGGCGCCGAGGTCGGTGTGGCTGGCGATCGTCTGCAGCCGGTCGTGGGCGGTCTCGGTGAGCGGCTTCTCCGGGGGGAAGAGGAAGTAGGCGTAGGCGCGCTCCCGGCCTCGCCCGACCCGACCACGCAGTTGGTGCAGTTGCGACAGCCCGAGCAGGTCGGCCCGCTCGACGATGAGGGTGTTGGCGTTGGAGATGTCCAGGCCGGTCTCGACGATCGTCGTGCAGACGAGCACGTCGAAGCGTTTGTCCCAGAAGTCGATGACGACCTGCTCGAGGCGGCCCTCGCCGAGTTGCCCGTGGGCGGTCGCGATCCGCGCCTCGGGCACGAGGTCGCGCAACCGGGCCGCAGCCTTCTCGATCGACTGCACCCGGTTGTGGATGTAGAAGACCTGTCCCTCACGCAGCAGCTCACGGCGCACGGCGGCCGCGATCTGCCGCTCGTCGTAGGCGCCGACGAAGGTGAGCACCGGGTGACGCTCCTCCGGCGGTGTGGCCAGCGTCGACATCTCCCGGATGCCGGTGACGGCCATCTCGAGCGTGCGGGGGATCGGGGTCGCCGACATCGCGAGCACGTCGACCGCGGTGCGCAGGGCCTTGAGCTTCTCCTTGTGCTCGACCCCGAAGCGTTGCTCCTCGTCGACGACGACGAGGCCGAGGTCCTTGAACCGGATCTGATCGGTGAGCAGCCGGTGGGTGCCGATGACGACATCGACGCTGCCGTCGGCGAGCCCGTCGACCACCGCCTTGGCCTCGGTGTCGCTCTGGAACCGCGAGAGGGAACGCACCACGACCGGGAACTGCGCGTACCGCTCGGCGAAGGTCTGCTGGTGCTGCTGGACGAGCAACGTGGTCGGTACGAGCACGGCCACCTGCTTGCCGTCCTGCACCGCCTTGAAAGCGGCCCGCACGGCGATCTCGGTCTTGCCGTAGCCGACGTCACCGCAGATGAGCCGGTCCATCGGGATGGGCCGCTCCATGTCGGCCTTGACCTCGTCGATGCTGGAGAGCTGGTCGGGGGTCTCGACGTAGGCGAAGGCGTCCTCCAGCTCGCGCTGCCACGGGGTGTCCGGGCCGAAGGCATGCCCGGTCGTGGCCATCCGGGCCGAGTACAGCTTGATGAGGTCGGCGGCGATCTGCTTGACGTGCTTGCGTGCCCGGGCCTTGGTCTGCGCCCAATCCGAGCCGCCCAACCGGTTGAGCGTCGGCGCCTCTCCGCCAACGTATTTGGTGACCTGGTCGAGTTGGTCGGTGGGCACATACAGGCGGTCCGGCGGCTGCCCGCGCTTGCTCGCGGCATACTCGATGACGAGGTATTCGCGGGTGGCGCCCCCGACGGTCCGCTGCATCATCTCCACGAACCGCCCGACCCCGTGCTGCTCGTGCACGACATGGTCACCGGGGCGCAGGGCGAGGGGGTCGACCTGCGCACGGCGTCGCGAGGGCATCCGGCGCATGTCCTTGGTCGACTGGCTGCCACCGGATTGGCCGGTGAGATCGGCCTCCGTGACGACGACCAGCTGGTTCCCGTCGTGCCGGAAGCCGTGGCCCAGCGGGCCGGTCGTCACGAGTGCGACACCGGCGACGGGATCCTCCCCAGGTTCACCGACCCGCGCCGGCACGTCGTGCTCGCCGAGCACCTCGACGACCCGGCGGGCCAGTCCCGCGCCCTCCGTGACGACCAGCACCCGCCAGCCCTTGGACACCCAGTCCCGCAAGTCGGTCACCGCTTGCTCGGTGTCGCCCCGGTATGCCGGTAGCGGCCCGGTCCCGGTGCCGATCGCCAAGGTGCCCGAGGCGTCGTCGCCGCCTTCCGGCCCCACCGAATCGGCCAGCTCTGGGCCGACCGGCACTGCACTGCCCGCGAACGACGAGAGCGTCCACCATGGCAGGTCCAATTGGGTTGCGTGTGAACGCAATCGGGCAATCGACAGGTAGGACGCCGCACCGAGGACGGCGCGCAGATCGACCGGAACAGCGGCCCCCGCGGCGGCATTGGCCCAGCTCGCGTCGAGGAACTCCTCGCTCGTCGCGACGAGGTCGTGGGCCCGCAACCGCACCCGCTCCGGGTCGTCGACGACGAACAGCGAGCCGGCGGGAAGCACCTCCAAGAGGGTCTGCATGCCGTCGACGAGCGCTGGCAGCAACGATTCCATGCCCTCGACCGCGATGCCCTCGGCGACCTTGTCGAGCAGGTCGCGCACTCCCGGCAGGGTGCCGGCAAGCGCGCGAGCCCGGTCCCGGACCGCGTCGGTCAGCAGCAACTCGCGACAGGGCGGCGCCCAGAGGCCGGTCTCGGCCACCTCCAGGCTGCGCTGGTCGGCGACCCGGAACCAGCGCACCTCCTCGACCGTGTCGCCCCAGAACTCCACCCGCAGGGGGTGCTCCTGGGTGGGCGGGAAGACGTCGAGGATGCCGCCGCGGACCGCGAAGTCGCCGCGGCGTTCGACCAGATCGGTGCGGGTGTATGCCGCGGCGACCAGCGCCTCGACGACCTCCTCGAGGGGTCGTTCGTCTCCGGCGCGCAGGATCACCGGCACCAACTCGCCCAACCCGCCGGCGATCGGCTGCAGCACGGCTCGAACGGGAGCGACGACGACGCGCAACGGCCCACCGGCCGGGTCGCCGGGATCCGGATGAGTGAGTCGGCGCAGCACCGCGAGGCGCCGGCCGACGGTGTCACTGCGCGGTGACAGTCGCTCGTGGGGCAGGGTCTCCCAGCCCGGGAACACCGCGACCGAGTCCGCGGGGCCACTCGGGTGGGGGGCCGTGGCCCGCAGCACCCATTGCACGGCCGCCGCGAGGTCTTCGGCCTCGCGCTGCGTCGCCGTCGCGAGCAGCAGGACCGGTGGGGGCGCTCCCGTCCGCGCATCGAATCCCCCGCCGGGGACCGTGCCGCTGACCAGGCCGGCCAAGTGAGCAAGCAGCCAGGGCTTGGCGCCGGCGACGACACCCACGTCGACCGACGGATGCTCCCGGGGGGCCGGCAGCGCCGGGTCGAACCGCAGGGGCGTGATCACGGCGCTCCACCTGGGCCCACGCGGACCACGACTGCCGGGGCGCACCGCTGCGGACGGCCGAACCTGATCACGCTCAACGGCTCCGGGGTGCTGGCGGTCATGCTCGCGCTGCCTTCCTCGGCACCCGGGCCGGGCGGGTGGCCCGAACCCAGGACGGGGCCCGGACCAGCACGTATCGTAGTGACGGCGCCGCCGCTGGACGAATCCGCGGCGGGCGCGCGGCCCTCGGGGGCCACCGCCGGTGCCCATCGGCGACCACACGTAGGCGACTTCATTGGGGGGACCACCGATGACCACGCACGAGGGTGTTCCTCGGTATGCCGCACCACCTCCGGTGTTACGCGACCTGGAACTCGTGCGCCTGGGCGTGCTCGAGCGCGGCCAACTGCTCGGCGGATCGGTGCCGCCGCCGGCCGAGCCCGGTGTCCCCCGGCCCGATGACAGCTCGACCGAGCCGGTAACGGTGCGCGTCGCCCTCGGAAAGGTCGACGCGGCGCGAGCCGAGGCGACCGGTGGGCTCGTCATCGTCGACGAGGAACAGACACCCGTGGCCCGACTGGTGCGACCCGTTCGGGTCGCCGACGGGCTGATGGCGGGCGCGCTCGAGGCGGCCCGGCCCTCCGAACATGCCCACACGGCATACCTGGACCGACCACTGGATTCGGTTCGCCGGCCGGCTGGCCCCCACCGCGGAGCCCGGGTGCT
>WBZP01005665.1_pt1 | contig 12623 bp, 14 predicted proteins | sample 5204301 | NCBI WGS metagenome assembly WBZP01 (sample SAMN12412401, study PRJNA552823) | activated sludge metagenome | isolation source: activated sludge from nitrification reactor of wastewater treatment plant... | place: USA: Pennsylvania | collected 2017
AATAAAACAGCTGCTTTCGCTGCTGGTACTGGGACTGCTACCGTTACTGTTTTCTATCATGTTATCTAATATGAAAGGAAAGAAAAATGGTGGTAAAAAGTGCTAACAAAAACAAAAATTAAAAGTAGAGGGAAGGGCGAAAGCTCTCCCGATGGATTTCTTGGAGTCATATCCATGTTCGATTCATGGAAAATCCACACTTAATACAAAAAACTATGTCTCAATTATACCAAGTAGACGGAAAGTGGATGACAATCGACCAGATTCATGCCATGAGAAATAAAAAAGAAGAGGTTCCAGTTGTAGAACCGATTGCAGAAGTGGTTTCTGAAGAAGAAAAAGAGGCTCCGACAGTAGAAGAAGTGCTTTCAGTAGACGAAGAACTACCAAAGGAAATTATGTTCGATGGTGTTCTCGATGTATCTGAATTGGAAAAATGCACTATTATGGAACTTCGTGATATTGCGAAAGAACATGGAATTACTGTAAAAGGACAACCGAGTAAGAAAACTCTTATAAATCTTCTAATACAAAAATAATGAAACAAACAAAAGTAATTACTGCTCTAAGCGCAGTTACGGCCACAGCGACTTCTGAGGCTATTGACGTGAAATACGCAGAAAAAATTACTCTCTTGCTTACTCGCGCAAATCATAGTGCTGGAAGTTCTGCGTTTACGGTTACTGGTTCTGTTGATGGAACGACGTATGTTGCACTCAATACGCTTATTGACAATGTGACAAATACAAATGCTCAAACACTTACTCGCATTGCTACTAAAACACTTTCTGCTGATGGAAGCGCGCTCGTTGCTCTCGATTTGGAACAATTCGGATATTCATTCATCAAAGTTACTGTAACTGAGGCAACTGATGGAACTCACAGCGCTGTCGTATTCGTAGAATACTAAAAAATGAACACAGCATCAATTTACACCCTAACGAGAGACATTCTTGGAACAAACTCTTCTGTTCTGTCAGATTCAAAATTGCTCGAATGGCTGAATATTGCTCTTGGAAATCGGACGCTTGATATTTTGAAGTATCAGGTGGACAGGAATGCTTCGATTGAGATGGCAAAGACCAATCTCGTTGATACGACATCACTTGTAGAGGGAGATAACGGTTACGATGGAGAATATGCTTTTCCGACAAATTTACTTCGTCCACTCAGAATGGAAATTTCGTATGATGGAATTTCATTTGTTCCGGCAACGGTTTATGACATTGGAGAAAGCGAAGATAGCGAAATATCATTGACAAATAGCAAATACTCAGTAGCAGAACCAGGAGTTCGGTTCGAGCGTGAATCATTTTTTATCCGTCCTCTCCATATTACTACTACTATTCCTAACGGAATAAGAATCTGGTTTGAAGAACGACAAATTGCACTCACGGATGGTGGTACTCCTGCATTTGAAGAAAACCTCCACTCTATTCTTGCATTTGATTTGGCTGAAATGGAATTGATGAGACATTCCAGACTCTATTCATCTGAAACCGCTGCAAGAATTAGGAGAGAAGCAACAAAAGTTGAGAATAGGTTCATTGCATTTTACAATGACCGGATGAAACGTAATTTCAAGATAAGTCCGAAAGTTCAGGACTGTTCGTAAATAAATATGGCTACATTCACAAAAATTCAGAAATTTGTACTTAACCTTGGTAATAAGGTTTTTAACCTTGGAACAGACCAGATTAAAGTGGCACTAACAAACACGCTACCGACAGTTGGGACAGACAATCAGTATTCTCATCTTGTCAGTCCGCTCGCAACGACAAATCTTTCAGGTGCGACGCCATTTAATGTCACGACAACGAGTTTCACTCAAACATCAGGAACAGCAAAACTTATTCTAGCCGATTTAGTCTTGACTGCCACTGGCACTGTTGGGCCTTTTAGATATGTTGTTCTTTATTCTGATACAGCGACGAATAAGGAATTGATTGGATTCTACGATTATGGTTCTTCGATAAGTATCCAGAACGGAGAGACTTTTACGATAGATTTCGATAATGCGGCTGGGGTTGTAACTATTTCTTAGAATAGTATTTACCAGTTATTCTTTCAAACATACTAGAATAACTAATACCATTTATTTCAGCCCATTCTGCGACAGTTTTAGTTTCTCCATTGATAGTAAAAAAATGATTATTCGATTTGTTTCTAGACTGTTCTTTGTATGTAGCCCACCTGCAATTCTCTTTACAGTAATTTCCATTATAATCAATTCTGTCAAGAGATTTGCCGATAGGCTTAACTCCCATATCGGTAATAAATTTAGAAAAGTTATCCCATTCTTTACATACAGATATTCCTTTTTTTCCATAGGTGCTGTATGAAGAATGTTTGGGGTTATTGCATCTTGCTTTCATACCAGCCCAAGTATGGTAAGTAGGAGAAATACCATTAGTAGCATGACCATGTTTTGTACTTCGTTCATTATTTGATTCTATTCTTAAACATCCACAAGACTTGGTATGCCCGTTACGCAAAGCACTCCCAAATATAACTACCTCATTTCCACAAGAACATCTGCAATTCCACTTTGCTTGCCCATGTATAGTATTTCCTGCACGACCAATAACTGTTAACCTGCCAAATTTTTCACCATTTATATTTTTTAGTTTCATAACTCTTACGTTAGATTTATTTAATATAAATATATCATATACAAAATATAAGTCAAATGATATAATAAACAGAAATGAATGAGTTTAGTATTACAAGAAGACAATTTTCGTCTATTGCAAGAGGACGGATTATACATTTTGAATGAAGAGCCAACGAGCTATACATTACAGATGTCCGTCGGTTCATTCATATTATCAGGTGCTAATACTGGAGTATTTCTGAATAGATTATTATCGGCAGTGGTTGGTTCGTTTATATTCACTGGGTTATCATCATTACTACTTGTTGGAAGAAAGTTGATAACATCGGTTGGGACATTCGCACTCACTGGTATATCTGTGAATTTCGTTAAGATAAGCAAAATGTTCGCTGATACAGTAAATTTTGCTTTAACATTTAGTCCTGCTGACATATTCAAAAACATTGGGATATGGAAGCTCGGTTCAAAATCAGATACGAGTTATTCGTCAGTAGCAAAACCAACAACACCATATTCGCAGATTTCAAAACCAACAACATCGTACTCAACAATAATAAAACCGACAGTTCCAACATATTCAAGGAGAGCTGAAAACCTCGCGTATTTACTACAAGAAGATGGGTTCAGAATAATGTTGGAAGATGGAAATTTTCTGAAGATTGACGACAACATTTGGACTAATATACCTAAAGCGTAACTATGCCTGATAATAAAATTAGCAATCTAAACGAACTAGCTGTCGCTCCAGATGCAGGAGATTTATTTGTCATCGTGGATGTTTCTGACACTTCGATGTCTGCGAGCGGAACCACGAAAAAGATACAGTCAAGTAATGTTATTTCTGACGCTTCCACGACTGTAAAAGGAAAGGTGGAGCTGGCAACTGACGCTGAAACAATTACTGGGACTGATACTATTCGTGCTGTTACGCCATCGAATATAACTGCGAAGATTGATACTGATGGTACTTTAGCTGGGAATTTAGATACTCGAATCCCTTCTCAAAAAGCAGTAAAGACTTATGCTGATACGAAAACTACTTTGTCGGCAGTTTATCCTATTGGCTCAATTTACATTTCTACTGTTTCGACGAACCCAGCTACACTCTTTGGATTTGGAACTTGGTCGGCGTTTGCAGCTGGTCGAACGCTGATTGGTGTAGGTACTTCTGACCAGACTTTTGCAGCTGCTGCTACTGGTGGAGAATCAAACCATACGCTTGTGAGGAGTGAAATGCCGAATATAACTGCAGGTTTTACGCTTCATGGGAGTGGAGGAACGGGATGTGCCGTTTCTGGTATTAGCGGTGATTTTAGTGGTTCTGTTGAGACAAATAAATATCATACAAACTCAAGCGCATCTGGTGCTAATTCTTATGGAGCTGTCAATATCAATGTTGGGGGGGGTGGAAGTCACAATAATCTCCAACCATATATCGTCACCTATATGTGGACTCGTACAGCATAATCTCAATATTATTAGGTAGGAATAAATAACCCTATGAAAGAACGCTGTAGCAGATGTAAGAAAATTTTGTGTAAATGCAAGTAATGTCAAAAAAATACTCACAATTTACAGTAGGAGAAAATCGCTCGCTCAGTGACCAGTCTGGGTTTTTCTCTCTGACAAATTGTGATGTCCACGGAGATTTAGGAGTATTACAGAACAATCTCGCACTAGCTACTGAAAGCACGACTCCAAATGAGGATTGCGTATCAGAAATACTTTCCAATGGTGATACATTTTATTTCTCGACTACTTCTGGGAAAACATGGAAACGGACGGCGGCTGGCGTATATTCGCTTGTCAGTACCAATACAAACGGAGCGCATAAAGGGTGCAAACTCTGGCAGGGGTATTTGTATTACGCAACACAGTCAAAACTAGGAAGAATAACAGAGGCACTGGCATCGTCTGAAGCAAGTTGGTCTTCTAAATCTGATTCATGGAAAACATTTGCGACCGCAGGAGTGCATAAGCCGATGTACACGATAGGGTCTGGGTTATATATCGGAGATGGAAATAATGTTTACGTCGTAGATTCGACGCATACGTTCATTCCTGATGCGCTTGATTTACCGTCTCAGTTCACTATTTCTGCACTCGATGGTCTATCTGATGATTTGATGATTGGAACTATTATCGGTGCAAATGTACCGTATTGCAAAATGTTCATTTGGAACCGAATTAGCCCTTCATGGACTGGAGAAGATAAGGTACCTGAAATTGGTATCAACTGCTTTCTAAAAATAGATAATATGTACGTTTTTCAAGCTGGAACATCTGGAAGACTGTACTATTGGACTGGTTCTCAGGCGGTAAAGCTCAAGAAAATAAAAGGAGTGACGAGCACCGTCAATCCATACAATTCTACTGAATTTCAAGGAAGAAGTTTACTTGCCATCGGGACAAAGATTTATTCACTTTACCGAGAAGACGGAGATTTCCCATGGGCATTAGTGTGCGAATACACTCATTCAGGGACGATTAAATCAATCATTTCCTCGGTCAGCGATTTATTCGTCAGTGGTGGTGGTGTAATTGCTCATATTGGTGCTTCCTACGCTACATCGGTCATTGAAACGCCAGAAGCTGATTTAGCGTCACATATTGACTCAAATGGAAACGAAATGGCTTTTACCGGTGTTGTTATCCCATATCGGAGTGCTGGAACGGTCGGAATAGAGGTAAAAATAGACAATGGGGCGTATATGTCACAAACAGTGGTAAATGACCCAGATAGGAAGGAAATACGAACAGAATCGAATTTTGGATTTGCAAATACGGTACAGGCGAGGGTTACTCTTACTGGTTTATCCGTCATTAAATCAATAAATATCGTATGAGTACCATAGTATACAAATTGAAGCCGGGTGATAAAAAGGGGCAGATGGATAAGGATGAGAGGATAGAAAAAGCAAAAAAGTATATTGAACTGATAAAATTAGAAGGAAAAGTTATTGTATCAGAAGAATGGATGTCTGATAAGGTAGTCATTATAACAGAAGACTAATATGGCTGAATTTGAAGTAACTCCACAACCACTCGATATTCCTACTTCCGACCCGAACGGTGGTAGTTATAAAAATATCAAGGAAATGAAAGTTGGAAATGGGAATTTCTATGTAGATGCTAACGGAAAATTGGAATTACGAGATTCAAGCGGTAATGTAGTTGTTGTACTTGACCCAAATGGCTAAAGTAAAAATGTTGAAAACAGGTGAAACGGATATTGATTCTACTGATATTTGGAGATTCTGTTTTCATTCTGATTATCCTACTTTAAAAATTGCATTATCTGGAAGCCAGACATTTACAATAGCAGCAGGGAATAATTACGGAGAACATGTTGTAACGCACAATCTTGGTTATAGACCGATATACATTGCAAACGTAGGTTATTCAACTCGTTCCTACCAGGTACCGTCAAATCTCACTCCTTTGTACAATAACGATTATATCTGGGTACCGAACGAATCACTCTATGATAGTATCATCAATTTCTATTCAGTTATTGAAAATAATACACTCACAATAGGAGCCAGCACAGCAGATGGTGAGAACGTTGTCAGTACTCAAACGTATACTGCGTATTGGTTAATTTTGTTAGATGAGTTTTGATATGCCAGTATTTAAAATAGCAAAACCAGGAGGCACAGTCGAAGACCCAGAAAAGGACTTAGCTTTTACGAGTGATAGGACTTGTATAAATGAGCTTTTTTCTGGGTATGTTGATGTTAATACTGATGGTTCTGGTAATGGTACAGCTGATTTTACACACGACCTTGGTTATAGACCGTCTTACTATTGTTTCGTCCGTGACCCGCTTAATACTGGGAACTGGTATCCACACCAGGATGGGTACATGGGACTCAGCACGAATGTCGGAACTACGAAACTCTATTTCGATATACTCGGTAAAGAAGCGAGTTCTACATATAGAGTTTTTTACCAGATATTCGGAAATCAACAAGAAAACGGTACTGGAACTGGGAAGAATAATGTGACCGGAAAAATCAAAATAGCAAAGCCTGGGTATAAAGCTGATACAGAGACAGACGCTCGTAACATGCAGTTTTTTAGCGGAGGGAATGTGTACAAAGTGGATACAGCTTTATCTGGAAGTGAAAGCGTCACTGTTGATGATTACATTGTAGAGACTGTCATACCGCACAATCTCGATTACGTCCCAGTGGCTTTCGTTCTCAATGATTCCACCTATGGTTCTCCACTTGGTCAGATGCTTCCGTCAACAGTATTTGAGCCTTCATTCTCATATTATATAAATGACACCAACCTCGTTATCATATCGAGTGATGCAATATCTGGTGGGTCTCCATCATTTAACGCCACATTCAAATACAAAATTCTACGAGATAAAATTGCTTAAGACAACCAAATAAGTTATAATATAAATATGATTGACGCACAAGGAAATTACGTTCCGGATATTACTCCGGTAACGACAACAAATACTCCAATCGCGACTCCGGTTGTGACAAATATGGCAGTTCCAACGCCACAGGATATTTACTCTGCTCAAAATATCCAGCAGGCATCTATGAACCCAGTGGCTATGCCTGACTTGTCAAATGCTTCTGCTATTTATGATTTCTATCTGAATGGAGCAGATGTAAATACCGCTCGGACTGCTGCTCAGGCTGATATGGCTGCTTTGGCTGCAGCAAAGGCTACCGCTCGAAATCGGCAGATTGCTATTGAGGGGAATCCGCTTGAATCACAACAGTTTATAGTCGGTCAGCAAGCACGAGCTGGGCAGCTTGACGATGCAAAACTAGCTGCTTTGGCTGATGCCGCCGCTGTTTCTTCGGCGAATTATGCTACTGCGAAACAGACTGCAAGCGAGAAGGCAAATATCGCACTATCACAGCGAGCTGAAATCATTGATTATATCAAGCAGAATCCAAATGCAAAGATAAACTTCACTGATACCGTCGAATCGGCAGCTGCTAAGGTAAAGAAATATAATGATAAGGTAACTAAAGATGCAGATAAAAAGGCGAAAGAAGATTACAAGAAAAATCTAAAAGCAACGCTGATGCAACTTGGAATTTCTACTAAGAACGCCAATGGCGGGAGTATGAACACAAAGGCTATGGAGAAGGCTTTGACGGCTTCGTATAAGTCTAAAGCAGATGCTGAAAAGAAGCTTAATGATTTGAAATTGAAGTCAGCTGAGTTGGATATTGCTAAAGGATATAAAGATTTAAACACAAAAGAAGAAAAATCAGTGACTTTTACAGACTCTGAACAGCGAAGGTTAGCGAGTGAGCTTGTAGATGAGGCGGAATCTAAGGGATTATACGGTAATTATGCTTGGGAATACGCCGTTAAAGAAGGGAATAAACTTGGAGTCGCCATTGAAACTGGCTCACCATTTGTAAATTCCATCCGAACAAGATTCGGGATGAGTTCTGAAGCAGAGAAAAAAGCTGGTGACAAATAAAACAAAAAGTATATGGGGTTGTTAGAGGATGCGCGTAAAAAAAACAGTTCAGGCTCATTATTGCGTAAATATAGGTCAAAGTTTGATATTTCTGACGACTCAATAAATGAAACCCTATCATCCATAAAGACAACAATGGAAAATGATAGGCTTAAAACAGTTTATGAATCTCAGGGTGTTGGCGATGTACAAAACCAGATAGCAGAAAAAGAAAAACAAGCCGAAGGGTTCCTTGGGATTGGTTTATTTTCTGGCGCGCAACGAGATTATCGAGACATATTCAAAAGAGAAGAAAAAGATAGTGAATATAGAAGCCAAATAGAAAAAAACGTAAAGACAATTTCTGAGCTGCTCAAAAAGAAAAATGAGAATCCTGATAAGGCGAATGATTACAATGTAATGGTTCAGGCTTTGCAGGATAAAAATAAAATGCTTGTTGAGGCTACTGGCGGAGATATAAAAGACCTATCAACTGGACAACTTGCTCTTCGTTCTCTTGAAACAGCGACCGATGTTATTCCATTTGGCGCTGGGATTACTCAGGCTGGAAGAGCGGTGCTTAAATCTGGCACAAAAGCTGTCATCGGCTCGCTTGCAAAGGAAGGCGCTGCAACTGGTATCATCGGTGGTGCGGCTACGGCAGGACAAAGAGAGAATACTACTCCAAGTCAGTTCATCGGTGATGTCGCTACCTCGGCAATTGTTTCGGCAGCTGCTACGGTAGGACTCGGACTTGGTATGAATAAACTCGGAGATAAAGTTGGTAATTGGCTTCGTGGCGATAAAGTCGATTTTACGCCAAAAGAGAAAGATGCTCTCGCTGATGTTCCAGAGTTGCAAGATGAGGCATTATTCGAGCAAGCCGGAATAGAATCTCCTATTAAAAAGACGGATGATGATTTGATGAGCGAGACAGTTTCTTCGACAAATAATCCAGAAACTATTGCAGAAATACTTAAAACAAAAATACCTGACGAGCAAACAAGAGCAAAAGTTTCAAAACAGCTCGAAGTCATTGAAGACCCTGATGAAGTAAAGCGAATCATTGACTCCTACGACCCAGTAAAAATACGGGAAGATTTGGCATTGAAAATTGCAACGACTGACAACGAGAAACGAATTGCAAACTTTTTGAAAGGAATCGTTTCTGATGACGATATTCCGACACTTTCCAGAACCATGAAAGGTATGGAAGATGAAACGCAGATTACGAAGCTACTCGATGAGTTTCAGATAAAGGAAAATCCAGTTATAGAACCAGTAAAATCTACTCCAGAGACTCCTATCGTACAAAAATCTGTTGAAAATCCAGTTGCTGAAGTAAAACCAGTTGAATCCCCTCTCCTCTCTGAAGCAAAGAAATACTCTACACCAGAGGAGTTTGTGAAGGCACAAGGTGGAGTAGGCGATAGTATTGCTTCTGCGATGAAAAAAGAGTTCGAGCTTGAGAAACTGACAGACGAACTATCAAAGAAAGCAAACAGTTTTTCTGGAAAAATGGGCATAGTTTCAGATAGGTCGCCAGAATACCTTGCTGTAAAGTCAGAACTTGATAAAGCGATGAAGGAGTACAGGAATTTCAAGTCCTCGGATTTAGGAAAAATCGTTCAGCAAGAGAGAAGAAAAATTCCGATACAGGTTAGAATGAGGATGCTCAATGGAGATATACAAACCAAATCCCAACTAACCGACCTCTGGAAACAAGCACAGGGAGGGTCTAAAGAAACTCCGAAATCAGAGCCAACGAATGCTGAACCGAAATCAGAAAAGCCGAATAAAAGTGGTCTTGTAAAAACACTTGAAAAGACAGCCGAAAAGCGTGGTGTGAAGCTAAAAAAAGAAGAAATTCCAAGACTGGCTTCAAAAATGAAAATGGATGATGAAACGAAGAAGGCTTTCAAGTTTTATGCTGAAGACCCACAAAAGGCGATAGAAATGGCAATAAAAGGCGAAGCTCCAGAAGGTGTTCGTGTCGGTTCACTGTATACAGCTGTTCGTGATACGGCTATCGTTCAGAATGATTTTGATACATTGTACCGGCTTCGCTCTGCAAATGAAGCAAAAGGTGAGATTGAAGCAGCGGCTGAAGCTGGCCGTGATGTCAAAGCATACGATTCGGCCATTATGTCTGACCCAGCAAAAATAATGCGCCAAGTTGACGACCTGAAAAAAGAGATTGCTGAGAAATCAGGTATTGACATAAAAAAAGATGTGAAAAGTGCAACGAAAGAAATAGAAACATTTATCGAAAAAAATTCCTCCACTGATGCTGATCTATCTAATCTTGTACAAAAAATAACCTGTTGATTATGGCTAATACATGGTGTCTTGTAAAAAATAAATCAGAAGAACTGCTTTCTAAAATAAAAAGTGGCGAACTAGGATATGCAAAACTTCGCAAAATGGAAAGTAATGACAGGTTTGACTTGTTTAAGAAAGAGCTTGGTGTCAGCGATGCTGATGCAAAACGAATGAATGTTTTGTTTGAAAAGAAATTACTGCAACGAGATTTCTTCAAAGGAATGGACGCATGGGCATCAAAGGTTTCAGGAGTGCCAAGTAAGCGATTAGAGGTAATCAGAAAGAATATTGCAAAACATAAGGCGGATAACTTATCGAGAATATTCAATCCGAAAGATGGACAAAAATTTCTTTCTGAGCTTGCCGAACAAAAGGTAGGTGCCGGTTTAACACGGGAAGAAGCTGAGGTTATATTTAAACTCTCCAAAGAGGTGAATGTCGGTGAAAGTGCTTTTGATAAGAAGTACATTAAAGGAGTAATTGAAACAGCAAGAGGCACAAAAATCGGTACTGAAAATGCTAAATTACTTGATTCTGTGCTTGGGAAACTCGAAGAGGCTGAAATAACTGGACGCACAAAGAAATTTCTATCATCGAACGCATGGAGAGACTTGCGGAGAGTTATGACAGACGGAATCCCTGATGATGCTAAAAAACTCGTAAATGAGCAAATTGAACGTGTATTGAAAGAGCGAAATGGAAGCAACTATGGTGCATCACGAGCTAAATTAGAGGAAATCATTGGGGAATTAAAGCTTGAGGCGGAAGGAACATATAGTGGAGAATATAATCTATTGAAAAAGAATAAAGGAGTAAACGAGGTTGTCGCACTGACAAAGCGCGGGATAGTCGACGCTTTTAGCCTGATGAAAGCTATGATGGGGTCTTTCGACGTATCTGCGATTGGCAAACAAGGACTTCCAATACTTACTTCTGGGCATCCGAAGCAATGGCTGTCGCTTGTAGCAAATCAGGCGAAAATCCTAAAGAAATCGTATGATATGCGTAAAGCCGGTGTTGGTGATAATGTGCTTACCGTTATTCGTTCAGATATAAACAATCGGCCGCTTGGCCGTCTCGGAATTTATGACAAAATGAAAGTCGCTATAGGTGGTCGTGACGAACAATTCGCGTCAACAATCGCTGATAAAATACCACTGATAAAAGAATCATCAGAGATGTTTACTGGTGGCCTATGGATGGCTCGGGCTGACCTAGCTGATAAACTCTATCTCCAAATGATAAAGGACTGGAAAGACATTGGAACAGATATTCTCTCATCAGAAAATACGAAACTTTTTGACGAAGAATTACTTCGGATTGGACGGCGCATAAACTCAATGACTGGACGTGGAGACCTATGGATAGGGAAAGCAAGTGGTGTCACAAACGCTGCTTTATGGTCGCCAAAGTTCCTCCAGTCGAATCTCGACAAACTATCCGGTCATATTCTTGATTCCGATATGATGAAGAGTCCAGTGCAACGAAAACGATTATTCAAAGAATGGGCTACTCGCCTTACTGCGACTACAGCAGCCATGACAATTGGTTCAATGCTTTTCAAAGATGATAAGGATGCTGTCGAATATGACCCATCTAGCTCAAAATTTGGAACTATAAAAGGAATAGATGTTACAGGCGGAATGGGTGGGTATATAACATTATTCACCAGATTATTTGGCGTTCCGTTTGGTATGGAAATAAAAAGTTCGTCTACCGGAATAAAATCTCCGGCAAGTAATTATAAGAATGGTGTAACCAGTATTCTTTCAGATTTTGTTGAGGGGAAAACCTCACCTGGCTCAAGGTTTATTCTCGACTACTTAGAAGGGTATAATTTCGATGGGCAATCGACACGTTGGGATAGTGAAAATCCAGAACGAACCATCGGAATTTGGGCAAAGGGGTTATTCGCTCCTATACCATTAAAAAACTATGTAGAGGCGTATAATGCAAATCAACCAGATAATCTTGGCGACGCTCTCAAGCTATTTAACATCGCTATGCTTGCTGATATTGGAGGATTCTCGAATAAAAATGGTGTGTATGTCATGTCATGGGAACAAAGACAGTCGAAAGAAATGCTTCAATTCAAGGAAAAAGTTGGAACTAAAAAATTTCTTGAAGCGAATAAGGAATACGCGAATGAAATGAAAAAGAATATTCCAATCCTTGTGAAAAATGGCGTATTCAATAAACTAGATGACAAGCAGAAAAAGTCGAGAGTTGATAGCCTGAATA
>WBZP01005667.1_pt1 | contig 12622 bp, 12 predicted proteins | sample 5204301 | NCBI WGS metagenome assembly WBZP01 (sample SAMN12412401, study PRJNA552823) | activated sludge metagenome | isolation source: activated sludge from nitrification reactor of wastewater treatment plant... | place: USA: Pennsylvania | collected 2017
CGCGCTCGCCAGCACCGGCGTGCCCGAGGTCAGCGCCTCGATGACCACGTGTGCGCCGCCTTCCATCAGCGACGGGCAGACGAGCAGGTGCGCGCGCTTGATCGCCTGCCGGGTCCACGCGTGGGGGCGCGGCCCCAGCCAACGGACCCGCGGGTCGGCGGCGGCGGCGGCGGTCACCGCCGTGGCCAGCGCGGGCTCGAGCGCGGCGCCGATCAGCGTCAGCGTCGCCGGCAGTTCGCGCGGCAGCGACGCCCAGGCTGCGAGCGCCGTGGCCGGGTCCTTCTCGCGCCGCAGGTGGGCGACCAGCACGCAGTGGAGCCGGTCGGTGCGCTTCCCGGGCCAGGGGGCGAGGGCGCGGGCCGACTGGTAGACGACGTGCGCCTTGCCGCGCGCCGGTTCGGGCAGGTGCGCGAGCGCGTCGGGCTGCAGGACGATCAGACCGTCGGCGTCGGCGACCGACGCGGCGGCTGCCGCGTCGCCGGCCGGCAGGTCGCCGTAGAGGTCGGTGCCGGTCAGCGCCACCACCCGCGTCAGGTCGGGGCGGGTATCCTTGCAGAACGCGATCGCCGGCCGGCTGCGGCGGGCGTGGAGCGCGATCACCACGCGCGCAGCGGTGCGGCGCAGCGCGTCGAGCGCGTCGTCGGGGCCGTGCACGGCGACGCGGTAGCGCGGGGCGAGCAGCCTCGCCCAGCGGGCGGCCGTGCGCCAGTTGCCGTTGTTGGCCGCCGCGAGGTACGGCGTGATCACGATGACGTCCGGTACGCGGGCACGCAGCATGGAGGCAGGGGCATGAACTCGACGACGGCAACGCGCAGCCGGACGGCGCTCGCGGCGGCGCTCACCGCGTCGCGCGAGTATACGTTGTCGCTCTATGCGCACCTCGACGAGGCGCAGCAGCGGTTTCCGCAGATCGCCGTCGTCAATCTGCCGCGCTGGGAACTCGGCCACATCGGATGGTTCCAGGAGTTCTGGTGCCGGCGCTATCACCCCGACGACCGCGACGGTCGGCGCACGCCCTCGCACATCGCCGGCGCCGACGCGTGGTGGAACTCGCGCGACGTGCCACACGCCACGCGCTGGACACTGGCGCTGCCGGCGTGGCCGGCGATCCACGACTACCTCGCGCGCACGCTCGCCGACACGTTGGCCGATCTCGCCGGCCGCGACGACGGCGACACCTACTTCCACGAGCTTGCGCTGCTGCACGAGGACATGCACGGCGAGGCACTGCTGATGACGCTGCAGACGCTGGGGCTGCCGGCGCCGCCGACGCTGCCGCCGCCGCCCGCGGCGACCGGGCTGGCGGCGGTCCCGCCCGCGGCGGACTGCCGCGTCGCCGGCGGCGAGTGGCGGCTCGGGGCAAGCCCCGACGACACCCGTATGCGGTTCGTCTTCGACAACGAGAAATGGGCGCACCCGGTCGACGTCGCGCCGTTCGCCATCGCCCACCGCTGCGTCACCGAGGGGGAGTTCGCCGCCTTCGTCGCGGCCGGTGGCTATCGTCGGCGCGACCTGTGGAGCGACGAGGGTGCGCGCTGGCTCGACGGCTGCGGTCGCGATGCGCCCGCGTACTGGCGGCGTGTCCCGGACGGCTGGGAGGTCCGGCGGTTCGATCGCTGGCGGCCGCTGCAGCCCGAACTGCCGGTTCTCCACGTCAATCGCCACGAGGCCGAGGCCTGGTGCCGGCTGCACGGTCGCCGGTTGCCGACCGAGGCAGAGTGGGACTGCGCGGCGCACACGTTGGCCCTGCCGGCGGTGGGGGGGGCGGAGGCGGGCGCCACCGACCTCGACAGCGTCCACGGCGGCCCGCTGCCGGTTCCGGGCGGGCCGGGCCGCGGGCAGCGTCCGCAGCGGATGCTGGGCGGCGTGTGGGAATGGACGGCCAGCGCTTTCGCGCCGTACCCGGGGTTCGCGCCCGATCCCTACGCCGAGTACTCGCAGCCGTGGTTCGGCGACCACGCGGTGATCCGCGGCGGCGCCTGGTCGACGCGGTCCCGGCTGGTGCACCCGGGTTTCCGCAATTTCTACCGGCCTTCCCGCCACGACGCGTTCGTGGGTTTTCGCAGCTGCGCGCTCGATGGCGGCGGCTGAAAAACCCGAACCCGCGGCAGGGTGCGTCTGGCGCCCGTAAACGCAGGGAAATCATGACCCTGATCAACTCGTGCCGTCCGGCGCAACTTCCCTAGCAAGTGGCACAAGCGTAGCATTCGCGGTGCGAATCGCGGTCGAGGCCGATTTCCGTCAGCCGGAATGACGCCTGCATACACAACCATACGACCGAGCGCGCCACCAGGAGATTTGGCTTGAAGCCTTCGGATATCGCCCACCCGGATTACTTCCACAAAGTCGTCGATTGCCAATGGGCCTGCCCGGCCCACACCCCGGTCCCCGAGTACATCCGGCTCATCGCCGCCGGTCGGTACGACGACGCCTACCTGATCAACTGGAAGTCGAACGTGTTCCCGGGGATCCTCGGGCGCACCTGCGACCGGCCGTGCGAACCGGCGTGCCGCCGGGGCCGGGTCGAGGAAGGCTCGATCGAGCACCGCAAGTCGCACCTGAAGCCGGAGCCGGTCGCGATCTGCCGCCTGAAGCGCGTGACCTACGACTACAAGGACGACATCCGCAGCCGGCTTCCGCAGCCGCCGGCGAAGAAGAACGGCAAGCGCATCGCGCTCATCGGCGCCGGCCCGGCGTCGCTCACCGTCGCCCGCGACCTGGCGCCGCTGGGCTACCACTGCGTCGTGTTCGAGGCCGACGCGAAGCCGGGCGGGATGATGCGCTCGCAGATTCCGAAGTTCCGGCTGCCCGACTCGGTGATCGACGAGGAGTGCGACTACGTCCTCAACCTCGGCGTCGAGTATCGCGGCAACACCCGGATCGACAGCATGAAGGCGCTGCTCGCCGAAGGCTACGACGCCGTGTTCGTCGGCAGCGGCGCACCGCGCGGGCGCGAGCTCGACGTGCCCGGCCGCAAGGAAGCCGCGGCGCACATCCACCTCGGCATCGACTGGCTGGCGTCGGTGTCCTTCGGCCACATCCAGACGATCGGCAAGCGCGTCGTGGTGCTGGGCGGGGGCAACACGGCGATGGACTGCTGCCGCAGCGCGCGCCGGCTGGGCGGCGAGGAGGTCCACGTCGTCGTCCGCTCCGGCTACGCCGAGATGAAGGCATCGCCGTGGGAGAAGGAGGACGCCGAGCACGAAGGCATCCCGATCCACAACTTCCTGGTGCCCAAGGAAGTGCTGCACGACAGCGGCAAGCTCACGGGGATCGTGTTCGAGAAGGTCGCCGCGCAGTACGACGAGAAGGGGCGGCGCAGCCTGATCCCGACCGGCGAGCCCGACGTGACCTTCGAGTGCGACGACATCCTCGTCGCCGTCGGCCAGGAGAACGCGTTTCCCTGGATCGAGCGCGACCTCGGCATCGAGTTCGACCGCTGGGGGCTGCCGAAGCTGGACGAGGTGACGATGGCGTCGACGCGACCGGGGGTGTTCTTCGGCGGCGACGCGGCGTTCGGCCCGAAGAACATCATCTGGGCGGTGCGCCACGGCCACGACGCCGCGGTGTCGATCGACCTCCACTGTCGCGGCGAGGATCTCTCCGTGCGGCCGCCGCCGTCGTTCCTGCTCATCTCGCAGAAGATGGGCATCCACGAGTGGAACTACGACAACGCGGTCACCAGCGAGAAGCGGCACAAGGTTCCGCTGAAGGACATGGTGATCGCGCTCAAGGACATCCGGACCGAGGTCGAACTCGGCTTCGACCCGGCGCTGGCGCTCGCCGAGGCGCAGCGCTGCCTCAACTGCGACGTCCAGACCGTCTTCACCGACCGCCTGTGCATCGAGTGCGACGCCTGCGTCGACATCTGCCCGATGGACTGCATCACGTTCACCGCCGACGGTGACGAAGACGACCTGCGCGGCCGGTTGCGCGCGCCGTCGCCGAACCGCGCGCAGGCGCTCTACGTCTCCGGCCCGCTCAAGACGGCGCGGATCATGGTCAAGGACGAGGACGTCTGCCTGCACTGCGGGCTGTGCGCCGAGCGCTGTCCGACCGGCGCGTGGGACATGAAGAAGTCGCTGCTGGAAATGTCGCACGCCGGGGACAAGCCCCGCATCCACCTGCCGGCGCACCGCACGCGCCCGGCGGCCGAGCTCGCCGCGGAGTAGACCATGGCATCGATCAAGCGCATCAACGATTTCGTCGTCAAGTTCGCCAACGTCAACGGCTCCGGCTCGGCGTCGGCCAACGGCCTGTTCGCCAAGTCGATCCTGCGGATGGGCGTCCCGGTCGCCGCCCGCAACATCTTCCCGTCGAACATCCAGGGGATGCCGACGTGGTACGAGGTCCGCGTCGTCGAGGACGGCTGGCGCGGTCGCCGCGGCGGTGTCGAGCTGATGGTGGCGATGAACCCCGAGACCTGGAAGTCCGATTTGGCCGAGGTCGAGGCCGGCGGCTACGTCTTCTACGATTCCACCAAGGCGCTGCCGCGGGTGCCGATCCGCGACGACGTCACGCTGCTGGGCGTGCCGCTGACCGACATCTGCCACGAGGCGTACTCCGACGTGCGGCAGCGGCAGCTGTTCAAGAACATCATGTACGTCGGCGCCCTGGCGTCGGTGCTCGGCATCGAGGCCGACGTCGCCGACGGGCTGCTGGCGGTCCAGTTCCGCGGCAAGGACAAGGCCGTGCTGCTCGACGCCAACAAGCGGGCGTTCCGCCTGGGCTTCGACTACGCGCGAGAGAACCTCGAGCCGATCGGTCTCGCGATCGAGCGACGCGACCGCGTCGGCGACCGGATCTTCATCGACGGCAACGCCGCGTCCGGCCTCGGCGCGGTCTACGGCGGGGCGACGGTCTGCGCGTGGTATCCGATCACGCCGTCGACGTCGCTGCCCGAGGCGTTCTCGCGCCACGCGCGGCGGCTGCGGGTCGAGCCGGAGACCGGCAAGCACCGCTTCGCGTTCGTGCAGGCCGAGGACGAGCTGGCGTCGATCGGGATGGTCGTCGGCGCCGGCTGGAACGGCGCCAGGGCGTTCACCGCGACGTCGGGTCCCGGCGTCTCGCTGATGCAGGAGTTCCTCGGCCTCGCGTACTTCGCCGAAATCCCGGTGGTGCTGTTCGACGTCCAGCGCGGCAGCCCGTCGACCGGGATGCCGACCAAGACGCAGCAGTGCGACCTCATCCTCGCCGCCTACGCGTCGCACGGCGACACCAAGCACGTGCTGCTCTTCCCCGAGGACCCGACCGAGTGCTTCTCGATGGGCGCGCAGGCGTTCGACCTCGCCGACCGGCTGCAGACGCCGGTGTTCGTGATGCTCGACCTCGACATCGGGATGCAGGAGTGGCTGACCGCCCCGTTCCGCTGGGACGACACCCACCGGATGGACCGCGGCAAGGTGATGAGCTTCGACGACCTCGAGTCCGGCCGCGACTTCGGCCGCTACCTCGACGTCGACGGCGACGGGATTCCGTACCGCACGTGGCCGGGCACGCATCCCAAGCGGGGGGCGTTCTTCACCCGCGGCACGTCGAAGGACCGCTACGCCCGCTACACCGAGGACGGTCCGACCTACGTCGACAACATGCAGCGGCTGTTGCGCAAGTTCGAGACCGCGAAGTCGCTGGTTCCGGGCCCGCTGATCCAGCCGGCGGCGCAGCCCACGCGGACCGGCGTGATCTGGTACGGCTCCACCGGCGCGCCGATGGAGGAGTCGCTGGCGCAGCTCGAGGCGCAGGGCATCCACCTCGACCGGATGCGCGTGCGGGCCTTCCCGTTCGCCGACGAGGTGCAGGAGTTCATCGACGCGCACGACCGCGTGTTCGTCGTCGAGCAGAACCGCGACGGCCAGCTGCGGATGCTGCTCGTCAACGAGTGCGCGATCGACCCGGCCAAGCTGATCCCGGTGCTGCACTACGACGGCAACCCGCTGACGGCGCGGTTCCTGACCCGCGAGATCGCGGAGAAGGCCGCGCTGTTCAACGTCACCCCGCTGCGCCGTTCCGGCGTCGAGACGCAGCGCGGCGCCGCCGACTAGCCGCCCGCGCCGCCGTTACCGACCTCCGATCACCGACCTCCGATACCCGGCAATGACCTATCTCGCCAAACCGAAACTGCACCACCCCGACCTGCCCAAGAACGCCCTCGGCTACACGCGGCGCGACTACGAAGGGCCGGTGTCCACGCTGTGCGCCGGCTGCGGCCACGACTCGATCTCGGCGGCGATCATCCAGGCGTTCTGGCAGCTCGCGATCGAGCCGCACCGCGTCGCCAAGCTGTCCGGGATCGGCTGCTCGTCGAAGACCCCGACGTACTTCCTCGGCCAGTCGCACGGGTTCAACAGCGTCCACGGCCGGATGCCGTCGGTGCTCACCGGCGCCAATCTCGCCAACCGCGACCTGATCTACCTCGGCGTCTCCGGCGACGGCGACTCGGCGTCGATCGGCATGGGCCAGTTCGCGCACAGCATGCGGCGCGGCGTCAACATGGTGTACATCGTCGAGAACAACGGCGTGTACGGGCTCACCAAGGGCCAGTTCTCGGCCACCGCCGACCGCGGGTCGAAGGCGAAGCACGGTCCCGTCAACAACGACGAGCCGATCGACCTCGTGCTGCTGGCGCTGGAGCTCGGCGCGACCTTCGTCGCCCGCAGCTTCTCCGGCGACAAGGCGCAGCTGGTGCCGCTGATCGAGGCGGCGGTGCGGCACAAGGGGGCGGCGTTCATCGACGTGGTCAGCCCCTGCGTGACCTTCAACAACCACAGCGGCTCGACCAAGAGCTACGACTACGTGCGTGCGCACAACGAGGCGGTGAACTCGCTCGACGTCATCCTGCGCCGGGACCCCATCGCCGCGGACTACCCGCCGGGCAGCGTCCAGGACGTGCTGCTGCACGACGGCACGACGATCCGCCTGCGCAAGCTGCACGCCGACTACGATCCCACCGACCGCGTGGCGGCGATCACCTACCTGCACCACCGGCACGCCGCGGGAGAGGTGGTGACCGGGCTCTTGTACGCGCAGCCGGGTTCGGCGGACCTGCACGACGCGCAGAACACCGTCGCGGTGCCGCTCAACACGCTGGGCGACGCGGAGCTCATCCCGGGCAGCGCGGCGCTGGCGGCGCTCAACGCGGCGCTGCGCTGAACGCGTCCTCCCGGACGCGCCGTTCAGCGCGGCGGGTTCAGAACAGCGACTCCTGCTCGGGGTCGTGGGCCGGCGGCACCGGCGCGGCGGCCGCCGCCGGCGCGCCGCCCCCCGCCGGGCGGATCAGCGATTCGTCGTCGTTGCGCACCGAGTTCACCCGCGTCGAGACCGGGTGGCAGACCATCGCGGCGGCGGGGTAGGGGGCGAGCAGCGCGTCGGCCTCGGCGCGTGCGGGATCGAGCCACTCGCCGTAGTGCTCCGGTGCGACGATCACCGGCATCCGGTCGTGGAACCGCCGGACCAGCGCGTTGGCCTCGGTGGTCACGATCGTGCAGCTGTCGACCACGTCGCCCTCGCTGCCGAGCCAGCGCTCGCAGAGCCCCGCGAGCGCGAACAGCGCGCCGTCCTGCAACCCGATGTGCAGCGGTTCCTTGTGCGGCGGCGTGCCGGGGACCTCGCGCCACTCGTAGAAGCCGTTGGCCGGCAGCAGGCAGCGGTGGCGCCGGTACGCGGTCCGGAACGACGGCTTCGTCGCCAGCGTCTCCGCGCGGGCGTTGATCATCCGGGCGCCGATCGACGGGTCCTTCGCCCAGCGCGGAACGAGGCCCCAGCGCATCCGCACCAGCTCGCGCCTGCCCTCGACGTTGACGCGCACCACCGGCACGTCGGTCATCGGCGCGATGTTGTAGCGGGCGTGGACGTCGGGTGGGCGGGCGAGGCCGAACGCCAGCGCGATCGCCGTCGGATGGCTGTGGAGCTCGTAGCGGCCGCACATGGCGGCTACCTCGTGGTCGCCGCCACGTCGCGCGTCGGCCCGGCCGCCGGCGTCGATTCCAGCAGCCGGCGGGCGGACTTGGCGACCTGCAGCGTGTCCCAGTAGGCGTACGCGCCGACGGCGGCGGCGCCCACGGCCGGAACCCAGCGCGCCGCGACGCTGCCGGCGAGCCGCCGCGAGACGCCCACGCCGAGCCGAGTGAGCGCGCTGCGCAGCGCGCCGCCGGACAGCTGCTGCACGATCGCCCGCTGGCCGGCACGCACGACGACGTCGCGGACGACGTGGCTCGCCATGTGGCGGAACAGGCAGTACATCATGTGCGAGCGGGTCAGTTCGGCGGTGCGGCCGTGCAGCGCGAAGATGTCGGCGACCATCTGCCGCTGGACCTTCCACAGCAGGTAGAGATCCGGCAGCACCGTCAGCATGCCGAGGGGGCCGGGCGGCAGCGCGAGCGACCCGGACAAGAGCGCGGCGCGGCGCGCCGCCTCGTTCGCGATCCGCTCGGCGGCGGCCTGCGGCTCCGCGACCGGCGCCGTCGTCGGCGCGGGAATCTCGGACAGCACCCGTTCGATCGTCCCGGTCACCTCGCGGGTACCGGGGGTTTCGGCGGCGGGAATCGGAAGCTGGGCTTTGGGCATCGCACTCCCACTCCAAGGTCCAGGGCCGCAGGCTCGGGCCGCCCGCGGGCGCGTCCGGGCGCCTGCGGACCGTGTCGCGTCGGCGCCGCCGCGGGGCGGTCCCGCCGGCGCACGCTAGCGCTGGCCAGCGGTCCTAGAATAGCAGAAGGCCCGGACGGGGACGCATCGGCGCCGCCCGTGAGCCCGGAGCCGGAGGTCGCGATTGTCTGCTTCGCTGCTGCTCTTCGTGCACCTGGTCGCGGTCGTGATCTGGGTCGGCGGGATGTTCTTCGCGCACCTCGCGCTGCGGCCGTCGCTCGCCCTGCTCGATCCGCCGGCGCGGCTCGCGCTGATGGCGGCGACGCTGGGCCGCTTCTTCGCCTGGGTCGTCGCCGCGGTGCTGGCGATCCTGGGCAGCGGCGGTGCGCTGATGCTGGTCGCGCCGGCGGCCGGCGGCGCCGGCAGCGTCAGGTTGATGGCGCTCATCGGCGTCGCCATGGCGCTGATCTTCGGCTACATTCGCCTGCGGCCGTACCCGCGCCTGGTTGCGGCAGTCGCCGATCGCCGCTGGCCCGATGCCGGCGCGGCGCTCGCCGCGATCCGGCGCCTGGTCGCGCTCAACCTCGTGCTCGGGCTGGTCACGCTCGCCGTCGCCGTCGTCGGGCGGGCGATAAACTGACGGGCTTGCCGATCGGCCCCGCTCGCCGGTCGGGGTGTCATCCATCAACCCGGGCCCCGCAGTGCGCATATTCGGATTCGCCGGCTGGTCCGGCAGCGGCAAGACGACGCTGATCGAACAGGTGATCCCGCGGCTGGTCGACCGCGGCCTCGCCGTGTCGCTGATCAAGCACGCCCACCACCGGTTCGACGTCGACCACCCCGGCAAGGACTCGTTCCGCCATCGCAAGGCCGGATGCCGCGAGGTCCTGGTGACCTCCGACACGCGCTGGGCGCTGATGCACGAGCTGGGCGATCGCCCGGAGCTGACACTGCCCGAGGCGCTCGCGCTGCTCGGGCCGTGCGACCTCGCGCTGGTCGAGGGCTACAAGGCATTCGCCATTCCGAAGCTCGAGGTCTGGCGCGCCGCGCTCGGCAAGCCGGCGCTGCATCCGGGCGATCCCCACATCGTCGCGGTCGCCAGCGACAGGCTCGATTGCCTGCCGCCCACGGCGCTGCCGTGCCTTGCGCTCGACGACTACGATGGCGTTGCAACACTGGTCGTCGAACGTGCGGCGCCTGCTGCCGCCGCCATTGACGCCGGGCGCGCCGCACGAGTACCTTGAACTTGTGTCGGTAATGCGGAGTCGAAAAGCAGACGCTGTCGGGATCGACGCGAGCGATGGAATCGACCGATTGGTTGGATTGATTTGTTGTTATGAAACAATACATTACGGCGATTTTCTCGATTTCACTTTCGGTCGCTGCCGGGTTCGCCCAAGCCGCACCGGGTGATACCGCGGGCTTCTATGGCGGTGTTTCGCTGCGCGAGGCGGCCGTCGAGGGCCCGAGCGTCACGTTCGGTCCGGCGCTTTCCGGATGGGCCGGGTATGCGCCGCCCGCCGCCGACGATACCGGCGCGCGGGCACTGGTGTTCGGCGGCTACCGCTTCGCCAACCAGGTTGCCCTCGAGGCGGCGTTCTCCAGTGCCGACCGCTACCTGCTGCGCCCGACGGGCGTGCCGACGCTGCGCCGCGGCGTGGGCCTGGACCTCAGCGGCAGCGCCGCCGGCCTGGGCGACCTGCAGTCGCGCAGCTGGAACGTCGACGTCTACACGGCGTGGACGTTCCGGCGGTCGCTCGCGTTCTACGGGCGGCTCGGGTACGCGCAGGCGGAGGCGCATCCGTTCTACGGTGTCAGCGGCGCCGGGCCGGAACGGCGCGGCCGCGACGCGCTGAGCTACGGCGTCGGCCTGCGCTACGACCTCAATTCCACGCTCGGCCTGCGGCTCGAGTACGCGCGCAGCGGCCGGTACACCGGCGACATCGGCAGCGGCTTCCTCGACGGCGACCAGGTCGGCGTCGGCCTGCAGCTGCGGTTCTGACGCGGCGGCCGGGCGTCGCCTTCCGGGTAGAATGGCGCCGGCCGCAGGCGGTTGCGGCGCCAGCACTTCCCCATGGATCTTCCCGCGCGTTCGCCCGTGAAGCTCGTCTACCTCGCCCGGTTGCGCGAGGCGTTCGACTCGACCGGCGAGCCCGTCGACCTGCCGGCCGACGTTGCCACCGTCGCCCAATTGCGCACGTGGCTCGCGGCCCGCGGTGGTCGCTGGGCGGAGGAACTCGCCCCCGGCCGTGCGGTGCGGTTCGCCGTCAATCACGCGATGGCGACGGCGACGACCACGGTGGCCGCCGGCGACGAGGTCGCGCTGTTCCCGCCGGTGACCGGAGGCTGAGGATGCCGCCAGCGCCAGCGTCGGGTCGTGTGCGGGGAACCGGTGCACCGCGAGCGGTGCCCGCCGGTCGGCCGGTCGGGTGAGCGGATGGCCGTTCGCGTCCAGCAACAGGATTTCGACGTCGGCACCGAGATCGCCGCGCTGCGGGCCGGTGACGCGCGCGTCGGGGCCGTTGCCGTGTTCGTCGGCACCGTGCGGGCCGAGAACGACGCCGCCAGCGTGGCCGCGATGACGCTCGAGCACTATCCCGGCATGACCGAGAAGGCGCTGGCCGCCATCGAAGCCGACGCCCGCGGCCGCTGGTCGCTCTACGATGCGCTGATCGTCCACCGGATCGGACGGCTCGCGCCTTGCGACCAGATCGTGCTCGTCGTCGTCACCGCCGCCCATCGTGGCGAGGCCTTCGCGGCCTGCGAGTTCATCGTCGATTACCTCAAGACCCGGGCGCCGTTCTGGAAGAAGGAGGAGACGCCGGCCGGGGCGCGGTGGGTCGACGCCCGCGTCGCCGACGACGATGCGGCGGCACGCTGGGAGCGCGGCAGCTGACGCAAGCCGGTTGCGCTAAGGGCGTTTTGGCGCGATAATTGGCCTGACCACTTGACCAGTTCGATCCGCCGGCGTAGCGTTCCACCCATGGTGACACCCGATTCGCCCACCCGCCTCATCGCCCTCGACTGGGGTACCTCGTCCGCGCGCGCGTACCGCCTCGGCGCGGCCGGCGACGTGCTCGAGCGGCGCGAGGCCCCGCTGGGAATCCTGCACGTCCGTTCCGGCGGCTTCGGCGCCGCGCTGGTCGAGCTGCTGGGAGACTGGGCGGCGCTGGCCGTGCCGCGGATCGCCGCCGGCATGATCGGCAGCCGGCAGGGCTGGATCGAGGCCCCATACGTCGATTGTCCCGTCGACGTCGCCGCCCTGGCGGCAGGGCTCGTGCGCACGCCCGGCGGCGAGATGGCGATCGTACCGGGGCTCGTCTGCCGCGACAGCGACGGCGTACCGGACGTGCTGCGGGGCGAGGAGACGCAACTCGCCGGCGCCGTCGGCGACGACGAGCCCGACGTCGTCGCCGTGCTGCCCGGCACCCACAGCAAGTGGGCGCGCGTGCGCCACGGCCGGATACTCGATTTCTCGACCTACATGACCGGCGAGCTCTATGCGGTGCTCGTCGGCCACAGCATCCTGGGCCGCCTCGCCTCGCCGCGCGCCGACGGCTTGCCGCCGGCGCAGGACGCGTTCGTCGCCGGCGTGCGGCGCGGGCTTGCCGCGTCGGGGCTCTCGCATGCCGTCTTCGGCGCCCGGACGCGCGCGCTGCTGGGCGAGTTGCCCGCCGACGAGATCGGCGACTGGCTGTCGGGGGTGTTGCTCGGCGAGGAGATCGCCGCCGCCCGGCGCTGGCTCGGCGGCGCGGCGCTGCGGGCGCCAGTCCGGGTGATCGGCAGCGACGCGCTGGCGCAGCGCTACCGGGTCGCACTCACGGAAGGCGGGATCGCCGCCGTGGCCGGGCCGCCGGACGCAGCGGCACTGGGGCTCTACCGGATCGCCGAGATCGCGGGGTGGTGCCGATGAGCGGCGACGCCGGCGCGTTCTTCCGCGCTGCCGTCGAGCGGATGCCGTTGCTCGCGGTGCTGCGCGGCGTGCAACCGGCCGAAGTCGGCGCCATCGGCGCGGCGCTGGTCGATGCCGGCTTCACCGTCG
>WBZP01005668.1_pt1 | contig 12616 bp, 6 predicted proteins | sample 5204301 | NCBI WGS metagenome assembly WBZP01 (sample SAMN12412401, study PRJNA552823) | activated sludge metagenome | isolation source: activated sludge from nitrification reactor of wastewater treatment plant... | place: USA: Pennsylvania | collected 2017
TGGATGACCGTGCCGTCGTACCTCAAGCAGGTGCTGATGATCCAGGAGTGGGGGCCGGATCCCTCGCGCGGGTGGAACTTCCCCGCCTGGTCGCTGTCCATGGAGTGGCTGGCCTACCTGTTCTTCCCGCTGCTGGTCCTGGTGCTGTGGCGGGTGAAGGACCGGTTGCCCCCGGCGGCGCTGGCCATCATCGCCTTCCTCTGCCTGACTCCGTTGCTGTACATCGGGTTCACCCGTGACAACGACCCGTTCCTCGTGCAGGGCTGGGCGAGCACCATCCGCATCGCCACAGAATTCACCGCGGGCAGTTTCACCTACCTCGCGGTACGTCGCTGGCAGGACAGCGCCGGAGCCAAACGGTCCGCCCACGTGCTGGCCTGGGTGCTGCCCATCCTGATCGTCGTGATCGCCGTGGTGATGGGCAACATCCCGGGCCTGCAGTGGGAGGGTCTGCCCGACGAGGCGCCCCGCGGGTACGTGGTGATCATCCCGTTGCTGGTGCTGTGGCTCGGCGCGCTGGCGCTGAGCAATGGCGCCCCGTCACGGTTCCTGAGCACCCACACGTTGGTCCTCGGTGGGTTCATCTCCTACTCGCTGTATCTGATCCACATCGTCTGGTACGGGCTGTGGCGCGCCGGGATGCAGTTCATCGGGATCGACGGCGGGCCCATCTACCTGCTGAGCACGATCTTCCTGATCGTCTCCACCGTCGGATGGGCCTACCTGATGTGGCGGTTCGTCGAAGAACCGGCACGGGAGTGGATGCGCAGCAAGGCTGGGGCCCGCAAGGTGCCCACCGAGGAAGCCGGCGAACAGGCCCGCTGAGCTGATGGCGATCCTGCGCGTCGGCAGCTACAACCTCCTGCACGGCATGCGCGTGCTCGGCGGCGCGCAAGAGGGCGACACCCAGGCCCTCTGGGACAGCGTGCACAGCCTGGATGTGGATGTCCTCGGACTGCAGGAGGTGGACGCCGCCCAGCCCCGCAGTGACTCGGCCGACCAGACTGCCGTGGCCGCCGATGCCCTCGGGGCCGCTTCGTGGCGATTCGTCCCCACGGTGTCCGGCACCCCGGGACCGCAGGCGGACTTCCGCCCGAGCACGGCCGAGGACGTGGCCGCCGCCGCTCGGGGCGACTACGCGCAACCGCTCTACGGCGTCGGGCTGGTGACCAGGCATCCCGTGCGGGAGTGGCACCACCTGATGATGCCCGCGGCGCGTATGACGATGCCGCTGCTGGTGCCTGGCAACCCGAAGCCGCGGATGCTGCGCGTACCGGACGAACCCCGGGCGGTGGTGGCCGCGGTTCTCGACCTGCCGACGCCGATCACCGTGGCGACCGTCCACCTGTCGTTCGTCCCGGTGTTCAACATCCGGCAACTGCGGCAGGTGCGCGACTGGCTCGCGGGCCTGCCGCGACCACTGATCCTGATGGGCGACTTCAACATCCCGGGCCGGATCCCGGGGCGCGTCACGGGGTGGCACGAGGCGGAACTCGGCGCGACGTACCCCGTGTTCAAACCGCGCATCCAGTTCGACCACATCCTGTCCGACGGCATCCGGCCGCAGTCGCCGGCAGTGCGTCCCCTGCCCGTCTCAGATCACTGCGCAGTCACGGCTTCGTTCGCCCTCTGAGCCAGCATGTGCGCCAGGTCATCGGCGGACAGCACCGGCGGACGCACCACCTCCGCATCGCGCACGTAGACGAACGCAGCGTCTATCCGATCGAGGGCGGCACCGGTCTGCTGGGCCCAGCCGAGCCGGTAGACGGACAACTGCAACGGATCAGCCGTCTGGGCGCGGTTGGTCTTCCAATCGACGATGTCGAACGTGCCGTCCGGATACTGGAAGACCGCGTCGATCACACCGCGCACCACCATCGCACCCACCCGCACGGCGATCTCCGTCTCCACGGCCACCGGGGTCATGGTCGCGTACGGGGTGCTGCGGTAGCCGGCGATGAGCTCGCCGAGTTCGTCGTCGTCCACGCGATCTGCGTCGAGCGCCTGATCCCACTCCGGGATGAGCGCGAGCTGTTCATGCGAGGCCGCCACCCACTCGTGGAACGCCGTACCGCGCGCGGCCGCCTCGCCGGTGACCCTCGGCATCGGCCTGGCGAGATCGCGCGCGAGACCGTCCGGGTCCGCCGCGGCACGCATCAACACCGACGTGCTGAGCACCGACGGAAGATCGACCGCTGTCACCGGAAGCGATTGCTCGTACTCCCGCTGGGTCACCGCCGCGATGTCGCGGTCGAGGCGGTCCAGCATCCCCGACTCCTCGAGTGTCAGGGTCTGCGACGTCGCTGCCGGCGGCGCGACGTCGGCATACACCTCCTGTGTGATCGGCCATGCGACATCTCCTGACCGGCGCACCGAGGCGGTCTCAGAGGCCTGCGGCACCCACGGGTCACAGGTCACGCCAGGGACCTCGCTGATCGTCGTCAAATAGACGCTCGGTCCACGGGACTTGCCCTCGTCATCCCAGTGGTGACCCGAGGCGAACAGGCAGTGGCGGGCACGGGTCAGAGCCACGTAGGCCAGGCGGTTCTCCTCCCAGGCATCCGCCTGCCGGTACTGATGCTTGAGTGACTCCTCGGCCTTCTTGAAGCCGTCGGTGAACGCACCACCTGCCGCGGTCCACCCTGGCAGTGCGGGAAGCCGCTCCCGGTCTCCCCGCAGCGTGTTCGGCAGGACCCCGTAATGGCGCGTCCACATCGATCGGCCCTGCGCCGAGGGGAACACCCGCTCACTGAGCGCAGGCACGAACACACAGTCCCATTCGAGACCCTTCGCGCGGTGGACGGTCATGACCCGCACCGCCTCACCACGGACAGGGAAGTCGCTGTCCGGGGTCTCGTCGAGGCTGACCGCGAAGTCCAGCCAGCGCAGGAAGGCCGCCACCGACGGGTCGTCGTGCGCGCGCCGGTAGGTCCCGATCACGTCGAACAACGCCGCCAGTCCGTCGATCCTCGTGTCCGCCGACGGCCCGAGGCGCACCTCGACGCCGAGGCCCGACATCTCGACGATCCGGTGCGCCGCCTCCTCCACGCCCGTGACGAGCGCCGGGCGCATCGCGTCCAGGGAGTCGGTGAACTCGCGCAAACGGATCCGGGCCTCGTCGCTGACGTCCGGACCGGGGTCGTACACGGCCTCCAGCAGGCTCACGACGTCCACCGGGTCGACGTCGGCCACGGCGGCCTTCAACTGCGCGGGGAAGTCGCCAGGGTCGGCCTGCGGACCCGCCACCAACAGCTGCGCGCGTCGTCCCAGCACCGCGAGATCACCCGGGCCGATCCGCCAACGGGGCCCGGTGAGCAGCCGCACGAGGCTCGGATTGTCAGCCGTCTCCAGCACGCGGAGCATGCTCAGGACCTCAACGACCTCCGGGATGTGCAGCACCGATCCCAGCGATGCCGCAGCCACGGGGATACCTGCGTCCCGCAACTCCTGCGCCACCTTCTGGACGTAATCGTTCGTGCGGCACAGCACTGCGATCTCATCGACAGGGGCGCCGTCGGCGAGTTGCTCACGGACCTGCTCGATGAGCCACACCATCTCGTCACCCCAGGTGTTGTGCAGGGCGGCCTGCACGCGGCCGGGAGCCTCCCCGCCGGGCTGCAGCACCTCCACGTCGGGGTGCTGCACACGGACAGGTGCGGCTACCGCGTTGGCCACGTCCAGGATCAGCGACCCCGAGCGACGGTTGGTCCGCAGTGTCCTGACGGCGGCCGGGCCGGAGGAGGTCGCGAAGTGTTCGACGAACCCGTCGATGTTGGCGACCGACGCGCCGCGCCATCCATAGATGGCTTGCAACGGATCGCCGACGGCAGTCAGCGGATGGCCATTGCCGAACAGGTTCTGCAGCATGAGTCGCTGCGCGACGGAGGTGTCCTGGTACTCGTCCACAAGTACCACCCGATACCGCTCCCGCAGGCTCTCACGGACGTGCGGCACCGCACTGGCCGCTACCGCGTACCGCATGAGATCGGCGAAACTCACCACCGCGTCGGCGGCGCGGTCCGCCCGGACCTCCTCGACCACCTGCGACGCGATCAGCCTCCGCTGTGCAGCGGTCCGCGCGTCCCGCGCGGCCGCGGTGGCCTGCGAGGACAGCGCATCGATGAGCCGACGGTCGTGGTCACGCAGCTGCTCCGGGGTCACCAGGTGTTCGGACAACTCGTCGTCCAGGGCCGCCACCCGATCACTGACGGTCTTGACCACTGCGGTCCCCAGGGCCTCGCAGCCGACGTCACTGGCGGCCACGGTCCGGTAGGTGCGCGCGGCGAGGTCGGTCGGTGTGAGCAAGACCGACGAAGGCTCGGCTCCGATCAGCAACCCCCACTGGGACAGTAGGTCGATCGCGAACGCGTGGTAGGTCTGGATCGTCGGATCGGCCCCCCCACCATCGCCGTGTTCCAACGCACTGAGCAGGGCCCGGACGCGCGTTCCGAGTTCACCGGCGGCCTTGTTCGTGAATGTCAACCCCAGCACCTCGTCGGCGGCGACCTGCCCAGAACCCACCAGCCAGAGGACCCGGGCAGCCATCACAGTGGTCTTTCCGGATCCGGCCCCGGCGAGGACCAGAAGCGGGGCGTTCATCGGCGCCGAGATCGCCGCCCACTGCTCGTCACTGGGCGCGAACCCGAGGATCTGGGCCAGCTGTTCGCGGGTCATGGCCGCACCTCGGCCCCACGCGGATCGGCTGGACAGGAGTCAGCCACCGCACACATGCGACAGCCGGGACCGGGCCGCGCCACAGCCAACTCCGCCCGCAACCCGGAGACCGCCGCCTCCAGCACCGGGGTGAGCCACGAGAGGTCCGCGTCATCCTGGCGCATCAGGCGAGCACCGGGCTCACTCTGGGTGCGCGGCGGGTCCTGCCGCAGGTACAGCAGTTGCGCCACAGACGTACCGTCGACGCCCAACTCCCCAAGGTCGGCGATCCACCGGTACAGCCCCAGTTGGATGTGCTCGGCCACATCGGCCTTGGTGGGTGCGTTCTTGCCGGTCTTGAAATCGGTGATGACGATCTGCTCGCCGTGCTTGTCCACGCGGTCGGCCTTCCCCCGCACGTGCAGGGCCTCTCCCGACGGCAGCGTCACCTCGGCGTCGAACGCGACCTCGGCGCCGACGAAATCACCGGACAGGCTCGCCATCCAATCCAGCAGGCGACGCGTGGCCTGCTGCGCCTGGTCGCGCTCGTACGAGGCCTGCCATCCCTGCTCGTAGCCCATGGCGTGCCACACCGTGTCAAGCACGTCACCCACCGCCGCCTCGTCCGGGACGAGGTCCCCACCGGCGATCGCCTGTGCGCACAGGTGCAGCAGGTTGCCGAACGCGAGACTCGTCGAGGCGACTCCTGAGGCCCGCACGCGCTTCTCCAGGAACCACCTGCGTGGGCACTGCACGTAACTCTCGATACCCGAGGCCGACACCGGCAAGGGCTGGTCGGGGTGGAACCACGGGGCGGGGTTGTCTGTCCAACGGCGGTGTCCCCACCAGGTCTGCGGATCCGCCCATCCGAAGATCGGAAGACCCCGGCTGTCACGCACCGTCGCAAGATCGAGCAGACGCTGCCACACCGCGTGGCGCATCGCCGGTGAGGTGTTCGCATCGTCGAGGATCTGCCGCAACCCCGCGACCACGCCGGTGGGCGTGAGTGGGCGCCGGGGCCTGCCGGGTACTGTCACCACCTCACCGTCACCGGCGGCCAGGCTGATGTAGGGCGAGGCTGTCGGACCCTCGTCGGCGCTGCCGTTCACGGCAGTCACCACCAACGCCCGGCTCGCGCGGGTACAGGCCACGAAGAAGAGCCGCCGCTCCTCCAGCGCCTGTTGCTCGCGCCATCCCGGGTCCGGCTGCCCTGTGAGCAGCCGGCCACGTGCCCGCAGATCCGGCCACAGCCCCTCCTGCACCCCCGCCACGACCACCAGCGGCCACTGGCTGCCCTTGGCCCGGTGGGCGGTGACCAGCCGGACGGCCTGCCGGTTCCACCCCTTCTGCAGGTCCGGGGCTGCGGGGATCACCTGCTGATCGAGTTGCTCGAGGAACTGCGACACGGACCGCACGGACTCGAACGCCCGGTCCATCTGCTCGGCCTGATCGAACAACTCCATCACAGCGTCGAGTGCCTGGTTGGCCTCGCGTGCGTGCCGGCCGCCCTCGAGTGCGTCGCGCCGTAGCCGCTGCGGCCAGTCGGTCGCCCGCCACACCTGATCGAGGATCCGTACGGTGGACCGACGGTCGGCCACCGCCTCACTGGCACGATCCAGGATCTGCGCCAGTGTGAGCACAGGTTGGGCGATCTCCGGATCAGCCCCGGCGACCAACTCGGGATCCCGCAGACTCCCGGCGATCAGGTCGTGTGAGGATCCGGGCGCCTCCTGCCCGGCCGCTGCCGCTTCCCGGCGTAGATGGCGGCCCAGACGCGCGATCCGCCGCGCGTCCATGCCGATGAGTGGCGAGCCGAGCAGCGCCACGGCGCGCTGCGCGGTCAGACCCCCATCGACGTCACCTGCCACCCGCAGGACATCGAGCAGTGGCCGCACCGACGGCGTCACGGCCAGCGGGATGTCGTCACGTGCGACCTCCACCGGGATCCCCGCGGCCAGCAGGGCGCGCTGCAGTACCGGCAGATCGCGGCGCCCGGACCGCACCAAGACCGCCATCTGCGACCACTGCAGTTGCAGCCCTGGAAACACCTCGGAGGAGCCCGCATGGACTCGGCGCAGGAGGTCGGCGAGGTGGTCGGCCTGCGCGGCGTCGGATTCATACACGCGCACCGCCACCGCACCGCGATCATCCCCGTGTGGCTCCGGCGATCGGTGCGCCTGAACCGATTGGGCATCGATGCCGTTCAGGGCGTTGCGCGGCACGACCCGACGCGCGACCTCAGCGATGGCCGGCCCGAAACGCCGCGTGGTCTGCAAGGCGATGGTGGTGCAGGCGGGCAGCGCGAAGACCCGCTCGAAGTCGAGGATGCCTTGGGCATCGGCGCCGCGGAATCCGTAGATGGACTGGTCCGGATCTCCCACGGCGATCACCTGTGCACCGTGCGCGGCCAGCTGCTGCAGCAGCGCGACCTGCGCCGGATCGGTGTCCTGGTACTCGTCGACGAAGATCGTGCGCAACGCACGCACCGAGGCCGGGGGGTTCCGGCGCAACAGGTCGGTGGCCCGGTTGATCATCTCCGCGTAGTCGACGGTGCCGGACAACCCGAGGATGTCGAGGTACTCGCCGTAGACGCCCGCGGCCCCAGCGAGCAACGGATGGTCATCAGCCACAGCGCCGGGCGGAACCCCCTGGGACTGCGCGGCACTGATGAACGACCGCATCTCCTCGGTCAGCCCGCGGCTGTTCCGGGCCTGTTCAAGCGCGGCCGGAACGTGCGAGGACCTGCGCAGGATCTCGCGCAGGACCGTCTCCTGTTCCGGGGCCCCCATCAGGCGGATCGCGGGGTCCTCCTGCTGCAGGAGGCGATGGGCAAGGGCGTGGAACGTGGTGGCGACCGGCACCGGACCGTCCCCGGACGTCAGTCGGTCCCGCAGTTCACGGGCGGCCATCCGCCCGTAGGTGAGAACGAGCATCGAACCGACCGGCTGTCCGCGCTGGATGCGGTGCTGCACGGCCGCGACGATCACACTGGTCTTGCCCGTCCCCGGACCGGCCAGCACGCGCAGGTGCCCATGCTCATGCTCGATGACCGCGCGCTGCGCAGCATCGGGCTCGAACGCCGAGGTCTGCGGTTGCGGCCAGTTGAGTCCGATCCCCTGGGCCATGCCACCAGCACACCACACGGGTGGGACAGACAACCCGCAAACCCTGCACGGCCGCCGGGCACATCACCATTCATCTGACACCATGCAAGGGTGACCAACGGCGAGTCCCGCGCGCCGGCGTCCGACGTGTCGGACCCGGGTCCCGAGGCGCCACGTGAGGCGGACCAGCCCACGGTGCGGCTCGGGGGATCGCCGCTGCCACAGACCCCGGTGGACGCCACCACGGCTTTCGCCCCGCCCCCAGCCCCGGAACCCGCTCCGGCCATCGAGGAGGACTCGGCGACCATCCCCGGTGACGACCTGGTCCCACCGGCCGTGACCAGCCACGACGCCCCCCGACTGCCCCCGCCGGCGGCCCCACTGCCCCCGCCCTCGCGCGATGCCGACCTCGAGACCGTGGTCATCGAGGCCGACGTCATCCCGCGTCGCCTGCGCCGGCCGATCGACCTGCTGCGCCTGCTCTCGGCCTTCGCACTGGCAGCGGTCATCCTCGCGATCTCCTACTTCGCCTCTGCCGCCGCGGCCGGACTCGAAAGTGACCTGACGAAGGCGTCCGACCGGATCCCGTCGATCATCGTGGTGGCCGCCAATCTCATCGGCCTGCTCGGCGTGCTGGCGCTTCCGATCGCAGCGGCCTTCGACCTGATGATCCGGCGCCGGGGCCGGATGCTCGCCGAAGCCCTCGCCGGCCTCGTGGTGGCCGTCATCCTGACCTCGGCGATCGCCTGGATCATCACCAGATACCCCAACCCGCGACTGCTGCTCACCCTCACCGGCCAGGAGACCCCGGGGCAGTTGCCCCCGCTCAACGCGATCCTCGCCGGACTGGTGGCGTTCGTGACGATCGCCCGCCTGGTCGAACGACCGCGATTCGGACCGATCTCGATCGTGGTCGTGGCCGCGATCGTTCTGGCCAACATCGTGACCGGTGGGATCACAGCCACTGCGCTGGCACTGTCCATCCTGTTGGGCTGGGTCGTCGGGCTGTCGATGCGCTACATCCTCGGCACGCCGACCACGCGGCCGAGCGGGCTGGCCGTGGCCACGGCGTTGGAGGAGGTGGGCTATCCGGTGACCGTGCTGAGGGCCCACCGTGAGTTCAGCGCCGGCCGCCGCTACGTCGCCACCACCCGGGCCGGGGAGACCCTCAACGTCCTGGTCATCGACCGGGACCTTGAAGGTGCTGGGGTGGCCGCCAACGTATGGCGCACCCTGCGCGTGCGCGACGACAGCGCGCCGTCGCGGTTGAGTATGCGCCGTCGCCTCGAGCGCACGGCGCTGCAGGCGTACGCGAGTCAGGCGGCCGGCGCCCCGACCCCGGAACTGCTCGCTGCCGTGCAGGTGGATGAGGATGCGGCACTGCTGGCCTTCCCCCGCATCGACGGACGCACCTTCGAGCAGATCGGATCGGACCTGTCCGACACCGATCTCGACAATGCCTGGCGCGCTGTGCGGTCCCTGCACGATCGCGGAATCACGCACCGATCGCTGACGGCCAGCCATCTTCTGCGCGACGACAACGGCAAGGTATGGCTCCTGCACCCGGAGGAGGGCGCGGTCGCCGCCAGTGACGTCGCCCAACGCGTTGACCTCGCGGAACTGCTCTGCACCCTGTCCATGCTCACCGACCCCGACCGGGCGGTGGCGTCGGGTCAGCGAGTGCTCGGGCCGTTGCGACTGGCCAAGGCTCTCGGCGTCCTGCAGCCCATCGCCTTGTCGAGCGAGACGCGGCGCGCCATTCGCAAGCGCAAGGACCTCTTGGTCCAGTTGCGGGACCTGCTGCTCGAGATGTCCCCCAACCCCAACCCGGAACAGGTCGAACTCGAACGCCTCCGCCCCCGGATGCTGCTGACAGTGGTGGCGGGCACGGTCGCCGGGTACATCCTGCTGACGCAGTTGGCCCAGGTGAACCTGGCCACCCTGCTGACCGATGCGAACTGGGGTTGGGCATTGGTGGCGCTCGTACTGTCCGGCCTGACGTACATCGCGGCGGCCATGGCGCTCGAAGGCTTCGTCCCCGAACGACTGCATTTCTTCCGCACCTTCCAGGCGCAGCTGGCCGCGTCGTTCGCGACCCTGATCTCACCACCGACGCTGGGCGCGGTGGCGGTCAATCTGCGTTACCTGCAGCGCGCCGGGGTCCACCCGGCACTGGGCGCGGCGAGCGTCGGTGTGTCGCAGGTGATGGCATTCGTCGTACACCTGTTGATGCTGCTGGGATTCGGTGTCATCGCCGGCACCAGGCAGGAGAGCGACTTCAGCCCGCCCTCATGGGCGATCTTCGTGCTGCTCGGTGGGCTGGCGGCCGCGGTGTTCCTGTTGTTGCTGCCGTGGACACGCAAGTGGATCACCCGGCGCATCCGACCGATCTTCCAACAGGTGGGACCGCGTCTGCTGACTCTGCTGCAGCAGCCGCGCAAACTGGGCCTGGGCATCGCCGGCATCCTGCTGCTGAACCTCGGCTACATCGCCTGCCTGATCGCCAGCGTCTGGGCGTTCGGTGGCTCCGCCCCGCTGGCCGCGATCGCGGTCGTGTACTTGGCCGGTGCCACGATCGGGCAGGCCGCGCCCACCCCCGGTGGTCTGGGCGCGGTGGAGGCCGCACTGTCCGCCGGTCTGACCGCCGCCGGGATCCCCGGTGGCATCGCCGTGTCGTCGGTGCTGCTCTTCCGGTTGGTGACCTTCTGGCTGCCGACCATCCCGGGCTGGTTCGCCTTCAACTCCCTGCAGAAGAACGAACTGCTCTAGGAGCGCGCCCCGCGACTCAGTAGTTCGGCTTGTCGGGCTCGACCTGGTTGACCCATGCCACCACGCCACCGCCGACGTGCACCGCGTCGGAGAAACCGGCGGCCTTGACCAGCGCCAGTACCTCGGCGGAACGCCCGCCCACCTTGCAGTGCAGGACGACCTGCTTGTCCTGCGGCAGATCCGCGAGGGCCTCGCCGGACAGGAACTCGCCCTTGGGGATCAGGGTGGCCCCGGGGATGTTCACGATGTCCCACTCATTGGGTTCGCGCACGTCGATGAGCACGAAGTCGCGCTCCCCGCGATCACGCTGCTCGAGCATCAACTGCAGGTCCTTGACGCTGATCGTGGAGTCCTTCGCAGCCTCCGCCGCTTCGTCCGAGACGGTCCCGCAGAAGTAGTCGTAGTCGATCAGCCCGGTGACCTCGATGGTCTCGGGGTGCTTGCGGATCTTCACGGTCCGGTAACTCATGTCCAGGGCGTCGTAGACCATCAGACGGCCGAGCAAGGGGTCCCCGACACCGGTGATGAGCTTGACGGCCTCGGTGCCCATGATCGAACCGATGGAGGCGCACAACACGCCGAGCACACCGCCCTCGGCGCAGGAGGGCACCATGCCGGGCGGCGGGGGCTCGGGGTACAGGTCGCGGTACTGCGGTCCGTGCGACTCCCAGAAGACCGAGGCCTGACCCTCGAAGCGGAAGATCGAACCCCAGACGTAGGGCTTGTCGAGCAGGACGCACGCGTCGTTGACCATGTACCGCGTGGCGAAGTTGTCCGTCCCGTCCACGATGAGGTCGTACTGCGCGAAGATCTGCAACACGTTGTCGTTGTCGAGGCGCTCGTTGTGCACGATGACGTTCACGTGAGGGTTGATCTCACGCACCGCGTCCCGGGCCGACTCGGCCTTCGGCCGGCCGATGTCGCTTTGCCCGTGGATGATCTGGCGCTGCAGGTTCGACTCGTCGACCACGTCGAACTCGACGATCCCGAGCGTGCCGACCCCGGCGGCGGCGAGGTACATCAACGCCGGCGAGCCCAGCCCACCGGCGCCCACGCAGAGCACTCGGGCGTTCTTCAGCCGCTTCTGTCCGATCATCCCGATCTCCGGGATGATGATGTGGCGGCTGTAACGACGGACTTCGTCGACGGTCAGGTCGGCGGCCGGTTCGACCAGCGGCGGAAGCTTCACTGCGACTCCTTGTGGGGTTTCTTCCGATAACCGTGCCATGCGGGGAGTTTGTTCCCGCCAGGAGGGTGCGACGTCACGTGGATGCGCACGCGGGGTTCGCATGCCAGACTGCCCGCATGGCGCAGGTCATCGACAAGCCGGTCGAGCAGTCCCAGCGGTCTCGGTGGTTGCCGTTACACGGCGCTTTCGCACTTCTGGCCGTGGCAGTGCTGGTGCTGCCCCTGGCAGAGACCGGCCTCGAGGTGCTCGGGCTCGTAGTGGTGTACAACATCGCAGTGCCCGTGGTGGCGCGACGGACCCGCGACGACGCGCTGTGGATCACCTGGGCGGTCCTGGCGCCCATGAGTGTGCTGATGGTGCTTCCGGACTGGTTCCTGTCCGCGGTGCTGGGGACCCTGAACTTCCCGAACACGGGATCGCCGTACATCGGCACGATGCCACTGTTCATGGCCGGGATGTGGACCATCGCACTGCTCCCGCTGATGATGATCGGCCGGATGGTCGAATCGGCACGCGGTGTGGCCGCGGCGTTCACCGCCGTCGGAGTCAGCGGACTGGCGCTGTTCATCGCGGCGGAATGGCTGGCGCCCACGATCCCGCTGTGGGAGCCGGTCGGGGTGAGCGTGGTGCTCGGGGTAGCGGTCTACGTGCTGCTCCCCGAGCTCGGCCTGTGCCTGGCCACCTACGAACTGGTGCGAGGTGCCCGTCGCCGGCCGTTGCCGGCCACGGTGGGCGGGATCATCGCCATCCCGTTCATGTACCTCGGGATGCTGGCCACCAGTTACCAGTTCCTGGGCTGAGCATCAGGCGTACGGCTCGATCAGGTGCCGCCACGCCCGTTCGACCATCTCCGGGTGCTCCATCTGCGACACGTGCCCGGAATGGGGAAGAACCATCACAC
>WBZP01005669.1_pt1 | contig 12615 bp, 9 predicted proteins | sample 5204301 | NCBI WGS metagenome assembly WBZP01 (sample SAMN12412401, study PRJNA552823) | activated sludge metagenome | isolation source: activated sludge from nitrification reactor of wastewater treatment plant... | place: USA: Pennsylvania | collected 2017
GGCCATCACGGTGCTGTCGCTGCTGCTGGAGCGCACCGTGGAGCACGCCTGCGCCGACACCTGGCGCAATGTCTCGGACAAGTTGCGGTGCATCCAACTCGCGCAATTGTCGAGCCCTCATGGCTCCGTCCGGCAGGTCACCGACCCGACGCCGGAAGCAGCCAAGTGCTTGAAATCCTTGCAGATCAAGCCGCCGCCACCAGTTCTTCAGCTCGCCCGATAAGGGAAAACCCCATAGATACACGGCCCTGCGACGTGGGGCCGGAAACTCGTTGCGCAACGCGGGCTTACGAGGGCGTGTCACTTGGAACTGTCAAAGTCAGGTCTGAGGCGCCAGCCTCGGCGCTACTGGAACGCCACCTCCACGAAGCTGCGCAGCTTGCGGCTGTGCAGCGCACCGGGGCGCTCCGCGCGCAGTAGCTCGACGGCGCGCATGCCGATGCGCAGGTGCTGGTCGACGCGCTCGCGGTAGAAGGTGTTGGCCATGCCGGGCAGCTTGATCTCGCCGTGCAGCGGCTTGTCGCTCACGCAAAGCAGCGTGCCGTAGGGCACGCGGAAGCGGAATCCGTTGGCCGCGATGGTTGCACTCTCCATGTCGAGCGCCACCGCGCGGCTCTGGCTGAAGCGGCGCGCAGGCCCGGGCTCGGGCAGCAGCTCCCAGTTGCGGTTGTCGGTGCTCGCCACCGTGCCGGTGCGCAGCAGTCGCTTGAGCTCGTAGCCCGAGAGCTGCGTCACCTCGGCCACCGCCTGCTCGAGCGCGAGCTGCACCTCGGCCAGCGCCGGGATCGGAACCCACAGCGGCAGGTCCTCGTCGAGCACATGGTCCTCGCGCATGTAGGCGTGGGCCAGCACGTAGTCGCCGAGCTGCTGGCTGTTGCGCAGACCGGCGCAGTGGCCGAGCATCAGCCAGGCGTGCGGGCGCAGCACGGCCAGGTGGTCGGTGATCGTCTTGGCGTTCGCCGGGCCGACGCCGATGTTGACCATCGTCAGGCCGCTCGAGCCCGGACGCACCAGGTGGTAGGCCGGCATCTGCGGCAGGCGCGGCGGCGGGGCGCCGAGTTCGTCGTCCGGCCCGGCGGCCAGGCCCGCGCGCCGCGTGATCACGTTGCCCGGCTCGACGAAGGCGTCGTACGCGCCCTGCGGATCGGCCATCAGCGCATGGCCGAGCTGGACGAAGTCGTCGATGTAGAACTGATAGTTCGTGAAGAGGACGAAGTTCTGGAAGTGCTCGGGCCCGGTGCCGCCGTAGTGGCGCAGGCGGTGCAGCGAGTAGTCGACGCGTGCCGCGGTGAACAGCGCCAGCGGCAGCGGTTGGCCGGGGGCCGGCCGGTGCGTGCCGTTGGCGATGCCGTCGTCCATGGCCAGCAGGTCGGGCAGGTCGAAGCGGTCGCGCATCAGCAGCCGGCGCGCGGGGTCGAGCGAGCCCTCGAGGTGGTCGTGCTCGGCCAGCGAGAAGTGAACGGGGATCGGCTGCGTGCTCGTGCCCACCTCGAGCGGCACGCCGTGGTTCTGCAGCAGCAGGCGAAACTGCTCGCGGTAGTAGCCGGCGAACAGGTCGGGCCGCGTCAGCGTCGTCTCGAAGGTGCCCGGCCCGGCGACGAAGCCGTACGACAGCCGCGAGTCGGCGCGCGCGACGGTGTCGACACGCAGGCGCACGAAGGGGTAGCAGGCGCGCACGCGCCCCAGGTCCTCGCCCGCCACGAAGCGCCGCAGCGCCGCGCGCAGGTGCTCGACGCTCGAGCGGTAGATCGCCTCGACCTGCGCGAGCGCGGCGTCGGGGTCGTCGAACCGGGCGGGGGCGATGTAGAGGGGCAGCGAGACCATGGGCAGAGTCGCGGACGATCGGCGCATTGTGCTCGGGGCCGTCGTGGCGCGAGGGTGACGGCCGACGCCTCCCGGCTCTCACCAGCGAAGCGCGACCCCGTAGGCGCCAAACTGCGGGTCGCGCGTGACGATCGCCAGCCGCTCAATCTGTGCCTGCCCGATCAGCAGGTGATCGAAGGGATCGCGGTGGTGCAGCGGCAGCGCGGCGACGGCGGCGGCGTGCCGCTCGTCGACGGGCAACGGCACGAAGCCACAGTCGCGGACGAGCCCGGGCAGCTCGGCGACGGCCAGCGCAAGTTCGGGCAGCTTGCCCAGCCGCTGCTTGATCGCGACCTCCCAGATCGACGCGGCGCTGACGCGAACCTCGTCGGCGCGTCCGATCGATCGGCGCGCGCTTGCGGGCAACTCGGGGTCGTCGAGCAACCACCACAGCAGCGCATGGGTGTCGAGAAGCAATCTCACCGGCGACCTTCGAAGGCGGCGATCACCTCGTCGGGCAGTGGCTCGAAGAACTCAGGCGTCAGCCGGCCCCGGCCACGGGCCGCCCCGGGCACGCGGCGCCGCGGCGCCATGGGAACGAGCCGGGCCACAGGCTCGCCGTTGCGTGCGATGACAACCTCCTCGCCGCGGCAGGCCGCCTCGAGCAGACGCGAGAGCTGGGTCTTCGCCTCGTGGACGTTGACGGTGAGTGCCATGCCGAATCCCCGGCCGGAGGCCCCGGCACCCGCCGATTCTCGCATTAGCCAAGCAACTTGGTCACGCTGCCGCCTGCCGTGCCCCACCCAGGTCCGCATGCGCGACCGACGCCCGGCGCGGCGGCGGGGCGATCAGCGCAGCAGCTCGAGCTGGAAGCGCCCGCGACCGTGGGTGCGGTAGGCACTGAAGTCGGTCACGTCCAGCGTCGCGATACGGCGCAGACCGAGAGCTTCGGCCAGCCACACCAGAGCCATGTCGGCCCAGTCGGGGTCCTGATCGCGGTACTTCTCGAACAACTGCGCCATGCGGCCGAGGGCCGCGGCGTCCAGCGGGTGGACCTGGAGCACGCCCTGCCCGGCCAGCCGCGCGCGCGCGGGCCGCAGCCGGGCGGGCAGGAAGAAGCAGACTTCGGCAAGGACCGCCTCGACCGTGTGCAGCGCCGCGTGGCAGCAGGCCAGCCAGGCGGCTGCGGTTTCGTGCTGCGGATCGTGCCGGTCGAACAGTGCCACCAGCGCGCAGGTGTCGAGCAGCACGCCGCCCTCCGCGCCCTCGCCCGCAAGCGGCGCCGCGGCCCCGGCGGATCCCGGGCCCGGGCTGCGGCGCGGGCGTCTCACTCGCCGCCGGGGCCGGCGGGCACGGCGGCGCGGCGGCCGATTCGCCGCGCGATCCGCTCGCGGACCACGGCCTAGGTCGCCGATATGCCGTCACCGGCCAACGCGCCCAGCAGGCCGGCGTCGACCAGGGCCTGATAGCGCGCGCTGGTGGGCGGCGTAGCGGCTGACGGGCTGGCGCCGGCGCGCGCCGGGCTGACGCCACTGGCAGGGTGGGCCACCAGGTAGGCGGCCAGCGACTCCTGCACCACCAGGCTCTTGGTGGCGCCCCGCTCGGCGCAATGACGTTCCAGGGCGGCAGCCAGCGCGGGGTCGAGGCGTACGGTGAGCGTCATGGTCCATGAGAACACAAATGGAACATCGGTATTACAGCGGGCTGTGGCCGCTGTAGACGGTCGCAACCCCGCTGCACCCCATCGATCATGTTCCCGGCCACGACCTTGTCGACGCACGAGTCCTCAGCCGCCGGCACTCGCCAGGTCGAGCTGCCCGATCTGCGCGGTCGTCAGCACCAGGCGCGCCGCCTGTGCAAGCTGCACCCACTGCGCGACCGAGGTCGCACTCGCGATCGGCGCCGTGATGCCGGTGCGCGCGATCCGCCAGGCCAGCGCCACTGCGGCCGGCGTCGCGCGCTGCTCGGCAGCCACCGCGTCGAGGGCCTCCAGGATCGCGAAGCCGCGAGGGTTGAGGTACGTCGTGATGCCGGCCCCGCGCGGGCTCTTGCCGCCCTTCTTCAGCCTGCGGCCGATCACGCGTTCGCTCTCGCCTCCCTCGTGGCCGGGCACCCAGCGCGAGTGGATGTCGGCGGTGTCGATCAGGTTGAAGCCGGCATCGACGAAGGCGTCGAGCACCGCGAACGAACTCGCCTCGTCGGCCGTCCAGCCCAAGACGTTGCCTCCGAGGGCGGTCGGAGCGACTTGCAGGCCGGATCGGCCCAAGGGTCTCGGATGCATGGAAGCGGACTCCTCGGCGGGGCGTCCAGTGCAGGCCGGCGCTCCTGGCTGCACTGCGATCACGGCGCCGCTGCGCGACCGGGCGCATCGCACGACCGTCAACGGCGTCCACGCCGCTGCGCCGCCGCCGGGTCTTACACTGAACGACCTGGCGCGCGCGAGGCGGCGCCGTGCATCGGGGAGGCGAATGAACCGTATCCAGTTCGTGATCACGACCGTGCTGGGAGGCGTGGCGCTGCTGCTGCTGACCGCCTGCGTCGTGCTGGCGATGACGAACCGCGGCCTGCAGGCCGAGATCGGCGCCCGCCAGCAGTTCGTGCAGCAGTCGGTGCAGCTCGAGGGGTTGTACCGCGAGATCGTGCGCGCCCTGGCCGAGCTCGGGGCCCGCAACAACGACGAGGCCGTGCGCGCCATGCTGCAGCGTCACGGCATCTCCTTTACGGTGAACGCGCCGGCCGCACCGGCCGCCCCGCCGCAAGCGCCCGCCGCCGCGGCGCCGCGAAGGTGAGTCCCCCGATCCACGAACCGCCTGCACCGCCCGACCGACCGATGGCCACCTCCGCTCCGACCTCCTCGTCCTCCGGTTCCGCCTCGACGACCGGCCCGGGCCTCTCGCCGGCCGTGATGACCTTCGTGCCGGTGCTGCTGTGCGCGATCGCGGTCGTCGGCTTCCTGCTGTTCCAGCTCGTCGTGCTGGCGATCGACCGCGGCGCGTTGCACAAGGCCCACGAGGCGCAGCAGCAGGCGGTGGACAACGCCACCAAGCTGCGCGGCTCGCTCGACGCGCTGGCGGCCGACACGCAGCGGCTGGCCGACGCCGGCAACCCGAACGCGGGGCTGCTCGTTGCCGAGTTGCGCAAGCGCGGCATCACGATCAACCCGAACCCGCCGGCCGCCGCGGCCTCGCGCTGAACCGGTCTGCCGCGCGGCGCGGCCGCGGGCATCGCACCGGCGAGGGCGCCGCGGAGGGGGCGGCGTGCTTGAGCGGGCACCGCTGCGACAGGTGACGGCTCGCATTGCTGCGGGGCAAGCGGACACCGATGTCGGTGGTTCCCCCTCGAACGGGGGGGTCGAGACGGGCGAAATCGACCTCCTGGCTAGCGTTTGACTAACGGTCGCGTGGAAGACTGGATCCAAGCCTTGCAGGAGCAGACCATGCGCGCGTCCCGTCGTCACCCGAACCGCCATCTCGTCGCCATCGCCGTCGGCAGCCTGCTTGCCGCGCTCGGCGCCACGCCGGCGAGCGCCGCCAACTGCACCTGGAACCCGGCTTCGGGTAACTGGGGCACGGCCGCGGACTGGAGTTGCGGCGTCGTGCCCGGCATCAACGACGACGCCACGGTCGCGCTCAGCAAGGTCGTGACCATCGACACCGCGCAGTCGATCCGCAACCTCAGCAACGCTGGCGGGGTGAACATCGACGCCTTCCAGCTCACGCTCTCGGGTTCGGGCAACACCACGAACACCGGAACCCTGAACGTCGGCGGGGCCGGCCCCGCGACCCTGAATGTGAACGCCGGACACGACATCACAAACGCCGGCGGCGTGATCAACATCGCTGACGGCAGCGTGTTGAACCAGTTCGGCAGCAAGCTCATTGGCGGCACGATCAACACGACCGGCACCGGGCGCGTGGTTGCGTCCAACAACGGCAACAACTTCCTCAGCGGAGTCACGCTGAACGGCCGGCTAGACCAATCGTCCACCAGCCAGATGCGCGTCAGCAACGGCCTGACGCTCAACGGCAACGTCGACATCGGCAACAACTCGACATTCGCACCGGTGGGCAATCAGACGATCGGCGGCACCGGCACCATCGCCTTCGCCGACGCCAGCGGCAGCAATCGACTGGCTGTCGACACCGGCAACCTGACGCTCGGCAGCGGCATCACCGTGCGCGGCGGCAACGGTCGCATCGGCGACCAGGTCTATGCCGGCGGGGCGTCGACGCTGACGAACCAGGGCCTGATCTCGGCCGATGTCGCCGGCCGCTCGATCGTCGTTACGGTCAACGGCAGCGTGATCAACCAGGGCACGATGCGCGCACAGAACGGCGGCACGCTGCAGATCGACCCGATGTCCGGCGGCCTAAACAACAGCGCCGGGACGCTGCTCGCCGACAACGGCAGCGTGGTCCTCTTCAACGGCTTGGCGGTCACCGGCGGGGCGCTGAACTCGGCAGGCAGCGGCGTCTTCCGCGCCGCAAACAGCGGCTTCAACTACCTCAACGGCGTGACGCTGAACGGCACGCTCGACATGGCCTCGGCCACTTCGATCGAGCGCGTCTCGGTGGGGGGCATGGTGCTCAACGGCACGATCCACATCGGCAACAACAGCATCCTGGCGCCGCAGGGCGACCAGACGATTTCGGGCACTGGATCGATCATCTTCGCCGACGCGAGCGGCTCCAACCGCCTCAACGTCGAGGCCGGCAACCTGACTCTCGGTCCAGGCACCACCGTGCGCGGCGGCAACGGCCGCATCGGCGACCAGTCCTTTGTCGGCGGCGCCGCCACGCTGACCAACAACGGCACGATCCAGGCCGATGTCGCCGGCCGCTCGATCACGATCACGGTCAACGGCACGACGACCAACAACGGCACGCTGGCGGCGCTGAACGGAGGCACGCTGAACCTGGACTCGTCCATCGTGGGTGGTGCAGGCAGCCAGATCGTGGCCGGCGCCGGCAGCGTCGTGGCGCAGAACGGCGTCACGATCAGCGGCAACATGAACCTGACCGGCGCCGGCTCGTTCCGCCCCAGCAACAGTGCCAGCAACTTCCTGAGCGGCGTGACCCTTTCGGGCACGCTCGACATGGCGTCGGCTACGGGCCAGGAAAGGGTGACCGGCGGCCTGACCCTTAACAACGCCACCGTCAACATCGGCCTGAACAGCATCCTGGCGCCCCAGGGCAATCAGACGATCGGCGGCACGGGCACGATCAACTTTGCGGACAACAGCGGCAGCAACCGCTTGAACGTCGAGGCAGGAAACCTGACCCTCGGTTCGGGTATCACCGTGCGCGGCGGCAACGGCCGAATCGGTGACCAGTCCCACGTCGGCGGACCGGCCACGCTGACCAATCAGGGCGTGATCTCGGCCGACGTCGCCGGCCGCTCGATCATCGTCACGGTCAACGGCAGCGTGATCAACCAGGGCACGATGAAGGCGCAGGACGGCGGCACGCTGAGGATCGACTACATGTCCGCCGGCCTCGACAACAGCGCCGGGACGCTGCTCGCCGGCAACGACGGCGTGGTCCTGTTCAACGGCGTGGCGGTCAGCGGCGGGACGCTGAACTCGGCAGGCAGCGGTGTGTTCCGTGCCGATAACAATGCCAACAACTTCCTCAACGGAGTGACGCTGAACGGCAAGCTCGACATGGCTTCGGCCACTTCGATCGAGCGCATCTCGGCCGGCGGCATGGTGCTCAACGGCACGATCCAGATCGGCAACAACAGCATCCTCGCGCCGCAGGGCGACCAGACGATCTCGGGCACCGGCTCGATCGTCTTCGCCGACGGCAGCGGCAGCAACCGCTTGAACGTCGAGGCCGGCAACCTGACCCTCGGTTCGGGTATCACGGTCAGCGGCGGCAACGGCCGTATCGGCGACCAGTCCTATGTCGGCGGAGCGGCCACGCTGACAAACCAGGGCTTGATCTCGGCCGATGTCGCCGGCCGCTCGATCATCGTCACGGTCAACGGCAGCGTGATCAACCAGGGCACGATGAAGGCGCAGGACGGCGGCACGCTGCGGATCGACGCCATGTCCGGCGGCCTCAATAATGGCGCCGGGACGCTGCTCGCCGGCAACGACGGCGTGGTCCTGTTCAACGGCGTGGCGGTCACCGGCGGGACGTTGAACTCGGCGGGCAGCGGCGTGTTCCGCGCCGATAACAACGGCAACAACTTCCTGAACGGCGTGACGCTGAACGGGACGCTCGACATGGCTTCGGCCACGTCGATCGAGCGGATTTCGGCGGGCGGCATGGCGCTCAACGGCACGATCAACATCGGCAAGAACAGCATTCTCGCGCCGCAGGGCAACCAGACGATCTCGGGCACCGGATCGATCATCTTCGCCGACGCGAGCGGCTCCAACCGCCTCAACGTGGAGGCCGGAAACCTGACCATCGGCGCCGGGGTGACGATTCGCGGGCAGACCGGTGACATCGGCGGCCAGTCCTACGTCGGTGGACCGGCGACGCTGACCAACAACGGCACGATCAACGCCGATGCCGGCGGCACGATCAGCATCAACGTCAACGGTTCGTTGACCAACAACGGCACGCTGCGCGCCCAGAACGGCGCGATGCTGGTCCAGGACAACCTGTCCGGCACCGGGACGCTGCGCGTCGACCCCACCGGGTCGATGACCCTGGCCAACGGTGGCCACACGCAAGGGCGGCTGCTGATGGGCGCGGCAGGCTCGGCGATCAACATCGGCAACGGCAACCTGACGATCAACAACGATTACACGAACGACGCCGCCGGTACCGGCAACAGCTTCAACCGCCGCGCCGGCGTGACCGGCACCGGCCAGATCGTCGCCGGCGGGAATGTCGCCCAGGTGATCACCGGGGCCGGGGTCACGGGCGGCAACACCACCAACGCCACGCTGACACTCGGCAACGTGCGCGTCGGCGCCAACACCTTCAACTACCAGATCGGCAACGCCGGCACCACCGGCCCGACGCTGCGCGGCGCGATCCAGACCAGCGTCAACGGCGGCAACCTGACCGACGCGCGCCTGTCGGGCAGCGGCGTCACCGCGTCGAACTACAACGCCGGTGCGCCGGGCGGCAACAGCGGCGACCTCTCGGTGGTCTTCACCGCCGCGACGGCCGGTGTACTCGCGCCACTCTCGGGGCAGGTGCTCAACCTGCGCAGCAACTTCGAGAACATCGCCGACCAGAAGCTGAACATCGTGCTCGCCGGCGGCGCGGCGGCTTACAACGCCGCGGTCGGCGCTGCCACGCCGTCGCCGGCGGTGGTGGCCAACCAGCGTGTCGGGGGCACCAACACGGTCGCACTCACGGTCAGCAACAAAGCGCCGGCCGGCGCGTTCAGCGAGGACCTGCGCGCCACTTTCGGCGCCAACACCGGCGATGCCCAGAACAACGGCGGCATGATCAACGCGCTGATCGCCGGCGGCTCGAATGCCGGCGCGATGAACGTCGGCGTGAGCACCGGCAGCGCCGGCGCCAAGATCGGGACGGTGACGCTGAACTACCAGACCACGGGCACCGTCAACGGCGTGAGCAACGGTCTGCCTGTGGCCGGCGCCAACGCCCCGCAGACGATCAGCGTCAGCGGCAACGTCTACCAGGCGGCTGCGGGACAGATCATCACCGCGCCGCTGAACTTCGGGACGCTGCAGGTGGGCCAGCAGGTGAGCCAGAGCCTCGTCGTGCGCAACACCGCGACGGGCGCTTCGGGCTTCGTCGAGGATCTGAACGCCAACTTCGGTGCCTCGGGGAACGCTCAGATCAGCGGAAGCGGCAGCTTGAGCGGCATCCTGGCCGGGCAAGACAGCACCGCATCCAACGGCTCGATGACGGTCACCGTGACCGGGCAGACGGCTGGTGCGTTGAACAGCGCGATCCGGGTCGACTTCTTCAGCGCGGGGGCGGTCAACGGGGTAGGCAACGGCCTGGGGACGCTGGCCGTGGGCGGCGAGGACTACGGCGTGAGCGGGTTGATCCAGGCCGGTGGCCAGGTCGTCAACCAGGCCAGCCCCCTCGTCAACACGCCGACGATCAACCTCGGCGCGGCGCGCGTGGGTGGGGCGTTCGGCACCTCCGCGGTGAGCGTGACCAACGTAGCCACGGTGGCGCCGCAGGCCGCGCTGAATGCAAGCATCGCACCGAACAGCGGCCCCGTGACCGCCGGCGGAAGTTTCGACCTGCTGCTTCCGGGGGCCACCGATGCGACCAGCCTGATCGTCGGGATGAACGCCGGGACGGCGGGCAACTTCACCGGCGCCAACGCGGGGAAGGCGACCATCAGCTTCGTCTCCGACGCCAGCAACGTCGGTGGATGTCAGCCCAACTGCCAGCTGCCGCTGGCGCCGCAGACCGTCAACGTCGAAGGCAAGGTCTACACGGCAGCGGTAGGCCAGACGCCGACCGTGACGCTGGACTTCGGCGTCGTGCGGGTGGGCGACACGCCGAGCGCGAAGAACATCGTGATCAACAACAGCGCGGCCACGACGGCGCTCAACGACACGCTGCGCGCCGAGCTGAACGGGGTGAGTGGGCCGTTCACCGGCAACGGCGGCAGCGTGGCAGGTATCGGCGCGCAGGGCAGCGGCACGATCGCGGTGGGGCTGGACGCGGCCGCGGCGGGCGTGTACAGCCAGAGTGGCACCGTGAGCTTCATGAGCCAGAACCCTGACATGGCCGACGTGTCGGCCGGGCCGAACACCAATGTGCAGCTTCTGGCGCAGGTGAACAACCTGGCGAACGCTGACTTCGACTGGCTGTCGGGAGCCGGGGTGCTGACGCAGAACGGAGCGGACTACGTGCTGGACATGGGCACGGTGACGGTGGGTACGAGCCTGAGCGCACTGCTGCAGCTGGACAACGACGTGGCTGGGCCCGCAGACGATCTGTCGGGCGACTTCGAACTGAGCGGGGTGAACGACTTCACGCTGAACGGGTGGGACGCGTTCGGCGGGCCTACCGCTCTGGCGGCTGGGCAGGCCAAGGGTGGATTGCAGCTGAACTGGCTGGCGGCGGCGGTGGGCCTGTACACCGACAGCATCGTCTTCAACGGTCTGGGCACGAATGCGTCCGACCCGCGGGGCTTGGCGCAAGCGCGCACGTTGCTGATCAAGGCCAATGTGGTGCAAGGCGGCACGCAGGTGCCGGAGCCTGGGACCTTTGCGCTGCTGCTGGCGGCCGTCGCCGCCGGGTGGGCGGTGCGCCTGCAGGCTGGAGTCGGATCGCTGTGGCGGCGCGCGGCGACTCGCCACTGACGTGAATCCAACACGCGGTCCGGCGCGCCGATGCGGCGCGTCCGCGCCGCGCTGCGGCACTGCGCCCCGGGTCCCGCCACGGTCGTGCCTGGCAGGGGGCCCGCATTCGGGGGGGAGCACCTGACCCGTGCGGCTTCTGGCCGCGAAGTGGCCCGCACCGGGGTCTATGCTGCGGTGCGATGCAGCCGAGTCCACTCGCATCGCCGATCGACGATGCCTCACCGCACCCGGAGCCGCCCGCCCAGGCAGTGGCAGGGCATGGGGTGAGCGCGCTCGAGGCACGCTGGTCGATCCGGTTGATCGGCGCGGTCGAGGCGCGGGGCCTCGGGCAGATCATCACGCACTGGCCCTCGCGCGCCGTCGCGGCGCTGCTCGCGCGGCTGGCTCTCGCGCCCGATCGGGCGCATGCGCGTGAGGAGCTGATCGAGCTGCTGTGGCCCGGGGTCGACCTCGACATCGGCCGAAACCGCCTGCGACAGGCGCTCTCGGCCCTCAAGTCGCTGCTCGAGCCGCCGGGCCCGCAGCGCGTGGCGGTGCTCACCGCCGATCGCTATGTCGTCCGGGTCGTCCCGGGCGCATTGCACTGCGACGCGCGCGAACTCGCCCGGCGCATGCGGGCCGGCGAGCCGCTGCCCCCGGGGCTGTGCGACGACGGCGAACTGATGCCGGGGTTCTACGACCAGTGGATCACCGAGGAGCGGCTGCGGCTGGTGGCCATGCGCGAGCGCGTGGCCCCGCCCGAGGCGGACGCCCCGGCGGCGGCATCCCGAGCGTCCTGGGGGGGGGCGGTCAGCGGCGATCCGGGCCGGGCGATGCCGCTGCCGGCCTACCTGACGCGCGCATTCGGGCTCGATGCCGTGTGCGCCAGGCTGATCGACATGCTCGCCGGGTCGCGCCTGGTCACGCTGCACGGCCCCGGCGGCAGCGGCAAGACGCGCCTGGCGGTCGAGGCGGCGCGTCGACTGCGCGAGTCGGTCGACACCGGTACCCGCGGCGACCCCATGCCGCGCTTCGAGCGGGTGCTCTTCGTGCCGCTGATCGGCTGCTCCACCGAGCCGCAGCTGCTCGAGGCCGTGGCACGCGCGGCCGGTGCGGTCGGCGCGACCGGCAGTGGCGACGACGCACGGCACTTGCGCGCGCTGCTCGACGGCCGGCAGGTCCTGCTCGTGCTGGACAACGTCGAGCAATTGCTCCCGCAGGCCGACGCCGCGATCCACGCGCTGCTCGAAGCCCTGCCGCACCTGCGGGTGCTCGTCACGTCGCGCCGGCTGTTCGGCATCGACGGGGAACGGGCCTTCGAGCTCGAGGGTCTGCCGCTGCCGAGGGCGGACTCGCCGTTTGCGGAGATCGTTGCCAATCCCGCGGTGGCGCTGTTCATCGACCGTGCCCGCGCGGTGCGGGCCGACTTGCGCCTCGGCGAGCGCCAGGCGGCCACGCTGTCGGCGCTCGTGCGGCTGCTCGGCGGGATGCCGCTGGCGATCGAGCTCGCGGCGTCGCGCGTGCGCTCGCTCGCGCCGTCGGAGCTGCTCGAGCGCCTGCGCGACGGTGCC
>WBZP01002291.1_pt1 | contig 12614 bp, 10 predicted proteins | sample 5204301 | NCBI WGS metagenome assembly WBZP01 (sample SAMN12412401, study PRJNA552823) | activated sludge metagenome | isolation source: activated sludge from nitrification reactor of wastewater treatment plant... | place: USA: Pennsylvania | collected 2017
CACCCGGAGACCCCCATGACCCGGATCACTGCAGCGACGGCCTCGTTGGTCGACATCGAGGTCGAAACGGTCCGCACGGACGCCGTCCAGGCGTTCCTCAAGCAGGAGACCCTGCTCGTGGACGTGCGCACCGATGACGGGAGGACCGGGACCGGGTACTCCTACACGATCGGCACCGGGGGGCGCGCCGTCCTGGCGATGCTCCGCGAGCACCTGCTGCCCCGGTTGCTCGGTCAGGACGCCCGGCAGATCGAGGCCGTGTGGCACGACCTGTTCGCCAGCACCCGGGCCACCACGGTCGGGGCGATCACGTCGCTGGCGCTGGCCGCCGTCGACACGGCCCTGTGGGACCTGCGCTGCCTGCGCGCCGACGAGCCGCTGTGGCGGATGGCCGGCGGGTACCGCCCCGCGGTCCCGTTGTACGACACCGAGGGCGGCTGGCTGCACCTGAGCACCGACGAACTCGTCGCCGGGGCGCTCGCCTCGCAGGCGGCCGGCTGGCCCGGGGTCAAGCTCAAGGTCGGCAAACCGAGCGTCGCCGAGGACGTCGCCCGGCTGCGCGCCGTCCGGGAGGCCGTCGGCCCGGGCATGGCGCTGATGGTCGACGCCAACCAGTCGATGACCGGGGCCGAGGCCCGCCGCCGGGCCGCCGCGTTCGAGCCGCTGGACCTGACCTGGTTCGAGGAACCCCTGCCCGCCGACGACATCGCCGGTCACCAGTGGCTCGCGAGCCAGACCTCGATCCCGATCGCGGTGGGCGAGTCGATGTACTCCGTGGCCCAGTTCCGCGAGTACCTCACCCGCGGCGCGGCGTCCGTCGTCCAGGTGGACGTCGCTCGCGTCGGCGGGATCACGCCCTGGCTGAAGGTGGCCCATCTGGCCGAGGCGTTCAACGTCACCGTGTGCCCGCACTTCCTGATGGAGCTGCACGTGAGCCTGGCCGCCGCCGTCCCCAACGGCGCCTTCGTCGAGCACATCCCCCAACTGCGCGCGGTCACCCGCACCGAGATGATGGTCAAGGACGGGCAGGCGATCGCCCCCGAGGAACCCGGTCTCGGCATCGACTGGGACCGCGACGCCCTCGCGGATCGGACCGTCGGATGAACCTCTCGTCGCGTGTACGTCCGGGCACCTCGGAGCAGGCGCCCGAGGTCATCCCGGTCCGTGGCGCCGGCAGCGCCTGGTGGGCCGACGCCCGGCTGGGCCTGCTGGTGCTGGTCGCCGTCCTGGTCGCCGGGTTCGGCGCGGCCCGCCCGGAGTTCTTCAACCAGCAGTTCGTGCTCTCGCCGCTGCTGCGCGACATCAGCGTCTACACGATCGTCGGGCTCGCCCAGATGGTCGTGCTGTCGATCGGCCACATGAACCTCGCGGTCGGCCGGATGGCCGCCTTCGGCGCCATGTTCATGGGCATCAGCTTCGACCACCTGCACCTGCCGCTCTACGCCGGGCTGCTGGTCGGCCTGGCCGCCGGCGCCGGGATCGGCGCCCTGACCGGGATGATCATCGCCCGAACCCAGGTGAACTCCTTCGTGGTCACCCTGGCGATGGACTTCACGCTGCTGGGCCTGATCCCGCTGGTCTACAGCGCCCTCACCGAGGACGCCGCGTTCACCACGAAACCGGCCGGCATGAGCGAGCTGCGCCAGTACACCCTGGGCGACCTGTGCATCGGCAACGTCTGCGGGTCGCCCGCCGTCCCCCAGATGGCGCTGATCGCGCTCGCCGCGGTGGCCGCCGTCGCCTACCTCTACACCGCGACCCGGCCCGGCCGGGAGCTGTTGCTGACCGGCGCCAACGAGTCCGCGGCGCGGCTGTCCGGCATCCGCACCGACCGGATCGTCATCCTCGCCCACGCCCTCTCCGGTGGCCTCGCCGCCCTGGCCGGGTTCCTCTACGCGGTCAACGCGGGCAGCTTCCGGGCCTCGATCGGCGAGGAGTTCATGCTGCCCTCCTTCCTCGGCCCCATCCTCGGTGGCACCCTGCTGGCCGGCGGGGCGGTCTCGGCCCTCGGGACGGCGCTCGGCACCTCGCTCACCCTCGTCATCCGCAAGGGGCTCGAGCTGGTCGGCGTCGGCCTGGACACCCTGAACATCTACCTCGGCGTGGTGCTGCTGCTGGCGCTGTCCGCCGACCGGGTGCGCGACCTGCTCACCCGGCGCCGCTCGTTGCGAGCGCAACGGGCCTCGATCCATCCCCAGGAGGGATCGGCATGAACCCCACGTCCGTCGGCCGCCTGCGCCGACTCGCGGCCCGGCACGAGACCACCCTCGTGGTGGCCTGCGTCGCCGGGGTCGTCCTGCTCACCGTCGCCTCCGGCGGGGGGTTCCTGTCGGGCAACTCGGTGCGCATCTTCTTCCAGTTCCTCACCGTCCCGGTGCTGATCGGGCTGGCGCAGATGGTCGCCCTGTGCGTCGGCCAGCTCAACCTCGCGGTCGGCGCGCTCGGCGGCTGCGCCGCCGCCCTGATCGCCAGCCTGCTGACCGACTCGGGCTGGCCGACCGTGCCCGCGCTGGCGCTCGCCCTGGTGATCACCACGGCGATCGGGGCGCTGACCGGGCTGCTCGTCGTCCTCACCCAGATCAACGGGTTCATCGTCACCCTGGCCACGATGACCGTGCTGCTCGGCGTGCAGTACGGGTTGGTGTCGACCCGCACGGTGGCCCATCGACTCGCCGGCCCTCAGCTGGTTCGGCTCGGCCACGGTGGCCCAGATCCCGGTGCCGTTCCTCTTCGCGGTCGCTGTGGCCGCCGCGCTGGCGTGGTTCTTCGCCCGCACCGTGTGGGGGCGCCGGCTGCTCGCCGCCGGCGGGAACCCGGTGGCGGCCAAGCTGTCCGGCATCTCGACCGACCGGCAGATCGTGGTGGCGCACACCCTGTCGGCCGCCCTGGTCGGGCTGGCCGCCCTGGTCTCGGTGGCCACCCTGCCCGGCATGAACAAGAGCGTCGGCGGCGACTGGCTGCTGCCCAGCTTCGCCGCCCCGATCATCGGCGGGGTGGCGCTGACCGGTGGCTCGGTGCGGGTGCTCGGCACCGTGCTCGCCGCCGTCCTGGTTCGCCTGGTCGACAGCGCGCGGGCGCAGTTCGAGCTGACCCCCAGCTGGGTCAACTTCGTGATCGGCGCCGTGGTACTGGGCACCGTCGTGATCGCCCGGGTGCGCCAGTCGCGCGAGACCACCCGGGCCGAGAACGCCCGGGTCGCGGCCTCGCCGAGTGCGCAAGGAGCCCTGTCGTGAGCGCGTCCTCCATCGCCCCCGGCCAGCCGATGTCCACCGGGCAACCCGCCCTGTCGGCGCAGCAGATCACCAAGGTGTTCCCCGGGGTCACCGCCCTCGACCGCGCCAGCCTGACGCTGCGCCCCGGCTCGATCCACGCCCTGCTGGGTGAGAACGGCGCGGGCAAGTCGACTCTGATCAAAGTGCTGACCGGCGTCCACCGCGCCGACGGCGGCCGGTTCGAGGTCGGCGGCGCCGTGGCGTCCTTCGGCAGCCCGCAGGAGGCGGCCGCCGCCGGGATCGGCGTCGTCCACCAGGAACGCAACGTCGTCGGCGAGTTCACCGTGGCCGAGAACATCTGCCTGCAGGACCCGCCCCGCCACCGCGGCGTCGTCGACCGGGCCGAGATGGACCAGGTGGCGCGCCGCTGCCTGGCCCAGCTCGACGTCGACCTCGACCCGCAGGCCCGGGTGGCCGACCTCTCGGTGGCCCAGGTGCAGCTCGTCGAGATCGCCCGGGCGCTCTCCCGGGACAGCCGCATCCTGCTGCTCGACGAGCCGACCGCCAGCATCACCCCCGACGAGGCGGCGCGGCTGTTCACCGTGCTGCGCCACCTGACCGAGGCCGGCAAGGCGCTGCTGTTCGTCAGCCACAAGCTCGAAGAGGTCTTCTCGGTCTGCGACACGGTCACCGTGCTGCGCGACGGCCGCTCGGTGCTCGAGGGGGCGCCGCTGGCCGACTACGACCGGGACGGGATCGTCGACCTGATGGTCGGTCGCGCCCACAGCGCGGTCACCCTCGCCCCGCGCGAGGTCGACCCGGACGGCGCGCCACGGCTCGAGCTGCGCGGCCTGGCCACTTCAGCCGGGCACCGCAACGTGAACCTGTCGGTGCGCTCGGGGGAGATCGTCGGCCTCTACGGGCTGGTCGGCGCCGGTCGCACCGAGCTGGCCACGTCGGTGCTGGGGCTGCACCGGGTCACCGGCGGTCAGATCCTGGTGGACGGCGAACCGGTCACCATCCCGGACGTCGCGGTCGCGCTGCACCGCCACGGCATCGGGTACGTGCCGGAGGACCGCAAGGGCCAGGGCGTCTTCCTGGAGCAGCCGATCACTCGCAACATCGCGGTAACGGTGTGGTCGCGGATCGCCCAGCGCCTCACCGGCCGGGTGTCGGCCGGGGCCGAGCGCGACATCGTCCGGCGGATGGTGAGCGACCTCGACATCCGGCTCGCGGCGCTCGACCAGACCGCCGGCACCCTGTCGGGCGGCAACCAGCAGAAGGTGTCGCTGGCCAAGTGGCTGGCGGCCGAGGCCCGGATCCTGATGATCGACGAGCCGACCGTCGGGATCGACGTGCGGACCAAGGCGATGTTCCACGAACTCATCTGGGACCTCGCCCGCCAGGGCATGGCGGTGCTGCTGATCAGCAGCGACCTGCCCGAGATGGTCACCCTGGCCGACCGGGTGCTGGTGATGCGCGACTTCGCGGTCAAGGGCGAGTTGGTCAACGATCACGACTACGAGGCGATGAGCGGCCGGGTGATCCGGCTGATCCACGCGCCGGTGAACGGGGTCGCTGCCCACCGAGCAGAACCCGAGGAGTCGAGGAGGACCGAGTGAGCCGGATCGACGCGCACCATCACGTCTGGGACCTGTCGGTGCGGCCCCAGACCTGGATCCAGGGGCCGGAGCTCGACCCGCTGCTGCGGACGTTCACCGTGGCGGACTACGCCCCGTTGGCGGCCGCCGCCGGGGTGAGCGCAAGCGTTCTGGTGCAGACGGTTTCGGTGGCCGCGGAGACGGGTGAGTTCCTCGCCATGGCCGCCGGGCCGGGTCCGGTCGAGGCGGTGGTGGGCTGGGTCGACCTGACCGCTCCGGACGCCGCGGACCGGATCGCGCAGTGGCGCTCCGGCCCGGGTGGGCAGCACCTGCGGGGCATCCGGCACCAGGTGCAGGACGAACCCGACCCGCGCTGGTTGGCGCGGGACGACGTCCGGCGGGGGTTGGTCGCGGTCGGCGCGGCCGGGCTGATCTACGACCTGCTCGTGAAGCGTCCCCAATGGGAGGCGGCGATCGAGACCGTGGCCGCGTTGCCCGACCAGGTCTTCGTGCTCGACCATGCAGGCAAGCCCCCGGTGGCCAGCGGCGAACTCGACCCGTGGGCAGGGTGGCTGCGCGAGCTGGCCCGCCACGACAACGTCACCTGCGAGCTCTCCGGGTTGCTCACCGAGGCCGACTGGGCGGCCTGGACGCCGGCCGGGATCGCGCCTTACGCCGAGGTCGTGCTGGAGGCCTTCGGCCCCGACCGGGTGATGATCGGATCGGACTGGCCGGTGTGCACCCTGGCCGGCGATCTGGCCGCCTCGATCGGTGCCTATGACGGTGTGCTGGAACGGCTTTCGCCGTCCGAGCGGGCCTCGGTGGAGCACGGGACGGCGGCCCGGGTGTACGGGATCGCTGTCGGGGAGGTGGCGGTGTGACGTCGGTGGTGGCCCCGCACACGGTTGCTCTGCACAGCGTGCTGCGCGAGGGCATGGAGGAGGCCTACGACACCGAGCACGCCACGGTGTGGCCCGACCTGGCCGCCTCGTTGCGCGCGGCCGGGATCACGGAGTGGCGGATCTGGCGCAGCGGCCGCCATCTGTTCCACCTGGTCGAGTGCGACGACTTCGCCGCCGCCATGGAGCGGCTGGCGGACGACCCGGTCAACGAGCGCTGGCAGGCCCATATCAACCAGATCGTCGACCACTTCGAGCCGGGCATCGACGGGATGGCGCTGGGCCGGGTGTGGTCGCTCGTCGGCCAGATCGGCAGCTGATCGTCGAGATCGGCGCGAGATCTCGGGTTGCACTCAGGATTCGGTGCAGACGCAGATACCGCGGAGATCATGGGCCTGGTTGAGTCAGGTCCGGAGGATCTTCTCCATGGGCCGACCCTTGGCGAGCTCGTCGACGAGCTTGTCGAGGTATCGGATCGTGCGCATCAGCGGGTCCTCGACCTGGTCCACCCGCACCCCGCAGACGGTCCCGGTGATCAGGGCGGCGTTGGGGTTCAGCTGGGCCGCGCCGAAGAAGTCCTCGAAGGTGGTGCCCGCGGCGAGGTGGTGGTGCAGCGCTGCGTCGTCGAAGCCGGTCAGCCACTCGATCACCTGGTCGAGCTCGGCCCGAGTGCGGCCCTTCTTCTCGACCTTCGCGACATAGTGCGGGTACACCGAGGCGACGCTCGTGGTGAAGATCCGGCTCACGGGCGACAGTGTAGGAACCCTCTTCGGCTCAGTGTGGGCGTGATCGCCGTCCGGCTCAGTTCGGGCGTTCGCCTTCGGCTCAGTGCAGCCGGGCGCCCTGGCGGCGCAGCTCGGTCTGGACCAGACCCACGTCCACCGCGTCGAGCGGGCGCCCCGTCGTGATCGAGACGGCCGCCGCGGTGCCGGCCCCCTGGCCGCTGACCGTGCAGCACATCATGTTGCGCACGGCCGCATGACTCAGCTTGTCCCCGCCGATGCTGCGGCCGGCGACGATCAGGTTCGCGACGCCCTGGGGCAGCAGCGAGCGGTAGGGCACCTGGAAGTAGCGGCCCGTCGTGGGCAGGATCAGCACCCCGTAGCCGTCGATGAACTCGGGGAAGATGCCGATCGAGTCCTCGAACCGGCCCTGGCCGCGCACGTCGTCCGCGCGCAGGTTGTAGTGGGCGTCGATCTTGCGGGTGTCGCGGATGCCGAGGGTCATCCCGAAGTTGCGCAGCTTCGCACCCTCGCAGCCCGGCATGAACCGGGTCAGGGCCTGGACGGCGTGCATCGCCTGGCGCCGTCCGGTCATCTCACCCCAGGTCAGGTCGTCGGGATCGGTGCCGTCGAGGGTGAGGTGAACCATGTTCAGGTAGGTGAGGTCGCCCTGGTCGGAGACGGTTCCCCAGGTGCCGGCGATGGTGGCCAGGTCGCCGGTCAGCAGGCCCGCCTCGGCCGCCTTCGCGAACGGCTTGCGCAGGAACGGCGAGAACAGGTCGTCCTCCTTGCCGTCGGTGGTGATGTCCCACTCGCCTTCGCCGGCCCAGTCCTTGTAGGTCTGCGGGTCGGCCTTCACCTGCTCGAGGAAGCGGGTCTTGTCGACCCCGCACATCGAGAACATCACCGAGGCCGACATCATCTCGGCCTTGGGCGTCTTCACGGTCGGTGCCCCGCAGCGGTGGGCGATGTCGGCGTCCCCGGTCGCGTCGATCACCCGGCGGGCGAGGACGGCCTCGCGCCCGGCCTTGCTCTCGGTGATCACGCCGATGATGGCGCCGTCCTCGACGATCGGGGCGACGACGCTGCGGTGCAGCATCGGGTGCACCCCGGCCTCCTCGACCAGCACGTCGGCCACGTATTTGAACGCCTCGGCGTCCAGGGCGTGGCTGATCGACTGCGGTTCGGGCAGCGCGGCGCCCATCGCTTTCGCACGGTCCTCGAACTCGCGGCCGATGCCCTCGCTGTCGACGGTGGCCGGGTGGCGGTACCAGGCGAAGCCCTCGACGCCCACCTGGGTGATGTTGCCGCCGAAGCAGCCGTAGCGTTCCAGCAGCGTGGTCTGCACCCCTGCCCTCGCACTGGCCAGGGCGGCGGCGAGCCCGCCCGGCCCTGATCCGACGACGAGCACGTCGGTCTCGTGGACGACGTCGACCTCGCGGGCCGGTTCGTGGATCGTTCTGCGCATGGCGGGCCAGCCTAGCCACTGGGACGGCGTGCAGACTGGGACCCGTGCATTCCCGCGTCCCGCCCACCCTGCGTGCCGACGCCGCGGTGCAGGTCGATGTCGCCGTCTTCGGAGCCGGCCCGGCCGGTATCGCCGCCGCGATCACCGCCGCCCGCGAGGGTCACCAGGTCTGCCTGGTCGAGGTGCAGAACGCGATCGGCGGGGTGATGGCGAGTTGCCCCGGGATGATGCTCGGCGGCGGCTACCCGCTGGGCCGCAGCATCGGCGGGTTCTTCGCCGAGTTCGTCGACCGGATGGTCTCGCAGGGCGCGGCCGAACGCCGGGCGTGCCGTCTGGAGAACTTCGGTGACGAGGTGGTCTACGACCCCGAGTACGCCATCGCCACCCTGTACGACCTGCTCGCTGAGGCCGGGGTCCGCCTGCTGCCCAACCACATCGCCGACGAGGTCGTGATGGCGGGGGACGCCGTCCAGGAGGTCACCCTGGTGCAGCCGCAGGGGAGGGTGAGGCTGGCCGCGGCGGTGTACCTCGACTGCACCGGCAACGGCGACCTGGCCACCAAGGCGGGGGTCCCCTGCGAGAAGGGTGACCAGGACGGCAAGCTGATGGGTGCCTCGCTGACCTTCTTCCTGGAGAACGTCGACCGGGCCACCGTGTTCGCCGATACGTCCGACCCGTACTTCAGGCGGTGGGCCGAGCGGGGCATTGCGAGCGGGCGGCTCCACCCGACGATGCCCCAGGTCTACATGCTCGAGGGCTTCCGGCCGGGCTCGGTGTTCTTCAACACCGTGACCGTGACCGGCGTCGACGGGACCGACCTGGACACCCTCGTCGCGGGCACCGCGCTGGCCCGGCAGCGGGTGCTGCAACTCGTCCGCTACCTGCAGGAGGAGGTTCCCGGCTTCGAGCACAGCCGGCTCTCCCGCCTCGGCCCGACCCTCGGCGTCCGGGAGACGCGTCGGCTGGAGGGCCGCTACCGGCTCACCTACGACGACATCGCCGCCGGCACCAAGTTCGGTGACGGGGTGGTCGCCTGCAACAACCCGCTCGACGAGGTGTTCCGCGACGAGTCGGTGACCGAGTACTCCCATGAAGCCGCGCTGGCGCGCGGCGACTACTACACGATTCCGTTCCGGTGCCTGGTGCCGCAGCGGGTCACCAACCTGCTGTTCGCCGGCCGGGACGCCTCGTTCGACGTCACCGCGTTCGCGTCGATCCGCGGCATGCCGCAGTGCATGGCGATGGGGCAGGCCGTCGGCGTGGGGGCGAGCATGGCCATCCGGGAAGGCGTTGCGGTGCAAGCCGTTTCGGGTGAGGACGTCGCCCGGAGACTGCGCGTGCTCGGTGTCGCCGGGGTGGGTGGGCACGACCTCGTGGCGGGGCCGGACCGGGGGTGATCGTGGCCGCGGGCCTCAGGCGAGGATCCGCAGCGGAGCCTCCAGCAGGCCGATGAAGCAGCGCATCCAGCGGGCCGCGTCGACGCCGTCGACCGGGCGGTGGTCGACCGAGAGCGTGCACCGGAGCACCTGCCCGACCGCGAGCGCGCCGTCGCGGACGACGGGCTCGGCCCGCACGGCGCCGGCGGCGAGGATCGCCGCGTGCGGTGGGTTGATGATGGCGGCGAACTCCTCGGTGCCGAACATGCCGAGGTTGGTGACCGTGATGACGCCGCCCTCGAGCTCCTGCTGCTGCAGTCGGCCGGCCCGGGCGCGCTCGGCGCGGTCGCGCACCGCGGCGGAGACGGCCGTGACCGACAGGTTCTCCACCCCGCGCAGCACCGGGGTGACCAGGCCGTTGTCGGTGGCCACCGCGACGGCGACGTCGACCGCGGTGAAGTGGCGGACGGCGTCCGCGGACCACACGACGTTCAGCGCGGGGACCAGGACATGCGCTCGCGCAACGGCTTTGACGACCAAGTCGGTGACCGAGACGCGGGCGCCGTCCCCGGCGTTGAGTTCCTCGCGCAGGGCCAGCAACCGGTCGACCTGCGCGCTGCCCCGCAGGTAGAAGTGCGGGGCGTTCTGCTTGCTCTCGGTGAGCCGGGCGGCGATGGCGCGGCGCAGTCGGGTGTGCGGGACGTCGGTGAAGCCGGCGCTGGGGAGTGGCGTGGGGGCGGGTAGCGGCTGGGGCGCGGGGGCAGGCCCGGCGCTTGGCGCGGTGGCTGCGCTGGGCGCGCTGGCGGTGCGCGGCGGGGTGGGGGGCCGCACGGCGTCCCGGGCCACGAGCGCGGCCTCGACGTCGCGGCGGGTGATCCGGCCGTTGGGCCCGGTGCCCGTCAGCTGGGCCACCTCGATGCCCGCCTCGCGGGCCAGGCGCCGCGCCAGCGGACTGGCGAACACGCGCTGCGCGGGGGCCGGTGCGGGGGCCGATGCGGGCGCCGGTGCCGGCGGCGACGTCGACTCGGCGGGCGCCGTCCCGGCCGGCGCGGTGGCGTAGCCCAGCCCGGCCAGTACCCCCTCGACGTCGGTCACCGACTCCTGCGGGGTGGCGATCAACGCGATCGGAGCGCCGACCGGCACATCCGTTCCGGCAGTGACCAACTGGCGCACGAGCACCCCGTCGGCGGGCGCCTCGACGTCCACGATCGCCTTGTCGGTCTCCAGGACGGCGATCACGTCGCGGGTGGCGAACGGGGCCGCCTCGGCCACCGCCCAGGAGGACAGGATCACCGACTGCACGCCGGTGGCGACCTCGGGCATCCGCAGCAACTCGGCCATGGTCAGCGCCCCGTCATCTCGGTGAGCGCGGCGACCACCTCGCGCGACTGGGCGATGGCTGCGCGCTCGAGCACCTTGCTGATGCTGGGCGACGCCTCGCCCCCGGTGACCCGCTGGATCGGCTGATCGAGCCAGTCGAAGAAGCGCCGCTGGATCTCGTCCGACAGCCAGGCGCCGTACCCGGTACCGAGCGCCCCCTGCTCGGCGATCAGCACGTTGTTGGTCTTGCGGATGCTCGCCCCGATGGTGTCCCAGTCGATGCTCGCGCGGTCGAGCCAGCGCAGGTCGATCACCTCGGCATCGACGGTGCCGAGCTCCTCCACCGCCTCCAGCACGTAGCGGGTCATGGCGAGGTAGGTGAGCACGGTGACGTCCTTGCCAGGACGGCGCACGGCGGCCTTGCCCAACGGCAGGTGGTAGTCGAAGTCGTCGACCGGGCCCTCACCGGTGGCGGTGTACAGGTCGACGTGCTCGAGGACGACGACCGGGTCCTGGCAGCGCAGTGCGGTGTTCATCAGCCCCACGTAGTCGAACGGCGTGGTGGGGGCGACGATCCGCCAGCCGGCCGAGGTGGCGAAGACCCCGGCCGGGTCCATCGAGTGCTGCGAGCCGTAGCCGGTGCCCATCGCCACCTTCGAGCGCAGCACGAACGGGACGGCGCCCGTGCCGCCGAACATGTGCCGGGCCTTGCCGATCTGGTTGAACAGCTGGTCGGCGGCGACCCACATGAAGTCGGCGTACATGAACTCGACGACCGGGGTGAACCGGCCGTCCAGGGCCATCCCGCCACCGAGACCGGCGAAGGCGTTCTCGCTGATCGGGGTGCCGAGGACCCGCCCGGGATAGGCGTCGGGCAGGCCGCGGGTGGCGCCGTTGGTGCCGCCGTTGAGGTGGTGGACGTCCTCCCCCATCACCACGATCGAGTCGTCGGTGGCCATCCGGCGGTTCAGCACCGAGGCGATCGCCTCCACGACGGTGGTCTCGGCGAGCACCCCGGTGAAGGTGTCGCGGTCGACGAACCGGGTGTCGGCGAACTCGCTCAGGTCGCCGCGGATGCCGACGTCGGCGAAGGCCGGGTCGGGCCACTCGGCGGGCTTGATCCGGCGCTGGCCGGGCTTGCCGCCGGGCAGTGGTTCGAGCAGTTCACCGCCGAGGTCCTTCATCAGCTGCCCCGCGGCGGCGACCGCGGCGTCGATCTGGGCCTGGGTCAGGATGCCGCGTCGCACCAGGTGCGAGGCGGTCAGCTCGATCGGGTCGCGGGCGCGCCAGGCCGCCTCCTCCTCCTTGCTGCGGTAGCGGAACGCGCTGCCGGGGAAGGGACCGTTCTGGTGGAAGTAGCGGTACACGTCGGCCTCGACCACGGTCGGGCCGTGGCCCGCCCGCATGTGGGCGAGCGCCTGCTGCATGGTCAGGTGGACGGCGAGCGGATCCATCCCGTCGACCTTCCAGCTGGCGATGCCGAACCCCTGCCCTCGTGCCGAAAGCCGTTGTTCCGCAGTCACTTCCGCCACGTGGGTGGAGACGGCGTAGAGGTTGTTCTCGATGAAGAAGCACAGCGGCAGCTTCCAGGCGGCGGCGAGGTTGAACGTCTCCAACGTCGAGCCGATGTTGGCGGCGCCGTCGCCGAAGTAGGTGACCGCGACGGCGTCCGTGCCCGCGTGCTTGTGCGCCCAGGCCGACCCGGCGGCCAGCGGGACGCCGCCGCCGACGATGGCGTTCGTCCCGATCGCCCCGGCCTCGTTCCACTGCAGGTGCATGGATCCGCCGCGGCCGTGGCTGAACCCGCGGTCCAGGCCGCAGATCTCGGCGAGGGTGCGCAGCAGAACCGCGCGGACGTCGTCCGGCCAGGGTTTGGTGGGATCGATGCCGTCGGGTGCCAGGTGACCGAGCACCTTGGCGATGAACTGGTGGTGGCCGCGGTGCGAGCCGTTGACGGTGTCGGTGCTGGTCAGCGCGATGGCCGAGCCGACGGCGCCGCCCTCCTGGCCGATGCTG
>WBZP01005670.1_pt1 | contig 12614 bp, 19 predicted proteins | sample 5204301 | NCBI WGS metagenome assembly WBZP01 (sample SAMN12412401, study PRJNA552823) | activated sludge metagenome | isolation source: activated sludge from nitrification reactor of wastewater treatment plant... | place: USA: Pennsylvania | collected 2017
CCCCTGGGTCACGGCGACGTAGAGGCGGAAGAACTCGCGGTGGGCGTCGAAGAACTTGAGCTTGGCTTCGATCAGGCCCCGGAGCTGCTCCTCGAAGGGACGGGGGCTCTCCAGGGTCGCCTCCAGCGTCTCCAGCAGCTTCGAGAGGGCGTCTTCGGCGCTGCGCTGCAGGAGCGCGTCCCGACTCCTGAAGTAGAGGTAGATCGTCCCCTTGGCGACCCCGGCCTCGTCGGCGATCTCCTGCATTGTCGCCCCGGCCAAGCCTCGTCGCGAGATCACCCGGAGGGTGGCCTCCTGGATGGTCTGGACCCTGAAACCCTCGACCAGCTCCTCTTTGGACAGGCTCCCCATTCCACTAGACTCCATCGTCAGCGCGCTGACCAAAGGGTCATTGTAGCACGTCTAATTCATGCGCGCTGCGGGGCGGTGAGGTGCGGCTCGACCCGGCCGCGCGCGGGAGAGGCCGCTCAGTAGAACGGTCGCGGTGCAACCCGGCGGGTCGCCGATCACCGCGAGAGCGACGCCGAGCGGCCACAGCATCACGCTGAGCTGCGACGGCGCCCCGCGCCCCTCCCCATCTCGCATCACGGAGCGCCTCTCCGTTCTTCAGCCGGCGACTTCGAGAGAGCCGGCCTCCCTCGCCACGTCGCCGAAGCGTTCGGCATCGACCTCGAGGAAGAGACCCTCTGCCTCGCAGTAGGTCACGGCGCCGTCGATGGACGCGAGGGACCCGGCGGTGCGCACCTTCCGGCCTTCTACGGCCGCCACGACGCGTGTCTCGACGCGGGCGACGGTTCCGAGCGGAACCATGCGCCGGAACCTGAGATGGAGATCCGCCGCGACGGCAACGTGGCCGGAGAGCCAGGCCGCCGCGCCCATGGCCTCGTCGAGAACGGACGCGAGGCTGCCTCCGTGCGCGCGTCCGGGCGGCCCCTCGGCGCCCGGGCCGAACCAGACCTTGGCCACAAGGCAGCTCTCGTCGCGGGCGAAGTAGCGCACGCGCAGCCGAGCGCCGAGCGGTTCACCCGAGACGAAGGAGCGTCCCGCCACCGATGGCGGCGCCACGAGCTCGCGCCAACCCGGCTCGGGGCTGAGGTCTGGCTGCACGGTCATCGCCTCGCCTCCGCCTGCCACTCTGCGAAGACTTCCGCCATCGCATCGAGGGCGCGCTCGTGGGCGGGTATCCACCCGAGATCGGCAGACCGCTTGGTCACCACCACCTGGTCCGTGCACAGCGCGTCGGCGAACGGACCCATCGTTTGGCGCGCTTGCTCGATGGAGATGCTCGTGGTGGCGCCGCCTTTGCCCGCCGCCTCGCTCGCGGCCTTCGCGAGATCCGCGATCCGCGGCGCCGCGCCATCCACACCGTGGAACATGCCGCGCGCCCTCTTCTCGACGACGCGCCGGTAGAGCTCGGCGAGGTCATCCCGGTGCACAAGCGACATGCGGTTCTGGCCGTCGCCGACGTACGCGGCCGTGCCCTCCCTGGTTGCGCTCTCGAAGTACCCGGCGATGAGGCCCTTGGCACCCCCGTAGACGAACCCCGGGCGGACGACGGCGGTTGCGAGGTGGTCCGTCGCGGCGTCCAGCGTCAGCTTCTCGTGCGCCGGCCGCCAGGCGACGAGGGGGATGGCGTTCGCGGGCGCGTCCTCGTCGGCGGGCTCCTCGCCGATGTTCCCGAGGCACAGCACCCCCGAGGTGTAGACGAGGCTGCTGGGCTTGCCGCTGGCGCGAGCCGCCTCGATGAGCGCCTCGAGGGCCTTCCTGTCGGCCGCCACGCCCTCCGGACCGTATTCGAACCCGATGTGAACGATGCCGTCGTGCTCGGCCGCGGCCTTCCGGTAGCTCGCCGTGTTCTTCAGATCGCCGCGCAGGGGCGTTGCGCCGAGAGACTTGAGCTCGCTGGCTTTCTCATCCGAACGCACCAGGCCCGTGACCTGATGGCCCGCCTTGGCCAACGCGGCGACGACCACCGATCCGACGTATCCCGTTGCCCCGGTAACGAAGACCCGCATCCGAATTCTCCTTCCTTGGTTGTCGTCCCGATCACGCGCGAGAATGCGCGCCGGCCCTCAACGCGCCGGCGGCCAGGACTTCTTGCGCTGGTAGCCCACGCACACCCCCTTTCCGCAAGTAGTCGGGCACGTGCCTGTCGTCAGGCCTCGCGCTTCACGAGCGACGCCCCGTCACGGGGCGCAGCGGCGGCCGGCGCGCGTACGCCACCAGGGCGGCGAGGCCCAATAGAACGAGCGTGAAGACCGCCATGCCCGTCTCGCCGGTCGCCCGGAACAGATGCGTGTAGGTCGCTCCCGCCATCACCACCACGAGGGCACAGCCGCCGAAGAACGCGACGCGCGGGATGAGGAGGAGCACCGCCGAGGTCACCTCGACGGCACCGACGACGAGCCGCAGCCAGTCAGGCCACCCCCAGTGGGCGAAGCCCAACACGTGCCTTTCCGCGCCCGCGAGCTTCGAGCCGCCCGCCATCAGGAACAGCGCGGCGAGCAGGCCCGAGAGCACCCAAAGCGCGATCCTCTTTCCTTTCCTCTTCTCTGCCATGGCTTTCACCTCAGCTTGGGATCATCAGCGCCAGGGCCACGAGCGCCGCCGCCACGAGGAGCGACTTCGCGTGGACCTTCCGCGCCTGCCGGCGCACCTGCGCGAGCTCGGCGGCGTCCGCGATGGCCTGCGGCCCGGTGTCCATGTCGCGCTGACCGCGCGACGCGAGCGCCACTCATGTCTTCTCCCGGGCCTGCAGCACGCCCACTGCACCCGCCCAAGACGGCAGGAACAGGAGCAGCCGCCAGAGACGATCCGCTCGGAACCCGACCAGAAGCGCCGCAACGACTCCACCCGCGACGAGGAGCGTCACACCGAAGGTCATACGCTTCCGGCGCTCCCGGGGACCGATGTTCGCGATGCAGACCGCCGGCGTTCCACTCGCGGGCGTCATGGGCCGCTCCCGTCGCCGGGATAGTCCGACGCTTCATTCGGCAACGGGCTCGCGCTGCCTCGCAGGGAACGGACGAGACGAAGGGCCTCCTCCACGTGCTGTCGCGTGCGGAGCTGCGAGTTGAAGACGTGGCGGATGACCCCCTGTGCATCGATCACGTAGGTGACGCGCCCGTCGATGAGCCCAAGCGTCCTGGGGACACGGAACCTCTTTCGAAGTTCGCCCCCGCGGTCGGAGAGCAGCCGAAACGGCAGCCGGTGTTTCTCGGCAAAGCGCCGGTGGCTCTCCACATCATCGGAGCTCACGCCCACGACAGTCGCCCCGGCCTCCGCGAGACCTTGGTGCTCGTCCCGGAAGGAGCACGCCTCGGCGGTGCAGCCCGGCGAGTCGTCTTTCGGGTAGAAGTAGAGAACGAGGCAGCCCGAGGCCAAGAGCTCGCGGAGCGAAACGGCCTCGCCGTCCTGGTCGGGAAGCGTGAAATCCGGCGCGCGATCACCGACGCCGAGGCTCCGGTCGCTCACGCTTGGTCCCCCGGCGCGGTCTTGCTCTTCACGGCCTCGACTCGATATCGACGACTCCGCCGCCTCCTCTGGCCTGGCTGCGGGCATGGCTCTACGCGGGCCCCTCGGCGCGCTTGCTCCGGTTGCGCACAGCCGGCGCGCGCGGCTTAGATCGGAGCCGTCGCGGCAGCAAGCTGGCCGCTTCGTGCAGGATCTCCCGGTTCACCGAGATGATCGCGTGCTGACCCTCCCGGCGCACGAGCAGGACTTCGGCGTCGGCGAGGATCTTGAGGTGATGCGAGACGGTCGGCTGGGTGAGATCGAACCTCTCGCCGACTTGACCGCAGGACAGCTCACCCGCCGCGGCGATCTCCTGAACCATCCGGAAGCGGCTCTTGTCCGCCAGCGCCTTGAGTACTCGCACGAGCTTCTGGTCGTCCACGCCAGGTTCCCTCGCTTTAGATCGACGTATAGAAATACTTCTAATTATCCGGTGGTGTCAAGCGCCTTCAAGCAGTCTGGCCAAGACGCATAACGACCACGGTGTTCGAGGATCCGGGGATGGAGTGCTGATCGCGGGGCCCAGCTCGGAGGACACCTACGCCTGGGCGGCGGATGGTCTGCGGTGGTTGACGTGGCGTCAGGCTCGAGGACCCGCAGGCGCCATCGAGCGCGCCGGCGAAACCCCCGTCGAAGTTCCGCTCCCCCGAGGACGGCTGGTTCGACGTGGGCGCCTTCCTCGACGAGCCCTGGGGCTTCCTGCCGATCGTCGTGCCGGTCACGGAGCCGGCCGTAGGGTACGGAGCGGCCGGTGGGCTGGCGTTCATCGGCAAGCCGAGCGACACCGCGGGCGCGGGCCTCGGCCGGCCGAACATCAGCTTCGTCGGCGGGCTCGGCACGGAGAACGGCACCTGGGGCGCGTTCGCGGGCGACCTCAGGCAGTGGAAGAACGACCGCGTCCAGACCCTCGTCGGGTTCTTCGACGCGTCCCTCAACCTCGACTTCAACGGCATCGGCGAGGGCGCGCTGCCCGACGGCCAGCCGCTCGCGTACAACCTGAAGCCGATCGGCGGCCTCGCCCAGGCGAAGCTCCGGCTCGGCGGAACGCGAGCCTGGCTCGGCCTCAACTACATGCTGGCCGTCACGGACGTCACCTTCGAAGCGCCCGAAGGGACTCCCGGCCTGCCGGACACGGAGCGCGAGTCGCGCGTGGGCGGCCTCACGCCGTCCTTCACTTACGACTCGCGCGACACGATCTTCACGCCGGGCCGCGGCACCTACGTCGACGCGTCCTTCGGCTTCTTCGGCTCGGCGCTCGGCGGCGACGACGCGTTCGAGCGCGGGGCGCTGGTCGCGATGCAGTTCCTCGGCCTGCAGCCGAAGCTGACCCTGGGCCTGCGCGGCGACCTGGGTCTCACGTTCGGCGACGCGCCCTTCTACCTCCGGCCGTACGTCTCGATGCGCGGCGCGCCGGTGCTGCGCTACCAGGGCGAGCAGGCGGCCTCGCTGGAAACCGAGCTGCGCTGGCAGTTCTGGAAGCGCCTCAGCCTCGTCGGCTTCGCGGGCTACGGCGCGGCATGGAACGACTTCGAGAGGTTCGAGAACACGCAGTCCCTCGTGACGGGCGGCGGCGGCGTGCGCTACGAGCTGGCGCGCGCTACAAGCTGCACGCGGGAGTCGACCTCGCCTTCGGGCCGGACGGGCCGGCGCTCTACGTTCAGTTCGGCAGCGCCTGGACGCGGCCGTGAGCCAATCCGTAGGCGTCTTGATGTGCGGCTGGCGAGCCTGAGCGTGTAAACGGGCTCGGGGGCCCAAGTGGGCGGTGCGCGGAGCCAACGGCTGCGCGTGGCTCGCGGACGAGCTGCGCGGCCGCGGGTTCCGCGTCACGGAGCAGCCCGTCGCCGGCGGCCGCTCGAACCTGCTGGCGGTCCTCGATCCCCGCCCGCAGGTGGTGCTCTCCACCCACGTCGACTGCGTGCCGCCCTTCTTCCCCAGCCGGGTCGAAGGGGGCTGCTCCGGGGCCGCGGGGCGTGCGAAGCGAAGGGCATCCTCGCCGCGCAGGTGCACGCGGTCGAGCGCCTGCGCGATGCGGGCGAGCAGCACGTCGGGATGCTGTTGGTGGTCGGCGCGGAGCGCGGCAGCGGCGGGGCGGCGGCGGCGAATACGACCGCACCCGGCTCGCGCTACCTGGTGAACGACGAGCCGACCGACTCGCGACCCCGCCGCTTCACGCGCGGCGTCCTGCGGCTCAAGCTTCGCGCGCAGGGCCGTGCCGCGCACTCGTCGCAGCCGCAGCTCGGGGCGTCCGCGATCGACGCTCGCGCCGGCGACCGACGGGTTGACGACGACCACGAACTCGTCCGCGGCCCCGGCCGGGGCCGCGAGCGGTGCCAGCAGGACGGCTAGGACGACGTGCCGCACGGTGCGGATGACAACCGCAGAGCGACGTCGCCTTCGTAACGGGGCGCACGCAGCGTCCGCGGCCCGCCATCGTGCCGGAAGCCCTCGGTCGCGAGCGTCCCGCCGGTCTTCGTGTCGACCCACTCGGCACGCCACTCGCCGGCCGGCAGCGCCAGCGCGAGTTGCGTGTCCCCGTCGCCCCAAGCGTAGAGGCCGAGCTCGCAGCCGCTGCCTGCGGCCCGCGTGAACGCGCCGGGGGCCGAGAGGACGAGACCGGGCCGCGGCTCGAAGGCCGTGAGGTCGAACCGGTGCAGGAACTGCTTCAGGACCCCGAGCTGGCGGCGCAGCGCCGGGCTGCCTCCTCCCGGCGCGCGATTCGCGGCGCTGCCGTCCTCGTGGCCGACCGCGAAGGAGAAGTCGAGCATGCTGAACGTGCTGCCGCCCGCCATCAGGAACTCCCATGCCTGCTTTCTGTAGACGGCGTCCGTCTCCGGCGCGTGCGCGGCCTCGCTCGCGTTCGCGAAGCCCGTCTCGTCGAAGCCCACGGCGCGCCCCAGCCCCGCGTTCAGCGCCGCCGCCTCGGGCCACGCGTAGTGGAAGTTCAAGACCGACACGTTCGGGTCGACGTCGCGCAGCGGGTAGCGGTGGTTGGAGTAGTTCTGCGCGATCAGGTGGCGCGGCCCCGGCGCGGCCTCGGCCTCGCGCACGACGGCGGCGATGCGCGCCTGCCAGGCGAGCGACTCGGGGCCGGCGAGGTCGACCCTGTTCTTCCAGAAGGCACCCGGGCTCGCCATGTCGCCCGGCAGCACCGAGAAGTGCACGACGCCGGAGGGCCGCTCGTGGTCCGCCCAGGGCTCGTTCTGGATCTCGTAGTAGACGTTGTCGAAAGGGCGCAGCTCGGAGACGACATTCCGCACGACCTTCTCCTGCTCGGCGAGCAGCGGCCCGTTGTCGAGCGTGTTCGCCTTCTCCTTCGGCACGTCGCCGACACCGTTGACGTTGTTCGCCGAGTGGAGCGGCGACCAGGGCCAGCCGCTGCCGTAATACGAGGAGAAGAGCACGACCTCGACCACGATGCCGCGCTTGCCCGCCTCGGCCACGAAGTCGCGCAGGCGCGCGAAATACTCGGCGTCCCAGCGCGCCAGGTCGAACTTGTTTCCGCCATCGGCTGCGCCCGGCGTGGCGCTGCGCACCCACGGCACCAGCGCTCGCCCGGGCGCGGGCGCCAGGGTGTTCAGCGTGATGCCGAAGTCGCCGGGCTTCTCGTAGTACGTGCCGACGAACGTGCGCGTCAGGCTGAGGCCGTCCGCCGCCAGCGTGTCGAGGTAGCGCCTGTAGTCGAAGTCGCGGTTGACGACCGCGCCGTAGTGCTCGCCGGAGCCGACGAGCAGCGTCGGCTGGCCCCGGAACACGAACACGCGCGGGCTCTTCGGGTGCAGCGCCAGCGGCTCGGCGCCGAGCGGCGGCACGAGGAGAAGCAGCAGCGCGAGCAGTCGTTTCGTTGCCATCTGCATCCCTCCGCACGGTGCCCGTCCCGGCGCCGGGTTTGTTCTTATCATGTGCGGCGGCTCGGCAGGGACGCGTGGCGAAGCTGAGGGGGGTCGCGGCCGGGGCGGGCTACTTCAGCCACTACCAGTACGAGGTGTGGGGCCGCATCCCGGAAGCGGAGATCACCGCCGATCCGTAGGCGTTCTTGATGTGCGGCTGGCGCGCCTGAGCGCGTAAGTGGGCTCGGGGGCCCAAGTGGGCGGTGAGTTGAGGCAACGGCTGCGCGTCCTGCGAAGGTGGCCGACGCGGGTGTCGCGGCCGAGGAGCCCGAGCCTGCAAGGAGTGCTGATCGCTGACGAAGGCGAGGATGCTCATCCGGCGGCCGCAGCGGCTGCAGACGAGTGGGTCCACCTCGTACACCTTGGCGATCAGCCGGGCCCAGCTCGGAGGACACCTACGCCTGGGCGGCGGGTGGTCTGGGGTGGTTGAGGTGGCGTCAGGCTCGAGCGGTTGACAGCCAGCTCTCGCGCGAGACGAGTACTCGCCGTAGAAGATCGTACGGTGCTGTCGCGGATCCGGGATGTGGTCGCTGATGCGGGCGAGCCACTCGAGCGGGTCCAGGGCCTCGAAGTTGCGGCCCAGGACGGGGTTCATCCGGGAGCGGTAGAGCACGGCCTGCTGGCCGTCGAGGACCCGCCAGACGAGCGGGGCGATCGCGGCGTCGGCACGCATGGAGGGTGAGCGCCTCTGCCGCAAGGCGGGCCGCCGCCCGCTCGCGTCGAGGCAGATTGCTGACCGGCCGCCGCGCGGCGCCGGATCTCGGCCTGGGATCCGGACGAGGACTTCCCGATTCGGGATGCTCGGACCGGCCGCCGTCAGTCGGTGGTGCGCGAGACCGCGGCGCTCGTGTCGACGACCGTGAAGCTCGCCGCGAGGAGATCGGAGGCTCGCGCCGACGGTCCGACGAGAACGAAGTACTTCATGGCCTCGATCCGCCACGACTTCGCGCCCGCGTCGTACCAGGCGAGGTCCTTCACGGCGACGCGGAGCGGCACCGTCTTCGTCTCTCCCGGAGCGAGTGCGACCCTGGCGAAGGCGCGGAGCAGCTTCGCGGGCCGCTCGACCCGTGAGCCGGCGAAGCCGACGTAGAGCTGCACGACCTCCTCGCCGGCGCGCGAGCCCGTGTTCTTCACGTCGACCGCCACGTCGACCTGGCCGTCCGGTGCGACCTTCGGCGTGGCCACCCGCAGGTTCTCGTAGGAGTACGTCGTGTAGCTGAGGCCGTAGCCGAACGGGAACGCCGGCTCGTAGCCCTTCGCGTCGGCGAGCGTGTAGCCGTGGTACGGGCCGTACTCGATGGTGTCGGCGAACCCGTCGAAGAAGGGAAGCTGCGTCTCGTCCTTCGGCGTCGTGAGCGGCATCTTCCCGCTCGGGTTGACGTCGCCGAAGAGGACGCGGGCGAGGGCGTGGCCGCCTTCCATGCCGAAGTACCACGCCATCACGATGGCGGGAACCTCGTTCTTCCACTCTTCCATCGTGTAGACGCTGCCGCCGACGAGGGCGACCACGCAGCGCCGGTTCGCCCTGGCTGCGGCCTCGATCACGGACAGGTCGCGCGGCTTCAGGGAAAGTGGCACCCGGTCGCCGCCCGACATCACGAAGGGCTCCTTCATCAGGGGCAGCTTGATGACGAGGGGACGCTTCTGCGCGGGGCCGGCCGGGCGCAGGCCCTGGTCGTCGGTGATGTACTCGCCGACCTCGTCCCAGCGCGACCCAGCCACGACCACGACCGCGTCCGCCTCGCTCGCCACGCGGCCGACCTCGGCGGGATCCTTCCCGTCGGAGTGGAGCACGACCGCTCCCGCGCCGAGGTAGTCTCGGAGTCCCTTGAGGGCCGACGTGTAGTAGGGCGGACTGACGTTGCACGACCAGGCGGTCGAGGGCCGGCTGGAGTACCGGTCAGGTCCACTCGCGCGCGGCCTGCGCGCCGTCGCCGCGGCACTCGCCACGACTGACAGGTCCCTCTTCCTAGGCGCCGGCATCGCCTACGAGATGAGCATGGGGCGATGGGACGTGACTCCGTCTTTCGTCCCCGGCCTCTACCGGCACGGGGGCGGCCGGGACCTTGGCTACCCGCTGGAGTTCCGGACGCAGGCGGAGGTTGGCTATCGCCTCCGTCGAGGATCGCGCGTCGCGCTGGCCTTCTCCCATCTGTCCAACGCCGGCCTCGGCGCGCGCAACCCCGGCCAGGAATCGCTGACAGTCAACTACGGGTGGCGACCGGGGGCGGCGGCGCACCCGATAAGCGGGTCGCGGCCACACGAGCGGGCGGGGTTGCTCACGGCCGCAATCGAGAGGCACCCGGCTTCCGGCAGAGGGGGGGCGCGGTGACGGAAACGTCGTGGTGCGGACGAAGCGACGTGCAGGGTGTCGAACGGCACCTAACCGCCCCAGGCGCTTCTCGGCGATCACACGGAGCAGCCGCGTTAACTCAAGCACCTCTCCGGCAGCGACGCTGTACTCCACGAATAGCCCGCGCTTCTCGGCCTCCCTGCCGCAACACCTGGAGGTGCCGGGAGGCGTTCGCCACGGAGAGGCCGGCCTCGCGCGCCAGCGACTCCACGGTTCGAGGACCCTGGGCCAGGATCTCGAGGATCTCGAGCCGCCGCGGGCTGTCGGCCGCCTTGGCGATCCGCGCGACGAGCTCGTACACCTGCTGCTTGAAGGCCTTCGGCATGCCCCTATTCACTGCTTGAATACTTGATTGACTAGATGTCAAAGGTCCGGCCAACCCCGAGGCGACCCTGGCTGCTGATCGACCACGTGCACCTCCAGGCTCTGGACCTCAACTGACCGCTACAGCCGAACCGTCAGCCTCCGCCTGGACCGGCTATGCTTGCGCCCGCAGGTGACCATGATTGACGAGGGCGGCTTGCGAAGCGGTCCGGTCCGGTCACGATCGGCGGTTTCGCCGGCTTCGGCTTCGGTGCGTTCTCGTACGCCTAAGATGGGCTTCTGGGAGGCCGTCCTCTACGACATCTTCTGGATCCCGTGGCTCGGCCACCGAGTCGCGGAGTTCCTCAAGCTGGGGCAGTGACGGGCTCTCCCGACGTCTGGTCCTCTGTCTCGGGTCGCGGGGAAGCGCCGCCCGCCGGGCGGCAGTGATGGCGGAGATCCGGATCGAGAACGCGATTCCGGAGGTCGACTCGCGGCGTTTTTCGATCCAGGCCGTGATCGAGGCGACGCTGCGTGATCACGTCGGCACGTGGTCGGCCGAGATCCGCCGCGCCCAGACCGAGCCGTGGTGGGTCGTCGTCGTGAAGCGGACCGATGGTGACTTCAAGACGACGCTCCTCGTTGACCCGCGAGAGGAGTCGCCGACCGCGATCCGCGAGGCGATTCTGGCGTCCTTGAAGGGAGCCGTGTAGGGGTCCGAGTTGGCGCTGAGGGCCATGGTGTCGATCTACGTGGCGCAGTCACGGTCTCGCCGATGGCCCGGGTTGCACGGCCGCGACCGCCCCGATCTGCAGCGGTGGCCGCTATGCTGCTGCGCTTCCCGCCAGCCCATTCCTTGCGAGATGATCCAACGGTCCCAGCCGAGCGAAGCAGGATCGCCCCGTGAACTGCGGGGGCGCACTGAGCGCTGTATCGCCGGCCTGGGATGCAGACTGCACGACTCGATACTCTAGTAGTCGACAGGCCTCGGAGAGGAAAGCGATTGGTGTAGTGCCCATGCCCGTGACGTGGCAGTACGCAGCCGACGTACTGATGGTGGTGGCCGAAGGGTTAGACACGCCCGAAGAGTGGCGGCGGGCTCTGCGTGAGGCTAGAGCGGATTCCGGTTTCAGACCCGGGACGCACCTCTTGTTTGATGGCCGGGGAGGTCTTTCCCCGCTGACCAGCGAGGACCTCGAGGAGGGTCTGCGGATCATCTCGGCGGCCGTCGAGCAGGGCTTCGGCCCAAGGGTCGGCGTCGTCATGCGGGAGGTCCCCCGAGAGCTCTTTGGGTCGCTGTTCGGACGAGGAACCCTGCCTTCCGAGATGGCGGGACTCCAATTCGGCGCATTCGGTAATAGAGAGGAAGCCCTGGCCTGGCTGAGGAGATCCCCCACGTGATCGCGAGTGGGCGCCTTCCGGTCGCGGCAGATCACGGGCGAGCACCCCCGTGGATCGACGCGACGTACCACTAAGGTACGTCAGGACGGCCGGGTGCAGGCAATGACAACGGTGGTGGAGGTTGGGATGACGACGGCGGGCCGGCTGAGGATGGCCCCCTTCTGGACCGCCTCCTGCGCTGCCTGGTCAAGCGTGGGCTACGGGGAGTTAAGGTGGTCATCTCGGACGCGCACGAGGGCTTGCGCAAGGCGCTCTCGACCGTGCTCTCCGTGGCGAGTTGGCAGCGCTGCGGGGTGCACTTCATGCGGAACTTGCTGGCGACGATCCCCCACTCGGCGCGGGAGCCGGGTGCGGCGATCGTGCTGACGATCTTCGCGCGGCCGGACCGTGCCACTGCCATGACTCAACTCCACAAGGTCGTGGACGGGCTTCGCACGCACTTCCCGCAGGCCGCGTCTCTTCTCGAGGAGGCCGCGGAGGACATCCTCGCTCACCGTGCCTTCCCGTTCGAGCACCGCCAGCAGCTGCACAGCACGAACCCGCTCGAGCGGCTGAACAAGGAGATCAAACGTCGCTCGGCCGTTGTGGGGATCTTCCCGAACCGAGCCGCCCTGCTTCGCCTGGTGGGAGCCGCAGGACGATGAGTGGAGCGTGGCAGACCGTCGCTACTTCAGCGCCGAGTCCATGAGGCTGCTCACGCAGCCACCGGTGCCGCCAGGACAGGAGGAGGTACTGGCTGCGGTGGGCCGAGACCGGGTCGGGGAGCTGAACGTCACCCCCCGCACGCCCCAACTCCACCACTTGACGGGACACACCCTTCGGAACAGGCGCTGAGGCGCGCGAACACTGCCCGCACACCGCGAATGGCGTCGGGATGCCGGCGCGTGTACTCGGCCCAGAAATCTCCCAGAACGGGTTCGTGGCCCAAGGCGCAGCGCGAGCTCCTACCGTGCCACGGCTGCACGCGCCGCTGCGGGCCGGCGGCGTGCACGCTGACGCTCGCTGCGCTCGCTTGGAAAACCCTGCGGGTTTCCCACAGCGTTCACACCGCGCGGGCCTCTCGGCCGGGCTCTCTCGTTCATTTCCCACCAGCCCCCGGGGGGCGCTGCCCCCCGAGCCCTCGGGAAGGGCCGGAGGCCCACCATTCCCCGTGACGG
>WBZP01005671.1_pt1 | contig 12607 bp, 8 predicted proteins | sample 5204301 | NCBI WGS metagenome assembly WBZP01 (sample SAMN12412401, study PRJNA552823) | activated sludge metagenome | isolation source: activated sludge from nitrification reactor of wastewater treatment plant... | place: USA: Pennsylvania | collected 2017
TATGCTTTTTGATTTACCCAGGATGTTGTCAAAAGAGTGTTTGTCGCCCAATTGTTTTTCCAGCAGCTGTACTCTTTTGGATAAATCTACTTTTTCCAGGGCGCGGTAAAGCAAGGGGATAATCTTGTTGTTGTCATCTCCTTTGGTAATGTAGTCAAATGCCCCATTTTTGATTGCCTGCACACCATCGGCAATGTTGCCGTAGGCTGTCAACAGTATTACTTCCGTAAATCGAAACCGGTCTTTTATTTCTTTGACCAGTTCCACTCCATTGCCATCAGGGAGCTTCACATCGCATAAGACCACATCAATATCATTTTGTTCCAGTTTTTTTAATCCGGTTTTGCAATCTCCCGCTTGCTTTACCTCAAAGCCTTCCAGGCTGATTATTCTTGTCAGCAGGGTGCTCAATTTTTGTTCGTCATCAATGATTAAAATCCGTCTCAATAAAAGTTATTTCAATGGTCGTACAAAATTAGCATTATTAGTTGAGGTATGGGGGGTAGGTGTTATTATTTGTGTGGGGAGACGAGACGATGCGGTGCAACGTCTGTACGGGTTTCTTCCAATTGATGGGATTATTGGTAATGTAATTTTGGATGTTTTCAAATGATTGGGCATCCCGAATGATGTGGTCGTGAAATCGGGGATGCCAATTAAAATCCGGGCAGATCAATCGGGCATTTTTGGTTACGATGGATTTGTAGGAGCGGATGATGGTGGGGATGGTGCCGGGTTTGGGGGAAATTGTAGAGACGTTGCATTGCAACGTCTTTACATTATCCCCCAACCCCCCATTCTCGCTGGTATCATCATCCGATTTATCAATGATCAATATTCCATGGGTGTGATTGGGCATCACCACAAAATTGCCCAATTCCACAAATGGAAAATGATGGGGTATTTCCATCCAATATTTTTCGGCCAATTGGCCGATTTCGTTCAATTGCATTTTTCATTCATAATATCACCAAAAAAATGTGCCCTGTTTTGGGTGCAGATGGTGATAAAATAGGCAGCATTGCTGCTATAATTCCACGATTGTAATCGGGCAGAGGGTATGCGGTATTTGTTTTGAAATTTTTCCATTACTTATCCAACTATTCTCCCTCCAAAACCAAAAATCTCCCACTATACTGAACCGCCGACCGAGTGGTTATCGTATAGAAATACAAGCCGCTTGCATGGGCATAGTAATCTATGGTGAACGGATCTTGGTTGATGGGCATCTGATCGACCAATTTGCCTGTACTATCGTAAATGTTTAGCATGCTTTCCTGGGGCAGTCTGAGCCTTCCTTTGAATTGAATTTTTCCGATGCTGGGGTTGGGGAAACATTGGATGTCGATGTTGTTGAGAACATCAATTTCTGATTGGGAGGACAGCAGGCATTGGCCCGGTATATGGCTATCCATCCATTGCAATCTTGTGGTTATCCAGGATTTCAGGGTGTCTAATTCTGCAGCATAGGTGGTGGCAATGCCGCCTATTTCGGGAGCAGGGCCACTAAAGCCCAGGATACGCCATCGTTCAAAGTGTCTTTGCTGTGGGTTGACAACGAGTTGCTGGATGCTATCTATGTATTGGAAAATGTATTGGGTATCGAGGATGGTTTGCCGGTACTTTTTGTAGGTGCAATGCAGCTCATTGGCAAAGGTTGAATCCTGCAACATGCGAATGTACCAGCCGGAAGAGTTGTTGTCTGTCGGGCAGTCGTTGTTGAGGTGGGCCCAGCCGGCGCCTTCAAAATTATCGTAGAGGTAACAGATGCCGAGATTTTTCCAGGCCCAGTCAAAGTCCCATACAGGTCCGGCTTTGAGTTTGTTGTCTTTGGAGTTTCTGTCTTTGTGGTAAAATATACTTTTCTTAAAGCCATCTGCATTTCGGGCGACTTCATTGACGATAAAGTAGTCGATGAATGAGGGCACATCCAAATATTTTCTATAGCCAAAATCCGCATCACTGAAATCATCACTGTACAACTGCGTTTCCAGACTATCGATAAAGGACGCAATGTATGTCTTTTGTGGTGGGGTGATGGTAAGTGCATCGGGGTATTCATAGAGAAAATGTACATCCAGTCCCGGATGATCAATGGGTGAAAAGTTGGATTGAAAACTATCGTCATCTCCGCGCAGGTTTTGCTGTAAAATATAGCCTCCGGTGAGTTCATCCCCTTCGTTGTCATCGGGATTTAGTTTGGAAATATTTACCCTGTTTTTGTCTCTTTTTATTTTTTCGGTGAGCACATAGATGCCTTTGTAGGCACTATCGATCATCACTTCACAGTGTCGGGTCGCCGGACTATAGTTGCCCATTTGGGTGAAAAAATGATGGGGTAGGGTATTCCTTACCAGCGATCGGTCATTGAAGTTGGAAAGCAGGATCCAGTCATTTTCCTCCGGCATGCCCAGGATGGAAACGTCTTTATTTGCACCCGTACTATCTCGGGTCTCAATGCTGTAAGGCTGTTGAGGATAGCCTGCCGAACTGGCACCCCTGATCTTGATGCCGATAGGCCCTTGGTAGATTTCTTCTCCTTTATACTTTATGGTCATGCCGGCATCGAGCCTGCCATCGTAAGGTATGTCCTGACCGTTGGTCTGAATATAAACAACGGGCAATTCGGAATTCTCCAGATTAATACGGCCTGTATCGGTCCATTTTATATCGAAAGAAACATTTTCATTGTTGGCACCCCATATCTGGGTATAGATCTTTTGACCTACCGGTACATCAATCAGGCTATAATGGGTAGTCTCATCGGTTTGCCCACAAAAGAGCCTCTGCACCAGACCACAATCCGATCCCTGCCATATAGCATAGCCGACCGCATTGTTGTCCAGCTGCTTGATGTCGAAAGCCATATTGCCTGAGGTTGGGATGGTAGTAGCATACCACCTGTCACCCCCTGCATACGACCCGCAACTTGGGTGAATGCCGGATGTTTCAAAATCGTCATTATTGTCCACAAGTGACATACCAATGGGCAGGTCAATGGCAATGCAAGGATGTTTACCCGGCAAAGCAGGATTGTTGCATTGAGTGGCTTTTGACAAAACATTACCTGTTTGTGGATAGGGACCGTCCTGAAAGAAGACATCCCAGGCATCAGTATAGATCTGGTACGTATTTTCTTCTTCATACATCCCCGGAGTGTATTGCAAACGCAGGATATCGTTATCACAAACCTCAAAAGTCTCTTTACTGCCCCAGCCACCGGCAGCAAATTTGCCAATGAGGGTGTCATTCACAAATACTTCCAGATAGCCGTCATTCCAGCCATCGCCGTAGCTGTCCTGCATCACCAGATGGTATTGGCAGCATTGGCTATAGGCAGTTGATGAAAGCAATAAGGCGATGAAAAGGGTTAGGGTTATGCGGTGGTGGGATTTCTTCAAAAGATTTGACATATAGCATGGTCTGTTTCCTTTGGTAAAAGTAAAAAATGCATATGGGTTTACAAAGACAAGCCACCGTGTATTATCAAAATTTGGAGTTATAACCCAAACGGATCACCTGTGTTTCGAAATAATCAGCACTGGTGTAGTTGAATCCCTCACTTTGAATATCTTTTTTGATGACCATCGTATTCAACAGGTCGCTTGCATTGATGAACAACTCACCATTGCCTTTTTGAATTGTTTTTTTAATCCCCAAATCCAAAGAAAAGCGTTGTGCAATTTTACCCTGCGGAATAATGTCTGGTGCCAAATAGACAGCTGTTACCTGAATTTGAATATTGTTTTTAAATTGAAAGTTATTGTTCAGCTTCATGCTGCCGGAAAAAATGGTTTGATTTTCTGCTGTAAAAGTATTGGGAGCAGGATAGAGATTTTCGACGGTAAAAGCATCAATTTGATTGTAATAAATGTTTGTATTGAGGTTGAACGAGTATCTTTTATTCACTTCCTGGTTCATGATGATTTCCAGTCCCGTATTTTTACTTTTGCCTGCATTTTGAAATATAGCGTAGATCAGTTTGCTGCCTGGAACAATGGATGAAATACGGGTAATGGTGGCATTGGCAAAACGGTAGTAGGCTGCCATATAAAAGTAGCCGCTGTTCCAACTTCTTTTGTTTCCCAGTTCTATGGAAGAGGTAAATTGGGGACGAAGTGCCGGGTTGCCAACCTTAATAATTTCTGCATCGTCGTATTTAGGAAATATTCGAATATCTACTTCGTTGGGTCTGTCTACCCTTCGGGTATAAAAAAGTGAAAATTTGTTATGGTCATTTACTTTGTACGCCAATCGGAAATTGGGAAAAGGTTGTGTGTAATCATAGCCGTCGCTTTTGTAAGTATTGTGATCGGGATTTACATTGTAGTTGATTTTTACATATTCAACTCTCAACCCTAATTCTGCTTCCCATTTTTCATTTTCGAAAACATAGTTGCCGTATAGAGCCGGAATAATTTCTTTGTACGTAGCCCACCCACCTGCACTTGTGTCTAAAACAGAATTGTTTCCGGGTATAAAGTTCATGTTGGTAGGAATGTTTCTGAATCTGAATTTCATTCCTGTTTCCAGGTGTCCGTATTTTAAGGGCTTTGTATAATCCATGTTGAAGTCGTAAACTTGTTCGTCTGACAACAATTTAAAAGCATCGGTTCCGGTAGTGGCAGGTAAATAATTATCGTAGTAATATTTTTCATCTTCTCTGTGAAAAGTATAATTGAATGCTGCATTTAACAAATGACCGGCTTGTTTGAACTTATGTTGATATGCGGCCGATGCCATTGCCGTTGTTTTTAATTCATCCTCCAGGAATTGCCAGAGGCGGATTCTTTGAGATAAATCACTGTTGAAAAAAGGTTGATCGCCTCTGTCAATTATTTTTTCACTTCCAAAGAGGCCTGACACGGTCAAGGTATTTTGGTCATTGATGTGCCAATCAAATCCTGCTTTTGAAGTAATGTAATTGGTATTTCGGTTTCGCTTTAATTGTTGTTGTATAATGGTGCCATCATCATAACTGCGTGTTACAAATTCATTCTTATTCAGTGTATGGGTGTACAAATTGTCGGCTTGAACAAAGACATTGATTTTACCTTTGCGGTAGTTTAGAAATGCAGAAGGATTTATTTTGGGTGTGAAAGTATATTGGGGACGAATGGTAGGAAGATTTTCTTTGCGAACCCACAAGGCCCCCAAACCTGTTGTCAAGCCTATTTTTCCTTTAAAGCCCTCTTCTTTGTTTTTTTTCATCACAATATTTATAATTCCACCATTTCCATTGGCATCATATTTGGCAGAGGGATTGTTGATGATTTCAATTTTTTCTGCGGATGATGCAGGGATGTTGTCTAAACCGGTCTGATTACCGAATCCTGTCAGCGCTGTTTGCTTGCCATCTATGAGGATGGTTATTTTATCATTGCCTCTCAGCTGAACTTTGTTGTCCTGGATGGTAACGCCGGGCAAATTTTGCATGGTTTGCAATATGGATCCACCGTTTTGACTGATGTTGTCGTCTATGGAATAGGTTTTCTTATCCATCTTGCTGCTCACATCTTCTGCTTTGGCTGTAATCACCACTTCATTCAAAGTATTTGTATCCTCTTCCAATTCTATGGTGGCTACAGTTAGGAATTGAGAAAGCGTTCCCACAAACAGTTCCTGTTTTTTTACAGCATAGCCGATGTATGAAATTTCAATAAAGTATTTATCCGGTTTAATATCAGGAAGAGTAAAATTACCTTCCATGTCGGTAACGGTACCTGCTATAAAAACACTGTCTTTTGCCGTTTTTAAAAGGACATTTGCAAAAGACATAGGGTCTTTGGTTTTACTTTCTTTCACCATGCCAGAAATTGTAATGGCAGTGATTTGCCCAGATACGCATCCCATTGATAGTGAGATAAAGGTTATTATGGTCAGTATTCCTCTCTTTAAGAGTTTGTCCATTGTTTTGGTTGTTTGTATTTTAATAAAAGCACCATTGCTGGTATAAATAAGGTCTTTGTCGTTTATTTTTGCCTCATTGCAATTGACTACGCCATCATGGATATTATTTGTCACTTCTTTCATTTTAAGTATGTTAATTTATCCGGGCAAAATTGAATCTTAATTTGGTAGAAAATTTGAATTTCAAAAACATAACGAAAATGTATGATGTTGATTTTGAAAATTATAGTTTAGCTGCCATTTATATCGGGTACATATTTCTTTTACAATGGCAAGTCCGAGGCCTCTACTCGTTTTTTCATGTGATGAAACAGAGAATCGTTCAAAAATATTTTTACTGTCTAATGCTGTTTTTCCTTTGTTTGAAATGGTCAGTATGCCTGAGTTGAAGTCGATGCAGATTTTACTGTTTTCGATATTATGAATAATGGCATTGATTAACAAATTGGTAATAAGAATTTCAAGCAGGGCCCTGTGGCAAATAATAGTGAGTTTTTCATTTATGTTTGTTTCAACCGCGATCTTTTTGTTTGAAATGTAATCACCAAGCAATTCAATTGTTTCGTGAATCAATTGCGTCAGTTCCATAGTTTCAGTATTGGAAAATTGATTGTTTTCTATTTTGGCCAATAGTAATAGATTTTTGTTTATTCTGGATATTCTTGAGAGGGGTAACTCAATGGCATTGATAATCTCATATTGTTCCCCGGAGATGTTTTCACTTTGCATGAGCATACTCAATTTTGATTTTAAAACCGCCAATGGAGTTTGCAATTCATGGGAAGCATTTTCTATAAATGTTTTTTGCTGTTTGTAAACAGAAATATTTTTAGCAATTAAATTGTGCAATGATTGATTTAGCTCTTCAAATTCTTCAATATCTGTTTGGATAAATTCAATATTTTTTTCTGTTGTTAAATCAAATGATTTTAATTTTTGCAAAGTATTTTGAAAAGGTTCCCAAAGGGTTTTTGTTAGTCTTACGTTGAGTATAATAAAGCCTAAAATCAATAAGAAGAAGAACAACAATGTTACCATGGCAATGGCCAGGATCGTTTCGTGGGTCTCTTCTACATTCGTTTCTATTTCCAGCCGATACAGCTTTTTGTTTATCCAAATGTGTGATACCAGGACCCTGAAGCGATCCGTCTTTTTGTGGTTATTGTATTGGTTGTGTTTTGTAATGGTAAAGCTGCTGTCAGCTTCTGGATAAGATAAATGACTGGGTGTTAGGCTTGTATTGGGTTGCAACAGACTCCAATTTTCAAGCAAAACAGGCAATTCACCTTCTTCTATTGTTTTATTTTGCAGGGCATCCAAAAATCTTTCTTTCATAATGTGATTGTGTTCGTCCAATTCACTTAACCATATGTGATCAATTACCCAATAATAGATGGGTATGCTGGAGGCCAGGATAATGAGTGCATAGGTAGTAAATACCTTGAATGGTTTATTTAATAACCTGCTCATATTTCCCATTTGTAGCCTGTACCATAAATCGTTTTTATATAATTATTACAACCCGCTTCTGCCAATTTCTTTTTTAAGTTTTTGACATGGGCATATACAAAATCAAAGTTGTCAAACATATCGGCTATGTCACCAGAAAGATGTTCTGCTAAAGCACTTTTGGAAATCACCCGGTTTTTGTTGCCTATAAAAAAAAGTAATAACTCATATTCTTTTTTCGTCAGGTTCAATTCAGTTTCCTCAACTTTTACCGTTTTGCCCAAAATGTCAACAGATATTTCATTTTGTTTGATGATGTTTGAACTGTTAAACTGTTTTCTGCGAACAATGGAATGAATCCTTGCCGCCAATTCTGATAGATGAAAGGGTTTAGTTAAATAATCATCAGCTCCGATTTGTAGACCGGTTACTTTGTCCTCGATAGAATTTTTGGCCGAAATGATGATGACTCCTTCTTGCTTGTTTTGTTCCTTAAGAATTTTAAGTATTTCCAGGCCATTGCCATCAGGTAGCATAATATCGAGCAAAATGCAGTCATACGCATATAATTCGATTTTTTCAATGGCTTGATCAAACGTTACAGCTATTTCGCATAAATGATTTTGGTGCGACAAATATGCTGCAATATCAAGTGCAAGTTCTTTCTCATCTTCTATTAATAAGATTTTCATCTTACAAATCTACAATTTGAATTTTGAAGAAATTTAGAATTTTCTTGCTACATAAGGCATTTTTTATGCTTTTTGTTTGGTATATTGTTTGTTTTGTGCCTAAAAACCAAATAAAATATGTCAAATTTTCGAGAGGAAAGTGGGCTTGAATTATTCAAAAAAACTCATTCCATGATGGTGTTATGCTTTTCGTATTTCTATGGATTTTGTGACGGCTGATATTCGATTTTTGGTCAAATGAATTTTAAATCCTATCAAATACGAAGGCTTTCGAATTGGTTTTTTTGTAGTTTGTGCCCCCATCAACCATAAGCAAAAGAGGGGAGCGAGTCATCTGATGATAATTCTCTAACTTACCAACAGAAATTTGTAGTAATTTTAGAATAACTCGCCCTTAAATAAAGGCAAAAAGTATTTAGCTTATCTCCAATTTGACGGGAATCATTTTCATCATTCGGTGTTTGAAGGATCCGAATATGCCTGTTCCCTCTTTAAAAAATTGAAAGTGGGGGTTATTATCTTCGGATTTGGGGGGCGATTGGCAAAGATTATACAGTTGGATTGAGGAAAGCCATTGCCCTGAGCATACCTTGTTAAATCCAATAAGTTATTCGCATTGGATTGAGCATTGCAGCTGTAACCAAGGGCAGTATGTAGCCATCAGTTATTTTACTTCACAAGCACCTCTCTCAAGATCTTAAAAAACACTTCCGGTCTTTCTATCCACGGAAAATGACCGGCTCTTTCTACATAGGTGATTTTGGAGTCTTTCATACGTAAATTCATGATTTCCTGGGTGCCATCATTTAAGAAATCCTGTCTGCCCTGGATGATTCTTACAGCTTTGTTTAAGGCATAGGCATTTTCTGAGATATCCCATTTCCAGAAATTTGAATGGTCAAAGTAGACATTAAAAAAACCATTGCTAAAGTAAATGGATTTTTCTTCAGATGGGACTGAAGTAAGAAAACCTTCAATTTTATTTTTATTAAAAAAGTAGGACTTTAAGAATATGCCTTGGAGCTTAAATTCTTTTTCAACCGTATTGAGATTAGGATCTGATTCGATCGATCCAAGTTGAGACATATCTTCTGACGTAAGACGGGTCATGGCATTGTCATTGGCGTATCTTTGAAACTTATTGTTGGTGCCTATACTTGAAATCAGAATAATTTTGTCAACTCTGTTGGGATTTACAATGGCGTAATAAAGGCCAAAATGGGTTCCATAGCTATGACCGATCAGGTCCCATGCAGGGATATTCAATTTTTTTCTTACAAGCTCAATATCTTCTATTACCTTTTCCGGACTTACCCAACTCGTATCCGGATTTCGATGCTGTGATCTTCCGGTCCCTTCATAGTCAATCAGGATGCATTGGTAGCCGACGAGCGAGTCTGCAATATCCCGCATGTAATAACTCGAAAAACCCGGTCCACCTTGCAACAATACGATGGGCCTTCCAATTCCTTTGGTATAGAAATGCAAATAACCGTCATTTAATCGAATGGAGTCCTGTATGTATTGCGATCTTCCTGAGAGGGCGGAAAATAAAAACAGAAAAGCGAATATAAATTTCATCATGCCCAAATTTAAGAAAATACCTGTAAATAATGCTTTTTGCAGGCAGATGTAAAATGCAGTAAAGCGATGAAAAAGGTTAGGTTTAAGCTGTGGCGGGATGATGGCAATAAATTCAGCAAAAATAGCGGTGCAATTTCTTCTGTAAAAGTATAGACTGAATGTGGCTTTGCAAAGTCAACTCACCCTGTAATACCTCAAAACCAATTTTAGAAGCATAGGATCCGTATTGCCTGGAGCGCAGCGCATTGCCCTAAGCGCGCATTGCCCTAAGGTACTCCAAAAATCATTTGTCGATGCCACGCGGTAAGCGCGTGGTGCCTTCGTTAAATTGATCCCTACTTACCTCTGGTATGTAGGGATCAATTTTTTTGGCAAAGCCAAAACCACTCAGTTATCCTAAGCACGAAGTGCGAATTGCCCTAAGGTACTCCAAAAATCATTAGTGGATGCCACGCGGTAAGCGCGTCTGCCCTCGTTAAATTGATCTGCCAATCATTTTTTTTGGCAAAGCCAAAACCACTCAGTTATCCTAAGCGCGAAGCGCGAATTGCCCTAAGCGCGCAGCGCGAATTGCCCTAAGCGCACAGCGCGAATTGCCCTAAGCAAAGCGTATTACCAACTACCACGTCCTAAAAAAGTTGACACTTTTTGAAAAATAACCTTCTTCCGGCTTTGCATTTTTGCTTCAATGCTTTTCACGCCGTGGGTCTTGGCAGCGTATATTACAACTTCTTCCAAAATACAATTTTATCTTCTCCTTCTTTCCAAAAGTCAGGGATGGTGGCGGTTTGAAGGTAGCCAAGCCGGGTATAAAAATTTCTGGCAGCCATTTGGGCATCGTCGCTTGAGGTTTCTACGATCAGGATCCTGCCGTCTTTTTCTTTGAGATATTGTTCGATGTATAACATCATTTCGCGGGCTATTCCCTTTCGTTGTGCATCCCGGGCTACGCCTATTGCCAATAAGTTATAGGTACCGTCCGTAAATTTTTCGGGTACACAATAACCAATGGCAACTGCCTTCTGATTGTCAATGCAGGTAAACCAAAAGTCCTGTGTATCGGGATTGTGGAGGTAATCGTCAATCATCTCTGCTAAGTATTCGGATGGAAACAGCTCGCAGGAATCTACTACGTTTTTCAGGTCCTCGAGGTCGGTTTGTGTTATGGGGCGTATTTGGTTGTTCATTTGTCTTTTTTGCCAAGCATAAGTTTGCTTTTAGCTTTATTTGCTTTTATGAATTCATAGTTCTTAAGAGATTACTCCTAATACATATGTAATTAAAACTTGAATATAAAAAAAACTCTTCAGCTGCTTTAATAAATTCAGAGTTTACGCTATGGTACCAAAATTTATGTGATGCGGTTTTTAGATTCAATTTTAAATGGTAAGCGCATGAGTAATTGCTGTGTCAATCGTATCAAACTGTCCTTCATAACCTATTAAATCGGCATCCATCCATTCGAGTAAATTGTATATTTTTGTTTTTATATCTTGAGCGTGAGTAAAGTCTATCGTAATGTTATTAAAACAAATGGCTTCGTTGTGATAGATACGATTTCTAAATGCTCGAATATCTTTTAATGCATTTGCAAGATAAACCCGGTTGGCATGGGATGGCTTATAAGGAAAGCAATGTATAACATGACCTGCGATTAGTCTATGGTGTTTAGGTTCAAAAAGTCATGTCCAAAAACCAAATGTTTGTTCAGCTATTATTTTCCCCGGTGTTATTGTGCCTCTGGTATTATTTTCTGATTTGATTATTTGATTTTTGATCCAGAAATCTGGAGATAGAGAACGATCACTCATGAATCCGTTTTTTTCGTTAATTATCCAGGCAGAATCCCCAAAGTGGAGGGATGATTTGTCATTGATACAGTTTCTCAAAAATGTCTCTAGTAGGTTCAATATTGGATAAAATGCCTGTGATACCCTTAAATTTGCGTCGTAAAGCTTCATTGTTCTATCCTGGGAATTTGAGCAACTTATCAGGAAACGGTCTAATCTTGGCTTTGAGGTGAATTTTTCTAGTTTAGCGTAATCCATATAATTGAATGTTTTTTCGAATTATTTTGTAACTTAAATTAAATTTTTCCGTATATTTGTAACGTAATGGTTGGTCAAGCCTCTTCCCGAAAGGGTAACGTAACCAGTCAGAAGATACGAAAGCCTCTAAGAAATTAGGGGCTTTTTTATTTAGATATGACTTTCCAAGTTGCTACTCTGCGTCCCCCATCTTATAATCCGTACTTTAATAGCTTCAAATTTATATCTTAAATTTGATGATTTCAAGTATAGATGAAAATTCCAAAATATATTTTGCATTCAAATTAATAACGAAATATTTATTAAAAAATAGGCTTAATGAATGGTTAGTTTAAAATTATATTTGGGGTAGAATTGAGGGTGAGGTCTGGCCTCAATTTTATTTTAAATTGAGTAACCATATATTAAGAACTATCTCTTTTTGCATTTATTGCCCTAAGCGCGAAGCGCGAATTGCCCTAAGCGAAGCGTATTGCACTAAGCGCAGCGTACTGCCCTGAGGTACTCCAAAAATCATTAGTCGATGCCACGCGGTTAGCGCATCTGCCTTCTTTAAATTGATCCCTACTTACCTCTGGTATGTAGGGATCAATTTTTTTGGCAAAGCCAAAACCACTCAGTTATCCTAAGCGCGTAGCGCGAATTGTCCTGAGCTACAGTGCCACCAGCCATTTTTTTTATTTTGGTACAGGTGTTGTTTAGCCTTTGATTTCGGAAAAATTATCTTCCTTCCAATTAACGGGATTACGGGCGATATAATTTTGAATGTTTTCAAATGATTGTGTATCCCGAATGATATGGTCGTGAAATCGGGGATGCCAATTAAAATCCGGGCGAATCAATCGGGCATTTTTGGTTACGATGGATTTGTAGGAGCGGATGATGGTGGAGATGGTGCCGGGTTTGGGGGAGATTTTTGCCATT
>WBZP01005674.1_pt1 | contig 12603 bp, 10 predicted proteins | sample 5204301 | NCBI WGS metagenome assembly WBZP01 (sample SAMN12412401, study PRJNA552823) | activated sludge metagenome | isolation source: activated sludge from nitrification reactor of wastewater treatment plant... | place: USA: Pennsylvania | collected 2017
CTCAAGATCAACCAACGTCCACGGAAATGCCTCAACTACCGAGCCCCCTACGATGTCTTCGCCGACGCCCTCCGTGGTGCACTTGTAACTTGAATCCGCCAGTCGTTATCATCGCTGTTTTATTCTATCTTTTGATTCGGCTTCCCCGCTCCATTTCCGGTCCTATTCAAGTTTTCGCCCAAACGGCCGAGCGCTTGACAAAGGGTGAATATAACGTGGGCATCCAGAAAACCGATATCGTCGAATTCAAACCTTTGGCTGAGAGCCTCGAACGACTTGCCAATGCCATGAGATATATGATGGAACGCATTCGACGTTAGCCTGCGTACAGGGGACTTTCCATAGAACGTCCCCTTTCATGTCAGGCCCCGTGAAATTCATCCGCGAGCCAGGCCCATCGGATAACTCCGGACTGGCAAGTGACCATTGGGATCGCAACATCATAGGTTTTTCGCCTGTTCGACGGCGTTGCCGATGTAGTTGTGGGGCGATAGGCGGCGCAGCTCCGCTTTGGCCTCGGTCGGGATCTCGAGGTCGTCGATGAATCCCTGTAGCCGCTCGGCCGTCACCCGCTGGCCCCGGGTCAGTTCCTTCAAACGCTCATAAGGCTTGTCCACCCCATACTTCCGCATCAGGGTCTGGATGGGTTCCGCCAAGACCTCCCAGTTGGCCTCCAGTTCCCGTTCCAGGCTGGTGGCATCGACGGCGATCTTGTCCAGCCCCCGCAACAGGGATTGCAACGCGATGCTGGTATGCGCCAGCCCAACCCCGAGATTGCGCAACACGGTGGAATCGGTGAGATCCCGTTGCAGTCGGGAGATCGGCAGTTTCTCCGCCAGATGGCCGAGGATGGCGTTGGCCAGGCCGAGATTCCCCTCGGCGTTTTCGAAGTCGATGGGATTGACCTTATGGGGCATGGTGGAAGAGCCCACTTCCCCGGCGATCGTCCGCTGTTTGAAATGTCCGCTGGAGATATAGCTCCAAAGATCACGGCAGAAATCGATGAGGATGGTGTTGTTGCGCTGGAGGATGTGGAACATCTCCGCCATGGCATCATGGGGCTCGATCTGGGTCGTGTAGGGGTTCCAGTCCAGTCCCAGGGATTCGACGAAATTTCTCGCCAAGGCCGGCCAATCCAGTTGCGGATAAGCCACCAGATGGGCATTGAAGTTACCGACGGCGCCGTTGATCTTGCCCAGGATCGGGCAGGCGGCCAGTTGTTCGCGCTGGCGCCGCAGGCGGTGGGCGAAGTTCGCCATCTCCTTGCCCACCGTGGTGGGCGAGGCCGGCTGACCATGGGTGCGGGCCAAGAGCGGCTGATCGGCGTGGGCCTGGGCCAGCGCCCGGATGGCTTCGATGACTTGGTCCAGTAGCGGTAGAAGAACCTGGCCGCGACCTTCCTTGAGCATGAGGCCATGGGCCAGGTTGTTGATATCTTCCGAGGTACAGGCGAAGTGGATGAACTCGCTGACCGCCTCCAATTCGGCATTGCCGGCCACCCGTTCCTTCAGAAAATATTCGACCGCCTTGACGTCGTGATTGGTGGTGCGCTCGATGTTCTTGATCCGCTGGGCGTCCGCCTCGCTGAAGTTGTCGACGATGGCGGCGAGAATACTCAGGGCGTGGGTCGATAATCCGGGTACTTCCGGGATCCCCTCATGGGTGGCCAGGGTCTGGAGCCAGAGCACCTCGACCCGCGCGCGGTGGCGGATGAGACCGTATTCGCTGAAGATGGGCCGCAGATCGAGGGTTTTACTGCCATAACGCCCGTCGATGGGGGAAATGGCGGTGAGGCTGGAGAGTTCCATGGCATGAGGGTTCGGGTTGTGGGATGAGTGGCGGGAAGTATATCACTCCGGCTCGCCCGCATTTTTCACTGGGCGCTGTAGCAAGGGCGCCGAGAGGAACCAGCGGCGAAGGCGTTGACACCATAGAGTGCGGGCTCAGTCACCCGGCTGGTTGTTCTGGGAAGATTCGTCTCAGTTGTTCCAGGCATGGAGCGGAAATGGGTGGTTTTCGTTCTTAATTGGAGAATAATTCGCCAAAATAGAAGCGATTGTTCTCTATAGGAGAACAAAAAAGCAGACCAACAGGCCCGTGCCCGGGAGCCACAAACAATGGAACCGGAAGATCGTCAGTCAGGGAGGGATTAACTCCCACCGGCCCTTGTCCGGGCCGGTGGGAGAGGTTCAGTTCAGATCTCAGGCGGCGAGCTTGCGCAGCACGTAGTGCAGGATGCCTCCATGGCGGTAGTAATCGACCTCGTTCGGGGTGTCGATGCGTACCCGGGCAATAAAGGCGGTGCGATCTCCATCAGCGGTCGTGGCGATGACCTCGACCTCCTTCGCCGCGCCGCCGTTCAGCCCCCGGATCGCGAAGCTCTCATAGCCGGTCAGGCCGAGGCTTTGGGCGTTTTCGCCGTCCTTGAACTGCAAAGGCAAGACGCCCATGCAGACCAGATTGGTGCGATGGATACGCTCATAGCTTTCGGCGATGACGGCGCGTACTCCCAGCAATCTGGGTCCCTTGGCCGCCCAGTCGCGGGAAGAGCCGGAACCGTATTCCTTGCCGGCCAGGATGATGGCGGCGACCCCTTCGCTCTGATATCTCATGGCGGCGTCGTAGATGGACATCGGTTCGCCGCTCGGCTGGTGCAGGGTGACCCCGCCCTCGGTGCCGGGCGCCATGAGGTTGCGCAGGCGGATATTGGCGAAGGTACCTCGCATCATCACCTCATGGTTGCCACGCCTCGCCCCCAGGGAGTTGTAGTCCTTCGGCAGGACCCCGCGGGCACTGAGATATTTTCCCGCCGGGCTGTCCGGCTTGATGGAACCGGCTGGCGAGATGTGGTCGGTGGTGACCGAGTCGCCAAGCACGGCCAAGCAACGGGCGCCGCTGATGTCCTGCACCGGCTCCGGCACCATGGTCAGGCCCTGGAAATAGGGCGGATTGCGGATGTAGGTGGAGTCCTCCGGCCAGTCGAAGACCTGGGAACTCGGCGCGCCAAGCGCCTGCCACCGAGCATCGCCCGAGAATACCTCGGCATAGGCGGCCTGGAACTCTTCGCGGTTGAGGTTGGTGCGGATGGCCTGCTGGATTTCCTCATGGGAGGGCCAGATGTCCTTGAGATAGATGGGCTGACCGTCAGAGTTCTCCGCCAGTGGTTCCTGATCGGGATCGAAATCCATCCGCCCGGCGATGGCGTAGGCGACCACCAGGGGCGGGGAGGCCAGATAGTTCATCCGTACCTCGGGATGGACCCGCCCCTCGAAGTTGCGGTTGCCGGAGAGCACGGACACGGCGCACAGCTGATGCTCGGCGATGGCCTTGGAGACCTCCGGCAGGAGGGGGCCGGTGTTGCCGATACAGACGGTGCAGCCATAGCCGGTGAGATGGAAACCGAGCTGCTTGAGCGGCTCGATCAGACCCGCCTTCTCCAGATAGCGGGTCACCGCCAGGGAGCCGGGGCCGAGGGAGGTCTTGACCCAGGGCTTGGCTCTGAGACCCAGGGCGACGGCCTTCCGCGCTACCAAACCGGCCGCCAGCATCACCGAGGGATTGGAGGTGTTGGTGCAGGAGGTGATGGCGGCGATCACCACCGAACCATCCCGAATCTGCACTTCTTCACCGCCGATCCCCGTCGTCACCGGTCCCTTGTCGGGGAGATTGCGTTCTTGCTTGAGGGCCGCCAGCGCCTTGGGAAAGTCGGCGCCGATGGCGCTGAGGGTGACTCGGTCCTGGGGACGCTTGGGTCCGGCCAGACTCGGCACCACGGTGGAGAGATCGAGCTCGACATACTCGGAATAGCTCGCTTCCGGGCTGTCCTGGGTATGGAACATGCCCTGGGCCTTGGCATAATCCGCCACCAGTTCGACCTGGGCCGAGGAACGTCCGGTGAGCCGCAGATAGGCCAGGGTCTCCTCGTCAATGGGGAAGAGACCGCAGGTGGCGCCATACTCGGGGGCCATGTTGGCGATGGTGGTGCGCTCGCCCATGGGCAGCTGGCTGATGGCCGGTCCATAGAATTCGACGAACTTCCCGACCACCCCATGCTTGCGCAGCAACTGGGTGATGGTGAGCACCAGATCGGTGGCCGTCACCCCTTCTTTCAACTCACCGGTGAGGCGGCAGCCCACCACCTTGGGGATAAGCATGGAGACCGGCTGGCCGAGCATGGAGGCCTCCGCCTCGATGCCGCCCACACCCCATCCGAGTACGCCGATGCCGTTGACCATGGTGGTATGGGAGTCGGTGCCCACCAGGGTATCCGGGTAGGCCTGGACCACGTCGCCCAGGGGCTGCTCGAAGACCACCCGCGCCAGGTATTCGATGTTCACCTGGTGCACGATGCCCGTATCCGGCGGCACCACCTTGAAGTTCGAGAAGGCGTTCTGCCCCCATTTCAGGAAGGCGTAGCGCTCCTGGTTGCGTTGGAATTCCAGCTCGGCGTTCTGGCCGAAGGCGGTGTCGCTGCCGTGAAAATCCACCTGTACCGAGTGGTCAATGACCAGTTCGGCGGGTTGCAAGGGATTGATCTTGTTCGGATCACCACCGAGGGCCTGCATGGCGTCGCGCATGGCGGCCAGATCCACGACTGCCGGCACGCCGGTGAAGTCCTGCATCAGGACCCTCGCCGGACGGTACTGAATCTCTTTGTCCGGTTCGGCCTGGGGGTCCCAATTGGCCACCGCCAGGACATCCTCCCGGGTGACGGTGAGGTCATCTTCGTGGCGTAGGAGGTTCTCCAGCAGGATTTTGATGGAAAAGGGCAACCGCGCGGTGCCGGAGATGGCGTCGACGCGGTAGATCTCATAGCTCTCGCCGGCGCTGTGCAGGGTCGAGCGTGCATTGAAGCTGTTGGACATGATCGAAAACTCCTCCTCTTGGTATGTCGTTATGGCATGGTCAGCAACGGCAGCCGAATTCTAGTGATACGGCAGCGCAAAATCATCGCTCATGGGAAAGGAAGGTCAGGCGTCGGGCTCAATGGGGGGCAAGCGAATCGATGAGTTCGCTGGTGGCGGCCAACAACCGGCGGCGGTTCAGGATCACCTGCCAACGTCGGCCACCCACCTGACGCCAGAGGCGGGCCGAGCGGATGCCCGCCAGGAGCAGGGCGCGCACCTGGTTCTGATTTTCAGCATGCTGCAAATGGATCGCCTCACCCCGAACCAGGATACGCGGGCCCAGGGGACTGACGTATGAGCTGTAGATGTCCGCGAGCTGGGCAAGGATGTTTGGATGCAGGAGATCGAAATATTCGAGTCTCGATCTGACCGTCAGTATCCCGGTGCGTATCTGCTCCAGTAGATCGGCGCGTTTGCCGAGTTTGGCTTCGAGCTGTAGCAGGGCGACCAGGTAACGGGTTTGGTCGATATCGCGGCGGGCATCCGCCAGGAGTCGGCGCAACTGGGCCAGACCCGGGACAACAGGGATAGCCCCACCATAGACATCTTCCACGCTCTCGCTGTCGAGCTTGAACAGGCTGCCGATGCAAACCGCCATGGCCTCGCTATCGACGCTTCCGGTGGTGGCCAGCCGCTGGGTCAGCCAGACCGCCTGACAGAGGCCGGCCAGTGCCAGCAAGGTATCCCGCTCAGTGTAAGACACCTGACCTCCTATTGCTCCGCCAGACAATTCAGCGGTCGCTCGATGAGGCCGCCGCCGAGGCATTCGCGGTCCAGATAAAGCACCGCCGCCTGTCCGGGGGTGATGGCCCTTTGGGCCTGTAAAAAATGAATCCGGGCTTGGCCCTGTTCACCTAGTTCGACCCGGCAGGGCTGTAAGGGTTGGCGATGTCGCGTCCTGGCCAGGCAGGCAAAAGCGCCCTCGGTCGGTGGATGGCCGGCAATCCAATGCATGGGCCCGGTCTCCAGGGCGGAATGATAGAGAAGCGGATGCTCATGCCCTTGGGCGACGATGAGTCGGTTGGTGGGGATATCCTTTGCCACTACATACCAGGGTTGTTCCGGGGTGTCGGCGATACCGCCGATGCCGAGCCCCTGACGCTGGCCCAGGGTGTAGTACATGAGTCCCTGGTGGGTACCCAGGTGGCACCCTTCGGGCGTCTGCATGGGACCGGGTTGGGCTGGCAGGTAGGACTGCAAAAAATCGCGGAATTTGCGTTCACCGATGAAACAGATACCGGTGCTGTCCTTTTTCTCCGCGTTCGGAAATCCAGCCTCCCGGGCGATCTCCCGTACCTGGGACTTGGTCAGTTGAAAGAGCGGAAACAGGCTGCGGGATAACTGGTCCTGGCCGAGGGCGAAGAGGAAATAGGTCTGATCCTTCTCCTCATCCCGGGCCCGGAGCAGATGGGTACCCCCAGCGTCCAGTCCGAGACCGGCATAGTGGCCGGTGGCTATGGCGTCGGCCCCCAGCCCCAGGGCATGGTCGAGAAAGGCGCGGAACTTGATTTCCCGGTTGCACCATACATCCGGATTGGGGGTGCGCCCGGCGGCATATTCGCTCAGAAAAGCGCCAAAGACCCGTTCCCAGTATTCAGTCGCAAAATTGACCAAGTGCAGGGGGATGTCCAGTCGTTCGGTTATACTTCGGGCATCCTCGATATCCGCAGCGGCGGCACAGTAGCCGGCGTGATCGTCTTCCTCCCAGTTTTTCATGAACAGCCCCTCCACCCGGCAACCGAGGCGTTGCAACAGCAGGGCGGCCACCGCCGAGTCCACGCCACCCGAGAGACCGACCACCACTCGACGGCCGGCCAGGTCGCTTGCCTGAGGGAGGGACATCAAAGACTCAGGTCGCAGAGAAGATCGAGGGGGTAACGCTTGCCGGCCAGATAATCATCGACACAACGCATCACCAGGGGACTGCGCAATTTAGCCAGGGCGGCTTGCATGGCATCGCGGTCCAGCCAGTGCAGGCAACGGATACCCGTATCCAGGGGCTGAGAGGGGTCGTGATGGGTGCAGATACCGCTGAAACAGAATCTCAGATAGGTGGGACCGCCGGCATAGGCCTGCCAACGATAGACGCCGACCAGTGCCCGGGGCTCGAAGGTCCAGGCGGTTTCTTCCTGGGTCTCGCGAATCACGGCTTGAATGAGACTCTCTCCCTGTTCCAGATGGCCGGCCGGCTGGTTGAGACGAATACCATCGTTGGTATATTCCTCGACCAGCAAGAATCGCCCTTCGCGTTCGGCGATGGCGGCTACGGTGACACGGGGAGTCCAGATCATGGGGCCATCATACCTCAGCCGACCCGGTTACATCGACCCATCCAGCGGCGAGCTGGTCGCCCGAACCGGTTGTTCGCTCCATGGTGCGTTGCCGCAAAAATTGCTGAAGCCAGCCCCGGCCCAGCGGGGCCGAAAGGGCAAATATGCTAGAATCAGCTCGCTTTATGGCACCGATAAGAGTTTGGAGGAGGAGGCACAACCCTATGTCTTATTCAAAGATTCATGTTCCCGATACGGGCGAAAAGATCACAGTGAAGGCGGATTTCAGTCTGGATGTTCCCGCCCATCCCATCATCCCCTTCATGGAGGGGGATGGCATCGGGGTGGATATCACCCCGGTCATGTGCAAGGTCATAGACGCGGCGGTGAACAAGGCTTACGGCGGGGAGCGGAGCATCGTTTGGATGGAGGTCTATGCCGGAGAAAAAGCCAACCGGGTCTATAACGAGGAGATCTGGTTGCCGGTGGAGACCCTGGAAGCGGTCAAGGAGTTCGTGGTTTCCATCAAGGGGCCGCTCACCACACCGGTAGGCGGCGGTATCCGTTCCCTGAATGTGGCATTGCGGCAGGAACTGGATCTTTATCTCTGCCTGCGTCCGGTGCGCTATTACTCGGGCACCCCCAGTCCGGTGAAGAATCCCGAACTCACCGATATGGTCATCTTCCGGGAGAATTCCGAAGACATCTATGCGGGGATCGAATGGGCCTCGGGGACAGCCGAGGCGGCCAAGGTGATCCGCTTCCTGCGGGAAGAGATGGGGGTGAAGAAGATCCGTTTTCCGGCCACCTCCGGTATCGGCATCAAACCCGTCTCCAGCGAAGGCAGCAAGCGGTTGGTGCGCCGGGCGCTCCAGTACGCCATCGACAACGATCGCAAGTCCGTTACCCTGGTGCATAAGGGGAACATCATGAAGTTCACCGAGGGGGCCTTCAAGAGCTGGGGCTACGAACTCGCCAAGGAGGAGTTCGGCGCCCGGGAGCTGGACGGCGGTCCCTGGTGTGCCTACACCAATCCGCGCACCGGACGCCAAATCGTCGTCAAGGACGTCATCGCGGACGCCTTCCTCCAGCAGATCCTGTTGCGCCCAGCCGAATACGATGTGATCGCGACACTCAACCTCAACGGCGACTACATCTCCGACGCCCTGGCCGCCCAGGTCGGCGGCATCGGCATCGCCCCGGGAGCCAATCTCTCGGATAGCGTCGCCATGTTCGAGGCGACCCATGGCACCGCTCCCAAGTATGCTGGGTTGGACAAGGTGAACCCGGGCTCATTGATCCTTTCGGCGGAGATGATGCTGCGTCATCTGGGTTGGCGGGAGGCGGCGGATCTGGTGGTGAAAGGGATGTCGGGGGCCATCCAGGCGAAGACCGTGACCTATGACTTCGAGCGCCTCATGGAGGGAGCCACCCTGTTGTCTTGTTCAGGATTCGGGGATGCCGTCATCAGCCAGATGTAAGCCCTGAGCCGGTCTGATGGATATTCCGCGAGCCTTCATACCCTGTGGGATGGGGGCTCGCTGGAAAGATTGGAGCCGGGTGCGATAAGGGGGCTAGGGCGTCCGGAGGGGCACGCCCGACCTGGAGCCTGGGGATTGAGCCGGACTCCCGGTCGAGCGGATGACTGAGGCTGATCAGTTCACACGCAGCAGATTGCTGGCGTGCCAACCCTTGGGGCCGCGGTTGATTTCGAATTCAACCTTCTGTCCCTCGCGCAGGGTTTTGTAGCCGTCCATGTTGATCGCTGAAAAGTGGATGAAAACGTCTTGATCGGTCCCGTCCGGCGTTACAAAGCCATAGCCTTTGGCGTTGTTGAACCACTTGACCACACCAGTCGTCATAATTTTTTACTCCTCCATTTGTTGGAACATCAATGCAGTTTGGGGAGTCTTATCGTTTTATTTCAATCATCCGCCTGCCGGGTTGGTAGGTTCCCGGAACAAACGATCCCCATAAAAAAGTATAAGGCGAAAATAAATTGGGTCAATAATCGAGGGTGCGACCCTCATCAATAGGACGGCTCCAGGCCGCCGGGAGGGTGGGGTAGGCGGGCCGGGGGCGGGTCAGGGAGCCGAATCCGTCCAGGGGAAAGAGGGCAAAGATCCGCCGGTGTAAGGAGATGGCATCGGGGCGAAGGCATGAGGCCCGTCTCCTGGCAACACAAGACTTGGTCTAGAATCACGACTATGGCAGAAGAGAACCACATCCCGGCGGACGACTTCGGCGTTGTGACCCAGGAGGCCAAACCGAAGCTCAAACGCCCGCCCCTCTACAAGGTGATCTTGTTGAACGACGACTACACCCCCATGGAATTTGTCGTCCATGTATTGGAGATTTTTTTCGGTATGGACCGTCCCAAGGCCACCCAGATTATGCTGCATGTGCATACCCGAGGGGTGGGGATTTGTGGGGTCTATGCCCGTGATGTGGCAGAAACCAAGGTCTACCAAGTCAATGAGTTTTCGCGCAGTCACCAGCATCCGCTGCTCTGCACCATGGAGGAGGCATGAGCGGACGGTTTTTGGTATGCAAGTCCAGACGAATCTTGGTGTAAGTTCTATGTTGGTCGGCGGCTGTTGGTGGGGCAGGAATCTATGCTGAGCAAAGACCTCGAGTTCACGCTCAATCAGGCGTTCAAGCGCGCACGCGAAAAGCGACACGAATTTATGACCGTCGAGCATCTCCTGTTGGCGTTGCTCGACAATCCATCGGCGTTACAGGTGTTGCGTGCCTGTGGGGCCGATACGGATCGGTTACGGCGGGAGATCGATACCTTCATCGAGGAAACGACTCCCATCATCGCCGTTGGGGATAATCGCGAGACCCAGCCCACCCTGGGGTTCCAGCGGGTACTGCAACGGGCCGTCTTTCATGTGCAGTCCGCCGGCCGAAAAGAGGTCACCGGGGCCAATGTCCTGGTGGCCATGTTCAGCGAACAGGAATCCCACGCCGTCTACCTCTTGCAGCAGCAGGACATCGCCCGTCTGGATGTGGTCAATTTCATCTCCCATGGGATCTCCAAGGTGGGGGGCCAGGATGAAGAACCCGGCGTCCAGTCTCCCGCTCCCTCCCAGGAAGATGATGGCGGCGAATCCCCGGGCAAGAGTCCGCTGGAAAATTTCGCCTCTAACCTCAACGAACTCGCCCGTCAGGGCAAGATCGATCCCCTCATCGGGCGTCGCGCCGAGATCGAGCGGACGCTGCAGATCCTCTGTCGACGTCGCAAGAACAATCCCTTGCTGGTGGGCGAGGCTGGGGTAGGGAAGACCGCTATCGCCGAAGGACTGGCCAAGATGATCGTTGACAGGGAGGTGCCGGAGATCCTCTCCAAATGCTCTATCTATGCGTTGGATATGGGCGGTCTGGTGGCGGGAACCAAGTACCGGGGCGATTTCGAGAAGCGTCTGAAAGCGATCCTCAACCAGCTCAAGAGCGAAGCCAACGCCATCCTCTTTATCGACGAGATCCATACCGTCATCGGTGCCGGCGCCGCCTCGGGCGGAGTCATGGACGCCTCCAACCTGATCAAACCCGTGCTGGCCTCAGGCGAGCTGCGTTGTATCGGCTCGACCACCTACCAGGAATTCCGGGGGATTTTTGAAAAGGATCGCGCCCTCGCCCGCAGGTTCCAGAAGATCGACATCGAGGAACCCTCAGTCGAGGAGACCTTCGAGATCCTCAGGGGTCTCAAATCCAAATTTGAGGAACACCATCAGGTGCGCTATGCCGAGTCGGCCTTACGCAGCGCGGCGGAACTCTCGGCCAAGTACATCAACGATCGACACCTGCCGGACAAGGCCATCGACGTCATCGACGAGGCCGGTGCCCATGTGCAGTTACAACCCGCCGCCAAACGACGCAAGGTCATCGGCGTGACGGACGTGGAGAAGATCATCGCCAAGATGGCGCGTATCCCGCCGAAGCGGGTCTCGATCTCGGATACCGAGGCCCTGCAGCGTCTGGATCGGGATCTGCGTTTGGTGGTCTTCGGTCAGGACGAAGCCATCGATGCCCTGGTGGCGGCCATCCGCATGAACCGCTCCGGTCTGGGCGCCGAGGAAAAACCCATCGGCTCCTTCCTCTTTACCGGTCCCACCGGGGTGGGTAAGACCGAAGTAACCCGTCAGTTGGCCCGGATCATGGGCATCGAACTCATCCGCTTCGATATGTCCGAGTACATGGAGCGGCATACCGTTTCCCGCCTGATCGGCGCCCCGCCCGGTTATGTGGGCTTCGATCAGGGTGGCCTGCTTACCGAGGAGATCAACAAACATCCTCATGCGGTGTTGCTTCTCGATGAGATCGAAAAGGCCCATCCGGACGTGTTCAACCTGCTGCTGCAAGTCATGGATCACGGTACCCTGACCGACAACAACGGACGCAAGGCGGATTTCCGCAACATCATCCTCATCATGACCACCAATGCCGGCGCCGAGGAGATGAGTCGGGCCTCCATCGGCTTCACCACCCAGGACCATTCCACGGACGGTATCGAGGCGCTGAAGCGGATGTTCTCCCCCGAGTTTCGCAACCGCCTCGACGGCATCATCCAGTTCAAGACCCTATTGCCGGAGACGATCGCCCATGTAGTCGATAAGTTCCTGTTTGAGCTGGAAGTCCAGCTCGAGGCCAAGAAGGTGACCTTGAGCGTCGAGATCGGGGCGAGGCAATGGCTGGCCGAACATGGCTACGATGCCAGGATGGGCGCACGCCCCATGGCCCGGATCATCCAGGAGCATATCAAGAAGCCCTTGGCCAACGAACTCTTGTTCGGCAAGCTGACAAACGGAGGACTGGTGCGGATCGACGCGAACGAGCAGGGATTGGTGTTCGATATCCGCGAGAAGACCCAGGGCTGAGTCGGCTCAGCGCGCCCGGTAGCTGATGCGCCCTTTGGTGAGGTCGTAGGGGGTAAGCTGGACGGTGACCTTGTCGCCGGTCAGGATACGGATATAGTGCTTTCTCATCTTGCCGGAGATGTGGGCAATGACCACATGGCCGTTTTCGAGTTTGACCCGGAACATGGTATTGGGCAACGTCTCGATAACGGTGCCGTCCATCTCGATATATTCTTCTTTCGCCATTATCGCCTCATAACATTACTTTTCTGCCGAAAATTCGGCGGCAGATTGTACCACAGAGCGGATAACCTATTGCCGGGCGGTTAGAGGCCCGTGTCTCGCGGCGGAGAGGCCGGGCTGGGCCGAAGAGGAATCTCTTTCGCACTTGACCCTGTTCCGGGCCTGGGCTGAAACGGCGCCTTTTTGTTCTTTTTTCGAGAACAATTCGGCCTACAAAGAGGTATGGTTCTCCATAACAGAACGATAAGCCAGACCAAACGGCCCGTGCCCGGGAACGCCATGGCAGGCGGATGGATGAACCGAGACGCTACTCCTCTATCTCGT
>WBZP01005675.1_pt1 | contig 12602 bp, 9 predicted proteins | sample 5204301 | NCBI WGS metagenome assembly WBZP01 (sample SAMN12412401, study PRJNA552823) | activated sludge metagenome | isolation source: activated sludge from nitrification reactor of wastewater treatment plant... | place: USA: Pennsylvania | collected 2017
AGGAACGCGAATATGTCGATTCCATCATCGACGCGGTGCGCTGGCTGGGCTTCGACTGGGAGGACAACCTTTACTTCGCCTCGGACTACTTCCAGTGGATGTACGACTTCGCCGAGAAACTGATCGAGGCCGGCCACGCCTATGTCGATTCGCAGACCGCCGACGAGATGCGCAGCAGCCGCGGCACGCTGACCGACCCGGGTCGCAACTCGCCTTTCCGCTCGCGCCCGCCGGCCGAGAGCCTGGCCTTGTTCCGCCGCATGAAGGCCGGCGAATTCGCCGACGGCGCGCACGTCCTGCGCGCCAAGGTGGATATGAGTTCGGGCAACATCAACCTGCGCGACCCGGCGATCTACCGCATCCGCCACGCCACGCACCACAACACCGGCGACGCCTGGTGCGTGTATCCGATGTACACCTACGCCCATCCGATCGAGGACGCGCTGGAGAACATCACGCATTCGATCTGCACCCTGGAGTTCGAGGACCAGCGCCCCTTCTACGACTGGCTGCTGGCGCGGCTGGCGGAACTCGGCTGCGTCAACACGCCGCTGCCCCAGCAGATCGAATTCGCCCGGCTCAACCTTTCCTATGTCCTGCTCTCGAAGCGCAAGCTGATCCAGCTCGTCGAAGACAAGCACGTCGATGGCTGGGACGATCCGCGCCTGCCGACCCTGGTCGGCGCGCGCCGCCGCGGATTCACGCCGGAAGGCTTCCGCGCTTTCAGCGAAATGATCGGCGTCAGCAAGTCCGATTCATGGATCGAGATCAGCGTGCTCGAAGAATGCCAGCGCAACCACCTGAACGAAACCGCGCCGCGCCGCTTCGCCGTGCTGGATCCGATCAAGCTGGTGATCGACAATTATCCGGACGGCCAGGAAGAGGAATGCCTGGCCCCCAATCATCCGCAGAAGCCCGAGTGGGGCAAGCGTCCGTTGCCGTTTTCGAAGGAGCTGTGGATCGAGCGCGACGACTTCATGGAGGTGCCGGTCAAGCGCTACTTCCGCCTGTTCCCGGGTAACACCGTGCGCCTGCGCCATGGCTTCGTCATCAAGTGCCTGGGCGCCGAGCGCGCGCCGGACGGTACGGTCAGCACTGTGCATTGCGAATACCTGCCCGACTCGAAATCCGGCACTCCCGGGGCGGACAGCTACAAGGTCAAGGGAAACATCCATTGGGTCTCTGCGCGGCACGCCTATGCCGGCGAGGTCCGGCTGTATGACCGGCTGTTCGCCTTCGAGGCGCCGGGTGAGGGTGCCCACGACTTCATCGCCGACCTCAATCCCGATTCCAAGCGCGTCGTCACCGCCCAGCTCGAAGCGTCGCTCGCCGGTGCCGCCGCCGAAGAGCGCTTCCAGTTCGAGCGCCACGGCTACTTCGTCGCCGACCGCGTGGATTCGAAGCCCGGCGCGCCGGTGTTCAATCGCACCGTGACGCTGAAGGATTCCTGGGCCATGGGAAAGTAGCTTGCGGGTTGCGATCGCCGCTACAGCCGTCGACTCACCAATTCTCCCAGGCGCCGCAACGCGGCGTCGAAGCGCGGATCCCACGGATTGCCGCAGTTGAGCCGCAAACAGTTGCGGTAGCGCCCCGCCGCGGAAAACAACTGGCCGGGGACGAAGGCGATGCCTTCGGCCACCGCCGCGCGATGCAGTTCCAGCGCATCGACCTGGCGCGGCATTTCCACCCAGAGCACGAAGCCGCCCTGCGGCCGCGACAACAGGCAGTCGGCCGGGAAGTGTTCGGCCACCGCGTCGCTCATCCGCGCCACCTGTCTCGCATAAGCCCGCCGCGCCTGGCGCAGCTGTCGGTCGAAGCCGCCGCCGGCGACGAACTCGGCCAGTGCCGCCTGCTGCATAGTGCCGGTCACCCCGCTGGAGAGGGTCTTCAACATCGACACCTCGGCGCAGTGGCGCCCCGCGGCGACGAAGCCGACGCGCAGCGACGGGCTGACGGTCTTCGAAAACGACGAGCACAGCATCACGTTGCCGGAGGTGTCGTAGGCCTTGATCGGCCAGGGCCGCGCATCGTCGAAATGCAGATCGCCGTAGATGTCGTCCTCGATCAGCGGCACGCCGCGCTCGGCCAGCAGCGCGGCGACGCGGCGCTTGTGCTCCTCAGGCATGATGCAGCCCAGCGGATTATTGACGTTGGGCACCAGCAGGCAGGCCTTCACCGCGCCATTGCGCGTCGCCAGATCCAGCGCCTCGACAGAAATTCCGCTGCGCGCATGGGTCGGGATTTCCAGCGCCTTCATGCCCAGGCTTTCGATGATCTGCAGCAGCACGAAATAGGTCGGCGATTCCAGCGCGATGGTGTCGCCCGGCCGCGCCACGGCGCGCAGGCACAGGTTCAATGATTCAGTGCAGGAATTGGTGACCAGGATCTCGTCGGCCGCCAGCGGCCCGCCCCAGTCCAAGGAGCGGCGCACGATCTGGCGCACCAGGCGCTCGTCGTTGCCGCGCACGCAACTGCCCACCGCCAGCAGGTCTTCGCGGCCGCGCGCGACCTTGCCGAACATGCGCTGCATGCGCAGCGACGGCAACAGTCCGGCGCCGGGATAGGCGGCGCCCAGCGGCAGCACGCCGGGTTGCTCGTTGGCGTGCAGCACCTCCATCAGCAACCGGGTCACGCCGACGAAGGTCGGCCGCGTCAGGCGTTTCTGCGTTTCCGGTTCCGCCGGCGCCGGCGCGCGGCCGCGCACGTAATAGCCGGCCTGCGGCCGCGCCTCGACCAGGCCGCGATCTTCCAGTTGATGAAGTGCCTGCAGCACCGTCGACACCGACAGGCGTTTTTGCGAAGCCAGGCGCCGCACCGACGGCAGCCGGTCGCCGGGCCGCAGCACCCGCCCGTCGATCAGGCCGGCGAACTCGTCGGCGAGGTGGTCGTAGAGGTAGTCGCTCATCTTTGGATTGTCAGTCAGCCAGGCTCGGCGGCACAGATACAGCGGCGCGGAGTTTCGAGCATAACAGTTGGCCAAATCGCCAATTGTGACGGACACAATTCAGCCTCGCTGCAACTGTTGCGCCCACCCCGCCGTCGCTACGATCGCGGCATGGACATTCCCTTCCCTGTGGCGTACCGCGGATCCGGCATCGACGGCATTGCCGACCTCGAGTTCGTGCTGCGCGAAAATCATCCGCTGCGCCTGACCCGCGCCCGCGGCCAGCGCGTGCTGTGCACCTCCGGCTGCGCCTGGATCACGGCGCCGGGGGTGGTCGAGGACATCTACCTGCGGCCCGGCGAAACCTGGCCGATTCCGGGCCGGGGCCTGATGCTGGTCGAGGCGGTGGGCAGCGCCACGGTGGTCTTGCGCCGCTAAGCGCTTGCAGGCGAGCAGCAAGTGCCGGTGGTGGCCGCACCGATCGTCAAAGTGGCCGCGCTGGCCGATTCGATCGAGAAATCCGCGCGCGCCTCCGCCTATTCCCGCTTCCGCTTTCGCCGCAATGGGGTTAAAAAGGCAGGCATGGAACATCTGCCTGCCATCGAGCGCAGTATCGAACCTACCGTCGAGGCCATTCTGGCGGCGCGGCAAGGCGTGCCGGGCGCGCTGCTGCCGGTCCTGCACGAGATCCAGCATGCCATCGGCCACATCCCGCCCGAGTCGGTGCCGCTGATCGCCCGGGCGCTGAATCTTTCCCGCGCCGAAGTCCATGGCGTGATCAGCTACTACCGGCACTTTCGCCAGGCGCCGACCGGGCGTCACGTGATCCGCGTCTGTTGCGCGGAGGCCTGCCAGGCGGTCGGCGGTGAAGCCTTGGCGGAGCACGCCAGGACCCGCCTCGAAGGCGGCGGACTGAGCCTCGAACCGGTGTATTGCCTGGGCCTGTGCGCCTGCGGCCCGGCGGTGCAGGTCGACGAATCCACTTTGCATGGGCGCGTCACGCCGCAGAGCTTCGATGCGCTGGTCGCCGGGCTGGAGGCCGGGTGACGACGATCACGGTCTACGTGCCGGGCGATGCCGCCGCGCTGGCGCTGGGCGCTGACGCGGTGGCGAGTGCCATCGCCACTGCGGCGGCGCGGCGCGGTATGCCGGTCCGGTTGCTGCGCAACGGCTCGCGCGGCATGGTCTGGCTGGAGCCGCTGGTCGAAGTGGCGACCGCTGACGGTCGCATCGCCTACGGTCCGGTCGCCGCAGCCGATGTGCCCGGCCTGTTCGCGGCCGGTTTCACCGCTGGCGGCACGCACCGGCTGTCGCTCGGCCCCACCGAGGCGCTGCCCTGGCTGCGCCGCCAGCAGCGCCTGGTTTGCCGGCGCGTCGGCGTGGTCGATCCGCGTTCGCTGGATGACTACCTCGCGCATGGCGGCGGCGAGGGCCTGGCGCGTGCGCGGCAACTCGCGCCGCCCGAAATCGTCCGCGCGGTGACCGACTCGGGATTGCGCGGGCGCGGCGGCGCGGCCTTTCCCACCGGCATCAAGTGGCAGACCGTGCTGGATACGGCGGCCGCGCAGAAGTACATCGTCTGCAATGCCGACGAGGGCGATTCGGGCACGTTTTCCGATCGCATGCTGATGGAAGGCGACCCCTTCCAGTTGCTCGAAGGCATGGCCATCGCGGGGCTGGCGGTCGGCGCCGGCCAGGGCTACATCTATGTCCGCTCCGAGTATCCGCATGCGATCGCCGCGCTGGATGCCGCGCTTGAATCGGCGCAGGACTGGCTCGGCAGCTTCAAGGTCGAAGTGCGCAAGGGTGCCGGCTCCTACGTCTGCGGCGAGGAAACCGCAATGCTCGAAAGCCTCGAAGGCAAGCGCGGCGTGGTCCGCGCCAAGCCGCCCCTGCCGGCGATCAGCGGCCTCTTCGGCCAGCCGACGGTGATCAACAACGTGATCACCTTCGCCAGCGTCCCCGCGATCCTGGCGCAGGGGGCGGAGGCCTACCGGGCGCTGGGTTGCGGGCGTTCGCGCGGCACGCTGCCTTTTCAGCTGGCCGGCAACATCCGCCATGGCGGCCTGCTCGAACTGCCCTTCGGCCTGACGCTGCGTGAGCTGCTTTATGACTTCGGCGGCGGCTCGCGCTCGGGCCGGCCGCTGCGCGCGGTGCAGGTGGGAGGCCCGCTGGGAGCCTATCTGCCGGAGTCGCAGTTCGACACCCCGCTCGACTACGAAGCCTTTGCCACGATCGGGGCCGGGCTGGGCCACGGCGGCATCGTCGCCTTCGACGACACGGTGGATATGGCCAGACAGGCGCGCTACGCGATGAAGTTCTGCGCCCTCGAATCCTGCGGCAAATGCACGCCTTGCCGCATCGGCTCGACGCGCGGCGTCGAAGTCATCGATCGCATTCGCGCCGGGCAGGTGCAACAGATCGAGCTGCTGCGCGAGCTGTGCGATACGATGACAAACGGGTCGCTGTGCGCCATGGGCAGCATGACGCCCTACCCGGTGCTGTCGGCGCTGGATCATTTTCCCGAGGACTTCGGAGGAGCGCGCGAATGAACGCACCGATGAACGCAAGCATCAATGCGGCGATCACAGCGACCGGCGACATCGACTTCGGCACGCCCGCATCGACCGCGACCGAGCGCGTCACGCTCGACATCGACGGGCTCACGGTCACGGTGCCGGCCGGCACCTCGCTGATGCGCGCGGCGGCCGAGGCCGGCGTCATGGTGCCGAAGCTCTGCGCCAGCGATTCGCTGAAGGCCTACGGCTCCTGCCGACTCTGCCTGGTCGAGATCGCGGGCCGCAAGGGTTACCCGGCCTCATGCACCACGCCCGCCGAGCCGGGCATGAAGGTGCGCACCCAGTCCGCGGCGCTGGCCAGGCTGCGGCGCAATGTGATGGAGCTCTACATCTCCGATCACCCGCTCGATTGCCTGACCTGTTCCGCCAACGGCAACTGCGAATTGCAGACCATGGCCGGCGTCGTGGGCCTGCGCGAAGTGCGCTACGGCATGGACGGCGAGAATCATTTTTCCGCCGCGACGACCGATGCGTCGAATCCCTATTTCAGCTTCGATCCGGGCAAGTGCATCGTCTGCAACCGCTGTGTGCGCGCCTGCGAGGAAGTCCAGGGGACGTTCGCGCTGACCATCGCCGGCCGCGGTTTCGATTCAAAGGTGGCGGCGGGGCAGGGCCGGAGCTTCATGACGTCGGACTGCGTCTCCTGCGGCGCCTGCGTGGATGCCTGCCCGACCGCCACGCTGATGGAAAAGACCGTGATCGACCAGGGCCAGGCCGAGCGCAGCGTGACCACCACCTGCGCCTACTGCGGCGTCGGCTGCGGTTTCCGCGCCGAACTGAAGGGCGACCAGGTCGTCCGCATGCGGCCGTGGAAGGACGGCCAGGCCAACGAAGGCCACGCCTGCGTCAAGGGCCGCTTCGCCTGGGGCTATGCCAGCCATCCCGACCGCATCACGAAACCGATGATCCGCGCCAGGATCACCGATCCCTGGCGCGAGGTGTCCTGGGACGAGGCCCTGCAGCATACCGCGCGGGAATTCCGCCGCATCCAGGCCGGGCACGGTGCCAATTCGATCGGCGCCATCGTCTCCAGCCGCTGCACCAACGAAGAGGATTACCTGGTGCAAAAGCTGGTGCGCGCCGCCTTCGGCAACAACAACGTCGACACCTGCGCCCGGGTCTGCCATTCGCCCACCGGCTACGGCCTCAAGCAGACGCTGGGCGAATCGGCCGGCACGCAGACCTTCAGGTCCGTGGACCAGGCCGACGTGATCGTCGTCATCGGCGCCAATCCGAGCGATGCCCACCCGGTGTTCGCCTCGCGCCTGAAGCGCCGCGTGCGCGAGGGCGCGCAACTGATCGTCATCGATCCGCGCGCCATCGACCTGGTGGATTCGCCGCACATCCGGGCCGCCCATCACCTGGCGCTGAAGCCCGGCACCAATGTCGCGGTGCTCTCGGCGCTGGCCCATGTCATCGTCACCGAGGGCCTGCTCGACGAGGCCTTCATCGCCGAACGCTGCGATGACAAGGCTTTTGCCGACTGGCGCGAGTTCGTCGCCCGCGCGGCCAATTCGCCGGAGGCCCTGGAGGATGCCAGCGGCGTGCCCGCCGCCGACGTGCGAGCCGCCGCGCGACTCTACGCCGGCGCGGGCAACGCGGCGATCTATTACGGCCTGGGCGTCACCGAGCACTCGCAGGGTTCCACGGCGGTGATCGCCATCGCCAACCTCGCGATGGCTACCGGCAACGTCGGCCGCGAGGGCGTCGGCGTCAACCCGCTGCGCGGCCAGAACAACGTCCAGGGTTCCTGCGACATGGGCAGCTTCCCGCATGAACTGCCGGGCTACCGCCATGTCTCCGACGCCGCGACGCGCGCGCTGTTCGAAGGCGACTGGGGCGTGCCGCTCCAGGCCGAACCGGGACTGCGCATCCCCAACATGTTCGAAGCGGCCCTCGACGGCTCGTTTCGCGGCCTCTACTGCCAGGGCGAGGACCTGGCGCAGAGCGACCCCAACACGCAACACGTGACGGCCGCGCTGGCCGCCCTCGAATGCCTGGTGGTGCAGGACCTGTTCCTCAACGAGACCGCGAAGTATGCGCATGTCTTCCTGCCCGGAGCCTCCTTCCTGGAAAAGGACGGCACCTTCACCAATGCCGAACGGCGCATCTCGCGCGTGCGCCGCGTGATGCCGCCGCTGGCCGGCATGGCCGACTGGGAGGTCACCGCGGCGCTGTCGAACGCCCTGGGCTACCCGATGCACTACGCCCACCCGAGCGAGATCATGGACGAGATCGCCCGACTGACGCCGACCTTCGCCGGCGTCGACTATGCCAAGCTCGACCGCCTGGGCAGCCTGCAATGGCCCTGCAACGACGCGGCCCCCGAGGGCACCCCGACCATGCACGTCGGCCGGTTCGTGCGCGGCAAGGGGCGCTTCATGATCACCCGGTACGTGCCGACCGACGAGAAGGTGACGCGCCGCTTCCCGCTGCTGCTGACCACCGGCCGCGTGCTGTCGCAGTACAACGTCGGCGCCCAGACGCGGCGTACCGCCAACACCGACTTCTATGATGCCGACGTGCTGGAAATCCATCCGCACGACGCCGAGGAGCGCGGCATCCGCGACGGCGACCGGGTCGGCGTCGAATCGCGCGCCGGCGCCACGACGCTGCCGGTGGCGATCACCGAGCGGGTGCAGCCGGGCGTCGTGTACACCACCTTCCATTTCCCCGAATCGGGCGCCAACGTGGTCACCACCGACAACTCGGACTGGGCCACCAACTGCCCCGAGTACAAGGTCACCGCGGTGCAGGTGTCGCGCCTGTCCCGGCCATGAAACCGCAGGTGACGCGGGCGGTGTGGCGCAACGGCGAGCGGCGCAGCGACGAGCTGGCCGAGGAAGTGCCGGTCGCCTTCGAATACAACGGCATCAGCCATGCGGTGATGCTGGCCACCCCCGCCGATCTGGAAGATTTCGCCGTCGGCTTCAGCCTGTCGGAGGGCATCGTCGCGCGCCGCCGGGACATTTTCGACGTGGCCGTCACCGAGTCCGAGGCCGGCATCACGCTGCACATCGAGATCGCCGGCGAGGATTTCCTGCGCCTCAAGGTCCGCCGCCGCAGCCTCGCCGGGCGCACCGGCTGCGGCCTGTGCGGCGCGGAAAGCCTGGAGCAGGTGATGCGCGCGTTGCCGCCGCTGCCGGTGGCCGAGGCCTTTCCGCTGGCGGCCCTGCACGAAGCGATGCGCCGCCTGCCGGTGCGGCAAGTCCTGCAGCAGGCCACCGGCGCCGCCCACGCCGCCTGCCTGGTCGAGCGCGACGGCGGCATAGCCCACGTGCGTGAAGACATCGGGCGCCACAATGCGCTGGACAAGACGCTCGGCGCGCTGGCCCGCGACGGAATCGCCGTCGGCGACCGGGCCCTGGTCATCACCAGCCGCGCCAGTTTCGAGATGGTGCAGAAGGCCGCCGCGCTGCGCGCCGGCGTGCTCGCCGCGGTGTCGGCGCCGACGGCGGCCGCCGTGCGTCTGGCGGAAAGGCTCAATCTGACGCTGATCGGCTTCCTGCGCCACGAGAGCGCGGTGACCTACACCGCGAACAAGGACCTGACGGAACTCGCCGGATGAACCTGCACAAGTTGATCAGGATGGCCAATCAGGTCGGCGACTTCTTCGAAGCCATGCCGGACCGCGAGCAGGCGATCAAGGATATCGCCAGCCACCTGCGTCGCACCTGGGACCCGCGGATGCGCGCGCAACTGCTGGCCAGCCTCGGCGGGGAAGATGCCGCGAAGCTGAAGCCGGTGGTGCGCGAGGCGGTGATGACCCTGGGCCCGGCCGACGGGCCTCGCTGAAGCCGCGCGCCCGGCCGGTTGGTCAGACCTCGCGAAGAAACTTCGCGATCGCCGCATTGATCGGGTCGGGGTGGGTGACCGGCGCCATGTGGCCCAGCCCGGGGAACTCGACGACCCGGACCCGGGGAAGCACGGGGATGAGCACTCGCGCCACGGCATGCGCCGATTCGGGAGACGATGCGCCAAGCATGTACAGGACGGGCATGTCCAGCGCGGCGAAGGCCCGAGCCGGCGTGGTTTCGGTGAAGAGCGCGTGCGCCCAGCGCCGCACGTTGGCCACCGAGTCGGCGATCGCGGGCTTGCGCTGCGGCGGGGTTGCGTTCCAGCTACCGCTGCCCATCCAGAAATCGATGAAGTGCTCCGCCGCCGCGTCGCGAGCTCCGGCATCCAGCGCCGCGCTCGCGGCGAATACCGCATTGCGGATGCCATCCGCGCCGTTGGGCGGCGGAGTCTGCGCGTCCACAACGGCGAACAGCGTCGGCTCGTAAATCGCCAGGGCGCGAACGCGACCCGGATTCGCCAGGGCCACCATCAGCGCGACGGCGGCGCCATAGGAGTGGCCGACCAGCGCGAACGGCGTTCCGGCTCGCGCCAGCACAGGCTCGACGAATTCGACTTCGTCACGCAGGCTGATCTCGCGAGCGGAGTGCCAGTCCGGACTCTTGCCGGAACCATAGGAGTCGGGGGCAAGCACGAGATGGTTTGCGGAAAGCAGATCCATCAGGCCGCGCCACTGCGCCGAACTGCTCGCGTTGGCATGGAAGCAGACGACTCCCGGGCCGGAGCCGGCTTCGCGGACATAGGGACTGAGGTTGGGCAAGTGGGTCTCCAAGCGGTGGGGTGGGAGGTTCAACGAGCTGAACTGCTGAGGCGAACGGCGCTGCGCCTTCATCGGGCTACACAATTCGCCATCAAATTCAGCTTTCTCTCCAATGTGCCTCTTCAGGTTGCTTGCATGCGTCTCACCGGTGAAGAACGTCTTCCCGGACGCCGGTCCGGGGCGGTGCCCAGTGCAGCTACGCACCGGATTCCGGCTTGCGCCGGAATGACTAAGCGAACGTCAAGGCCAATCATGCAAACGTTTGCAGTTTCACGGTCCGCCGCGGTCAGGGCGTTGCGCGACGCCTTTGTCGCGCAGCGTGGCCTGCCGGGTCAAGCGCCCCGTCAGCCGCGACCCACTTCGGCATGCAACTTAAGCCCAAGTGCGTTGACGACTTTCAGAATCGTATCGAAGCCCGGGCTACGATCACCGGAGAGCGCCTTGTAAAGGCTTTCGCGCGACAGCCCGGCATCGCGCGCCACCTGCGACATGCCGTTGGCGCGAGCAATGTCGCCAAGTGCTTTGGCGATGAATGCTGCATCCCCGTCGGCTTCTTCCAGGCAGGCTTCGAGATACGCGGCCATTTCCTCCGGAGTTCTGAGGTGTTCGGCGACGTCATAGCGAGTGGTAACGGTCTTGGTCATGGTTGCTACTCCGAAAGACTGCGTGCGAGGCGCAGTGCGGACTTGATATCCCTGGCTTGGGTAGCCTTGTCTCCACCCGCCAGCAGAGTGATCAGCTCTCGCCCTCGCGGCTTGGATGAAGCCACTGTAGCCAGTCGGCTACAGACCGTCAATGCCATGCGCTGTGTCTGGAGGGTGCCCAACGAATGCAGGTGACGTGAAGCTGCACGGTCTTATCGCGCAGCGTTTCCTCCATCGATGGGATGAGGGTCCTTGGGTTGGCCGCGGCCTCACCCTATCGGCGTTTCGACCGCGGCCGCATCCTCCACACCGCTTACCACCAACTCACGTGTCGCCCGCGTCATCGCCACATAGAGCAGGCGCGCTTCCTCCGCGGGCAGGTCTTCGCCGTACCTCAGCCGATCGACACCGGGAATCACCACCAGCGGGAACTCCAGGCCCTTGCAGGAATGCATCGTGACGAACAGCACCTGGTCCTGGCCCGGGTCGAAGCTGGCGTCCTCGAAGTAGACGACCGGCACTCCCCAGGCGCGCAGCGCGCCGAGCACCGCCTGGCCCACCGGCCGGTAGTGACGATAGATCACCGCCATGTCGCGCCAGGGCGTGCCCGCGCGATGGGCCTGCTTCAGGCGCCGGACGATGAACTCGGCTTCGGCGCGCAGGCTCGGCAGCGTGACCACCGTGGGCGGCGGGCCGACGCGGCCGGCGGATTGCGGGTCGAGCAGCGGCACGCCATCGTCATCGGCGGCCAGCGGCTTGAGTATGCCTTGCGCGACGCCGCGGGCGAAGCGCAGGATCTGGTCGGTGTTGCGGTAGTTGAGCCTGAGGATCGTGGTGCGGCCGACGGCCTGGATGCCGGCGCTCTTGAAGCTGAACTTCTTGTCGCGCGCCGCGCCGTAGATGGACTGGGCGTCGTCGTAGAGCACCAGCAGGCTGTTGGTCGCCGGGTCGACCATCTGCACCACCAGCTTGAGCCATTCCGGCTTGAAGTCGTGGCCTTCGTCGATCAGGATCGCGGAATATTGCGCGGTGGGGATCAGCCCGCGTTCGACGTTGCGGATCACGCGCTCGACCATCGCGTCGAAGAATCCATCGCGGTCGTCGGCCGATTTTTCCGGCATGCCGGCGTTGTAGGCGACGAGCTGGGCGCGGCACCACTGATGAAAGTGATGGGTATGCACCTTGCCGTCGAGGCCCTTGGCGGCCATGCCGCGCGCCAGGCGCCGGGCCAGCGCCTGGTTGTAGCACAGCACCAGCACCGGCTTGGTGGCGCCGCGCGCCAGATATTCGGCGCGGTAGCCGAGGATCAGCGTCTTGCCCGATCCGGCGACGCCATGGATCACCCGATGGCCCTCGCCCAGGCTGCGGGCGAGCTGCTCCTGATGCAGGTCCATCACCTGCATCAGATCGACCGGCGCGGCCTGGTCATCGAACAGGCCGCTCTGACGCGGCGCGATGCGCACGTCGGGGTGGATGTGCCAGCGGATCCGGTCGAGCTCCGGCAGGCTGAGCCGCGCGTTGAATTGCAGCGGAAACATGTTCCACAGGCGGCGCTGGAATTCCTCGGGGTCGACGCCTTCGGTCATTTCGTCCTGGCAGATCACGCGCCCGGCCGGGATCACGGCTTCCAGCCCGCCGTCGTCGAACTGCTTGCGCGTGATGCGGCTGAGCACCACGCCATGGCTCCAGGGAAAGCGCAGCCGCCCGGTTTCGCGGCCCGAGCGGATGATCAGTTGCGGGTCCTGTTGCAGACTGCGGGCCAGATCCTCGGCATAGCGCCGGGCCTGTTCCAGCGGGTTCTGGACTTCCTTGGCGCCGCCGGCAAAGTGCAGCGTGGCGGCGAGCTTGTCGATGCGCACCACCGTGTCGCGCTTCCAGTC
>WBZP01005676.1_pt1 | contig 12602 bp, 6 predicted proteins | sample 5204301 | NCBI WGS metagenome assembly WBZP01 (sample SAMN12412401, study PRJNA552823) | activated sludge metagenome | isolation source: activated sludge from nitrification reactor of wastewater treatment plant... | place: USA: Pennsylvania | collected 2017
GAGCTGCTCCTCGAGGTCGTGGGCCTCGTCCAGGATCAGCACCGGGGCATCCGGCAGCACCTGGCCGAAATCGCCCTGGCGCAGCACCCGGTCGGCCAGCAGCAGGGCGTGGTTGACGATGATCAGGTCGGCCGCGGCCAGCTCCTGCTTGAGCACGGTCAGGAAGCAGTCGTCGAAGCGCGGGCACTGGCGGCCGGTGCAGCGCTCGGCGCGGGCGTTGAGCCGGTCCCAGAGGTCCGACTCGCCCTCGCCGGAGCGGCCCAGCTCCTCGCGGTCGCCGCTGCGGGTCTGCTCGGCCCAGCGCGGCAGCGCCAGCCACAGATCGTAGTCGCGGCGGTCCATCTCCTTCAGCCCGGCCTGCTGCAGGTCCCAGGCGGCCCGGCACAGGTAGTTGGCGCGGCCCTTGGCCACCACCCCGCGCAGCTGCACGCCGAGGATGCCCATCGCCCGCGGCAGGTCCTCCTCCAGCAACTGCCGCTGCAGCTGCTTGGTGCGGGTGGCCACCATCACCGGCCGCCGCCCCGCCGCCAGCGCCGGCACCAGGTAGCCCAGGCTCTTGCCGGTGCCGGTGCCGGCCTCCACCGCCAGCACCCGGGCATGCGGGCGGCCGGCGGGGTCGGCCCCCGCGTCCCGCCAGGCCTGGGCCTGGTCCGCGGCGGCCAGGATGCTGTCGTGGACCAGCTCCGCCATTCGCCGCTGGCCTGGCCGGTCCTCCGCCCCCGGGAAACAGCCGAACAGGCTGCCCTCGGGCGGCAGGAAGTAGGCGTCCATGGCATGCGGCATATCCCGATGGTGGAAAAAGATCGAAAGACTGTCGAGGATTGATTGAATCCGGCCCGCGGGCAGGCCGTCGGGAGGAAGTACGAAACTTTTCGTTGAAACATACGATAAACTTCGTACACTTTATTTCGTAGCACCCCCTGGAGCGCCCATGACCCTGCCCAAACCCACCGATGGCGAACTGGCCCTGCTCAGCGTGCTCTGGTCCCTGGGGCCGAGCACGGTCCGCCAGGTCCACGAGGAGATGCTGCGCGAGCGCGACCTCGGCTACACCACGGTGCTGAAGATGCTGCAGGTGATGACCGAGAAGGGGCTGGTGGTCCGCGACGAATCCGAGCGCACCCACATCTACGCGCCGGCCCAGTCGCAGTCGCAGACCCAGCGGACCCTGGTGGAGGACCTGCTGGGGCGGGCCTTCAACGGTTCGGCGCTGAAGCTGGTGGTCCAGGCCCTTTCGGCCTCCAAGACCGGGCCCGAGGAACTGGCGGAAATCCGAAAACTGCTCGACGGACCGGGAGGTCGGCCGTGAACCTGTCCTTGCAGAACCCGATCCTGCAGGCCCTGGCCTGGACCCTGCTGCACTTCCTCTGGCAGGGCGCCCTGCTGGGGCTGGTCGCCCGGGCCGGCTTCCGGCTGCTCCGCAACCGAGCGCCGCAGGCCCGCTACCTGCTCGGCTGCGCCGCCCTGGCGGCGATGGCGGCCGCGCCGGTGGCCACCTTCCTGCTCCTCAGGCCCGCCGCGGAGGCTGCCGCCGCGGGTGGCCTGGTGGAACTGGTGCGGTCCGGCGGCGCCGCCGTGAGCGCCGGCGGCATGGTGCAGACCCCGTGGTTCCAGGACCTGAGCCTGTTCCTGCGACCGGCGCTGCCCTGGGCGGTCGCCCTGTGGCTGGCCGGCGTGGCCGTGCTCAGCCTGCGCCTGCTCGGCGGCTGGATCTGGCTGCTGCGGCTGCGCACCCGGCTGGCCGAGCCGGCCGGCGCCTGCTGGCAGATGACGGTGAACACCCTGGCCCGCCGGATGAAGGTGAAGGTGGATGTGCGCATCCTCCGCTCCTGGGCGGTGGACACGCCGATGGTGGTCGGCTGGGTGAAGCCGCTGGTGCTGGTGCCCGCCGCGGCCCTGACCGGGCTTGCCCCGGAGGCCCTGGAGGCGGTGCTGGCCCACGAGCTTGAGCACGTGCGCCGCCACGACTACCTGGTGAACCTGGTCCAGTCGGCCCTGGAAGTGCTGCTGTTCTACCATCCCGCCGTCTGGTGGCTGTCCGCGCAGATCCGCCAGGAGCGCGAACTCTGCTGCGACGACGCCGCGGTCGCCCAGTGCGGCGATCCGATCCTCTACGCCCGCGCCCTCACCGCCCTCGAAGCCCTGCGGGGGGACGCCATCCTCGAAACCCGCCTCGCCCCCGCCGCCCATGGAGGAACCCTGATGAACCGCATCCAGCGCCTGCTCGCCCCCACCCTGCCGCCCTCGCCGACCCGCCGCGCCGGCCTCCTGGCCGCCCTGGCGGTGACCGCCCTGGGCGCCGGCACCGCCCTGCACCTGCAGGACGCCCCCAAGCCCGCCGAAGCCGCGAAGGAGGGCAAACGCCGGGTCACCAACATCGTGGTCAGCGAGGACCGCGACAAGCTGCGGGTGAAGATCGAGGGGGAGGTCAAGGTCCGTCCCGACGGCAAGACGGATCTCGCCGTGGCCGAGGGCGCCTCCATCGAGATCACCGGCACCGAGAAGGACACCGTCCGCCGCTTCAAGGCCAGCCGGAGCAAGGGCGCCGAGAGCCGCAGCTTCACGGTGAACGGCAAGGAGGCCGCGGTGGACCAGGCCTGGCTCGGCCAGCGCCTGGACCAGCTCAAGAAGCTGGAAGAGAAGGCCGCCCAGGCCAAGGACCAGGCCGCCCGCGCCGAAGGCCAGGCCGAGGCCGCCGCGGACAAGGCCAGATCCGCCGCGGACCGGGCCAAGGCCGCCGCGGACAAGGCCCACACGATCGAAGTCCGGGTCCGCCGGAGCGGGAAGGACGGCGAGGAGATCACCACCGAGACGGTCCACGGCCTCCCGGCCGACGGCCACGGCAAGAAGCACATCGTCATCAAGCGGGTCGACGGCAGCGGCAAGGTGCTGACCGAGGACGTGCAGGGCCTCCCCGCCCCGGCGGAGGGTGCCGGTTCCAGGCGCATCGTCATCAAGCGGGTGGACGGCAGCGGCAAGGCTGTGACCGAGGAACACGTCGGGCCCGGCAAGGTGATGGTCTTCAAGGGCACCGACGGCAAGGTGATGAAGGTGGAGCCCGGCAAGGAGAAGGTCTTCGTCTTCGAGGGGCCGGATTCCCGGAAGGTCGAGGTCGACGTCGAGCGGATCACCCGGGAGGCGACCGAACACGCCCGGCAGATGAAGCTGCGCCTGAAGGACCTGGACGGCCTGCACGAGAAGAGGATGGACTTCGATACCGACATCGATATCGAAATCGAGGGCGAGGACGGGCCCAAGGTGCTCCGCCGGCACCTGCGAACGCCCGCCCCCGACGCCGAGAAGCTCAAGGAATTGAGGAAGCTGGGCCCGCAGAAGGAGGTCGAGGTCCTGCGCCGGGAGATCGAGCGGCTGCAGCAGCGCCTGGATCGGCTCCAGGACCGCCTGCACAGCGAGGGTTCGGTGCCGCCGGCGGCCCCGAAGCCGGCGAAACCCCCGGTGGCGGCCCCGGCGCCCTCCGCGCCAAGGGCGACCCCCGCGCCCCGGCCGGCCCTCGCGCCGAAGCCCGCTCCGGTCGCGCCCAGCACGCCTCCGCCACCGCCTCCGCCGCCTCCGGCCCCTGCCCCGCCTTCTGAGATCTGATCCCGCACCCCTACCGGAAAGGCCCCGCGCAGCGGGGCCTTTCCGGTACAACCCGCCGGGCTACATGCTGCGCCGGTACTGCCCGCCGACCTCGTAGAGGGCGCTGCTGATCTGGCCGAGGCTGCAGACCTTGGCCGCCTCCAGCAGTTCGTCGAACAGGTTGGCCCCGGCCCGCGCGGCGGCCTTGAGCCGTTCCAGCGCCGGGCCGGAGGCCGCCGCGTTGCGGGTGTGGAAGGCCTCCAGGTTCGCGATCTGCTGGCGCTTTTCCGCCTCGGTGCTGCGGATCAGCTCGGGCGCGCCGAGTTCCTTCGGGTGGGCGTTCAGGAAGGTGTTGACGCCGACGATGGGCAGCCCGCCGCTGTGCTTGAGGTGCTCGTAGTGCAGCGACTCCTCCTGGATCTTGCCGCGCTGGTACATGGTCTCCATGGCGCCGAGCACGCCGCCGCGGTCGGAGATCCGGCGGAATTCCGCCAGCACCGCCTCCTCCACCAGCTCGGTCAGCTCCTCGATGATGAAGGCGCCCTGCAGGGGATTCTCGTTCTTCGCCATGCCCAGTTCGCGGTTGATGATCAGCTGGATGGCCATGGCCCGGCGCACGCTCTCCTCGGTGGGCGTGGTGATCGCCTCGTCGTAGGCGTTGGTGTGCAGGCTGTTGCAGTTGTCGTAGATGGCGTAGAGCGCCTGCAGGGTGGTGCGGATGTCGTTGAAGTCGATCTCCTGCGCGTGCAGGGAGCGGCCGGAGGTCTGGATGTGGTACTTGAGCTTCTGGCTGCGGGCGTCGCCGCGGTACTTCTCGCGCATGGCCACGGCCCAGATCCGCCGCGCCACCCGGCCGATCACGGCATATTCGGCGTCCACCCCGTTGCTGAAGAAGAAGCTGAGGTTGGGGGCGAAATCGTCGATGGCCATGCCGCGGCTCAGGTAGTACTCGACGAAGGTGAAGCCGTTGGCCAGGGTGAAGGCCAGCTGGGTTATCGGGTTGGCCCCGGCCTCGGCGATGTGGTAGCCGCTGATGGACACCGAATAGAAGTTGCGCACCTTCTCGCGGATGAAGGTCTCCTGCACGTCGCCCATCACCTTGAGGGCGAATTCGGTGCTGAAGATGCAGGTGTTCTGCGCCTGGTCCTCCTTGAGGATGTCGGCCTGGACGGTGCCGCGCACGCTGGCCAGGGCCTCGGCCCTGAGCCGGGCGTAGACGTCGGCCGGCAGCACCTGGTCGGCGCTGGTGCCGAGCAGGGCCAGGCCGAGCCCGCTGTTGCCCTCGGGGAGGTCGCCGCCGTAGCGGGGGGGCTCCAGCCCGAGCACGGTGCAGCGTTCGGCGAGGCCGCGCTGGGCCGCCTCCAGCCGGCCCTGTTCGCGCAGCCAGGCTTCGGCCCGCTGGTCGATGGCGGCGTTGAGGAAGAAGGCCAGCATGGTCGGCGCCGGGCCGTTGATGGTCATGCTCACGCTGGTGGTCGGGCTGAGCAGGTCGAAGCCGCTGTAGAGCTTCTTGGCGTCGTCCAGGGTGCAGACCGAGACGCCGCTGTTGCCGACCTTGCCGTAGATGTCCGGGCGCGGGTGCGGGTCCTCGCCGTACAGGGTCGGGCTGTCGAAGGCGGTGCTCAGCCGCACCGCCGGCTGGCCCTTGCTGACGTAGTGGAAGCGCTTGTTGGTGCGCTCCGGGGTGCCCTCGCCGGCGAACATCCGGGTCGGATCCTCGTTGGCGCGCTTGTATTCGAACACCCCGGCGCTGAAGGGGAAGCAGCCGGGCACGTTCTCCAGCAGCTGCCAGCGCAGCCGCTCGCCCCAGCTGCGGAAGGCCGGCAGGGCCACCTTCGGCACCGGGGCCCCGGACAGGGAGGCGGTGTGGTTCGGGGTGCGGATCTCCCGGCCGCGGACCACGTAGACGTTCTCCGGGTCGCGGTAGGCGTGGCGGGTGCGGTCCCAGCCGGCCACCAGCCGGCGGCTTTCGCCGTTCAGCTCGCCCAGGTGCTCCTGGTAGCGCTGGCGGAGCAGCAGGATGGCGGTGGCGTTCTCGCCCTCGAGCGACTCGGTCAGCCGGGCGGCGTCGTAGAACTCGCCGGCGGCGGGGACGTGGTCGCCGAGGGCCTCGAGGCTGCTGTAGAAGGCGTAGGCCAGCTCGGCGGTGTCGGCCTGGCGGGCCGCCCAGCGCTTGTAGCCCTGGACGCTGTCGGCGATCTCCGCCAGGTAGCGGACCCGCTCGCCGGGGATGACCGCCTGCCGGGCCCGCAGCTCCGGAGGGCCGGCCGGCCCTGGGGCCCAATCACAGCCGGTCTTCACCGACAGGATCCGCAGCAGGTTGGCGAAGGCCCAGTCGGTGCCGGGGTCGTTGAACTGGCTGGCGATGGTGGCGTAGACCGGCATGTCCTCGGCGGCCTGGTCGAACCGTTTGTGGCCCCGCTGGTACTGCCGGCGCACATCCCGGAGGGCGTCCTCGGCGCCGCGCTTGTCGGCCTTGTTCAGCACCACCAGGTCGGCGAAATCGAGCATGTCGATCTTCTCGAGCTGGGTCGCGGCGCCGAACTCCGGGGTCATGACGTAGGCCGACACGTCGACGATGTCGGTGATCTCGCTGTCGCTCTGGCCGATGCCCGCGGTCTCGACGATCACCAGGTCGTAGCCGGCCGCCTGCGCCTCGCGGATCGCGGCGCGCAGGGCCGCGCTGGTGGCGCGGTGGGCGGCGCGGGTGGCGAGGCTGCGCATGAACACCCTGGGCGCCAGGTCCGGATGGAAGATCGCGTTCATGCGGATGCGGTCGCCGAGCAGGGCGCCGCCGGTCTTGCGCTTGCTGGGATCGACGCTGAGGATCGCCACCCGCTTGTCCGGGAAGCCCACCAGGAAGCGCCGCACGAACTCGTCGGTGAGGCTGGACTTGCCGGCGCCGCCGGTGCCGGTGATGCCAAGGACGGGCGGGCGCGGGCCGGAGGCCGGGGGCTGGAGGCTGGAGGAGGCCTCCTCCGAGAGCTCGATCCCGGTGATGCGGCGGGCCAGGGGAATGGGGGCCGGCTGGTCGCGGGGGTCGAAGTCGGCCCGCCGGAGCATGTCGTCGATCATGCCCTGCAGGCCCAGGACCCGGCCGTCCTCGGGGCTGTAGATCCGGGCGACGCCGTAGGCCTCCAGTTCGCGGATCTCCTCGGGGGTGATCACGCCGCCGCCGCCGGCGAACACCTGCACGTGGCCGGCCCCGGCCGCGCGCAGCAGGTCCACCATGTACTTGAAGAACTCCAGGTGGCCGCCCTGGTAGCTGGAGACGGCGATGCCCTGGACGTCCTCCTGGAGGGCGGTGTCGACGATCTCCTGGACGCTGCGGTTGTGGCCGAGGTGGATGACCTCGGCGCCGCTGGCCTGGAGGATCCGCCGCATGATGTTGATGCTGGCGTCGTGGCCGTCGAACAGGCTGGCGGCGCTGACGAAGCGGATCTTGTGCCGGGGCCGGTAGCCCTCCGCAGGCGCGGCGGGCTCGGCACTTGGAAGGGCGCTGGTCGGCATCGGTTCACCCCACGCAATCAGGCGGAATCGCCAGTCTAACCGGGCCCCGCCGCGATCTACTCGGTCCCCAGGCTGTCCACGCCGAAGCGCACCTCCAGCAGCGCCTGGCGCTCCCGCAGGTGCTGCACCAGCGAAGCCCAGCGCGGGCTGCTGCGCAGCGGGTCGAGCAGGGGGCTGCGCTCGTACCAGAGGGTGGCGCCGAAGCCCTGGCCGAAGGCCCGGCCCGCCAGTTCCAGGGCCGCATCCAGGTCGCCGGCCAGGGCGTAGCCCTCGGCCAGGCGGTGGGTGAACTCGCCGTCGGGCACCCGCAGGCCCAGCCGTTCATGGTCCAGGGTGCGGAGCTCGGCGAGGGCCGCCTCCCGCGCCCCTTCCGCCGCCAGCCGGTAGCAGCGGGCCAGCCGGATGTAGTGGGGGTATCCGCGCGGCACCGACTCCGCGGCCCTGAACGCCTCGATGGCCTCGGCAGTCCGGTTGCGCAGCAGGGCCAGGTAGCCGCGGTAGAAGCGCTGGGTGGTGCTGCGCAGGTGCCCCGGCTGGTCCTTCAGGGTGACCTCGAAGCGGGGCCAGTCGTTCAGGTACAGGAACAGCACGTCGATGGTCAGCGGCTGGAATTCCGGGAAGGACCAGCGGTCCCGCCGCTCCGCCGCGGCCCGGGCCAGGTCGAGCAGGCCGGCGTTGCGCGCCGAGTAGACCAGTCCGGTCAGCAGCAGGGGCGAGCGCGGATGCTGGCCCAGGGCGCCCAGCAGCAGCTCCAGGGACTCCCGGTGGGAACCGCTGTTGGTCAGCAGCTGGGCGCGGAGGAAGGCGCCCCGCGGATGGCCCGGGGCCAGGTCCTCGCCCTGGCGGAAGCAGTCGCTGGTCTCCTGCAGGTTGCCCGGTTCGCTCCGGGACGGTTCGCTGAGCAGGGCGCGGTACTTGAGGTTGCCGAGCAGCCACCAGGCCTCGGCGCAGCCCGGCTCCTGCTTGACCACCGCCTGCGCCAGCTCCTGGGCCTGCGGCAGGTCGGCGTTCTGGAGCCGGAGGGTGCTGGCCTGGACCAGGTTCCAGAAGCCCTTGCTGGTGGCGGGGAGGATCGCCTTCGCCGCCGGCGGGATCCCGCCGGGCAGGTGGCCCAGGGCCTGGGCCAGGGTCTGCTCGGGCGCGCCCAGAGGAATCTCCTTGCGGCTCCAGGCGGCCGCCCCGCGCCCGAGCGCGCCGCTCCAGGCCCATTCGAAGGTCAGGCCCAGGCGCTCCTGGCGCCGGCGCGGCAGGCACTTCACCAGCAGCCACTCGGTGCCGGGTTTGAGGCCCTCGGGCCGGTCCGGCGCCTCCGAGGCGAGGGTGACGGCCAGCTCCGGCCGGGCCTCCAGCGCATCCTGGACCAGCAGGGCGATGGCCCGGGCCTGGTAGTGGGACATCTCCGCCTCCGCCTCGGGCGCGGGCGCGACCAGCAGCACCTGGACCGGCCGCGGCCGGCGGACCCTCGCCCCGAACCAGGCGGCCAGCGCGACCAGGCCAAGCAGGGCCAGCGCGGCCGCGACGGTCCGGGACGCGGACCGGAAGGGCCAGGGGCGGGGTGCGTTCGGGTCCATGGGCGGGAAGGCCTCCGGTCCACCAGTGTATGCGCCCCTGGGCCGGTTGCCGCCCAACCGGAACAGCTTCCGGGGTGAGAGCATGTTCTCCCTGGAGGCATCGATGCGCAGCCCGCTCCCGTCCCTGGTGGCCCTGCTCCTGGCCGGCCCGCTCCAGGCCCAGTACCAGCGCCCGAATCCGGTCGTTCCAAAGGCCGAGGCCGCGGCCATCGAGGCCTCCCGGAAGGGCGCCGTGCCCCGGATGGTGAGCCCGCGCGGTCCCCTGCTGCCCGCCGAGCGGTCGCTGATCAAGGCCTTCCGGGAGGCCAAGGCCTCGGTGGTCTACATCAATTCCGCGACCAACGAGCGGCTCCTCAACACGGTCACCGGGGACGTGTTCGCCATCCCCCCCGGCACCGGCACCGGCTTCGTCTGGGACCACCTGGGACACGTGGTGACCAACTACCACGTGGTGACCTTCGACCTTCCGCCGGAAACACCCAATGGCATTCCGCAGACCGTGGAGGCGGACAAGGTCTGGGTGACCCTGTCCAATTCCAAGGCCTATGAGGCCCGGGTGGTGGCCCGGTCGCTGGTCCACGACATCGCCGTGCTGAAGGTCTTCGCCCCCTTCGCGGAGATGAAGGAGATCCCGGTGGGCCGCTCCTCCGACCTGCAGGTGGGCCAGACCGTGATGGCCATCGGCAACCCCTTCGGCCTCGACCACACCCTGACCACCGGGGTGGTCTCCGCCCTCGACCGGGAGGTCCCGACCCAGATCGCCAATGCCTCCTCCAGCCGGACCATGCGGGGCATGATCCAGACCGATGCCGCCATCAATCCCGGCAATTCCGGCGGACCCCTGCTTGACAGCGCCGGCCGGCTGATCGGCATGAGCACCGCCATCTACGCCCGGCGCGACCTCAGCACCAGTTCCGGGGTCGGTTTCGCGATCCCGGTGGACACCCTCAACAGCGTGGTGCCGAGGCTGATCGCCCACGGCCAGGTGCGGCCCCTGGGCTTCGACGTGGTCACCGCCTCCACCGCCAGCGCCGCCCGCGCCGGCATCAAGGAGGGCCTGCTGGTGCTGGAGGTGCTCAAGGGCAGCCCGGCCGACCGCGCCGGTCTGCGGCCGACCCTGGCCGGTCCCGACGGACTGCCCCTGTGGGGCGACATCCTGCTCCGCTACAAGGGCAAGCGGATCGAGAACGACCTCTGGCTGCTCGACCAGCTGGAGCTTGAGAAGCCGGAGGCGCCCCTGGAGTTCGACGTCCTGCGCCAGGGCAAGGTGGTCAAGGTGATCATCCAGCGCGACCCGGAGGCCAAGGGCAAGGGACCGGACGTCTAGCTGGCCCGGCTCCTGGACCGGCGCTCAGCCCGGCGGCGGCGCGGCCTTCTCCGGGGGCAGGTAGGCGACCGGCACCCGGATCGGCTCGGGTTCGCCCTTGAGGTGCAGGAGCAGCACGGCGCGGGCGGCGACCGCGGAGGTCCTGCGGATGTCCAGCTCGGCGCGGCGGACCGCCTTGGCGGGGACCTTCCCCAGCTCGAAGCCTTCGCCTTCGAGGCGCGCGGACTGCAGCTGGAAGCTGCGGCCGTCCCGGCCTTCAATGACGAGCTTCCGGCTCGTCTCTCCGGCCGTCAGGAAGACGATGCGGGGGGCGCTGAGGGTCACCGGCAGCTTCAGTTTCCAGTCGAGGTAGAGCTGGAACCGGGGCTGCAGCGGCGCGCTGCTCTCCACCGTCAGGGTTTCCAGGCCCGCCCGCATCCCGGGCTCGACCCGCCCGGGGCGCAGGGTCACCCGCAGGGCGCCCTCGCTGCCCGGCTTCCCGGGCGTTGCCGTCGCCGGTTCCTGGGGCTGGCCGGGCACCGATTCAGCCTCCACCTCCAGGTAGGGCGGCAGCGGGCTCGATACCCAGAGCTTGGTGGCCTGGCCGGTCTCGCGGCGGAACCGGAAGGTCAGCTGCGGCGATTCGTGGGGCGCCACCTCGCCGAAGGACTGCTTGACCCGGTCCACGCTCAGGTCCGGCCGCACCGTCATGCCGATCGGCAGGAAGTACTCCCCCTGGCCGGGATCGTCGGTGCCCAGCTTGACGTTGCGGGGCTGCCAGCCGACGAACTCCGCGGGATCCACGCGCAGGGTGAGCTGGGCGCTGCCCTTCGGCGCGATCGGTCCCTGCAGGGCGGGCCCCGCCACGGTCACCCCGGGGGAGAGGTCCAGGACCCGCACGGCGATCTGGCCCTCGCTGGTGTTCTTCAAGGTATAGACCTGGGTCCGCACCTCGGCGGGACCGATGCTGCCCAGGTTGACCCGACCGGCCGGCTCGATGGCCAGCCGCGGCGGCGCCACCTTGCGCGGCGGCGGCGCGGGTTTCGCGGCTCCAGGGAGCAGGGGCTGCTGGGCGAGGGCGCAGAGGAGGAGGAGGGTGGTCAGCATGGGCATCCTGGTCGCGGTCTATTCTGCCCGTTCCGCCGGACCCCGCGCGCCGGGTAGACCCACCATTGTCCGGATTCAGCCGCTGGCGCCGGTGTGAATTCTTGTGAATCCGCGTGCCCGTAGGTGCAAGGCAAGGGCCCGGAAGTCCGGGCCCTTGCGCTGGGCGGGAGCCCGGCTAGTTCACGTTGATCGCCTTGAAGGCGTTGACCACCGCGGTGTGTTCCGCCGAGCCGGCCGGGTAGCCGAGGGCCACACAGGCGTTCAGGCAGGCGGTCTTGGCCCCGGCGTAGGTGGTGCTGGAGGTCATGTACGACACCATCGCCTTGTACCAGATGCGGGCGGCCTTGTCGTTGCCGATGCCGGTCATGCCGCCGGGCAGGTAGGAGCTGTAGAAATTGGAAGTCGAAACGCTGCTGGATCCCTGGCTGAGGAAGTAGAACATGCGGTTGGCCGGGCCCGAGCTGTAGTGCACGTCGAGGCGCTTGAGGGTCGAGGACCAGGCATTGGGGCTGGAACCGTCCAGGCTGGGCTTGTACATGTAGCGCAGGGGCCGGTTGAAGCTGGGGGTGGCGAGCTGTTCGCCGATGGTCCAGTTGCCGCCGCTGTTGCCGATGGTGGCGCCAGAGCCGCCCCGGGCATAGAACTCGACCATGGTGCCGTGGATGTCGGAATTGGCTTCGTTCAGGCCGCCCGATTCACCTCGGTAGGTCAGGTTGGCGGTGCGCGAGCAGACGCCGTGGCTCATCTCGTGGCCGGCCACGTCGAGGGCGGTGAGGGTCAGGAAGGAGCTGCCGTCGCCGTAGGTCATGCAGAAGCAGCTGTCGGACCAGAAGGCGTTGTCGTAGCTGTTGCTGTAGTGCACCCGGCTGGAAGTGGCGGTGCCGCTGCCGTCGATGCCGTTCCGGCCGAGGACGTTCTTGTAGTAGTCGTAGGTCATGCCGACGCCGAAGTGGGCATCAACGCCCGCGGTCTGGCCGTTGCCGGCGGTGGTCGAGGATCCCTCGACGTAGTTGGCGCCATCCCCCCAGGTGTTGTCGGCGTCAGTGTAGAGGGTGCCCGTGCCGGAGGTGGCGTGGTTCAGGTTGTAGGTGGCGTAGTTCATGCCCCGCGCCACGTCCCGCAGCTCATAGCCGCTGGCCAGGCTGTTGGTGTTCAGGTTCACCGTGCCGCTGAACTGGCTGCGGCCGGAGCCGGTCACGCCGGCGGTGTGCAGGCTGTCCCAGCTTTCCAGGATCTCGCCGCTGTGGGCATCCACGAAGTAGTCGGTGTGGCGGGTCTCCTCGGTGCCGTTCTCGAGCTCGGTGTGGACGTGGTAGACCAGCTTCGCGACGGCCGTCCTCCGGCCGCGCAGGTTCTCGGTCTCGACCCTGGCGATCACCAGTTCGGCGCTGGGCTGCGAGGCATAGGGGCCGCGCGGCGCCAGGTCGGCGTGGGCGGAGGCCAGCGCCTCGGCGGCGCTGAGGGACGGCTCCACCTGCAGGTCGAGGCGGCGGACCAGGGCATCGGTGGTGTGCGCGGCCTGGCCGCCG
>WBZP01005679.1_pt1 | contig 12593 bp, 11 predicted proteins | sample 5204301 | NCBI WGS metagenome assembly WBZP01 (sample SAMN12412401, study PRJNA552823) | activated sludge metagenome | isolation source: activated sludge from nitrification reactor of wastewater treatment plant... | place: USA: Pennsylvania | collected 2017
GTGACCGAACAGTTCGGATTCGAAGAGATTCTCCTGCAATCCGCTACCGTCGATCGCGACCAGTTCGCGCTGGGAGCGCAGGCTGCGTTCATGAACGGCCTGCGCGATCATCTCCTTGCCCGTGCCAGACTCGCCGAGAATCAGCACCGTCGCATCCGTCGGGCCGACGGCATCGATCATTTCCTGCACCTCCGCCATGGCACGGCTTGCATAGACAAGCGGCCCCGGGCGATGGGAGGCGAGGCGGTTTCGGTAATAGCGGTTCGATTCGCGCAGTTCGGCATTTTCGAGAACGCGGCGAACCGTCAGCTCGAGTTCGTCGATATTGACAGGCTTTGTCAGAAAATCGGCGGCCCCCTCGCGGATCGCGCTGACCGCATTCGGGATCGACCCATACCCGGTCAGCACGATGACCGGGTACTGGTTGCGCAGTTCGGCAAGAATGTTCTCGGCATTGCCATCCGGAAGCTTGAAATCGAGAATTATGGCGGCCGGCTCGACCTTTTCGCCGAGCTGCTGTTTCGCATCGGCCCATGAGGCCGCACCGACGGCCGTGAAGCCCATCGCTTCGAGCTGGCGCCGGAGCAGCGAATTAAAGATGGCGTCGTCATCGACAACGAGCAGTGTCTTCTTGTTGTTCATTCGTTTTCCAGGCTCGCTTCAACGAGCGGCAAGCGGATGCGGAAGCATGTTCCCTTGCCGGGTTCGCTCTCGAAGTCGACCTCCCCCTTGAGCCGGTTGACGATGGTCCTGACGATCGTGAGTCCCAGCCCGGTTCCGGCGATGCCATCAGCACGTCGGCTGAAGAAGGGGTCGAAAACCCTGGCGGCGAACTCCGGCGCCATGCCGATGCCGTTGTCGGAAATCTCGATCACGGCATCGTTGCCATCCCGACGCAGACGGGCAACGACGCGCCCGCCGGAGGGCAGTGCATGGTGGGCATTCTGCACCAGATTGAGCAGGATCATGCGCACTTCCGCTTCGTCCGCAAGAAGGCGCAGCGGCTCGCCCGGAAGCTCGATACATTGCTCCACACTTCTCGCCTGGGCATCGAACGCAAGCAGTTTCAGCGTATCGGACAGCGCCTCGTTGACGACGACCAGCTGCAAATTCACAGTCGGCGGCCTCGCCAGCAGCAGCAGCCTGCGCGTGACGGCAATGCAGTTGTCGATCTCCTGGTCGATCAAGGTCATGTAGTCGACAACCCGTTCCTGCGTGACGCGATGCTCGTGCGCTTCGCGTGTCAGCCCCTGAACGCCGAGCCGGACGGAGGCGAGCGGATTGTGGATCTCGTGCGCGATGCCGGCAGCAAGCAGGCCAAGTTCAGACAGGCGTTGCTCGTGCGAAATGCTCACGGTTTCGCCGAGATCCCGTATGGATTCGACGACATAGCGGCGACGCTCATCGCCGCTGCCGATCTCCACCAGCGCAGCATGAACTTCCGCCGGAAAAACCGTACCGTCGGCCCGCACATGGCGGTGCGTCGACTTCAGGGCGTCGCCAACCTGGTGCAGTTCCGCGAGCGGGCAGACGACGAGCGTGGAAGCACACGGCGCCGTTACCGCATGCGATCCGGCATAGCAGGGCTGGCCAATCATTGACGAGGCATCCCGCCCGAGCTGGCGCGCGAAGGCCCGGTTGACCAGCACCACCCGATGATTCCCGGCACTGATCACGCGGATGCCGTCAGGCAGGCTGTCGAGAATCTCCTGCAGATAGGCCTCATGGTCTTTTATGCGGGCCATCTGCGTTTCAAGGGCTTGCGCCATGCGATCGAAGCGGCGACCGAGTTCCGCCAGTTCGTCCGTTCCGGACAACTGTGCCCGCGCCTGCAGATCCCCGCGTTCGAGCGCCTCGCTGGCACGCCCCAGAGCCGCCACCGGCCCGAGAACGCGACTGCTCAGAGAACGCCAGAGCACCAGCATGATCAGCGCCAGCACGACCACGCCGGCAACAGAGAAAAGCAGCGCGCTTCGCCAGGCCTGCGTGCGGATTTCGTCGGCAATATAGTCGACGACGAGAATGCCGTTGACCGGGTGATCGTAGACCTGGCCATGGCAGGGAGCACAGGGGGCCTTGTTGCGTACGGGATTGATCGAACGCAGCACATCGGCCCCATTCTCGGCGACGACGAATTCCGCCCACGGCTCGGCACCGGCTCGCGGCACCAGGTGGGGCAGTTTCATGCCCATCGCCTGCGGCGTCGAACTGAAGCGGACCTCTCCCGCCGGGTTGAGGATCATCACCGCCCGGATTCCCGGCTGACTGCCCATGCGCGACACGATCTCGGCGAGTCCGGGAACATCCCGCTTGAGCATCGCATTCTCGAGCGCCGCCTGCAGCAGCAGGTTGAAGCCGAGCGAGGCACGACTGCGTTCGCCGATCATCTGGCTGCGATACATGGTCAGGAAGACGACGAGCAACAGCGCCGAGAGCAGGCCCGCGGCAAGCAACAATCGAATCAGAATGTGACGTTTGAGCGGAGAAAGCACGTTGTTTCTCTATGAGGCCTGGTGGTCTACTGCGTTTTTTTCGCAACTGCCTGCTGGCAGCCTATCCAAGGCATCGCCCTCGCCATGCCGAGACCGAAGGCAGGGAATCGTAGCGAAAAATCACCCGATCCCCCGGCACGGTATCACTGCCTGTCGGAAACGACTGACCGCTGCCGACCCAGCGAACGGAACTTGTTCGCGGCGCCGACAAGGTGCCCTCGCCACCATAGCGCAAGAAAGGACTGCAGTTCAATCCGCTCGAAATTTTCGGTGGTCATTATTTCACTTGCCAGGAAGTCGAATTCCTCCCCCTCAAAGCAGAGATCGTCGACTTCATGGCTGCCGCCTTCGGCAAGCAGCACTTCCTTGATCGAGAAACTCTCACGTGCCAGCGCCATCAGCACGGCAAGCGTTTCATCGAACTGCCTGTCGCCTGCAGCGCCGCCCTCAGGACGATCGATGCAGTCGGCGAGCGCATTGCAATGCGCCACGATCTGCCTGTGCCGCGCATCGACGACCTCAACGCCCGTGTCGTAATTGCTGTCCCAATGCACCCGTACCGCCATGTTTTCGTCCCGTCCGAATTGGTATCAGAAACCGAGGGATTCGACCACGGCGACGAGATCGGCGAAGTTCGCCGTCTCGAGTTTTTCCGCCAGGCGCTCCTTGTCGAGCCCGGCGATTTCGAGTCGGCACAATCGCACTTCGAGCGGCAGTTCGCGAATTTCCAGCGGCGCCATGAAGCCGATGCCGCAGATGTGCGAGAGGCACCGGCGCTCAGCCTCCGAGAGTTCGAGGCCATGCTCCCGAAGGATCTCCAGATAGCGCTCGGCCGTGCGGTTGAGTCTGCCGCTCACCTCCATGGTGTTCGTCTCGCCGCTCGTGAGGCAGGCTAGCGGCGGCCCGAAGAAGACGCTCGTCTTGCCGATGCGGCGCGTCCGTTCCTCAGGCGTGAGTGCGGGCAGCGCCGGCTGCGGCACGCTGCCGCGTTCAGTTGCCTCTGTCGCGCGTTCGGTCATCGATGGCATCTCCGGAACGAGGTCGTCAATGGGCAATCGGATGGACTTTCTCGTGCCGGGCATCCTTCATGCCGGCTGGCAACTGAGGGGGAGGCTCGGGCTTCAACTGCGTGAATCCACGCTGGTGGGCACCATTCTGAACATCATGCGGATTGTGGCATTCCGTGCAGACGAACCAGCGTTTCTTGCCGGTGCTGGCAAACTCCCCGATGCGTTTGCCGTGGATGCCGTCACGCCAGTCGCGCAGCTTGTCGCCGTGGCACTTTCCACAGAGCAATTGCGGCTGGTCCAGGCTGACCGGATCGCCAAAATTATCCACCAGCTTGTCGCGCCGGGTCGGGTGATGGCAGTCAAGACACCAGATGCGGCCGCGGCCATGTTGCAGATCCTTGACATCGGGAACCATCGCTTCCATGGTCGGGATGGGGATCGGCTTCTTGTGTTTCGGGAAGCCCGGCGGGGTGACGCCATTGTGACAGGCCAGCGTGCATGTCGAAGCGAGGCTGAGCTTTTCGGTACGCGGCTTGACGACGGCATGCCCCTCCGGAATCTTGTCGAGCAGGGGCACCTTGCCCATCGGCACGGTATCCTCGTAAGGGTCGCCGTACCAAAGGACGGCATCGGTCGTCGGCGAGCACTTCACGTTGGGTAGTCCGGGCCGGATCTCGCGCTTCGTGACTTCGGAGGCGCCCTTCCGGCTCTCGAAGCAGATCGTTTCCTTGACCTCTTTTTTCTCCGCGTCCTGAGCCAAGCCCGGGGCGGAGAAGCCGGCGCAGGCCGCAAGAATCAAGGCGTGACGGACAATCCTGTTCATGGCCATTTCCTCACTCTGCCACTGTAGCCGGCTTGCCGGCATACCTGACTTCGCCTTGCAGGATGCCGATGGCGCCCTTGAAGAGGATGGTCAGGATGAAAAATCCGGCAGCCCAGATGCCGATGGTCATCAGCCATTCGACGAAGGTCGGGTAGTACTCGGTCACCTCGCCGATCGGGGAGGGGATGAAGCCCGGCACGATCAGCCCCATGCCCTTTTCGATCCAGATGCCGGAAAACGCCATGACACAGGGGACGGGCAGCAGCCGGTTGTTGTTGCGCACGGCGGGGATCAGGAACATCACGAAGGCCACGACCATCAGCGTCAGGGAGGTCCAGAACCACGGCACCAGGCCGGTCAGCCCGTGCAGTCCGAACATCAGGTAGTAGAGCCCGTTGGCGTGCTCGGTGCGGGCATAGAACTCGACGACGATCTCCGACATCGTCAGGAACAGCGCAATGCCAAGGCACCAGGTAATGATCGTGGCCAACAGGCGGATCGCACTGTCCTCGACCCACATCTTCGTGTTCTTCCGGATGATCAGGAAGGCGAGGATGATCAGGCACGGCCCCGCCGCGAACGCCGTCGCGATGAATCGAATGGGCATCATGCTGTGGAACCACATCGGCCTGGCCGGCATCGTCGCGATCAGGAAGGCGGTGACGGTGTGGATGCTCAGCGCCCAGACAATCGAGATAAAAACGAGCGGCATGAAGAACCGCTTGTTGACCTCCCCCCCCACGTACTTGATGTAGAGGTAGTAGAACCCGCAGATGAAGTTCAGCACGAGGTAGCCGACGAGAACGAGCACATCCCAGCCCAGCATGGAATGCGGGAAATTGTAGATTCCGATAAACGGGATCATGTGCCAGAGCCGGTCGGGACGCCCCATGTGCGCGAGAACGAAGAGGTTGACCATGATCACCGCAGAGATGGCCAGCATTTCGCCCAGCACGGTCACCTTGTGCATGCCGTCGTGATGATAGACATAGGCCGGGAAGACGATGGTCACGGCGCCTGCGGCGACGCCGACCAGGAAGACCAGGTTGGCGAAGTAGAGTCCGTCGTGGATCTGGCTGGTCATCCCGGTGACGATCAGCCCCTCGGTGTTCTGCAGGTAGAAAACGTACATCATCCCGGCGATGAGTACGGAAAGGAAACCCATCCAGGCGTAGTACTTCGTGCTGCCCTTGAGAATGTAACGGACGTAGTCGATGGCGAAGCTGATCAGTCGCACGGCCGCCTCCTCAATCGTAGAAGTAGAAGAACTTGGGGAAGGTATTCAACTCGGCCTTGAGACGGAACACGTTCTTGCGGGCCAGGATGAGGCTCACTTCGCTGTCCGGGTCAAGCAGGTTGCCGAACTTGCGGGCGCCGACCGGGCAGACCTCGACGCAGGCCGGGTAGCGGCCCTGCCGTGTGCGCTGCAGGCACCAGTGGCATTTTTCGACGACGCCGCGCATGCGCGGCCGATTGCCCAGATAGTGCGTTACCGGATTCATTTCATCCTTGGGCAGCACAGGTTTTGTGACATTCATGCGGCGCGCCCAGTAGGGGCACGCGCCCATGCACATGCGGCAACCGATGCACCAGTTGTAGTCGATCACCACCGGGCCATCGGCTTCCCGGTAAGTCGTACGCACCGGGCAGACCTTGACGCAGGGCGGCTTCTCGCACTGCATGCAGGCGATCGGCATGTAGGTCGCATCCTTTTCGGGAACGGCCTCGGGCGTGTAGTGAAACTGCCCTTCGAGAACCTGGCCGACCGGGGTGTAGGCATTGCCACCCACCTGGATGCCAAGCCCCTCGGGGTAGCCATGGTTCATCTTCTCTTCCGAGAATTCGCCGCGCTCCATCCGGAGTACCTGAATCCACTCGATGCGCTCGCCGGGGCGACTGCCGCGCGACTGGTTGTTCTCCTCGACGCATGCCTTGACGCAACGCCGGCAGCCGATGCATTTGCGGACGTTCAGCGCATAGCCCATGAGCACGCCTGGCTGGGCTCCGGAAATATCGACAGTGACCTTCCTGCCATATTCCGCGGAATGACGTCGTTCGAGACGGATGCGTGCCTCGTTCTTTTCCTCGTCCGACATCAGCCGGTAGTTCTTCTGGAAGTGCTCGGCCCATTCGATGGTCGCCTTGGCGTCATCGGTCTGCGCCATCAGCGCCGCCGTACCCATCAGCGATGACAGGCTCAGCATGCCGCCCGCCTTCAGGAAATCGCGTCGCGTGGCCTTTGGAACCGCCTGTTGTGCCGGATCTGCCGACGCCGGCAGCGCCGGCTCGCCAAGCGGGCTTTTATCGATGCTCATGACGCTTCTCCTGACGGGAAGGGTAGACTTGCGCCGCGATCACTTGGCGCCGGCCAGTATCCACTTGATCAGCGTCTCCATGTCGGCATCCGTGACCTTGGGGTTGGGTGGCATCGGAACCTGGCCCCAGACGCCACCCTTCGTGCCGGCCTTGACCTTGGCGGCGAGGGTCTTGACGGCATCCTTGTCGCCGCCGTACTTCTTGCCGATATCGACGAGCGCCGGGCCCACCAGCTTCTTGTCGACCGTGTGGCAGGACATGCAATTGTTTTTCTTGGCAAGCTCGATGCTTGCATGGGCGGGAATCGCGGTCATCAGGACTGCGGCAAGCAACACGGTGACAATCGACTTCATTTTTTTCCCTCTCTCTATTGGTAAATTGGCTGAGCCGGGGTTTGGCAAGCGCTTTTCCCCTGCGCCCCGCTCTCTGGCAAGAACTCGGGCCGCCAGACCTAAAGCGTCGGCCCGAGGCCCGGCATGAAGGACAACGGAACAACGTTGTCCTGAACCCGCGGTTTCATGCGCAACTCGATCTCCTCGCTGGATGGACGCGCCTCGCCGAGGTGGGAAGCGATCAGCGTACGCAGCGTGTCCAGCCACGCGGCAGTGAGCACCGCCAGCGACGAGTAGAAATCCGACCCGCTGCGCCCGACGATCCTGGCGGCGAAACCGTCGATCCACCGCAGCAGGTGCTCATCGAGCATGTTGGCCAGTGCACGCCAGTCGGCTGACGTCTCGGCATGGCGGGAAGCATGGGCGATGTAGAGCAGTTGTAGGACGAGGTGATCCTCGGAACGCTTTCGCCAGTTGGGCGCCGCCAGTCCGGCGGCGGCGTAGATCGCACGCAGCTCGAACATCGCTTCCTGACAGGTGAGATGCTCCTCATGGAGCCAGACCGATTCCAGCGGTGAAGCGCCGTAGGCATTCGTCAGGTAGATCGCCGCGTAGTCGGCGGCCAGATTGTCGAACCAGCGTTCATGCGGCTTGACGGGTTGCAATGAGAGCGTGTAGCGCATCGCACGCCAGGCGGCCGTAGTCGAAACGGTCACCGGCATCAGGCCGAGACATTCCGGGAAACACGCCTCGCGCAGTGCCGAAAACAGTTGCGGCGTCAGCTCGCGATCGTGCAATGCCGCGAGCGACTGGGCATCATCGGCGATCGCAGTCCGATACTCGGCCCCCAGGGAAACTGGATTCATACCTTGCCCTTGCTGTGCGGAACGAAGACGATCGACGGATTGGTCAGATCGGGGTTGGCCATGTTCTTCACTTGGCGGACGACCTTGTCCGCCGTGCCGACGGCCGTCGTCGCATATTTCCCGGCACGCAACTCGTCGATCGGTCCGATGTCGAGCACGCGCATCATGCAGGCCATGACGCAGTAGGGCTTGCGACCGGCGTCGATTTCGTCGACACACATGTTGCACTTCTGCACGATCTGCGCCTGCGGGTTCCACTGCGGCGCACCGTAGGGGCAAGCCGCCTCACAGCGGCGACAGCCGATGCACAGCGTCGAATCGATGTCGACGATGCCGTCCGACTGGCGCTTCCAGATCGCTCCGGTCGGGCAGGTCGGCAGACAGGCCGGCTCGGCGCAGTGGTTGCACGACATGTTGACCTTGTACGCATACACCTCGGGGTACTGGCCACCCTCGATGTACATGACGCGGCGGAATCGCGGCCCCGGCGGCAAGCCGTTCTTGTCCTTGCAGGCGATCTCGCAGGCACGGCAGCCGATGCAGTCCACGTTGTGGTGCACGAAGCCGAGCTGCTTTGCCGGTTTAACGGGTTCATAGGTCTGCGCCACCTTGCGCTGCAGGGCCTCGGTGACCTGCTGCTTGTCGAGTTTCCTGGTCATGGCTCAGGTATCCCTGCGGAAGATGTAGGAACGTGCGGTGGCCTTGCTGTCCCAGCCGGGACGGTGGTCGAGCGTGGTCTTCCTGACGTTCACGAGGATCGTGTTGTAGGCGAAGGCGCCGGCCGGGCTTGGCTCGTCGAGCGTGAGGAAATCCGGGTTGCCGGAGCGGTCGACGCCATTCTTGTCGAGGTCCATCCAGGCACCTTCGTGCAGCACGACAACGCTCGGCATGCAGCGCTCGGTGACGTAGACCGGAACGACGCACTTGCCGCGGTCGTTCCAGGTCTCGACGATGTCGCCGGTCTTGAGACCGAGGCGTGCCGCATCGCCGGTGTACATCGTCAACTCCTGCTGATAGGTCTCGCGCAGCCAGGGGATGTTGTGGAAGATCGAATGCGTCCGCCAGCGGGGGTGCGGCGTGATCATGTGGAAGGGATAATCCTTCGCCTTCGGGTGGTTGAGCCATTCGAAGGGTTCGATCCACTTCGGAATGGCGGGGATCGGATAGCCGTAACGCGTCTTGGTCCAGTCCGTGATGTGCGCCAGCTCGGTATTCAGGATTTCGATCTTGCCCGACGCGGTTTCGAACGGAACCCCCTGCTCGATCTGCTCGCGGAAGGCAACCAGCGGCTTGTCGAAAACGAACTTGTACACGCCGCGCCGCTTGAATTCCTCCCAGCTCATCGTGACGCCCTGGTGTTTCTGAACCCTCAGCCACCAGGCGGAGAGATAGGCTTCGTCGAAAGCATCGGGATTCTCCCAGTAGGAGCGGTCGGCACGCGGGTTGTAGCGCTTGCCGAAATCCTTCAGCGTGGGGTCCAGCTTTTCGAGCCGATAGGCAAGCTCGGTATAGACCTGGAAGTCCGTCCTGCTCTCGCCAAGCGGCTCGATGACCTTGGGCCGGTGAATGTAGTAGTGGCCCTTGTACCAGGGCAGGCCGACGTCGTGGCGCTCGAAGTGCGTGGCAATCGGCAACAGCACGTCGGCCCACAGACCCGACGGCGAAATCGTCGAGTCGGAGCAGACGACGAGCTCCAGCTTCTTGATCGCTGCGATTTCCTTGTTGATGTTGGTGAGCTGGTTGAACCAGTCCGAACCGTGCCAGAAGATGGCCTTGATATTCGGGATCTTGCCGTCGAGTTCGTCATCGCGCGGCCAGAGTCCGATCTCCTCGCGCTTGACGTTCGGGTAGTTGAGCACGCAATGCGCCCAGCGATCCGATTTCAGCGAAGACCACCAGACGTTCGCATACTCGTCATGGGGATAGGCCACCGATTCCGCGTGCCAGGCCTTGCCGACGCCCTCGGCGCAGCCGCCGAGAATGCCGATGTTGCCAGTCATCGCCTGCACCGCTGCGGCCATGCGGTTGTATTGCTCGCCGTAGGCGGCACGACCCGCAGCCCAGCAGGCTTTCAGCGCTGCAGGTTTGGTGCGCGCGTACATGTCGGCAAGCTTCTTGATGTCCGCAGCACTCACGCCGCAGATTTTTTCTGCCCATTCCGGCGTCTTCGGAATGCCGTCCGTGGTACCGAGAATATAGTCCTTGAAGCTCTCCTGCCCCTTGGCCCAGTCGGGCATCGTGCCCGCATCCATGCCCTGGCAGAATTTGTTGATGAACTTCTGATCCTGCAGATTGTTCGAAAAAATGTAGTGCGCCATGCCGGCGAGCATGGCTGCATCGGTGTTCGGCTTGATCGGAATCCACCAGGCATCGTAGGCCGCTGCCGAATCGGTGTATTGCGGGTCGATGACGACGAACTTGCAGCCCTTCTGCTTGGCCATCCGCATGTAGTAGAAGGTGTTCCCGCCATGGAAGGTATAGGCCGGGTTCCAGCCCCACATGATGATCAGCTTCGAATGCGCGAAGGCGTCGTCCTCGTTGCCGTCCTCGATGGTGCCGAAGGTCCAGCGCGAGCTGGTGGTGGTGGCCTGGTAGCTTGGCACCGACCAGGAATTGGTGCGGCAGCCGAACATGCCGAGGAAGCGCGCCAGCAAGCCCTCGATCTGGTCCGACTTGTGCAGCACCCCATACGATGTTCCGGCGTAGGCCTGATCGAGAATCGCGGTCGGGCCATATTTCTGCTTCAGCTCGACCATCTTCTTGGCAATGTGGTCGAGCGCCTCATCCCAGCTGACGCGCTTGAATTTCCCTTCGCCGCGCGGGCCGACGCGCATCATCGGGTACAGCAATCGCTCGGGCGAGTAAATGCGGGCACGATAGGAGCGGCCACGCAGGCAGGCACGCAGTTGGGGTTCGGCAAAGGTGTCCTTGCCATACGCACCGCCGGCCTGATAGCGCCCGTCGTCCGACGACAGCCGCACGATCACGCCCCCCTTCTTGTGCGCGACCAGCATATGGCGCGAACCGCAGTTGTGATCGCAACTCGTCACGACGGTGCTGAGCTGGTCATCGGTCAGGTAGGGTTCATAGGCAAACGCCTGCGCCTCCTTGCCACCCGCCGCGAGTTCGACAAGCCCGCTGGCGGATGCGATGGCAGCGCCCGCCCCGACAGTCTTCAGGAAGCCGCGCCGGTTCGGGTTGAGCAGTGACAGAATGTCTTGTTCTTCTCGCGTATCCATGTCGTTCATCATTTACTGCTCCTGTTTGCCGTCGGTGGCACGAAGCGCGCCTCACTCGCCACCGGACGATCTTTCGCCCAGTCCGGAACATCGGGGGACATGCCGTCCCAGGCATGCCGCGGATAGGGGTAGGCGATGCGATACCAGGCCCGGCCACCATGGCAGCCGTAGCAGGACTCATCGCTCTTCTGGCCCGCCTGTTCGATGGCCTCGGCGTTCAGGTAGGTGACCTGGTGGCGATGGGTGCGGATGGCGGAATGGCAGGTCAGGCACGAGTTGCCGAACATCTCGCGCGACTCCGGCCAGGGCGATGGCAAGCCCATGACTTCAGCATTCATCTGGCCATGGCACTTCAGGCAGGTCGTCTCGACATTGACCTGCTTGCGCAGGGTGAAGGCAGTCGTCGACTTCGGTGCTGCGGTCGCCGACGAAGCAGGCGCCTCTTCGCGGACGTCATGGCCCTGATGGCAGGTCGTACAGCTCAGCTTCATCACTTCCTTCGCGAAGGGCGTCACCAGATGGCGGCGATGGAAAGTGTCCTGCTCGCCGGAATAGGTTGCGACCCTCTGGTACCACGCAAGGCTGTCGGCAGCCTTGACGCCTGCCGGCGACGCGGTGCGAACGCGGTCTTCAAGAACTTCGCGATGGCAGGCCAGACAGTCGGCGTCCGTCGCCTTTTCGATGGCCGGCTTGAAATGGAGAGGGCTGTAGGTTGCCCGCAGGTGATCGATGGAAGACACGGCGGGAATCGTGTCGTCGGCCGTCCGGAAGTGAGCAATCATCGCGGCGATGGCGACGATGATCACGACGGCGAAAGCGACGGAAGCGAGCGTCCGGTTCATTTCTTCTCTCCCACCCTCGTCTGCGAATGCCAGCCGCGCAGATCGTAGGGTCCGGGCATGCCTCGCAAATCGAACGGTGTGTACCAGCCACCCTGAGCCTCGACGAACTCGAGACCCGCGGGGCGGGGTGCAGGAATGCCATGTAGCGAGCGGGTCGTATCGACAGGTGCATCCGCCGTCAAGCGCGGCGCATTCGCCGGTCGCTGATCAGGGGCTAGTCCTGCCACGGGATATTCGGATGCCGCAACGGCAGCCAGGGACGCGAGGCCGATACCGATGCCCAGCAACAAGGAAGAACCGCTTGGCGCGATCATTGGGAAAAATCCGTAAAGGAGAAAAAAAGGGGTGGAATGGAAAATCCCACCCCCTTGGTACGGCAGAAGAAGATTTACTTCTTGCCTTCCATGCCCGACATGCCGGACATACCCTTCTGGCCTTCCATGCCGGACATGCCCGACATGCCCTTCTGACCTTCCATGCCCGACATGCCCTTCTGACCTTCCATGCCCGACATACCCGACATGCCCTTCTGACCGGACATACCCGACATGCCCTTCTGGCCGGACATACCCGACATGCCCTTCTGACCTTCCATGCCCGACATGCCGCTCATGCCCTTCTGGCCTTCCATACCCGACATGCCGCTCATGCCCTTCTGACCGGACATGCCCGA
>WBZP01005680.1_pt1 | contig 12592 bp, 11 predicted proteins | sample 5204301 | NCBI WGS metagenome assembly WBZP01 (sample SAMN12412401, study PRJNA552823) | activated sludge metagenome | isolation source: activated sludge from nitrification reactor of wastewater treatment plant... | place: USA: Pennsylvania | collected 2017
CTCTCCCTCTCCCGGTGGCCACATGGCGACTGACAGCTTCTATCCCTCAGCACACCCTCTCTCCCGAACATCCCCAACTCTACTTTTAGAATTGCTGGTAGTCAATGCCTTCTCTTGGCATGAGCGCCGACGCATGTTATGATGTTTCCTGTATAAAGTTGAGGCCGATTCCAATGGAGTCGATTGTCACTGTCGTCCGCAACGCTGCCCAGAAACGAATGTTGTTCCTGCCTCACGCTCTCGATGAGATGAACGCCCCACAGGAACTAGTCACGCTACAGGAAGTACACGCGGTCATTTTCGAGGGCGAGGTCATCGAAGACTATCCTGAGGATGTGCGTGGACACAGTTGCCTCATGTTGGGATCCGGTCTGAATGGGCGTCCAATCCATGTGGTTTGCGCCCCTAAGAACGAGTACTTGGCCGTGATTACTGTCTATTTGCCGAACGAGCGACGGTGGACTGCGGACTGGAGAACACGTAGGCGGCGCTCGCCAGGAGAATGAGAGATGGAATGCTTGAACTGCGGCGGCCCCTTGCAGGTCGGCAAAGCCAGCTATGTGGTCAACCGCCACGGCTATCATCTCATCATTGATGAGGTGCCGGCGTTCATCTGTGCCCAGTGCGGGCAGCCGCTCTTCACTGAGGATGCTGTGCAACTGGTGCAGCAGATGATCTACTCACTCGACGCCCAGCGCGCGGAACTGAACGCGATTACGCTGTTAGCCTAAGTAGCCTCGATGTAGCACATGAACTCGCTGCGGTCGTCGCGCCGCCGCTTCCCTCTCTATTGGCTCGAATGGGCCATCCTGATCGCCGTCATCACCCTCTACAGCCGCGCCGCGCTGCTCGACTTCGACCGCCACCAGTTGGCCCAGACGGCCGAGCAAAACGAGAGCGCCACCCTGCCCATCCTGGCCGAGATCGGGCTGCGCCGCTACGGCGAGATTCCCCTGTGGAACCCCTACATGCTGACCGGCTTCCCCCTGGCCGGCGACCCGGTCAGCCACTTCTGGAACCCCGTGGCCACCCTGCCCGTCCTGCTATGGGGCGGCGTCAACGGCATGAAGGTCTCGCTCTACCTGTCGCTGCTCATCGCCGGCTTCGGCCAGTGGTTCCTGGCCCACGTCTTCGGCATTCGCGGCCTCGTGCGGCTGTGGGCCGGGCTGCTGTTCGCCCTGTCGGGCGGGCTGGCGCTGCTGCTGTGGCTGGGCTGGTACGAGTTGCTGGTCGGCGTGGCCTGGTTCCCGTGGTGCTTCGGGCTGCTTTGGCTGGCCTTGCGGCGGCGCGATCATCTGTCATTGGTGCTGACCGCCCTGGCCGTGGCCATGGTCATCACCGCCGGCGGCGGCTACTATCCGCTCTACCTGGCCGTCTGTCTGGCCGTGCTGACCGCGGCGGCGCTGGCGCGGGCCAAGCGGGGGGCACGGTGGGCCATCGCCGGCCGCGCCCTGGCCGTGGCCGCGCTGGCCGCCGGGTTGTCGGCCGCATATCTCGCGCCCCTGGCCGACGGCCTGCGCTTCACCGCCCGCGACGCGCCGCCCGACGCCCTGCAGATCACGTCGCAACCCGTGCTCTACGCCCTGTTCAACTACGTCGTGGCCGACCACACCTGGTTCAAGGCCGACGTACTGAACAAGGGCGTCGGCTGGGGCTGGTTCTACATCGGCGCGCTGCCGCTGCTGGCCTTGGCCCTGGCGCCGTGGGTCTTCGCCCGCTTTCGCCGGCGGCGGGGGGACGTGCTGACCCTGCTGGCGCTGCTGCTGGTGCTGCTGCTGTGGCAGGCCAGCCGCTACCCACCGGTAAGCCTCCTCTACGACTGGCTGCCCTTCCTGGCCACCTTCCGCTTCCCCAACCGGCTGCTGATCGTGGCTACCATCCCCCTGCTGGCGCTGGCGGCGCTGACGTTGCAGGCGGCGCTGGGGGCCGCGCGGCGCTGGGCGCGGCGCTGGGGGCGGAGGCGGGGATCGCCGGCCGTGGCGGCGTGGCTGTTGGTCATGCTGCCGGCGGCGCTGCTGCTGGGCGGCTCGCTGGCCGACGTCTATCGCGCCAACCAGCCCTTCGCCATCAACCCCCACGCCCGCAACAGCGTGGCCCGCGGCGCGCTGACCTGGCTGCGGCGCGAAGACCCCAGCCTCTACTACGTCAACATCGGCGGCACGGCCATCTACTGGGACTGGTCGGCCTACGCCTATGAGCTGGAGATGCCCATGCTCAACTTCCGCTACAACCGGCGGGTGCGGGCGATGGACGCGCAGTACAAGCCCACCTCCCCCTTCAACGCCCAGCCGAAGTACGTCCTGGCCGCCGCCGACCACACCCCGCCGCAGCCGGCCACGCTGCTGACGTCGTTCAACGGCGTCAACCTGTGGCGGCGCGACGACGCCCTGCCCTTCGCCTTCGCCACCGACCCGGACGGGCCGATCACCTGGCAGACGGTCGCTGGGCAAGAGGCGCGCCTCGACGGGCCTAACCGCGTTGTCGTCACCGCCAATGTCAACGCCGCCGGCCGCCGCCTGGTCGTGCTGGTCAGCGACTATCCCGGCTGGCAGTTGTGGGTGGACGGCGAGCGGGCGGCGATAGAACCGCTGAACGGCTATCTGGGGGCGGCGCTGCGGCCGGGGGCGCACACATATGCGTTTGTCTTCCGGCCAATGAGCGCCTACGTGGGGATGGCGATCAGTGGGCTGGCGCTGGCGTTGTGTGTGGCCCTTCTGGCGCGCGGTTTAAGAGGGACACGGAGGGACGCGGAGGGCGGAAGGGAGGTACACGGAGGAAGAAGCTGAGGCTCTTCCTCCGTGTATCTCCTTTCTTCCCTCCGTGTTCCTCCGTGTCCCTCTTCTCTTCCTCCCAGCCCGCCTCTACAACCGCCCTTCCATCGAACCCGCATACCCCGTCAACTCGATATACCCCGCGGCCGTCAGCGGCGCGCCGTCGCGCGTGCCCTCGAACGCCACTGCTGCCGCATAGATTCGGCAGGTGTGATTTGGTCGTCTAAAATACGTTCGTGTTACTCCGTGACCTGGCCACCGCTCTCACCATTGATCCAGCCAAACTGACCGGCTATGCCTTAAACAGGAATCATCCTAGAGGCCAGCATAAAGCGCGAATCTTTGAAGCTGTTTTGGGCTATAATTTGGATAACTACAGGGATTTGCTGAAGGAGATCGAGACGAAGGCCCTTGATAGCCAAGCTCAATTACTCCATGCGGATAAACATGGCCGTCACTATAGGGTAGACATCGTTATCGTAGGGGCTAACGGCAACAAGGCAACAGTTCGCACGGGTTGGCTAATTACGCCGGAACAGAACACCGCCCTACTGACTACCCTTTACATTCGAGGTTCGCAACCATGATTCAACCGATGCTGTTCGATGTCGTCGAAACCATTTACCCGTTGGTCGAATCCGGCGTTGCCAGTGGGTCAAAAGGTACGATTGTCCATAACTACGGCGATGGCAGTTACGAGGTGGAGTTCACTGACGACAATGGCGAAACCATAGCCGTTCATACGCTCACGCGCGAGGAGTTTGTTGTGGTGTGGCAGGCCGGCAACGGCGAAGAAGTGCCGCTGGCCGAGCAGGTCGCCCAGGTTGTGGCCTTATTACCCGACCGCGCGGGAACGGAAGTGCTCGATTTTGCTCGTTTCCTGTCATGGCAACGTGTGAGGGCCGTTGAAGCATTGGCCTAGCCATCACAACCGCCCCGCCATCGAACCCGCATACCCCGTCAACTCGATATACCCCTCGGCCGTCAGCGGCGCGCCGTCGCGCGTGCCCTCGAACGCCACCGCCCCCTCCCAGTAGACTGTCGAGACGTTGAGTTCCTGGTTGGCCATCCGCGGCCGGCCGCTCAGTTCCAGCCCCACCGCCGGCACGCTGATGCGCCAGCCGGCGGGGTACTCGCCGCCGCTGGTCGGGCTGGTCCAGGTGTCGGTCACCTCCAGCGTCCAGTCGCCCTGCCTCAGGTGGGTCAGCGCGCCGTCGGGGGCGATGTAGGTTCCGGCCGACAGCGGCTCGCGCGTGCCGTCGGCGCGGCGAATCTCGAACAGCATCAGCGCCCCGCCGTCGTCCATCTGCAACGACACCCAATCCCAGCCGACCGCGCCCTCGCTCAACGCGCTGGTGCTCCACTCGTGATCCTTCCAGGCCAGCCCGGTCACGTCAAACGTCTCGCCGCCGACGGTGACGCTGCCCGCCGCCTGTTGGCCGATGAGCGAGTAGTAGTAAGAGGCGTTGCCCGGCTCCGGCCCCTTCTGGCTGAGGCCGCCGTCGCCGTGGAGGATGGGCGGGCGGGTCTCGGTCAGCAGCAGGTCGAGGGCGACCTCGCCCGTCCGCGCCCGCAGCCGCGCCTGCCCCGGCGCGATCTGCTCCACCGACCAATCCTCCAGCCAGACGCGGTAGGGATCGGCCGTCGCCCCGGCCAGCCCGGCTGCGCCGCGGCTGAAGCGCTCGGCGGGGTAGAAGGCGTCGGCGGCGATGTCGCTGATGGTGAAGTGGGCCAGATAGACCTGCTCCGTCCGCCAGGAAGAGGATTGATCCGCAGATTGGGCAGATTGAGCAGATTTAGAAGAGCCTCTTAAATCTGCCGAATCTGCCAAATCTGCGGATAACCCTTCTTCCGGGGTGAGGGCGCGGCGGAAGATGGTGAACTGGAAGCCAAAGGGCCGGCCGTCGGAGGTTTGCAGGTTGCCGGTGTAGTACCACCACTCCGTCTGATAGTCGTCGTGCGGCCCCAGGTCGCGCGGGAACTGAATCGCGTCCGGCTCGGTGGCGCGGGCGAAGCCGTCGCTCGACCCGGCCGCGGGCAGCGACTCCAGCGAGGCCGCCGGTGGGGCCGCCGCTCGACCCGGCCACGGCCGCCACACGGCCACCAGGATCAGCAGGCCCACGATAATGAAGAAAATCCACAAACGTTTCATCTTATGCATGTTTTTGCATCTCTTGAAGCGCCCCTCTGGAGAGCATCGAACGAACCAAAGAAACAATCTCACTTGATGGAATATCGCTTTGATGTTGATACCAGTAGGTAAGCGTGCCGATCATCGCCGACATCGCAAACTCATAAATATATACCGCATAACTGTCGTCCTGTCTTAGAGGGAAAAAGGCATAGAGAGCCGGTTTCATTACGTTCTTGAACTTTCTGGCAAAATGAGGGTTGCCATCTTCACTTAAAAGGACACTCAGATACTCTCCTTTTGATTCATACATATCGGCTATTCTTTGTATTGCTTGACCCTGGTCGAGGGAAATCAGGCTACTCATTACGCTTTCTTTAATTTCATTGAGCAGAGTATCTTCCAGATAATCCAGTACCCCATAGATGTCGGCGAAATATTCATAGAACGTACTCCGGTTGTATCCGGCAATATGGGTGATTTCTTTAACTGAAATATGTTCGATCTTTTTGCTCTGGTACAGTGTCCAAAAGGCTCTAACCAGGTTTTGCCTTGTCATAGCCGTTACGTGAGGTTGCTTTTTCATACTGCCAATTGCCCTCTTATTTCCAACAAACCCGCTTGATCTGTTGGTTGACCGGGGAAGCTCAAAAATTACAATATGATCATACAACATGCTGTCGGATGATCAAAGAGGGAGTTGAATTGCTATGAGATTCATCAATCGGCACTGGTATAACATCGGTGGCGTTGTTGCCATCGGCACAAGCACCTTTCTTGTGTTCTCCTGGAACACGCTGGACATGTTAGTGAGACTGCAACTGTTGAGTTTTATCGCCATCCTTGTCCATCAATTTGAAGAGTACGGCTGGCCAGGCGGAGGCCCGGCCATAATGAATCGCGTTATCAGGAAGAGTGACCGGCCTGACCGCTACCCGCTGAATCAATTTTCAGCCATGCTCGGAAATGTGTTGATCACCTATACCGTTTATCTGATACCGGTTTTCTTCCCTAACGTGATATGGCTTGGACTGATGCCCATGCTTTTCGGCTTTGGGCAGTTCCCTGCGCACGCCATTGTAGGCAATCTCAAGCTGAAGTCTTTTTACAATCCAGGCCTGGCCGCAGTTCTGTTTTTGCATATCCCGGTCGGTATCTACTACATCTACTACGTTGTTTCCAATGGCTTGGCGAGTCGCCTGGACTGGGTCATTGCCATCGTTTACCTGCTCATCGTGCTGGGGCTATTTGGTGTCTTAACGTACAAAGTATTGCCTAACCGGGACTCAAAGTATCCCTTTGATAAAGTTGAGATGGAACGGTTTCGGGGAGCCGAGAAGTTTGGCTAAGCTGCGTTTTTTCTTCTATTCCTCGCGAATCGCCGAGGCGATCTCCATATTGCCGACGCGGATAGACGGATAGACCCCGGCCAGCAGCGCCGCGCCGACGGCCACCAACAGCGCCTGCGCGAAGTACTCCGGCCGCAAGTCCATTGCCAGCGTCCAGCCGAAGGAGCGCACGTTGATGACGTAGACCAGAATCCAGGCCAGCATGTAGCCCACCGGCAGGGCCATCAGCCCGGCCGTCGCGCCCATCAGCCCCGTCTCCAGCAGCGTCAGCCCCCACAGTTGCCGCCGCGTCATGCCCGTGGCCCGCAGCGTGCCCAGCTCGCGCGCCCGCTCCAGTTGCAGGCTCAGCAGCGCGCTCAGCACGCCGATGAAGGCCACGATGACCGCCAGCAGCCGCAGGGCCGAGGTGATGGCGAAGGTGCGGTCGAAGATCTCCAGCGAGCCGCGCCGCAGGGCCTCGTTCGACTGCACCAGCACGTCCGGCCGCCCGGCGAACTCGGCCGCCAGCGCCGCCGCCACCTCGTCCACCGCCTGCCCCGGCGCGACGAACAGACCGACGGCCGACACGCGGTCGTCGTCCCACAACGCGCGGTAGGTGGCGTCACTAATGAAGATGCTGCCCTGGTCGGATGAGTAGTCGTAGAAGACGGCCAGCACCGGGAAGTCGCGCGGGCCGCCGGCCGTGGGCAGGGTGATGGGCGGCGGCGGCGTGGGCAGGTTCTCCTTCAGGGCCAGCGCCTCGCTGATGATCACCCCCTCGCCCGCGCCCATCACCGGCCAGGGGTCGTCGCCCAGGTCGGGGCGAATCCAGGCGTAAGGGCGGTTGCCGTTGCTGACGTCGCCGTCCACGGCCACCAGTTGCACCAGCCGGTCGTACTGCGGCAGGGAAATCTGCACCGTATGCGACGCGACGGCCCGCTCCACCCCCGGCCATGCCCGCGCCGTCTCTACTGCGTCGGCGGCCAACGCGCCGATGACGCGGTTGGCGGTCACGTTAGGCGGCGAGACGTAGATGTCGGCCTGCAACGTCTGGTCGAGCCACTCGATGACCGTGCCGCGGAAGGAGCCGACCATGATGGAGACGCCGACGATGACCGACACGGCGGTCATCAGCGCGGCCACGGCGATGGAGGTGCGGCTGAGGGAGCGGGTGATGTCGCGCGGGGCCAGCCGGCCGAGCGCGCCCAGCAGCCGGCCGGTCAGCGGGGCGACGAGGGCCATCGTCGCCGCCGTCAGCGGCGGGGCCAGCAGCGCCGCGGCGATGAGCACGGCGAACAGCCCGGCGAAGGCGGTCAGCAGCCCGCCGCCGCGCAGCCAAAGCAGCGCCACGCCGGCCAGCGTCAGCGCCGCCCAGGCCACCACCAGCCACGGCAGCAGGCGGCGGACGCGGCTCTCCAGCGTCGAACGGCGCAGCGTGCTCTGCGGCGCGGTGCGGGCGGCCTCGATGGCCGGCACGAGCGCCGCCAACAGCGCCGCGCCCACGCCCACGGCCAGCCCGCGCAGCAGCGACGCCACCGGCACGCTGACCCCCTGGACGTTGACGGCGAACCAGAAGTCGTTGATCGTCTGGGTGATGAGACCGACGACGCCGCGGCCGAGCAGCACCCCCAGCCCCAGCCCCAGCACTGAGCCGAGCAGGGCCAGCAGCACCGCTTCGCCCAGAATGAGGGCGAAGAGTTGCCCGCCCGTGGCCCCTAGCATCCGCAGCACGGCGAACAGCGGCCGGCGCTGGATGACGCTGAACGTCACCGTGTTGTAGATGAGGAACATGCCCACGACCAGGGCCAGCAGGCTGAGGGCCGACAGGTTGAACTCGAAGGCGGCGGTCATCTGCTGCACCGCGTTCTGACGGGCGGCGGCCGTCTCGATGCTGGCGTCGGGCGGCAGCAGGGCGGCCACGGGAGCCAGAGCGGCCTCGTCGGCGGCGATCAGGTCAATGTGGCTGAGACGGCCGCGCCGGTCGAGCATCTCCTGGGCCGAGGCGATGTCGGTGAAGAGGATGCCACCCAGGGCGCGGCGGCTGACGTCGTCGGCCGGGCGCAGCAGGCCGACGACCCGCGCCGCGATTTGCCGCCCGGCGACGTTGACCGTCAGCGTGTCGCCCAGGGCCACGCCGGCCTCGGCCGCGGCGTCGGCGGAGAGGATGAGGCTATTCGGCTCGGTCAGGAAGGTGGTCAGGGCGGTGGCGTCCAGCGTCCCGCCGTTGGCCCCGCCGGGGGCGAAGTAAGCGCGGAAGGGCGGCTCGGCGAACGGGTCAATGCCCACCAGCCGCAGCGGTTGGCCGCTGAGCGCCGGCACGCCGACGTACCCCTCGACCACCGGCGCGGCGGGCGAGAAGCCGGCGATGACGCGGATGTCGCGGTAGATGCTCTCGTCCAGCCCGGTCGGCCCGCCGACGACGCGGTGGGTGGCCTTGCCGGTGATAGCGTCGGTGGACAGGGCAAACGCCCGCCGCGCCGAGCCGTTGGCCAGGTCAATCGAGACCATCATGGCCACGCCGATGGCCACGCCGACGATGAACAGCAGGTATTGCAGCGGATGCCGCCGCGCGCGCCGCCAGGCCAGGCGGTAGAGGGGGGTGTTGGACATACAGTGTTCAGTAGGCCAGTATTCAGTAGGCCAGTAGGTCAGTGGGCCAGTAGGTCAGTGGGGCAATAGGTCAGTGAGGCGGGGGTTACTTTCTGATGACGGGTAGAAAGTTGTAGAGGATGGCCGCCGCCGGGCAGGTGAATTCGGTAGTGCGGCCGACTTCCTCGAAGGTGGCATCGCCGCTGTCGCGCGCGCGCAACGACAGGTGGTAGGTTGTGTCACAACGCGCCGCGAAATCCCGCTTGACGAGCGAGGGGGTATAGCCGGTAGTGGGCGGGTTGGAGACGTCGGTGCGGAAGTCGTACAGAAGCGTGCGGCTCGCTGCGCCGCTGGCCTGGGCCGCCAGTTGGAAGCCGGCCAGCGCCTGGCCCGCGTCGGGGACGATGGGTTGCCAGTTATCAACGTGGATGGCGCACGTGGTCATCGTCTGCAAATAGCAGCCGCCATTGACCGGCCCCGAAAAGACGTTGGGCGCGGCCACGACAGGCGCCGAGCGCGGACGCCACAGGACGGCCACGGCCACCACCGCCGCCAGGAACAGCAACAAAAGCCCGATTCGCGTCAGCTTAATCACGCTTGCTTCCCGTGGGCCGGCTAGGGCACGGCTGCCGGACAGGTAAATTCCGTCGTCTGCCCGTAGTTGAGCGGGTCGGCGTCGCTGCTGTCCTTGGCCACCAGGTTCATGGTGTACGTGACGCCACACTCGGCGGCAAAATCCTGCATGACCAGCGACGGCGAGTAGTCGGCCGCGGGTGGGTTGGAAGCGTCGGTGCGGAAGTCGTAGATCGGGTTGCCGTTGGCGTACAGCGTGAAGCGTTCCAGCCGGGCGCCCGCGCCTTCGTTGATGTTGATGGTGAACGGGTCAACGTGCAGCTTGCACTCGTTGGGCGCGGTGATGTAGCAACCGCCGTTGATGGGACTGGCGAAGCCGGCCGGCGCCTGCGGCGCGCCCGGCGCAGCGCGCGAGATGGCCAGGCGGGTCAGCGCCCCCGCTGCCAGAGCGAGCAGTACCACGGTAACCGAGATAACCCATCGTCTCTTCATTGCCGCCTCCTCATTGCGCTCTCCGCGCCTGAAAACATGGTAACAGCCCCAGCCGCATGTAACAACAGACTAAAATCCCTATTTGTCCGCGCCAAAGTTGCGCTCATCGTCCTGCCAACCTATCCAGGCGCGTGGCCGAACCTAAAACGTCACCTCCTTCAAGCGCCCATCATGCAACTGCAACACCCGGTCGGCGCGGGGGGCGATGTCGGGGTTGTGGGTGGCCATGAGCAGGGTACGGCCGGCGTCGCGGGTCAGCTCCAGCAGCAAGGCCAGCACGCGCTCGCCCGTCTCGTCGTCCAGGTTGCCCGTCGGCTCGTCGGCCAGCACCAGCAGCGGGTCGTGGGCCAGGGCGCGGGCGATGGCCACGCGCTGCTGCTCGCCGCCGGAGAGCTTGTCGGGGTTGGCGTCGCGCCGGTCGGCCAGGCCCACGCGCTCCAGCAGGCGCACGGCCACCGGCTCCAGCGCGCGCCGCGGCCGCCCGGCCAACTCCTGCGGCAACGTCACGTTCTCCAGCACGGTCAGCGTCGGGATGAGGTTGAAGAACTGGAAGACGAAGCCGATGTGGTCGCGGCGGAAGAGAGTGCGGTCGCGCTCGTTCAGGGCGGTGATGCGCGTGCCCAGCACGGAGACGTGCCCCTCGCTGGGCCGATCAATGCCGCTGATGAGGTTGAGCAGGGTGCTCTTGCCGCTGCCGCTGTGGCCCAGCAGGACGACGAACTGGCCGCGGTCGAACTGGTAATCCACCTTGTCCAACACAACCCGCTGCCGGCCGCCTTCCTCAAACGACTTGCCCAACCCTTCCAGGCGGACAACCGGCGGCGCGGCCTCGCCCGGCCCACCGCCAACGACCACCGCTTCCTCTCGCAATCGTTCTTGAATCATCGGCTTCTGACCTCGCCCCTGAGTATAGTGTGCCCAAAAGCACAAAGCAAGCGAAATATAGACAAAATATGGACAATGCTCATTTTGTAGCGCGGAATGGTATCCCGCGTCTTGTACGGTGCAAAAAAGCGGGCTACCAGGCGTTTAACAAAATAACTTGCGTATCAGACGCCGACTTAGAGCGACGGGTTCTTCAACCCGTCGCTAGGGCGGAAGTGCGTTCTAGGAGATTAACAAAATAATCAACATATACACTGTCGGCCTGTCGCGGCGGGTTGAAGAACCCGCCGCTAGCGCGGAAGTGCGTTCAAACGCACTTTCAGAGGGCGGCGCGCTTCTTGAAGTGCGTTTGAACGCACTTTCGCGCTAGCAGCGGATTTCAATCCGCTGCGGCGGCCAGTTAGCGCTATATGCCGATTTAATTGTTAATCTCCTAAAACGCACTTTCGATGCTAGCGGCGGATTTCAATCCGCCGCGACCGGCCAGCAGAGAGTGGCAATATGATTTTGAATCTCCAACCACCCCGCGCTACAAGCTAAAAGGGGTGAATTGACCTTCTTTGTCTATCTCTGCTATCGTATAGATGCGATATAGGGTGCACCAGGAGAACGGTGATGAAAATCCACAATGATTCACGGCTCAGGCAGCGCGGCGCGGTCGTTCTCAAATGGTTGACGGCCGCGGCCGGGCTGCTCGCCGGCGTCGTCCTGCTGGCCCAACCCGTCGCCCCACGCATCGCCGTGGGCGAGGCGGACAAGGTCGGCAGCGGCCGTTCTCTGGCCGGGCAACTGACGGTCGAGAGCCAGCCCGCCCCCTCCGGCCGCAACGCCGGCTTCGACCGCACCCGGCTGTGGAGCGAGTACGATGACTGGGAGCCGGCCATCGCCGCCGATCCATCGAGCGACGCCGTCTACCAACTGACCACCCGCTACGACGGCCCGCCCGCCTGCCCCAACTGCGGCCTGCCGGTCATCGTCTTCCGCCGCTCGGCCGACAGTGGCGCGACGTGGCAGCCGGATCGCCCGCTCATTGCCACCCGCCGCGCGCAAAACGACCCGATGATCGAAGTCGCCGGCGACGGCACAGTCTTCGTCGCCTGGCTCAACGGCTACACCCCCGGCGTGCGCTTCATGAAGTCGTCCGACCGCGGCGACACCTGGACGACGCCGGTCAACGTCATTGACCTGTTCTACCGCCGCCGTTGGTCTGACCGGCCGGTGCTGGCCATCTCGGCCGACGGCGGCCACGTCTACATCGCCTTCAACGCCAGCCACAGCTACGTCGTCGCCTCCCACGACGGCGGGGCGACATGGGGCCGCCCGGTGCGCACCAACGACGACCGCCGCTACTGGTTCCACTCCGCCGGGGCGGTGGGGCCGGATGGCACAGTCTACTTTGGCGCGGTGGACTATAGCCAGAGCTATCGCGGCGAGTCCCACATCAGCGTCCTGCGCTCGGCCGACGGCGGGGCGACGTGGCAGACGATCCCGTTGGACGTATCGGCCGAGATGCCCCTGTGCGACTGGGCCGCCGGCTGCTACTTCGGCTTCCTCGGCCCGTCCATCGGCCTGGCCGTGGACGAGCGCGGCGCGCTCGTGGCCGCCTATCACGCCGGGGCCGCGCCGGGCGAAGCCCAGACGATGTACGTCCGCCGTTCGGCCGACGGGCTGACGTGGGAGCCGCGCCAGGCGCTATCGGCCGCGACACTGGCGCACAACGCCTTCCCGGCGGTGACCGCCGGGCCGCGACCGGGTGACTTTCGCGTCGCCTGGCAGGGCAGCTTCGACGGCCGGCCCGACGCCTGGAACACCTGGTACCGGCG
>WBZP01005682.1_pt1 | contig 12591 bp, 10 predicted proteins | sample 5204301 | NCBI WGS metagenome assembly WBZP01 (sample SAMN12412401, study PRJNA552823) | activated sludge metagenome | isolation source: activated sludge from nitrification reactor of wastewater treatment plant... | place: USA: Pennsylvania | collected 2017
CCGACGCCATCACCCTGGCGGACGTGGAAGCCACCCTGCCGGGCCTGGTCGACCAACTCGACCGGCGCACCTTCGGCCCCCGCTGGGAACGACTGACCGACCGGCAAGCCGAGTTTCTCGCGGCCCTTGCCCTGCACGGCGGTCGGGCCGGCATGGCTGACCTCGCCCGCACCCTCAACCGCACGAGCACCGACCTGAGCTGGCTTCGCGACCAACTGATCAAGGAAGGCGACATCTACCCACCCCGGTACGGCCACGTCGCCATGGCCGTACCCCTGTTCACCGAGTTCGTCCTGGCCCGCTACCCCCAAGATCGGCTCGGCCCCAGCAGCGAACTGCTCACCCTCGAGCAGATGAGCAACTACGCGCAGAACACCAGCCTCGCCCCGAGCCCTCCGCGCCCGGGAGGGAACCCCTTGCCGAGAACCAGCCCACGCCACTCGCTCACCCCGGGCCCGGCATCACCCGAAGGACCACAGCGCTAGCCACCTACGTGACCTGGTTGTGGCAGGACACCGTCGGATCCCGATGGGAACATAAGGGCATGACTGCGCAGAGCGGCACCGTGCCGGCGAGCATCGACGTTCCCCCGCACCCGCGACTGCTCAGCGTGTTGGGGGACATCGAGTTCCAACCGTGGCAGTGCATCGCCGAGCTCATCGACAACGCCTTCGACGAGTTCCTGCGCCACCCAGAACGCCACGCCGACAACGAACCGACGGTGTGGGTCAGCCTGCCCGCGCGCAACAGCAGCCCCCGCGACGCAGAGGTCTGGATTGAGGACAACGGCACCGGGATGACTCTCGAGCAGCTGCGCGACGCGCTGCGAGCGGGATGGACCAGCAACGACCGCTACGGAAGCCTCGGGCTGTTCGGAGTCGGATTCAACATCGCAACCGCCCGCCTTGGCCACGTCGCCATCGTCAGGACCGCGCGCGAAGAGGACCCCGTCTGGCAGGTCGTCACCATCGACCTACGCAAGGTCGCAGCCGGCAACGACTTCGTCCTCCCGGTCACCACCGAGGTCAAGCAGCTCGGCGAGCACGGGACAAAGGTCGTCATCCGCGACCTCAAACCCGAACACCACGAAACCCTCAGCCGCCGTCAGGTATCGATCAAGAACATCCTCGGGGACGTCTACTCCTACCTGCTGGACACCAAGGATTTTCGGATCGTCGTCGACAACGAGGCCGTCAAACCACGGCGAGCCTGCATCTGGAACGAAGAGCGCTTCGTGGTACGCAACCGCGAGCAGATCCACGCCGTCCTGCCGATCGACGAGGTGCTGCCCGACCGGGCGGCCTGCCTCAACTGTGGAACCTGGCAGGACGGCAGCCAAGAAGGCGCCTGCGAGAGCTGCCACAGCACCAACATCGCGGTGCAACGGCGCCGCATCTGGGGCTGGGTCGGGATCCAGCGATACATCAGCAGCACCGACTTCGGGATCGACTTCATCCGCAACGGACGCAAGATCCTGCTGCGCGACGTGTCGCTGTTCACCTGGTCAGACCCTAACGAACCCTCCTCGCGTGGAGTCATCGAATACCCCATGGAGGTCCCCGCCGGGCACGGTCGGATCGTCGGCGAGATCCACATCGACCACGTACGCGTCAACTATCAGAAGACCGCCTTCGAGTACGACACCCCGGACTGGAAGACGGTCGCCCGACTGCTGCGCGGTGCAGGTCCACTCCTACCCAAGGCAGCACGCGAGCTCGGTTACCCCACGAACACCTCGCCCCTGGCTCGACTCGTCAGCGGCTACCGACGCAACGACCCCGGCAAGAAGTACCTGACCCCCGGCAACGGCGACGGCCCCATCCACGACAAGACCCGCAAGTGGGCCGAGCAGTTCCGCAAGGGCGACCCCGACTTCCAAACCGACGACATGTGGTACACCGCCGTCGAACTGCACGACAACCCACCCGCGCCCACTCCACCCCCGCAAGAAGCCGACCCCGACATCCTGACCAAGAAGGGGCTGCTGCCTGATCCCGCGCCCGATCCGGACCCGCACGCACCGCCGGGCCCACCACCGGTGACCGCCCCACCCACCGAGGATGAGAAGAGAGCCCAGTGGCGCGCCGCCGGCCGCCGGATGCCCGACATGGACGGCCGCTACGGCCTTAAAGGGATGGGTGCAGCGCTGGACGTCACCTGCTGGCTGGTCCACGGCGTGCCGGTCACCCGCCAGGACGGCGAACGGGCCCCGGTCTACGTAGCCCCCGGCCGCGGCGCGGCCGTGGACGTCTTCGTCGACACTGAGCATCCGGTCTTCCGCGAGTACGCCACCGACCTTCGAGACTTGATTCTCGTCGAGCTGGCCGAGTACTACCGCACACGAGCCGGCGAAACCGCACGGTCCCTCACCGGCATGTTCTACGCCCTCAAAGACACCTGCCTGCCAGATCAGAAGCTGACCGGTGTCACCCAGACCGCCAGCCGCGTGCTGACCCGCATCCGAGAACTCATGCAGCCGGTCGTCGCCGGCAGCTCCAGCGGGTACTGGAGTCTGGTCGCCCCTGAGGACCAGAACGCCACCGAGCAGCGCTTCGCCCTTGAGGGAGGGCGAGCACGATGGGAGGACGTGTTCTCGGACGGAAAGTGGATCGACTACACCCCGGGCCAAGCACTGGCCCGGCTCATCGCCACCCGCCCCGAGGCGTTCCTGGACGGTCGGGTCTTCCGGGCCACCTACGAGGCACTGAGCGACCTCGACGCCAAGCGACTGTCAGCCGAGCGCATCGCCGACCTGGTCCGCGACGTCGCCAGCCTGGCCGACCAGCCCCTACGCAGGAACCCCGATGAACTGCAGCGCGGGCGCCTGTCCTGTCGCCTGCTCGAGCAGGAGCTCATGTCGGACGAGGAGAGCTGATGAGCTCTCCGGGATACCTAACCGCCACCGCACTTCGCGACGGCGGACCGCACCGCTTCACCCGCCAGGTCGAGCGGCTCCTGGGCCAGCTCGGCTTCCGCAACGTCACCAACGTCGACGGCAGTGGCGATCACGGCGGCGACATTCTCGGCGAGCTACACGGCAAACTCTGGGTCTTCCAAGCCAAGTGGAAGAAGACCGGCGCGATCGACGTCGACGGCGTCAACGAGGTCACGACGGCCCAAGATCACTACCACGCCGACAAAGCGGTCGTCGTCACCAACACCCACCCCTCCGCCGCCGCCCAGTCCCGCGCCCAAGATCTGCTGCGCCTGGGCCGCCACATCGACTTCTGGCGCGGTAGCGACCTACCTGACCTGCTCGCCGCCGCCAAGGAGCACCCGCCCGTCGTGCTGCGCGACTACCAGGACGAGGCGGTCGCCGCCCTGGCCGCCGACCTCCAAGCCCGCCGCCGCGCCTTGTTGGTCCTCGCAACAGGACTGGGCAAGACCGTCGTCGGTGGAGAGATCATCGGCCGGCACCTGCGGCAGCATCCCAGCGACGACGTGCTGGTCGTCGCCCACCAGAAGGAGCTCGTCAACCAGCTCGAGCGAGCCCTATGGCGCCATCTGCCCAAAAGGGTCCCCACCCAGGTCCTCACCGGCGACGATCAGCCCAAGAGCCTCGCGGGACTCACCTGCGCCACCGTGAACAGCGCACTCACAGCAGTGCTGAACGGATGGCGCCCAGCGTTGGTGATGGTCGATGAGACCCATCACGTCGGCGAGGACGGACAGTTCGACCAACTCCTGGGGGCCCTCACCGACAGCCTCCAGTTCGGTGTGACCGCCACCCCCTGGCGCGGCGACGCCTACGACATCGAGCACCGCTTCGGCCGGGCCAGCTACAAGCTGGGCATCGAGGAGGGGATGAAACGCGGCTACCTCACCACCGTCGACTACCGGCTCTTCGTCGACAACATCGACTGGGATGCGGTCCGAAACGCCAGCGAACACTCGTACAGCATCAAAGACCTCAACTCCCGGCTATTCCTGCCCCAACGCGACGACGCGATCATCGACGCGCTCAAGGACGCCTGGAACACCACGCGCTCCCCGCGCGGAATCATCTTCTGCCAGACCATCGAGCACTGCGAACGGATGCAGTCCCAGCTGCGCACGGTACCCGGCTGGCAGGAGGCAGCAGCCCTACACAACGACCTACCCAAGCGCGAGCAGCAGCAACGACTGCTGGACTTCCGGGCCGGGCGGATCCCGATCCTGGTCGCGGTCGACATCCTCAACGAAGGGGTCGACGTCCCGGACGTCAACGTGCTCGTCTTCGCCCGCGTCACCCACAGCCGCCGAATCTTCGTTCAGCAGCTGGGCCGCGGCCTGCGACTACGAGAAGGGAAGGAGAAAGTCATCGCGCTGGACTTCGTCTCCGACATCCGGCGCGTGGCAGCACTGCTGAGCCTGCGCCGCCAGCTCGGAGCAGATGAGATCGAGGTGCTCAACCGTCTGCCACAGAGCCACATCACCTTCAACGACGCCCAAGCCGAAGGCCTCCTCGAGCAATGGATCCGGGACGCCGCAGACCTGGAGACCGCCAACGACGAAGCACGGCTGCAGTTCCTCGACCCCGAGGTTCTGCCCACGTGAAGCGCCCAACCCTGCTCCCAGAGCACCAGCTGGAGACCGTGGTCGCGGCCCTGTACGCTCAGGCCGACGATGCAGGCTGGGACAACCTCGGGCCCCGCGACCGTAGCCGCATGTACTCAGACTGGGTCGAACCCACCGACCCGATCGGACAGATCCTCGCCCAATACATGACTCCCGAGGCCGCCCGCTCCTGGATCAAGGACGGCCCCATGAAGGAGTACGCCCGCGCCAACCGCGGCACCGGCCGGTACGCCTCTTTCGGCCGTCGCGGCGGGACCACCCCAGCAGACATCGTCCGACACGCACTCGGCGAGACAGCGCACATCGTCCCCGGCACCGAGGCCGTCAAACCCCTCCGCGCGCACGCCGTCGACGACCAAGGCGCCCGCACCTTGGTGTTGTGGGGCGATCGGCGCGCGTTCAAGGACCTGCTCTGGGCGGCACTTCGAGCCGCCACCGACGACGACACTCCCGTGATCGTCATCCTCGAACCCCCCGGCAAGGTCACCCCAGCCCAGGAACGTCGTCAACTGGACGCGATCGCCACGCGATGCCAGGTGACCGTCACCTACATGCGCGAGATCCTCGGCTCCCGCACCGAGCCCCACACGACGTGACCTCGCAACAGAACACCACTCCGCGCGCCATCGAGCTCTTCGCCGGAGGAGGAGGACTGGCCCTGGGGCTCGGGCAGGCCGGATTCGACCACCTCGCGCTTATCGAATGGTGGGCACCCGCAGCCCACGTATTGCGCCATAACGCCGAGCTCGGCCATGGCCTGTGGCCCAAGGACGCCGTGCACCAGGTCGACGTTCGCGCCGCCGGCCCGCTACTCGCTGGCATGAAGCCCGACCTCATCGCCGGTGGCCCCCCGTGTCAGCCGTTCAGCCTCGCCGGTGTCCACGCAGGCGACAACGACGACCGCAACATGTTCCCAGCCGCGCTCGACCTCGTGCGGGCCCATCGCCCCGCGATGGTCATCTTCGAGAATGTGCCCGGCCTGACCCGACCCGGCTTCGCTCCCTACCTGGACTACGTCAAGGCCCAACTACGACGTCCCGCAATCGAACGACGCGACGACGACGAACTGTGGAACGAGCACAACCAGCGGATCCTTGCCAGTCACGAGCCAGAGGAATACCGCGTCTACCAGCACGAGATCGATGCCGCCGACCTCGGCGTTCCCCAGGTGCGCCGACGGGTCTTCCTCCTTGCGCTGCGGGCCGACCAGCCCGGCGCCGACACCTGGGCCGGCGTCGAGCCCACTCACAGCCGAGACACGCTCTGGCACGAGCAGTACGTGACCGGCTCCTACTGGGACCGCCATGGCCTGGCCCGACGCCACGCCCCAGCCCGAATCGCCGCTCAGGTCAAACGGATCCGCAAAGTCGGGCTGGACCCCGAACGCAAACCATGGGTCACCCTGCGTGACCTGCTCGCTGACATACCCGCCCCCTCAGATACCCCGCCAGAGAGCTGGCCCAACCATGTGTTCATCCCCGGGGCCCGGACCTACGCCAAACACACCGGCAGCCCCATCGATCTGCCGTCGAAGACGATCAAGGCCGGAGTCCACGGCGTCAGTGGGGGAGAGGCCATGATCCGGCACCTGAACGGGTCAGTCAGGTACCTGACGATCCGCGAAGCCGCACTGGCCCAAGGGTTCCCCCGGAACTACGAGTTTCCCGGCTACCGCAGCCGCGTCATGGGCGTCATCGGCAACGCCGTAGCCGTGCACGTCGCGGCCACCATCGGCGAAGCCCTGCTAGCTCACACTCGGCCCGGAAGCACTACCCAGACCCAGCCCGTCAAGTCGTACAACGGGCTGCCGTCCACGTCGAATCCGGCCGTGCCGAAGTAGTCGGGATCCTCGCCGTCGACACGGGTCACCAGCAACGCCTCGTCAAGCTCGACCGCGAAACCCCACACTCCATTGGGGTCGTTGGCCCGCCACCGACGCAGGAAGTCGCCCATCTGCTTCGCCGACGCGATCGGCCGCGCCCACCCATTCCAAGTCCCGCCCAGCACGGCGTGGGCCCGCAGCGCCATCGCCGGAACCATGTTCTCCTCCATCGAGTCCACACACACCAGCTGCGGAGCCCCAACCACCAACCCACGACTGTGACCGGCCGTCATGACCGGGGTACGAGGGGTCAAGTCCAGCAGGTCGGCCTCAACTTCCGACCCGTTCTCCAGCACAACCTGCCACCGTCCCAAACGCAGCCGGCCCACGATCGCACCAGGAACACGAGAACCGGCCCGGGTGAGTTCGACCTCAAAGCCAGCAGGGAAGGGGTCGTGCTGCTCCAGGAAGGACATGGTCGACGAGTAATCCGTCGACCCGGACCACTGCTCGGCCATCCCGGTCGCGTAGTCCCACCCGCTGCGTTGCGATGACGTGGACACCGGGCCTCTCCTCTCCCTCTCCTACTGCCTTCCCGCAAGGGTGCCCCCACCCTGGGACAGATCATCCAGTGGCCGTCGTGATCCGCCAGCAGCAGCTGATCGCATTAGGAGGCAGGACGAGCCGGAGGAAACCCGATGCAACGCTCACGACGCACCAACCCCTACCCGTTCACCTGGGAGATCCCGCTTGCGCTGGTCGTCGCGATGCTCTTCCTGCTGCTGCTGGGTGTGCAGCTCGGTCGCTCAGCGGCGAACCTGCTCGCCGGCAACGGGTGGGTCTTCGTCGACCGGGCCGCACTGTTCACCAGCCTGTCGGGAATCATCAGCGGGCACGCCGACGCTGGCCTAGGCCCGCTGAGTCACCATCCCGGCCCCTCCATCTTGTGGGGCTCGATCGGCACCACCGAGGCGATCATCCTGGTCGGCTGTGCTGCCGGGCTGAAGTGGGGGCTCGGCCGTTGGGGACCCGGCCGCTTGCATGGCATGGCCACTCGCGCGGAGGCCGAGGCACTGCTGGGCAGGACCCGACTGCGCAAGCACGCCAAAGTGATTCGGCCGGACTTGTACGGAGCCAGCACGGAGAGCAGCCGATGAGACGCCTGCGACCCGTAGAGGTCGGATGGCGCATGGGTGACGCCCGCGAGCCGCGTGGTGGTCAGCTGTGGGTGCCGTGGGATCGGACCGCCGGAGTGATCGGGCCGCAAGGGTCGGGTAAGACGCTCGACCTGCTCGCGCCGGCCCTCATCGACGCGCCGGGCGCGGCGTTGACGACCCTGACCAAGGTCGACGACCTGCTGCTGACCTTCACCGCCCGCTCCACTCGGCAACGACCGTGCATCGTCCTCGACCCGTTCGGTCTGGTGCCCGGACTCCCCGAGGTGGTGTGGGACCCCATCCAGGGCTGCGTCGACCCCCTTGTCGCCGAACGACGCGCCAAGGCGTTCACTGCCGGGACAGTCAAGGGCGCGGTCGCCGGCGGCCACGCTGACGACGCGGCGCGCTTCTACGCGGCCGAGGCGGCCAAGGTGCTGCAGGGCTACTTCCACGCCGCCGCCCTGACCGGGCGCAGCCTTGAGCATGTGCTGTCGTGGGTGGCCAAACCGTTGGCCGCCACCGATCCCACGGAGATATTGCGCGAGCACCCCCACGCCGCAACCTTCTGGGACGGACTTCTCTATGGGGCGCTGCACGGGGACGACCGGACCGCCGGCAACACCATCACCACGGTCCAACAGGCCATGTCCCTGTTCTTCCAAGAGGACATCCGCCGCCGCTGCGTCCCCGGCCCCCATCGCGCCGCCACCGACATCGCCCACGTCATCGCCCAAGGCGGCACCATCTACCTGCTCGGCCGGGAAGACCCCTACGCCTCCGCTTCACCGCTGATGACGGCCTTCGCCGAGCACGTCCTGGACACCGCCCTGCAGGCCGCGAACACCTCGCCGTGGGGGCGGCTGTGCCCACCCTTCCACGCGATCCTCGACGAACTGCCCTCGACCGCACCGTTGCCGACCCTACGCACCCGCATGGCCAACGAACGCGCCCTCGGGATCTCGTTCATGTGGGCCGCCCAGGCATGGCCCCAACTCGCCGCGATCTTCGGGGAGCAGGAAGCCCGCACCCTCGTCGGCCTAACCAACAACCTCATCGTGTTCGGCGGCTCCAAGGACGTCGCGTTCAACCAGGAGATCTCCGACCTGCTCGGCGCGGTCCGGGTCTCCCGCGTGGGCTGGCAAACCGGACAGATGGGCGGACGCCAGGTCACGGCCGACGACATTCCCATCCTGACCGCTGCCGAGGTGCGCCAACTCAAAGAACGTCACGCCCTCGTAGTCGCCGAAAACGGCGCGCCCATCATCGCCCGCCTGCACCGATGCATCGACGGCAAGACCGGGCAGCGGCTCCTGGCCGACCAGGCGCGACTGCGAGGAGTAGTTGGCGCACGCCGGCATCGGGCCGTCAGTGCGGAAGCTCGAGCCGCCGCAGCTCTGGTCGAGGCCCGACGCCGCGGCCTGACCCGAGACCACGAGGACATCCTGTCGTGACCGACCGCGCCCAGCCCCACCACGGTGCCCCTCCTCGCCCGCTCACCCAGCGGTTCCCCCACCCGGGGCGGCGCGTCGAGCAGGCATACCGGGAGCTCGACATCGCCCTCTACGGCAGCGACGACGAGAAGAAGGCGCTCGGAAGCCCTCGCGCTCTCGCCCGCCCGTGGGACCCCCCCACCTGCATCGACCCCGACCTGCGTGCCGAAGTGTGGTCCTGGCTCGACGACGTCGTCACCTGGCTAAACCACGAGTACGTCTGGGACGTGACGGCCATGATCCCCGCCTGCTGGCCCAAACACCCCCACCTCGTCCATGAGATTGCAGTCCTCGCCGACCTGCGCCGACGAGCCGGTCACGCCCTGACCGGCGACGCGCTCGAGGAGTGGCACCGATACGCCCTCCCAGCCTTCACCGAACGGATGCGACAACGGATGAAGGCGCACTGCGAGGATAAGGACCACCAGCCGTGGCCGGCGCAGGGCCGGCACACCCGCCACGCCGGCCACGCATCTACGCAGGACCGATCCGCCGCGTTCGACAGAGACGTGGCCACCCTGACCGACCAGATCGAGCCGTCGCCGCCCCTCCTTGGTGCTCCCCGATTGCACCTGGTCGACGGTCTTCGGGTCGACATCGAGACGGGCGAGGTGAGCGACTAACGCCAGGGCTGTGCGGCCTCGGGTGGAGGACCGAGAGATGACCGGTGCGTGGGTGGGGGAAGACGAGCACGCCGTGGCCATAGAGTTCCCCTGGGCGCTAGCGGATCGTTCCGCCAGGCCCCTTATCAGGTCGTGCACGGTGGTAGGGCACGAGACGTTCGCCGATGGGCGGATCTGTCGTATAGGCCGTCCAGACGTCGCCTTGGGCGACTCGGCCGATCGGCTCTCGGAGCGTGTTGCAGGCCACACACAGCAGCCCCCTCACCCAACCCGACGCGTGATCATGGTCGAGATGGACGGGACGGCCTAGCAACTCAGGCGGCACGGGGACTCCGCGAGCCGCCTGCCAGTCATGTCGTTGGATCTGACACATCGCGCAGGAGTTGCCTTGGCGCGCGAGAAGGAAGTCGCGCACCGCGCGTGAAGACGGATCGCCCGGCAGACCGGGCAAGGGTGAGGAAAGGGGACTGTCGGCCGCCAGCTGGGGAAGAAGCCACCGCCATCGGCCGTCGACGCGCTCTTCGGGCGGACCAGGGGGGGATTGCGCGTCGGGACACAGCGCGAGCCAGGTGAACCACGCCTGACGGCCCCCGGGGGCCCGTTCGACATCCCAGCGGCCGCGCAGAGCTGGCAAGGTCAGATCGGTGGCGAGGCTGCGCCCGGCGAACTCCCGACGGTGCGGCGGGTCGAGGTCCTCCAGGAAGGCGCTGAAGCCAACAATTCCACCATCTGGGGCGCTCAGTTTGGGAATCAAACCCACTCCTGCGCGTCGACACGCTGCGACAAAGGAGGCCTCGTTGACGGCACGGGTCGCCGCAGCTCGTACTCGTTCCTCCAGCTCCCACCGCTGAGGCTGTGCCCACTGCAGGCGTGCGGCGATCTCGAGCTCTGCGCGAGTGACGGCAGCCCTCGGCGGGCGGTGGTCTGCGGCGGCGTCGCCATCTGCGGCTGGGGTGTTCTCGTGCTGAGCAATGCAGATGAGCCGCTGAACCTGCTCGACGGAGAGGTCCAGCGCTGCCAGAGCTTCGACGAGATAGTCCAGAGGCCACTGCTGTCCGTCGTATCGTCGGGTCAAGCCGCTCAGGCCCTCTGCCACGAGGCCGCCTGCGGCGAGCAGCCGTTCGGCCCAGTCGATCTGCGCGTGGAAGTGCCCGTCGTGGCTGACCCAGTAGCTGCTCGAGCGGATACCCTCCGAGATCCTCTGCAAGAGCGGCGCGCAGGAGCGGCACGCGAATCCCTGACCGGGCTCATGCGGACACTGTGTGCCGGTGGTCTTGAGCACCAGCGCGGCGAGGCCAGGCTCCAAACACTCGTAGTTGCCCTCGTAGCAGGAACCACAGCAGGCGTGGCGGAGCACGTCTACGGCGTCGTCCGTCACGATCCAGCTAACACGGTCGCGGCAACGACATACGAGGCGAAGAGAAACGGTCCGAGCGGGATAGATCTTCGCCGTCGAGGCATGTGGCTTGCGACAAGAGCGCCGGTGAAGGCCAGCATGCCCACCCACCACACGAGGTGAAGGGAGAAGGCCCCGGCCGCTAGGCCCACGACAGCTCCCGCCTTAACATCTCCGAAACCGAGCCGGCCGGCTGACGCGATGTTCAGGAGCCACAGGAAGCTGCCGAACGTGGCGCCACCAGCGAAGGCCGAGAGGATCGGAACGTACGGGGTCAGCAGGCCGAGCCCGACCACGCTGGCCATGACCCAGGCCAACAGAGGCAGCATGACTCGGTCAGGTAAGCGGTTGACGTCGAGGTCCACCGCAGACAGCCACAGCCCGCCCAGCGCGACGGGCACGGCCACCACGAGCAACAGCCATCGATCGGGCGCCAGCGCAACGCTCAGGACCGCCACCGCAATGGCGGCGACAGGGGTCACCCACGGCCGAGAACCAAGCGTCGCACGGTGAACTTCCTCGCCGAGACGATAGGGCGAGCCGGACAATCGCCGACGGATCAGCTCGCCGGCGACGGCTCCCGCGGCGGCGCCCGCGAACCCAATAGACACGTTCATGGACCCAGTCAAGCCTGCAGGGGTGACGGTATCGCGCGGGCAGCGACCGTGCGTCCTCCAGTCGGTCCAGATCGAGGCTTGGGTGGGGTGCGGAGAAGTGAGCTCACGACCCTGAGGACAGGCGCAGTTTCGCGGCCTACCTGCGCGGCGCGGGAGCCTGTGGAGTCTCGCTTAAGTGGTCCGCCGGGATGGCTCGAGGTGCGTCCACTGCGTCGACGGCAGCGGTGGGCGGCGGAGCCATCCGGGTGCGGACATTCGTCAGGTCGGTGAGCTGGTCGCCGGTGACCTCTCGCGGGTCGTTGTCCCAGCGACGCACGGCCTCAGCCAGTTCGCGTCGAACTCGATCGGCCGGGATACCGGTGGCGCCGGCGACCCGGTCGACCGCAGCCTCCCAGCGTGTGGGGCAGTCGGCAGCGAGCACGAGAACGGCCTGACGCGCGGCAACTAGGCCGTGCAGATGCATGAGCCGCTCGGTCAGCAGTACCTCGGCGAGGGGCTCTTGAGTCTGCAGGGTTGAGCTGAGGGCTTCGGGCCCGCTGAAGGCGAGCAGGTCGGCCGGGTCGCTGCCTGGGCGCAGCCGGACGGTGCTGGGGGGTAGCGCGTGCTGGGCGAGCAGCCAGTAGTCGCGGTGCGCGGCCACCTGCCCGGCGAGGTCTGCGTCGGTCGCAACGACGGGCACGGTGTGATTCTCATGGGCCAGCCGGGCCAGCTGGCCGGCCTGCTCTTCGGTCAGAGAGGTCCCTAGGGGCGCGACGCCGACGAACTGGCCCTGACCGGCCATGGTGACCGCGAGAGCGTCCATCGGACCTTCGACCAGCACTGGAGTGGCCCCGGCCGCCAGGAGGTCTTCGCGGACGATGTGCAGCTGAGCACCCTTGTGGAACAGCGCGGTATCGGGGGTGTTGAGGTACTTCGGTCCCGCGTCGACG